>ERZ841120.153-NODE-153-length-65722-cov-6.284481_pt1 | contig 65722 bp, 60 predicted proteins | sample MGYA00519572_ERZ841120 | MGnify/ENA primary metagenome ERZ841120 (study PRJEB31850, sample SAMEA3708890) | human gut metagenome | biome: human gut; feature: human-associated habitat; material: faeces | place: China | collected 2014 ...
GGACATCAGCTTCGATACCATTGATGAGTATTACGAGAAAATTATGAAGGTGTATCAGTAAGAGAGGAGGGCAGGCTGATGGTTTATATGCTGTTTGATAACCCAGCGGACAAACAAAATATGACATTTCTGAACGGCTATGAAACAGCCAAGATTAGGCAGATTTATCCTCCACAGAAATGTAATTCCACCAAAGAAATGCTGGCAGCTTGCAAGGATATGATCAAGCAGTCGGCGGAGGGTGACACTATCATCTGCTGGTACGACTTCATGGCAGTTTTGTGCTGGTGGTTGTGTAAAGTACAGTTCAAAAATAGAAAGATTATTGCACTAAATATTCTGCTCAAAGATAAAGCAACGACTAAGAACAAAGTGGCGAAGCTCTTATACAAGCCGGTTCTGAAATCAAAAAAGGTTCAAGCGACTGTGACATCTAAGAAGTACGGTGAGCATCTGAACAAAATGCTCGGAATCCAGAAACAGTACACGCTGCTGCATGACACCTATCATGGTGGTTACAGCATTGAATATGAAGGAAAAGTTAATCCGAATACCGTGTTCTGCGGCGGTCGGAACGGTCGCGATTGGGAGTTTTTGATTAGAATTGCACGGGCGATGCCAGAAGTTACATTCAACTGTGTTATGCCGAAGGATAAGTATGAAGAGTACAAAGAGAACTTTGGCAAAAATATGGTGGTGAAGTCTGATATTCTCGAGCAGGAATTCCTTGAGTTCATGTGTCAGTCACAGTTGGTAGTTACACCGTTGGATACGGAAGCACCGGCTGGATTGATCGCTTTTTACCAGGCAGCCGCCAATGGGAAGATGGCAATTACGTCAGATACGGTAACTACACAGGAGTATTTCGCCGATGGCAGAGGTGCTTTGTGTGGAAGAGATATTGAAGACTGGGAAAATACAATCCAGTATTACTTGCAGCATAGAGAAGAAGCTGATTCTAGCGCTGAGAAGTTCAAGCGTTTCCTTGAGAATGAATGCTCAGAGGAAAAATATGCAAAAATATTGTGGGAGATGCTTGTGGGATGAAAGAGAGATATGAAGGAATAGATGGCTTGAAGGCCTATGCCATATTGGGAATTGCGCTGATGCACATTCTGGCAAATGGAAATTTCGGTTTGAATGGGTTTGTGTTCCAGAAGCTAATACCATCATTCACAAACCTTGTTTTCCTTTTTATGATGGTCAGTGGATTTGGTATGTGCTGCGGCTACTACCAGAAATTCAAGGACCAGAAAATCGGTGTGGGAGAGTTCTATATCAAAAGATACAGTAAGATCTGGCCATATTTCACATTGCTCTGTGCGCTGGATTTTGTAATGTCACCCAGTAAAAGTGCGTTGTATGAGGTTTTTGCAAATCTGACACTCTGTCAGGGGCTTTTGCCGAATATGAATATATCGGTTATTGGTGTGAGCTGGACACTGGTAGTGATTTTTGTGTTTTACCTGCTGTTTCCATTTTTCTGTTTCCTGCTGGGAAACAAGAAACGCGCATGGTTGGCATTTGTCTGTGCTGCAATCTATAACTTTGTGTGCAGTGCATATTTCTTTGATGAAAGCCACATTGCAGATAGAGTGGCAGTGAATTTTAGTGCGAGGACAAACATTCTGTATTGTGCTGTCTATTTTATCGCAGGAGGTTTGATTTTCCTCTATCGGAAGGAACTGGCCGACTTCGCATCAAAGCACAAGGTTATTGCCGGAACGATTCTGCTGATTGCCGCAGTTGCTTATTTTGCATTAGGCAGTTCTACACTCACAATGCTGTTCTTCTGTGTGGTAGCACTGATCTATACCCTCGGTTGTAGAACGGGGGGACTGGTCAATCCAGTTGCCAAATTCCTCGGTGGTATCTGCTTCGAGATTTATCTGTGCCACATGGTAATTTATCGTGTGCTTGAGAAGTTACACCTCATTCATCTGTTTAGAAACGGTCTGCTGGCATATATCTTCACGGCGGTTGCAGTTATCTGCGGCTCAGTTGTGTTCTCAGTATGTGCCAAGTGGTTCTTAAATATAATTGAGACATTCTTAAAAGAGAAAGCAAACAATAGGAGAGTTAATCATGTCTGAAGAAAAGAAGTTAAATGGTACAGTCATCGTCACTTATCGCTGCAACGCGCGTTGCTCTATGTGCAACCGTTATAAGGCACCTTCCAAGCCGGAAGAGGAAATCAGCATCGAAACCATCAAGAAGCTGCCGAAGATGTACTTCACGAACATTACCGGCGGTGAACCGTTCATTCGCACTGATCTGAAGGATATTGTGCGTGAATTGTATAAGAAATCTGACCGTATCGTTATTTCCACGAATGGTTTCTTCACAGACCGTATTGTTGACCTGTGCAAGGAGTTTCCGCAGATCGGTATTCGTATCTCTATCGAGGGTCTGGAGCAGACCAACAATGAGATCCGTGGCCTGCAGAACGGCTACCAGCGTGGTTACGGTACGTTAAAGAAGCTTCGTGAGATGGGCATGAAGGACGTTGGTTTCGGTATGACTGTTCAGGACAAGAATGCTCCTGACTTGGTTCCACTGTATAAAATCTCTGATGAGATGGGCATGGAGTTTGCAACTGCCTCTCTGCACAACAGCTTCTACTTTGTTGAGGCAAAGAATATCATCCACGACCGTCCGATGGTTGCAAAGAACTTCGAGAATCTGGTCAACGAACTGCTCCGTAGCAACAGCCCGAAGAAGTGGTTCCGCGCCTACTTTAACCATGGTCTGATCAATTACATCTACGGACAGAAGCGTCTGTTGCCTTGTGACATGAGTTTTGATACTTTCTTTATCGACCCGTATGGTGATGTTATGCCTTGCAACGGTACCAAGGATAAAGAGGTTATGGGCAACTTGAACAATCAGACTTGGGATGAGCTGTGGAACAGCCCGGAAGCAGAACAGGTTCGTGCAAAGGTTCGTTGCTGTGACCGTGACTGCTGGATGATTGGTTCTGTCAGCCCGGCTATGCACAAGTACATTTGGAAGCCGGCTACTTGGGTTCTGGTTCACAAGTTCAAGGCACTGTTCACTAAGCATCCGTACAGTATGTATGAGCTGAAGATTTGCCGTGACTACCGTGATGGCAAGGTTACGAAAGAAGATCTGGATAAGTGCAGTACCTGCGATATGAACTGCGTGATCAACAACGGTCTGAGTGAGGCATCCAAGGAACAACTGAAGCATAAGACCGGTGAGGAAATCGTGGATGCAGATATCGCACAGCAGATGGAGACAAAGTAATGATAAAGGCGGCAGTAAAATCCTTCATTGGAAAAATTCAGGCAAGGCGGTTTCAGGTGCGGGCAGGAAAAAATGTCTACATTGGAAAGCATTGCGCTCTAAAAGGAAAAAGCAATATTGTCTTAGAAGATGGTGTGACAGTACGCCCTTATGTCCAAATTTGGTCGGGGGGGGGGTACGGTAAGAGTCGGCAGAGGCTCCGAAATAGGTGAGAGATGTAGGATTTCTATTGCCAACTCTCTGGAAATTGGGGAAAAAGTTCTCCTTTCGCCGAATGTATATATAACCGATTGTGATCATGAGTATCGCAATATAGATGTTCCTGTGATTGATCAGGGAATTGTACAAAAAGGGCAGGAGGTTTCTATTGGAGAAGGCTCTTACATTGGAATTAATGCGGTGATTGTAGGTAATGTGAAAATTGGTAAACATTGCGTGATCGGAGCCAATTCAATTGTTAATAAAGATATTCCGGATTTCTGTGTTGCCGTTGGATGTCCTGTAAAAATAATAAAAAGCTATAACGAAAATGGATGGTGCAGGTTTAAAGAATCCTGATATGTAACAAGCGGCTAGGTATCTGCCTGTCTATTGGAAACAGGAGAATTAGATGAACAAAGAATATATTAAGGAATTTGGAGTTAGAATTTTTACAATAGCAGGTTTTACTAGAGTTTTACGAAAATTGAAACTGAATCACACTGTAAAATCCTATGAGAGATTTAAATATAATTCTATAATTCGTTGGTTGGATAAACGATATGGAGAAGAAGTCGATAAGGCAATCGCGGGATACACAAGTCACTGCAAAATTCAGGAAGATTCTCCAATATGGATTTTTTGGTGGCAGGGAGAAGAAACTATGCCGCCAGTTGTGAGAAGCTGCTATAAGAGTGTTCTTAAAAACGCAGAAAGGCATCCGGTGATATTAATTACGGAGAATAATATAACGGAATATGTGGATATTCCGAGGTATATCTATGAAAAAATAAGAAAAAAGAAAATAACGCTGACTCATTTTTCTGATATCTTGCGGGAAAACCTTTTATATAAGCATGGCGGCATTTGGATGGATGCAACGATTTATATGACCGCACCATTTTCAAAAGAAATGTATAAATATGAATATTATTCTATAAAAGGTGCATTTGAAGAATGGGAGTGGACGGGCTTTTTTCAGGCTACGGGAAAAGGAAATGTATTTGCAAAGGCAGTAAGTCACTTATTTAACTGCTATTGGAAAGAGCATGATTGTTTAATCAGCTATTTGTTGATTGACTGCTTTCTGGCAGTGGCACGAAAACACAGTTCTGCTATTGATCAGATGATGAGGTATTTGCCGCAAAAGGATTCTAGTATTTTTTGGATGAATGATAAGTGTTTGGATAAAGTGTATAGTGAGCATGAAATGAATACGCTGTGCAAGAAAACAAACTTACACAAATTATCGTATAAATATGAGCATGCGAAAAAAATAGATGGTAAAAAGACCTTCTGGGGTTATCTTGTGATGGAGGGAATGGAGTGAACAGGGCGTTATATACCGTTGCATATAAAGGAAAGAAGCTTTTAAATAAGGGAAAATTCTATTATAAGAGTTTAGAAGCAAAACTGAAAGCGAATACGGTCGAGATGAGAATAAAGACAGAAATGTCATATGAAAACGCAGTTCAGATATTGAACGAACTGCATCTCAAAAAAGAAGTTGATTTTACAAAGCCATGTGTGAGGTCAAAGGGTATCAAATATGATGTGTCTATTATTGTACCCGTATATAATGCGGAAAAGAATCTGGAAACTTGCATTAAATCATTGATTAATCAGAAAACGAAGTGTTCATATGAGATTATATGTGTGAACGATGGATCAAATGATAATTCTTTAAGGATTTTGAACGGATTGGCTGAGCGCGACGATAGAATTATTGTGGTAGATCAAACCAACGGGGGAGCATCAACAGCTCGAAATGCAGGTATAAGAATTGCAGAAGGAAAGTACTTTTATTTCGTGGATGCTGATGATATTGTACCTGAGAATTCTATTAATTTACTGCTAGAAACAGCTTTGAAAACAAAAGCTGATATTGTACAGGGGAATATTGGAAAATGTAATAGTGAAGGAGAAATATATTACGTTTGTACATATAGAAATGGAATTCTGGATAATACATTAGATTATTACAACTGTAATATGAGTGGGACAACGTGGGGGCGACTTTACAGGCGCGAACTATGGGACAAAATAGATTTCTTTTCTGGATATGCTTATGAAGACGCAATTGTTTGGTGCAATGTTTATTCTCAATGCAAAATAATGGTATATGTGCCTGAATTAATTTACACTTTTCGGAGTCAAGACAATAGTCTTTTTAAACGGCAAAATAATAGTGAAAAATGTTTGGATTCAATTTGGGTAATTGATGAATGTGTAAGACTTCATGAGTATTTAAGAGATGTAGAAACAGATGGATGGTATCAAATGATACTTTGGCAGCTTAGTGTAGGTATTGTTACAAGAATAGGCTACATTACTAATGATGAAGTTCTGCAGGCTTCTTTTGTTATTGCCAAACATATTGCAGAATCCTTGAGAGGATTTGGAAAAACAAGGTTTGAAGGTCGAAATAAAAGGATATATATAGAAATTGAAGATAGTTTTAGAACGATGGAATATAAAAAATGGGTTGAATATAGCCTGATTTTGTCATACTCGAATTGCGTATAATATGAAGATGATTGTTGTAGAGAATAATTGGATTATTAAGAAAGGAGGAAATTAAAGTGACGAGAATGCTATATAGATGGTTAATAGAAATTACATTTGTTGGCTTGGTGCTGTCAGATCTCTTTGGAATAAAAGAATTGGGATTCTTTGATGAAGCGATGGGCATCCTGCTTTTTGCCTTAGTACTTATCAATATCCTTGAAAGAAGAGGAAGAATAAAAGATAAAACAAGCCAGTATATAATGTTATGCATGATTGGTATGACAATTATAGGATTGCTAGGGAACTTTATCAATCCTATTCAGAATAATTATAAAGTAGCTTTGAACGGAATGTATCTTGTTTTAAAACAGTATATTTTTGGATTATACATATTTCTTAGTGCTAAAAGAATGGCTACGAGTAGGTTGTACTTATTTCTTCGGAAAATAAGCAAGGCTATGTTGTTCATCTTGTTTTTTTGCTCGAGTTTGAATTTATTTATGGATATTGGAATGCGTGGTCCCAATGGAGAATTCTCTTTTTTAGCACAATTTGGAGGAACTGTAGGATGCTGGGTCATTTTGTTCTTATCAATATGCTATAGTGATTTAGATTCAAATAGATTGATTTGGTTTGTACTTGCAATGATAATAATGTTTCTTTCACAGTCGGATTTAGGCATATTGGGAATTGGTCTGCTGGTATTGGTTTATATCTTTCTCGAAAAACAAAAACAATTTCGCTGGTATTATATAGTTCCAATCGTAGTTGTTGGAATCCTGATTTCATGGAAAGAAATTTCTATGTATCTGCTTGATTCTACTGCACCAAGAGCGGAGTTGTTTATTTATAGCTTCGTTACAGCATTCAAATATTTCCCTATAGGTGCAGGATTTTCGACATATGCATCTTCGATGGCTGTAACCAATTATTCTAAATTGTATTATATGTATGGATTTAATAGGCAATTCGGAATGTCGAAAGAAAATGCATATTATTTGATGGATTCTTATTATCCTATGATTATTGGAGAACTTGGTGCGTTGGGCACTGTGATATTTGGCATAATGTTATGGAACATTTTTAAAAACATTATTGAAACGAAGAATAGAATAATAAAAAATAGTACATTGTATTTGTTTGCTTTTTTACTTATTGCTGGTCTTGGATTTGGTACTGGAAGTTCATGGGGATGTGCAGTTTATATGCTAATTCCTTTGATGGTATCAGAAGGAAACAGATATGAAGATAGTTGTAATATGCAGAGAGGAAATAGTAGATGATATATGTGATAACACACAAAGAATTTGATGATAAGAGTTTTTGCAAGGATGGATATCAGGTACTTCATGTTGGAACTAACACAAACATGAAAAACTATTATCTTCGGGATGATGTGTCTGATAACATTGCAGAAAAAAATCCTCATTTTTGCGAGTTAACGGGAATGTATTGGATTTGGAAAAATGGAGAGGAAACATCTGATGAAATAGTAGGGCTGGTTCATTATAGACGTGGCTTTACAAGTAAGCAGGAAAACCTTGCTTACAGTTTTGGCGGAAAGATTCCTCAGAATGTAGAGCTTGCTCAGGCTAAAGAGTTATTACAGAATTACGACATGATTGTTCCCATACCAGAAAAGGGATTCAAGACAGTGTATCAGACCTATGCTAAAATGCATCATGGCGAAGATTTGGAACTGACACGAGAAGCTATCTCGGAAGTATGTCCAGAATATCTGCCGGATTTTGAAAAGGCAATGAATGAACATTTCTATTTTAATGGCAATATGTTTATTACCCGAAAAAAAGAATTTGATGCTTACGCTAGTTGGCTGTTTTTGGTGTACGACAAACTGGAAGAAAAGATAGATTTGAATAAATACGAAGATACATATCAGGCTAGAGTATATGGATTCATTTCAGAGCGGCTGCTAAATGTTTGGTTATTACATAATCATGTGAATTATAAAGAACTGTCGATTTTTAATACGGAGATTAGAAGCTTGAATGGTCTAACGAAGAACATGGGAAGAATTAAGAAAATTTTCAATCGCTAATAATTAAGAATGGAGGAATCAAGGTGAAATACGATTATCTGATCGTGGGATCTGGTTTATATGGTGCTATATTTGCCCATGAAGCCAAGGCGTATGGAAAAAAGGTACTTGTTGTTGATAAGCGCCCTAATATTGCGGGAAACATTTATACTGAGAATGTGGAAGGTATCAATGTACATAAATATGGTGCGCATATCTTCCATACCAATAATAAAAAGGTTTGGAATTATATTACGCAATATGCGGAATTTAATCGCTTCACAAACTCCCCCGTGGCTAACTATAAGGGTGAGCTGTACTCGCTGCCTTTCAACATGTACACGTTCAACAAGATGTGGGGTGTTGTAACGCCAGAGGAGGCGGCAGCCAAAATCGAGGAGCAACGCAAGGAAATTACCCACGAGCCGCAGAATCTTGAGGAACAGGCCATCTCTCTGGTAGGTCGTGATATCTACGAGAAGCTCATCAAAGGCTACACGGAAAAGCAATGGGGTCGCGATTGCAAGAATCTGCCTACTTTCATCATCAAGCGTTTACCCGTGCGCCTGACCTTTGATAATAACTACTTCAACGCGCTGTATCAGGGCATCCCCATCGGCGGATATACCCAACTGATTGGCAACCTGTTGGAAGGCATTGAAGTACAACTAAATACGGACTATCTGGAACACAAGTCTGAACTGGACGCATTGGCAGACAAGGTGGTTTATACTGGTTCCATTGATGCCTACTTTGACTATAAGCTGGGCACACTGGAATACCGTTCTGTCCGATTTGAGAATGAGCTGCTGGACAAGCCTAATTTTCAGGGCAATGCTGCCGTCAACTACACGGATCGTGAGACTCCGTGGACGCGCATCATCGAGCACAAGTGGTTTGAGTTCGGCAAGGATGAGAATGGAAATGACCTGCCCAAGACCATCATCAGCCGCGAGTATTCCTCTGAGTGGAAGCCCGGGGATGAGCCATACTATCCTGTGAACGATGCAAAGAATAGTGCACTCTATGCCGAGTACAAGAAGCTGGTTGATACCGAGTCTAAGGTTATCTTCGGCGGCCGCCTAGGCGAGTACAAATACTACGACATGGATCAGGTAATTGCCGCGGTATTGGAACGTTGCGAAAAGGAATTGTCTTAATGAGGAGAAAAGGATATGAGTTCTGGAGTAAAAGATTTATTAAAAAATTCTCCGGTATATACAATACATAGATATTTAAAAACGTATAAAGATTACTCAAATAAATATGGAGTTGGTTTGAAAACCGCTTTTTCAGAAGCTAAGCCTGTTAAATATGATGTGCCATTGATACTGGAAAAAACAATAATCAACAATGTTGGAGTGGGGGATTTCTTCTATTCTATTGACCATTCGGTTGTTGTAAAAACAAAAGACATTATTGTCGATAACATGCCGGTTGATTATTCTTATGTTATTAACAAGAATTTAGAAAACAGTGATATTGAAAATGCAATTAGGGCCTATGTGAAGAAGATTAACGATCCAAGAGTATCATTGGAAAAACCGACTGATCTGAAATCGGCATTACAAGCTATACTATTTTGGAATTCCCTATTATGGCAAACAGGACATACTCTTGTAGGGCTCGGAAGATTGGATAAGGTCTTGAGCGTTTATGAAGTGCCAGAAAATGCAGAAAATCTCATCTGTGATTTCCTAAAGACATTGCATAGTGAATACACGTTTAAAAGTGCTTCGTTAAAAGGTGATACTGGTCAGATTATTATTCTTGGTGGATTAGATACAGAGAAAAATTATTTCTGTAACGACTATACAAAGCTTTTCATTAAATGTCTGGAAAAGGTACATCTTCCAGATCCCAAAATTTTGTTAAGGTGTAGTACTGCAATGCCAACTGATTTGTTGGAATTGGCGATGGAATGTAATGCAACAGGAATTGGCAGTCCGCTTTTCTCTAATGATGATGTTGTTATTCCTTATCTGATAGATTTTGGATACGATAAAGAAGATGCGTATAACTATGGAGTTTCTGCTTGCTGGGAACCTCTTTCTATCGGTAATTCTTTAGAGCAGAATAATCTGGCTAATATAGAGTATGGAAAATATGTCCATGATATGATCATGGATGAACGTTTTGTACAATGTGCTGATATAAAAGAAGTCATTGCGCTGTATGTGGAAAAGTTGAAAATAAACTGTCAAAATATTATTTCAGGACTCGATTCCATTCGATGGCAGAAGGATTCATTGCTGTCATATATGATGGGGCTGGGCAAAGATATATCTGAGGGTGGAGCCAAATACAGTGATTATGGTATTCTGTCAATTGGAATGTCAGCGGCAGTGAATTCGCTCTTAAATATAAACAGATATGTTTTTGAAGAAAAGAAATATTCGCTTGAAAAAATCCAAAGTATTATAAGAGAAAACTACAGGGACGGAATAGAACCATTTGCCCAAAACGAAAATGGATATGGAACAGACAGTTCAGAAGCGATTGAATTAACGAATTATCTAATAAAGCAAACAGAAAATAATTTTAAATCCTATAGAAATATGTTGGGCGGAAAAGTAAAATTCGGATTGAGTTCTCCCGGCTATTTGGATTTTGGAAAAAACTGTGGTGCGACTTTGGACGGAAGAAAAGCAGATGAACCGTTTCAGACACATATTTCAAGGGATAAGGGTGAACCACTTACAGAGATTATGAATTTTGAATCCAAATTACAGTTTTCTGGGATAAGTTCAAATGCAAATGTGTTGGATGTGATGGTTCCGGCATCTTTGATAAAAGACAATATCTCTAAATTCGCAATTTATATGAAAGGTGGAATTAAAGAAGGAATTTTTCAGCTTCAAATGAATGTCCTTTCTTATGCACAACTTGTGGATGCAAAAGCACATCCAGAGAAATACCCGAATCTTATTGTTAGAGTTTGGGGATTTAGCGCGTATTTCAATGACTTGCCAGAAGAATATAAAGATAACCTGATTAGAAGAGCAAAGGAAATGGAGATGGTAGGTTAAATGGCACAGAAAAGTATAAAGAAAAATTATATTTACAATCTAACCTACCAAATTCTTATTTTGATCACGCCGTTAATTACGACACCATATCTTTCTAGAGTCTTTGGCGCAGATGGAATTGGAACTTGTAGTTATATTGAATCAGTATCATCGTATTTTGTTTTGTTTGCCACGTTGGGTTTGACAACTTTTGGCCAGAGAGAAATCTCCTATGTACAAGATGATCGAAAAAAGAGATCAATCATCTTTTGGGAAACAAATATTATCGAATTTATTGCATCACTGCTTTGTATTATTGCGTATGTGGCTTTTTCTTTCACACAGGCAAACAGAACTTTGTATTTGGTACTTGTCCTGAATCTGTTTTCCGTCATTGCAAATATCTCATGGTTTTTCCAAGGAATGGAAGAGTTCGGAAAGATAGTTCTGAGAAATATCATTTTTAAGGTTGTAAATATCATTTATATTTTTGCCTTTGTTAAAACAAAAGATGATATCATTATTTATCTGTTCGGAGTAGCTTTCTTTGGATTGATTAACAATCTCAGTTATTGGATCTCTGTGCCAAAGTATATCAATCGACCTGTCTTAAATGAACTGCATCCGTCAAAACATATTAAGACGGTTATAGCCCTTTTTGTTCCAACAATTGCAATACAGGTATACACCGTTCTAGACAAGACTATGATTGGCTTGATAACCCAAAACGCTTATGAGAACGGTTATTATGAGCAGGCTTTGAAGATTGCAAAATTGGTGCTGACTATTGTGACTTCGCTTGGAACTGTAATGATTCCGAGAATTGGATATCATTATAGTAAAGGAGATACAGAAACCGTAAAAGCATATATGTATCGCGCATATAAGTTTGTTTGGCTCTGCGGCATACCATTGACATTTGGATTGATTGCTGTTTCTAGCAATTTTGTCCCATGGTTTTTTGGAAGTGGATACGATAAAGTAGTACCGTTGCTTGGAATTCTATCTTTCTTGATTTTAGCAATCGGTATAAATAATGTTACTGGTATACAATACTTAATACCAACAAAAAGAGAAAACACATTTTCAGCGACTGTGATTGTTGGTGCTGTAACTAATTTTGTGTTGAATTTTTTTCTGATTCAAGTTTTTCAATCGATGGGAGCCGCCGTTGCATCAGTTGTGGCGGAAACAACGATTGCTATCATTCAAATTTATATTGTGCGTAAAGAACTCTCGCCAATTGAAATAGTGAAGTGTGGGATGCATTATTATATCGCAGGTGGCATAATGTTTGCAGTGATCTTGCTTATTAGAAGTTTTTTCAGTGCGTCAGTCATTCATACATTTGAGTTAGTGATAATTGGAGCAGTTATTTATGGTGCAACATTGCTCGTGATGAGAGATGAATTTTTACTGTCAAATGTAAACAATATCTTGAAAAAGGTTATCAAGAGGGCTTGACGTATCATAAGGGAAAATTTGAACTCTAGCAGACATGTTCGTTACGATATTACGAGTAATTTTCTTGTCATACTGATAGTGATTGGACATTGGTGTTACATATTATGAGGTTGAGGTCAAAATTATAATATATAAGAATGAAACAGTAGGAGAAGCTTATAAATATTCTAAGACCGCTATTATATTGTTGGCTATCAATTACTTTGCAAGAACAATCAAAGGAGGATGGATGTGGCAGATGTGCAGCAACTATAGTTCAAGAATACATCTGTATACTAATTAGTTGAATTAGTGGCTGGTATATGAATTTAGTAGTCGAATGGCCATCACTTTTTCGGAACGGAAATAGGAGTGGCAACGATTTGTCAAGAGTGGTAGTGACGCCAGTCATTGCAGTTGGCATAACTTGGATACTGAAAAAGTATTAAATATTTGTATTAAGCCGCATCCACATTATAAGAGTATATGGTGATTACTAACATTCAAAGATTTTCACTCCACGATGGACCAGGAATCCGAACAACCATTTTTTTGAAAGGGTGTTCGCTTAGATGTCCTTGGTGTTCTAATCCGGAAAATATTAAGCCGTATCCTGAAAAATACTATAAAGATGGAATTGAAGGTGTCTACGGAAAGAATTATATATGCGACGAAGTATATAATGAAATTATTAAGGACCGTGCTTTCTATGATGAAAACGGAGGCGTGACCTTTTCTGGAGGAGAAGCATTACTATATGTAAATGAGCTTTTGCCGCTTTTGAAAAAATTAAAGAAAGAACGCATAACAATTGCTGTGGAAACATGCCTTTTTATTCCAACAGAAAATTTGGAACGTGTTATTCCGTATATCGATTATTTCTATGTGGATATGAAAATACTTGATAAGAGTCGCTGTAAGAAATTGCTAGAAGGAAATCTGGACTTATATAAAACAAATTTGAAGTTGCTGACTTCTCGAAGGAAGATAACGATCCGAATACCTGTTATAGGACATTATACGGATGATAATGAAAACATGGTTGCAATCATTGATGAAATTAAGAAGATTGCGAAGAACGTTTTGAAAGTCGAACTAATAAAAGGGCATAATCTGAGTGAATCAAAATATAAATCGTTAGGAATATCGATTCCAAAATATAATGAGGTTAGTGATACGTCCCTAAAACAGTATAAAGAAATGATTGAAGAAGCTGTAAAGGTGCCAGTCCAAATATGCAAAATATAAGAAAAAAGGAAATAATTATTATGAACACAACATTACTTATCATGGCCGCTGGAATCGGTAGCCGATTTGGAACAGGAATCAAACAGTTGGAGCCAGTGGATGATGCTGGACATATCATTATGGACTACTCAATCCATGATGCGATTGAAGCTGGTTTCAACCATGTAGTATTTATCATCCGTAAGGATATCGAGAAAGAGTTCAAAGAGGTTATAGGTGATCGCATTGCCTCCATTTGCTCTTCTCATAATGTAACTGTGGACTATGCTTTCCAGGATATTAACGACATCCCTGGAACTCTGCCAGAGGGCCGGACAAAGCCGTGGGGGACTGGACAGGCCGTCCTTGCAGCGAAAAATGTGATTGATACTCCGTTTATTGTGATTAATGCAGATGATTACTATGGCAAGGAAGGATTTAAGGCAGTCCATGAGTATCTGGAGAATGGCGGCAAGTCCTGCATGGCTGGCTTTGTGCTGAAGAACACCCTGTCTGATAATGGTGGTGTGACTCGTGGCATCTGCAAGATGGATGAGGATGGAAACTTGACAGAGGTTGTTGAGACCAAGAACATAGTAAAGATTGTAGATGGAGCAGAGGCAGATGGTGTGGTTGTTGATGTAAATTCTCTGGTTTCCATGAATATGTGGGGATTGACTCCTGATTTTCTGGATGTGCTGGAAGATGGTTTCAAGGAGTTTTTCGAGAAAGAAGTACCGAGCAATCCTCAGAAAGCTGAGTATCTGATCCCAATCTTCATCGGTGAACTGCTGGAACAGGGAAAGATGTCCGTAAAGGTCCTGAAGACCAACGACACCTGGTATGGCATGACCTACCATGAAGATGTCGCAGCCGTAAAGGACAGCTTCAAGAATATGCTGGAGAACGGTGTGTACAAGGCTGACCTGTTCAGCAATCTGTAAACAACGATGAAAGAAACAATTGATTTACTCGGAAAAATCCTCACAAACATCCTGACTGCCCTCTATGAACCGTTTGGATTCTCACTCCTTCTTTCCTTCCTAGCCATGTTTTTCTATCTTTATGCGTATGAACATACCGAAGCCGGCAAAGGCTGGAAGAGTGCCATAGTGACATGGTATCAGAAATTCAAGGAAAGCGTGTTCTTTCGGAAGTTGTTTTCCTTAGCTTTTGTGATCTCACTTATCCTGTTCCGAACACTGTTAAACCGGAACCTGTGGATGAACCCGTTATCCGACGTTATGGGCGGATGGGGTATCTGGGAGACAGTGAATGGCGAGCAGAAGCTGACCACCGAGTGCATTGAGAATGTGATTATGATGGTGCCGTTTTCAGCAGTAGTGGCGTGGACATTCGGAGAGAAGATAGGAAAAGGCTGGAAGAAGATACTGTGCTATAGCGGAAAGATAGCATTTATCTTTTCAGTAAGCATAGAGATGTTGCAATTATTGCTTCGCTTGGGTACATTCCAGCTATCAGACATCTTCTATAACACAGTCGGTGGATTGATCGGCGGATTGATGTATTGTGCGGTGATGAAGGCAAGAAAACGTCTGTAAAAGGGTTGAAATTGTGATATACTGAGAGCGGTAGCTCCCTACGCTGCTCGTAATAATCACACACCTCTTCGTGGTGAGCAGCAGGTAACGTCAGTAAGGCGGCTGAGTGTGAGAAAAAGAAAATAGGGAGGATTTTTATATGAAACCAGAATCTATCTCTGAACAAATGATGTTTAATACAGTTCGCCTTGAAACAGCATCTGGAACAGGAACGGGCTTTTTTTATAATTTTGTGGTTGGCGAAGCTACATATCCTACGATTATTACCAATAAACATGTTGTTAATTACAAACAGGACGAGAATGTTAAATTTCATTTGCATTTGCAAGACGGAGATGGTGAATCCAACAGTAGTATAGGAATTGAGCTTAATGCACATTGGTATTTTCACTCAACGAAGGATATTTGTTTCACCTTTGTTAATCCGGTGTTTGAACAGGTTAAAGCGACTTGTGGGAAAAAAGTGTTTTACATAGCTGATGATGCAGGAATTTTAGCGACAGATGAAAAGATTAAAGATCTTTCGGCACTGGAAGAACTTGTTATGGTTGGATATCCTATAGGATTGGCAGATGCAAGAAATAATTATCCTATTTTTAGAAAGGGATACACTGCTGCTCATCCAGCTGTGGATTTTAATGAAGATGGCATAGGACTTGTTGATATGGCATGTTTTCCGGGCTCATCTGGATCTCCAATTTATATTTTAAATGAGGGAAGCTATAGAGATAAACATGGGAATTCTTATTTTGGTTCTTCTAGGGTAATGCTATTAGGAGTTCTATTTGCAGGACCTCAGTATGATGCGCGAGGTGACATTGTTGTAAAAACAATTCCAACATCAACACAAATAGTTGAGTCAAGTACAAGAGTTATGACTAATCTTGGGTATTATGTCAAAGCTGCGGAGATTAATGAGTTTCAAAAATTTATAGAGAATTCTGTAGCGAATGGTAGTATTCGTTAAGGTAATATTCCCCATTACTCCAACACAGTGCTGTACTTAAACAACTATAAAAGGAAAGAGGTTATAACCTATGCCCAGAACGAAAGGCAGCAAAAACCGTCCCAAAATCAATATCACCAAAGACTACGCATCCCAGATCGCAGAGAAGCAGGAGACTGTTGCATCTCTAAATACGAGAGTTGTCATGTGAGTTTGCAATTCTATATTTTTAATGTCAAATAAAATAGACAAGTTATAAATATTACGTTATAATATTACCTGAAACAAAGATGTATGTTAATTATACCAATGAGGGATTATATGAAAAAGAAAAAACTATTAGCTCTAGCCATGGTTGCAGTTCTTGCAGTGCAGCCAACTACATATGCCGGTGCAACAATCGAGCAGAATAATGGCAATGTAGAAGAATCTGAGAATCAGGATTTAGGTGAGAATTCTACAATGAATTCCGAAGAGAAGAACACTTTAGAAAACAAGCATTCGGAAGTTCAGAATCATGATCAGGAGCAACAGCAGGATCAGGAAGATGGAAGTGGGAATTCAGAAGGAGACAGTGGTGAGGAATCTCCACAGAGTCAGACTTCATCGGATGAAACCCAGGACAGTTCGGAACAAAGTCAGGATGATACTCAGCAGAATCCGGACGACTCTCAATCAGAAAGCAATACAACTTCTGAGACAGGAAGCCAGGGAGTGACAACACATCCAATGACAGGAGGTTACATTCCAAGTGATTTGGATTATAATACTCCTGTATATGAACCGCTTTTTGAAACATATGCGGATGATAAACTGGAGAGTAAATATCCGGCAAATGGGGTAGATGATATTAAAGCAAAATATCCATCTATTCGTGACCAGAATCCTTATGGTACCTGCTGGGCTTTTGCTTCTATGGGTCTGGCGGAATTTGATTTGATCAATGATGGGACTTTTGATAAGACTATTGATCTGAGTGAACTACAGTTATCATATTTTACTTATAATTCCGTAGTCGATCCACTGGGTGGAACGAGAGGAGACTATTCTAAATATTATGTAGAGAATTCCGGGATTCAATATGGTTATTTGGGCAGAGGCGGTAATTACTCCATGGCTTCGAGACGTTTGAATCAATGGGTAGGAGCTGTTAACGAGGCAGATGTACCTTATTCAAATGCTGCGAACGTGCTGACTCAGGGAATTGCAGATGAATATGCATACTCTCATGATGTGGCTCATATTGAGAATGCTTATATGATCAATATTAAGAGTAATCCGGAGGAAGTAAAAAGGCAGATCAAAGAACATGGTGCAGCGGGTATCATGTACTACCATAGTGACACTGGTTATCAGTATATCACCAATAGTTACTGTGATACTTCCGAAATGTCTGGTGGTGGACATGCGGTTATGGCTGTTGGATGGGATGATAATTATTCGAAAGATAACTTTCGTGAGGGTGTAAAACCATCTACAGATGGTGCTTGGTTAATTAGAAACAGTTGGGGAGAAAGTAACGGATACCGTAATCAGTGTGAGTATTTCTGGATGTCCTATGAAACATATTCACTGGCAGATACAGCCTGGGTGTTTGATTTTTCTAAAGATGATGGATACGATAATAATTATCAGGTTGATGGTGGACTTGATCTTGGTACATACAGATATAGCAAAGCCATACCGTGGGCTAATATATTCACCACACAGAAAAAGGATGGTATATCTTCAGAAGATCTGAAAGCTGTTTCTATTTCCTTTACAAGTAAAACCAATGTAGAATATAAGATTGAGATTTATACAGATTTAAAGACCGAAGGGAATCCTTATAGTGGAACAAGGCAAGAGAGTGCCACAACGGAAGGTGTGACCGGTTATGCAGGGGTCTATACGATTGAATTAAATCAGCCTGTCAAACTCAAACCAGGTACCACATATGCGGTTGTTGTGACAGCTGACGTCATGGATTACGAAAGAGTTTCTATGATAGAGGAAAACAATGGTAAGAAAGTGTGGGATGTTGCAGTTAGTTCCACAGATCCAAAAAGCTATTATTGCCTGAGTAATTACTACTGGAGGGAAGATCAGTACGGTTATAATTACTGCATCAAAGCTTTCACATCCAACAACACAAGCGAAGAAAATCCTGATGTAAAACTGGCGGGAAAAAGTCTGACGATGAATGGTTCCATCGATGTTAATTTTTACATGGATCTCTCTGAAACCATTGCAAATGACCCGGATACCTACATGGAGTTCAAGATGGAGAATGGTCGGACATCGAAAGTTCAGATGAATCAGGCTACGAAGAGAACTATTGATGGCAGTGTATATTATGGATTTTCCTGCCCGGTCTATGCGAAAGAAATGACAGATCAGGTAACCGCACAATTCTATGTGGATGGCAAACCTGGAGAAACATATACCTACAGCATAAAGCAATACGCGCAAAATGTGTTAGACGGAAAAGTTAAATGTAATCAGGAAACTTTGAATGTAGTAAAAGCCATGTTGAACTACGGTGCCGCTGCGCAGGTTCAGTTTAATTATAAGACAGATACACTTGCCAACGCATCATTATCTGATACAGATAAGGTTATAACAGATGGTAGTTTTGATGATTACAAGAAATCAATATCAACGAATGAAGGCATAAAGGGAATCGGCTTCTATGGAAGTTCATTGATTTTGATTTCAGATACTACAGTACGGCATTATTTCCAGCTTACATCTGGATATGATGTAGCTAACTATACATTTACATATATCAATAGCGAAGGCAGGACAGTGACTTTGGAACCACAGAAATGGTCGGGCGCTGAGGATATGTACTATGTAGAAATTACAGGAATAAAAGCTCAAAAACTGAACCAGTGTCCGACTGTGACAGTTCATGATAAGAACGGCAATGGAATACAGGTAACCTATGGACCTTTCAGTTATGCTTATAATGTTTCAAATAATTCAGCAACAGAAGCTAAATTAAAAAATGTGGTAAATAGTTTATATTGGTACTGGTACTATGCTGATGCATATGTAAAATCACAGGCAACTATTTAGTACACAGGAAGGAGAACGAGAGATGGATAAATTGATTTATGAAGAACCGGTGATGGAAGTAGTCGATATAGAAATGGAAGATATAATCACTACTTCTAATCCTGATGAATTACCGATAGATCCAAGTAAAAATCAATAGTTGAAGCAGTATAGAAGACGGACAATCTGTCCGTCTTCTGTACTATTCCGGGAGAATAAAAATGAAAAGAAAACGGATGTTAATCTTAGCATTGGGATGTTTGATAGGAGTGACGCTGAGTACAGGCTGCATGAACATCAACAATTCTCAAGGCAAAGAAAAAGGAAAAAAGAATCCTTCTGATAATAGTACTGTACAGAGTACTCAGCCAGATAGTGATACAGATGAACAGAATAAAGATTCGAAGAATAAAAAAATGCAGGATACTAAGCCGGACGAAAAGACAAGACCGGAATCTTCCACAAAGGATTCTGACGAGGGAGAGGTAGAAACCAAAGTTGATGCAGAGGGAAATATTATCTTTGTTTATCCCCAGGAGAAGCAAGAATCCACGACCAAGAACGGTTCTGAGAAGAATAGCGGACAACAGTCGGACACAGGGATTTCCGATGCCAAGGATTCGCCTGTAAACAGTTCAGAATCAGGGAATAAGACAGGTTCTGGAACCGGTGCTGCTTCTGATCATAATATCAATGAAAATGCAGGAAATAAAACAGATAACAAATCAGAAAATAAAACGGACAATAATATAGAAGATGAATCTGACAATAAACCAGATAACAAACCAGACAATAAGACAGACGAGACATCAAAGGACGAAGGTATTGAATTACCATTTATCCCGGAAGAATCGTAGTAGTTTAATAAGATGAAGAATTTATTATGGATCAAATCTGTTATTCAAAAAAAATCCTGGTATGTCTGGCTGATTTTGGTGATTCAGATTGTTTTGAATGTGGGAGGCGTTTTATACGCAATTGTATTTAAAAAAATTACAGATGCAGCTGCGGGAGGTTCCTGGTTGCTTTTCAGAAACTGGGTGCTCACCTTTTTGTTTTTAGTTGTGATCCAGACAACTCTCGGTGCGTGTAACAGATTTGCAACGGAGTGGGCCAGAGCATCAATAGAAAACGGATTCAAGGAAAAATTATATAGTTCTATCTTGCACAAAAAGTATGTGTACATTACAGGAACCCATTCCGGAGAATGGCTGAATCGATTTACATCAGATACTGTAGTTGTGGCGGATGGCGTTGTCCAGATTTTCCCGGGTATTATCAGTATGCTCGTGAAGATGGGATGTGCAGTTGTGCTGCTGATTTATTTCTGTCCCGTATTTGGATATCTGATTATTCCTGCCAGCGTGCTTTTTGTCCTGTTATCAGCGGGATTTCGAACAGTGTTAAAGAGACGGCATACGGATGTGCAGGAAGCAGACGGAGAATTACGATCATTTTTTCAGGAAAGTATGTCAGAGCTTTTAGTTGTGAAGGCGTTTTCGAAAGAAGGTCTGATGGAGACATATGCTAAGGAACGCATGGAAACCCATAAAAAAGCCAGGGTCAGAAAGAATTATTTCTCGAATTTTTGTAATACTGGTTTTGTTGCGGTTATGAATGCTGCTTATGTAACGGGTACAGCTCTGGGTGGTTATGGTATCCTTACAGGTAGAATGTCCTATGGCACTTTGATTGCTATTGTTCAATTGATCGGTCAGATTCAATCACCTTTGTCCGGTTTGACAGGATACATTCCCCAGATCTATTCCATGTTTGCAAGCGTTGAAAGATTGCAGAAAATAGAAACGTATGATAATGATGTTGAAACGGAAAGTATGAAATCACCGGGAGAAATTCAGCAGATTTACAGGGAGTGTTTTGAGGGGATTGTATTTGAAGATGTTTCTTTCTCCTATCCCCGATTAGAAGGGAATGGTTTATCTGAGCAAGAGAGACAGGCAGTGTTTATTCAATTGAACCTTAGAATAGAAAAAGGGGATTGTGTGGCCTTAACCGGTCATTCCGGATGTGGGAAAAGTACGTTTCTTAAGCTACTGATGGAACTTTATTCGCCCGATTCAGGAGAGATAGCGGTGATGTTGAAAGGTAATAAAGAAACATTGACTTCAAGCTGGAGGCACTTATATGCATATGTTCCTCAGGAAAATCTTCTTATGAGTGGAAGTATTCGTGAGATTGTATCCTTTGGTGAAACAAATCCGAAAACGGATGAGAATGTCTGGAAGGCTCTGAGGATTGCGGCTGCGGATTCTTTTGTAAGAAAGCTTCCGGAACAACTGGATACGATTCTGGGCGAACGGGGAGCAGGGATTTCAGAAGGCCAGATGCAGCGAATAGCAATAGCGAGGGCAATCTATGATGAGGCTCCCATATTGCTGTTGGATGAGGCAACCAGCGCATTGGATGAGGAAACGGAAAAACAGGTATTACAGAATATTCATGGATTGACAGATAAAACTGTATTGATTGTTACGCATAGGAAAGCGGTATTGGATGTTTGCAATGTGGAACTCCGTTTTGATGACAATGAAAGTAATATACAGGCAGTTATTAGAGAGGACAGAACGTATGACGAGACAGGACGAGCAGATTGTTCTGAATGAGATTGAAAAATACATATTGCATCTGATAAGTTGTTCTTTGAACGGTGGTATTCCCAGAGAAAAGCCGGAGGTGTGCAATTGGTCTGAAATTGTAGAATTGCTGGAGCATAACAGTGTACTAAACGCTGTGAGTCCGGCAGTGAAACGATATCCATATGAGATCACACCGGAAATTCGAAAGAAGATAGAGGCGGCCCTGCAAAAAACAGTCTACAGACTGCTCCATTTTCAAGTGGAAAGGGAGGCTATCTTTTCGGCAATGGAGGGAAAAGGAGTTGCTTATCTTCCTTTAAAGGGAATCAACCTGGCAGAATACTATCCGATACCTGGTATGCGATGGATGTGTGATAATGATATTCTGTATGGGAACATGGAGAACTGTGAAGCGTCAGACGAAACGGCGGAGACTCTTAAAAATATAATGATTGGACTTGGATATACTACAGAGCATCTCGGTTTGGTGCATGATGTTTATTATAAAAAACCTTTTTTTAACTTTGAAATGCACCGAAAACTGTTTTCGGCAGACAGTCCTTTCGCAGGATATTATGCGAATCCATGGAAAAGAGCAATACCGGTCAGTGGAAAAAAATGTCAATATTGTTTCAAGCCGGAAGATGAGTATGTATTTATGCTGGCTCATGCATATAAGCATTTTCAGCAGAGTGGATCTGGGATCCGTACATTGGTGGATGAATATGCGTTTTTGCATGCGAATACGAAGATGGATTGGCAGTATATTAAGGAACAATTGTTATCTATAGGATTAGAAACATTTGAAGAAAATATAAGAGAAGCTGCGATCAATGCATTTTCCTTGGAAGGCAGCCTGACGGAGAAAAATTGGGAGATGATTCGGTACATGTTTAACTGTGGAACCTACGGAAAGCTGAGTATTCGAGTTCAAAATACTATGAAAAGGGTGCAGCAGGAGTATCAGTTGGAGTGGAAGGACGTTCGCAAAAAGTATATGAAAGAACGTTTCTGGGCGAAGGAAGATATGATAAAGGAGTTTTATCCTTTCTTTTACAGGCACAGAAGTATTCGATGGTTTCTGCCATTTTTCAGGATTATGAAAGGACTGATCATCCATCCGGGAAAACTGTATATGGAATGGAAAAGTATGAAAGAGAGTAAATAGCGTATTTTTTGAAATGTAGTACATTGTTTCGTAAATAACTGTATCATTCACGCAGACAAGTAAATGGTACAGTTATTTCGAAAATGATATGTCAGGTACACGAAGGAGCATGTAGACAAATCATTCGTATAAAGAGAAACAGGAGATTTTACAGATGAAAATAAAGAGCGGATTTGTATTAAGAGAAGTTGCAGGTAAGGCAGTTGTTATAGCTGTAGGAGAAGCAAGTAAGAGTTTTCATGGAATGATCAATCTGAACAGTACAGGTAAAGTAATCTGGCAGGGTGTGGATAAAGGTCTGTCGGAAGAAGAAATTACGTCTTTGATAGTGGATACATTTGATGTGGATGTACAGACCGCACAGAGCGGAGTTCATCGTATGATTGGGCAGATGCAGGATGCAGGAGTAATTGAATAGTGAAGAACAGGACAGGCATTCAGGAGATACTTGAAGAAAAGGGAATATTTATCAGCACCACAGTTGGTGTCAGTATGTTTCCGATGCTTCGTAATCGCAGAGATACCATAGTGATAGAGCCGGTGAAGGGCAGATTGAGGAAGTATGATGTTCCTCTTTATAAAAGGGGAGACAAATATGTACTACACAGAATTGTGAAAGTGACTACTGCTGGGTATGTAATCTGTGGGGACAACTGTATCAATCAGGAATATTCAGTAACAGATGAGGATATTATAGGTGTTCTGACAGGTTTCTACAGAGATGAAAAAAAAGTAAATATGAATGGTCTGTTATATAAGATGTATTGCAGAGTTTGGGTAATATCTTATCCACTACGGATTCCTGCGAAAAAAATATGGATGAAACTAAAGAGAATGGTGAAAATATGTTTTTTAAAGTAAAGCTGGCAGAACTGGTTATTGGTGTGAAGTGCTTATATGGAGAAACGAAAGATTTTTGCAGAGAATATCTTACGGATGAGGAAAGTCAGGATTTTAATGTTGCGATCAGTAGGAAGGATATCGAAGCGGAATGTAAGTTAGCGACATCCAACCCTGATAAAGAACGAGATGTTGAACGTTATTCTTGTGAGTATCTGGAACGTTTGGCACTTATGCGTAAAATAGCAGATCATTTGCCGGAGCATAACTGTTTTTTAATGCATGGAGCAGTAATCTCAGTACAAGGTGACGGGTATCTTTTTACTGCGCCAAGCGGAACAGGAAAATCCACTCATGTAAGCTTATGGAAGAAGTACATCGATGGCGTGGAGATCATCAATGGCGATAAGCCATTCCTTCGGGTAACCGATCATGGAATCTGGGCTTATGGAACCCCATGGGCGGGGAAAGAAGGCTGGCAGAAAAATGAGAGGGTTTTACTGAAGGGAATCTGTCTTCTGATGCGAGGAAAGGAAAATCGAGTTAGTATGCCTGCACAAGAACAGGTGTTACCTTTTCTGATACGTCAGATTTATTACACAGACAATTCGGAAATGGCAGGAAAAACTCTTGAATTACTCGATCAGGTAATGAAGCAGATCTATTTTTATGAAGTAAGCTGTAATGTATCTAAGGAGGCAGCTTTGTGCTGCTATGACGGGTTGAGAGGCGTGTAAATTGTCGGAAACCCTGCTTTTACCATATGTTCATCTGTGTTCAGTTGGATGGTAATTATGAAGAAACGTGCTACAACAGATTATGGTTCCTCAAAGACTGAAAGAAACGTTGCGGAAGGTATATTTTGAATTTGCGAATAATGGTTAGATGTGAAAGATATGCTGGAATGTATGGAGACATCAATATTCTTCTCTATTTCGAATATTGATTTATACTTAAACCTACCCCCCGAAGTTATACCGGAATAAGAAGAATGCACAATAAGCCAATAGAGATATTCGAAGAGTTAAGCAAGACTGTGTGGACATACTGAATTTCAGGAGTTCACGCGGTATTTTTTAAAATCAGCATATAGTTTATAATGAAAATAAAAGAAACAGAGTGCAGAGCAGATGATGAAAGAACTGGCAGAGGTAGGAACTGAATGTGGACCGATTTGTGTAGCCGATTTATTGACCAGAAGAAGAGCCTTTTCCATGGTCTGGACGGGATGTCGTTGGAAATGCATGAATAAAGATGAGAGAGAAAAGAGATTATATAAGGCACGTAATATGTAAATGAGATTTGTGTGTTCTGTGAATTGACATTTACTATCAAATATGCTATTTTAAACATATACATATCTGGGAAGCAATTCTTCAACCATTCGGTTATCTGATTCCCCGTATGAAAAAAGAAAATCTGGGGGAACGGAGAACGGAATGTTTGGGCAGGAAACTCTGTTCCTCTTATAAAGGAAAGGAGTATGCCTATGGGAAAGGTGGATACAGTCACCAAAGCCTATATGAGAAAAAATAACATTTTTGCAGATGCATTTAATTGTAAACGTCAAACCACTCGCCTAGCCGGATCAGCGCATTTATGAGATACTCTAAAAAGTACGAAAAAACTAACTAGTTTTTTAGAGGAGGACTAAAGTATGGACCAATCAACTCATGATGTAAGACGCACCAACTGGCTGAACATTATAGAACAATGTCAGCAAAGGCCGGAAAATATGACCGTGAAGCAATGGCTTGCCGATAATGGTATCAAAGAAAAATCTTATTATTACTGGCTCCGAAAATTCCGCAAAGAAGCGTATGCGCAAATGCAGATGTCACCAGCCACTTCATCTTCGGAAATCACGTTTGCTGAGATCTCTGTTCCGTTAAGCAGGCAGGAAGAACCGATACACTCCTTTCAGGAACAACCTCCGGTTGCCATCATCAAAAATGGTGCTTTATCCATTGCGATATCTAACGATATTTCGGAAGCCCTGCTTGACAGGATCTTCCAGGTGATCCGTCATGCTTAACGATGCAGCAGGAATCCGCAGGGTTGTACTCGCCTGCGGATATGTTGATCTGAGGAAAGGCATTGACGGACTGTCCATGATCATCGGTGACAGATACCATCAGAATCCTTTTGAAAAAGGAACTCTTTTTCTTTTCTGCGGAAGAAGATCCGACCGGGTCAAAGGTCTGCTTTGGATGGGAGATGGATTCCTGCTTCTGTACAAACGCTTAGAAGACGGATCCCTGACCTGGCCCAGGACAGAACAGGAAGCTGCAGAACTTACAGAGGAACAGTTCCAGTATCTGATGCTCGGACTGAACCCACTGGATCCAAAGATCAAAGAGGTCCATCCGAAAAGAGCACTCTGACTTTTGTGCAAAACAGAGATTTTTTCAGCGTTTTCATCAGGTCAAAAATCAGTCGTTGTAACATAGGTTTTCACTCTTTCCAGACGCACTCAGTGCATCTGAGAATGATTGAAAATAAATTTTTTGAACCTTGAAAATACTATATTTTCTTATGTTTATGGACGTTATACGGCTTTTTGGCACATAGGCATAATGACGAAGACGTCATTCTTGGAAATTCGCCATTTTCCGTTGTTTCTGTTATAATGGATACAGTGAAAAGGAGCGGGACAATGGATCATAAACATACACTTACTGAACTGAATAACTGCAGCCGCGAGGAACTGATTACCATAGTTCTTTCCATGCAGGGACAGCTGGATATGCTGAACCAGAACATAGAAAAACTGATCGAACAGGTACGCCTCGCCAACAGCTATCGTTTTGGCAAACATACGGAAACTTTAAAATCTATCGACGGACAGCTCACCTTTTTTGATGAAGCAGAAGCTGCATATGATGCATCAGTTCCAGAACCTTCTGCAGATGAGATCCTGCCCACCAAGCGGAGTCAGAAGAAAAAAGGAAAACGGGATCTGGATCTGAAAGATTTCCCTGTAGAGATCCTTCCGCCGTATCATGTTTCCAAAGAAGAACTGGATGCCTTCTATGGCGATGGCAACTGGCGTCAGATTCCAAGTGAGATCTATAAGAGGCTTCGCTACGAGCCGGCATCATGGACCGTTGAGGTTCATACGGTCGAAGTATATGTTGGGACTGACGGCGACCATCAGGACGAATTCATCCGCGGAGAAAGGCCAAAGGATCTGCTCCGGAACAGCATTGTGACCCCGTCCCTGCTGGCAGCTATCCTGAACGTAAAGTATGTAAACTCATCCGCACTTCACCGGATCGAGCAGGAATTCGAGCGCAATGGTGTAAAGATATCCCGGCAGACCATGTCCAACTGGATCATCAAATGTGCTGACAGATACTTTGCACCTTTTGTTGAGCGGATGAAATCAGAACTGCTGTCGCTGCATGTCACACAGTCTGATGAAACGCCGACGCAGGTGATCGCAGACAGCGATCATCCCAACAGCAAGTGTTACATGTGGGTGCACCGTTCCGGTGAACTGTATAAGGAGCGCCCCATCGTGATCTATGAATACCAGAAAGGGCGCGACCACCACAAACCTCTGGATTTTTACCGGGACTATAAAGGGATCCTTGTAACGGACAGCCTCCAGCAGTACCACGTACTTGAAAGGAAACTCCCAGAGGTAACAAACGCGAACTGCTGGGCACATGCAAGGCGCGATTTTGCAGATGCAGTAAAAGCAGCCGATAAAAAAGACCCACAGGCGGTCAAACAGTCGGTTGCATATCAGGCACTGCAAAAGATCGCAGGATTCTATAATATCGATACGGAGCTAAAAGGGCTCTCGTCGGAAGAACGTCTTCAAAAGCGGCAGGAGGTGATCCGGCCGATGGTTGAGGAATTCTTTGCGTGGGTAAAACAACAGGCTGCGGAATGTGCTGTACCGCCGAAATCAAAAACGGCCCAGGGACTGAACTTCCTGATCAACCAGGAAAAATATCTTAAAGTTTTCCTGGAAGACGGCGATGTTCCCATTGACAACTCGGCTTCGGAACGGGCAATCCGGACCTTCTGCATCGGAAAGAAAAACTGGATGTTCCACAACACCGCAAACGGGGCGAATGCCAGTGCACTGGTGTACAGCATTTCAGAAACTGCGAAGCTGAACAACCTGCGGCCGTATTACTACTTTAAGTATATCCTCACAGAGCTGCCGAAACGCTGCGATAAACAAGGAAATATAGATCCTGCGGAATTAGATGATCTGATGCCTTGGTCATCAGAACTTCCAGACGAATGCAGGAAACCACGCCGCTCATAAAAAAGCGGCGTTTCATTTAATGTCAGGCGCATGGTTTGACGTTTACTTTAATTACCTGATCTATGAGGGAAAAACAGTTGTAGAACCAGAACGACTGAGAGAGGTTGATACAACAGAGATTGCTCTGCCATTTGGACCGCAGGAAAATGGCCAGTCGAATGACCTGGTTCAGAAGTATCGTGACATCCTGAAATCCGCAGTCGTGATGCAGGAAGATGAGGCAGCATATATCCTGCTTGGAATCGAGAATCAGACAGACATCCATTATGCGGTGCCTGTTCGGAACATGATATACGATGCCCTGCAGTACGGAAAGCAGGTTGCAGATACAGCTGCAAATCACAGAAAAAATGATAAAAGTTTCAGAAAACGTACAAGTGGGGAATATTTATCCGGATTTTACAAAGAGGATGTATTGAAACCTGTGGTTACGCTTGTGATACATTTTGGAGCGGACGAATGGGATGCCCCGTTATCATTACATGAGATGATGGGAAGCCAGAACGAAAAACTGATGCACTATGTCCAGGATTACCAGATCCATCTGATCGACCCGGCGAAACTGATGGAAGAGGATCTGAACAAGTTTACATCGAGTCTGCGGGAAGTGATAGAGTATATTAAATATTCGAAAGATAAAGAAAAATTATCGAGAATCTTAAAAGACAATTCACGGATGCTGATAGACCGTGAGGCAGCGCTGGTGATAAAAACAATCACGAATACAGCGATAGAGATTTCAGAAAAAGAGGAGAAGATAGATATGTGTAAAGCAATTGATGATATGCTGAGCGAGAGAGAAGCAAAAGGAGAGATAAGGGGGATTGAGATCGGAGAATTCCGGATGCTGGTTAAGCAGGTAAAAAAGGGACGGCTAACGATAGAAGAAGCGGCTGAAGATGCAGCGATGAGCGTGGAAGAGTTCAGAAAGGTAATGGAAAGTAATGTCAGATAATAAAGCAATACTTTTATTACAGATTGGTTTTGCAACACAGGAATATTAAATATTCAGTAATCAAATTTAAAAAGGGTCAGCCGTGAGAGGTTGATCCTTTTAAAGTATTTCATAAACGCTCATTAGTTCAGCTGAGATTTTGCTAATGATTATTGTCCCATTTGTCTTGTCATGTTAAAATATAGTTATATGAAAAACAGTGGTTCGAAGTATGTGTGTGCGTGAATTTTCATGGAAAAAACATTCAATGTCATAAATATGGAAAGGATATAGAGCATGAGTGAAAAACTGAAGGATACAGCAATTGATCTGTTGTTAGACGGCGTAAAGAAAAAAATAGATGATATGAGGGATAACCATAAATGGCAGGAATTATTTGTTAATACCGGCCATTTTTTTATAAATAATTCTGATATGGTGACAAGATTCGAATCTGATCTGTATCTGGTATTTTCAGAAGATAATCTGAAGACATTAGCAAAAAAGTTAAAGGACAAAAGCGGATATGAATTTCCGGAACTGTTACATGAAGAATTATATGATTTGATGATACGTTATGAAATCCCGGTGATGCAAGCGGAAACATATATTCATCATTTTATGAAAGTAATTATCAATTATTTAGAAGAAAATGACCCAGATAGAGCACTGGAGCTTTATTTGGGTGATTTGAAAAAAGAAATTGATCAAAACTTTTCTACGATAGAAGAAAAATTAGAACTGGTATTAAGTAAAATAGCAGAATTGAACGAAGCAAAAGTGGTGTTATATTCGGTCTCGGATATTGATGTTCAGATTAGAAGAATGTCAAAGTATAAGGGAATGGGATTGGACTTTTTTGAACTGGATGATGAACAATTTGAATCAAGATTTCAAAGTGCTATCAACAAAGAGCTGATATATATTGTAGGGAAATCCAGGGAAGAGACAACATATCGAATATTGAACGAATTAAGAAAGAAATATCCAGATCGAGTTACACTTATAGTCAAGTCAGAAGCGGAATGGAGCAAATTACAGGAAACAGGTATATCGGGAAATATACTGGTTCCATTCTTTTATGCTGAGCAAATTGTGGCTATTCCTAATAACAATAATATTTTTGTATATGGTGAAGATGAACCATGTTATGCGAGAGACAAAATAATATTAAGGAGAAGAACAAAAAGAAACCTCACAAATGCGTTGGAAAAGATTGGGGTAAATTATAGAGAAGCATATAATATGGTAGATAACACCCATGGTTTGTACATACCATTAAGAAAAAAACTATTTAATGTAGCAGAGCATGATAATCAACTGGAATGGGTAAAAAATCATTCGGATGTAGTAATGGCTGCATTACTGTGTGGAAAATGGACGGAAGCGACCGGTGATGTACTGGTTTTTGAAGATTTGTCAGGAAAATCTTACGAAGACTGTAAGAAGGAACTGGAGAAATATTTGCATATGGAAAATCCATTCATTGTGCACAATATTAGTCGTAGAGAGCGTAATCTGCAGCTTGCCAGTATCGAAGATGCATGGGAACAGCTGGATATATATATAACGGATGAATTATGGGATAAGTTTATATCTTTGTTTAAAGAAGTTTTGATTGAATCAGAGCCTATTTTTGAGTATCCATTTGAAAAACATTTTGAGGCATCCATTTATGCAGAAAAACCGGAATGGTCACAAACATTAAAGCGGGGGATGATTCGAACTCTTCTCATGCGTGCATTCTATAAAGGACATGAAAAGAATCAAAAACAGATTGACCATGTGATATCACAAGTACTTGATACGATCACAAATAAAGAAAGATGGGGATATATATCACAGTATATAACGGATTTATGCGAAGCTTCGCCGGAGAGTGTTTTGAGAAAATTGAAGGATGAATTGGAACATCCGCAGGGAATGGTGGAGTTATTTGAAGAAAATGATGGAGACATTATAACTGGCAGACATTATTATACGAATGTTTTGTGGGCAGTAGAGCAATTAATTCAGCAAAAGAAATATGTTGTACAAGCAGTGGAATGGCTGTGGAAAGTAGACTCATATAATCTGAAATATAGTATAAGCAATAGCCCAAGAACAGTGCTGGATATAGTGTTTTGTGCGTGGTTAAATGAATGTGCATTATCTGTTGATGATAAAATCAGATTGGCAGAAAAAGCAATTAAGAATTATCCAAATGCATGGGATATTATCGTATCGAAATTACCACAGGGAACAGATTCCATCAGCTCATCGTTGAATACACCGAAATATAGGGAGATCGATGAACCAGATATATTATATAATCAAGATGTATATAAGATTTATATTGAGTATTTAAAAATGTGCGTCGATTCAGCTGATGCGGATGCAGAAAAATGGGGAAAATTAATCCAGCGCATACAGTGGTATGAAATGTCGATTCAAAATGAAGTGCTTGAAAAATTGATTCTCAGTTGCAAAGGAATGGCTGATAAAGAAAAACTTAAAATTAAAAATCAACTGAGATTTGAAATCTACAGGCACAGGTATTTTTCCGATGCTGACTGGAGTTTGCCAGAAGAAGTGTTAGACAAATATGAAAGTACAATGAATGAAATTGTGTTTTCGGATAAAATATACGAATACATGTATCTTTTTTCGCCTGAATTTGAATTCCCACTATTACACCCCGTGTCTTATAGCCGAGAAAAACATAACGAGTCGGCTGACCAAAATCAAAGATTAAGAGAAGAAGAGATAAGGGTAGGATTTAAAGAATTCAAAGAAAATAAATATTCTTTAGATAAGCTGATCGAATTGGCTGTACAAGAAGATAATATATTGGGAGAAGTTCTGGCACAGTTTTATTCGGATGGTATGTTTGATGAAGAAGTATTTCATCTTCTTATGAGAAAAGATAAAGAAGGAAAGCATGTATTTGATTATGTAAGATATTTACACAGATATGGATCAGTAGATTTAAAAGACGTGATAGAAATGGTAAAAAGGATATCCGATAATAAAAATCTTCTGGTGAATTTGATTTCGTTAGAGTTTATAGAAGATGATGTCAATGCGCTGATTGCGAAGGAAGATGAAGAAATCAAGACAATGTATTGGAGCAGGAATACAGGGGGAAGAATATCGGATCATGCAGGACACCAGGTGTTTTTATGGGCTTTGAATGAATGTGAAAAATATGGAACATGCGATACCTATTTTGAATTATTGTATGGTATAAAAGAAAAAATATCAATTCAAGAGTTATATGATGCAACACTTAAGATTTTTAATCTGAAGGGTGGTATTGCCAATTCTATGACAAGATTTTATATTAGGGAAATCTTGAAAGAGTTACAGGATGCATTTATCACAGATGACGAGAAATGTGCCGAAATAGTTTCAGTGGAATGGTTGTGTAGAAATATACTCGAATGGAAACAAATGAGATGTCTGCAAAAAGAGATGAAGAACGATCCGAAGATTTATGCTGATCTTGTCGGTATTGTTTATAAAGCGGAGGATGATGAATCTGAAGATAAGGAAAAATGCGAATTGGCAAATGCCGTGTATTCAGCATTTGACAAAGCAAGATTTTGTCCAGCAGAGAAAGATGGAAAAGTATCCTATGAAGTTCTGAAAAAATGGGTAGAAGAGCTTAAAGGATTGTTGATCAAGCAAAAACAAGAAAATTTGTTTGGACATTTAATCGGACGATTACTGGCATATTCCCCCATTGGTGCGGATGGTTATCATCCGTGTGAAGCTGTACGAGAGATCATAGAAGAATATGATTCTGATTCATTGCGGAGCTCTTATATTGTAGCAGAAGAGAATAAGCGTGGGGGTCATACCGTCGATGCTGGAAAATCAGAGTTGATTTTACATCAGAGATATCTAAACAATGCGGAAGGACTACAGGCAGAATATCCTAAAACAGCAGAAATATATTTTACCTTAAGTGAAGACTACAAACGTGAAGCAGAGTATGAAAGAAAGCGTGCAGAAGATGAGTGGTAGGAAAAAATATAAAGGAGAGAGGTATAGTTTTTTCAGAGATAAAAAGCTTGGACATGGTGGAAATGGTGCGGTATATGATGTGGAACTTGAAGAAAAGGATGATCTAGGTTTTCCTGTAGTTGCTAAATTTTTTGAATATAGTGGGGACGATAAAGAAAAAAGATATAATAGTGTAAATTGCAATAGAAAATAGGAATTTTTTTAAAAAATAGCAATATAAACAAAAATGCAAAATTAAAATATGCAAAATGCATAAAAAAGGACAGACTCATATATGAAGGTAAAGCATGAGTGTAATTAAATGGATTCATTTTTCAGATTTGAATTTAACAAAACTAACATTAATACAAGATTGCTAAGAGGCAGTATTCGTTCGTTTCTGACAGAGAATTAGATCAAATGTGAAGCTGTTAATGTGTCACCGACTCATTTTTTATATAAGGTGACTGTCATTTGGTAATTATATAGAAATGTCATAAAGAGAAGCAACATAGAAATTGACTTTACTCTCACGATATGTTACCTTAACCATATACATATCTGGGAAACAATTCTTCAACCATTCGGTTATCTGATTCCCCATATGAATAAAAAACTGGTGGAACGGAGGATCGATGGAGCGTACTCCTTTCACCCATACAGAAAGGAGCATGCGAATGCAGCAAATGACAAACCACAGACCCCTGGCAGAACTGGATCTGCTGGACGATTTTCTCTTTAATGCCTTATTGGCTTATCCGGAATATGGAAGGAAATTCTGTCGAAAATTTCTAAAGATTCTTTTCGGAAGAGAGTTCAAAAATCTGAATATCGTAACTCAGAAATCCTATGGCGGAAGGGATACAGGTCTTCACGGAGCCAGACTGGACGTATACATCGAAGAGGGAGATGAGGTAGAGATTGATTCGTCAAATGTCTCTACGATTTATGATATTGAGCCTGACAAGAACAATAAAAGGAAGGATATAGATTTTATCGCACAGAGAACCCGGTTCTACCATGCGATCATCGACAGTCGGAGTCTAAAAAGCGGTCAGTCATACGACAAACTGAAGAGAGTCTTTGTTATCTTTATCTGTCCCTACGATCCCTTTGGGGATGACCGGATGATCTATACCATCCGGAATCATTGTGTAGAGAATCCGGAGCTACCGTATGAAGATGGAGCCAGAACGATTTTCCTCTACACAAAAGGAAGAAAGGGACGGGATAATGAATCCCTGAGTCAGCTGCTGGACTATATGGAGAATACAACCCGGGAGAACGCAGTGAGTGAAGAACTGGAAGCCATCCAGGAGATGGTGGATGTTGTGAAAGAAGATGCGGAGGTGACGGTGGCATATATGAAAGGATTCGAGAGAGACCAGATGTTTCTGGAAGAAGGGAAAAAACAGGAAAGAGAGAATACCCTAAAAGAGAAACAACGAGCGGATGAAGAACAGAAACGAGCGGATATGGAACAGAAACGAGCAGATGCAGCCGCAGAAGAAATTGCAAAGTTGAGAAAACAGCTGGAAGAGCTGCAAAACTCTCAAAATTAGGTTCTTATTGAAGGAATACCCATTCCTTGGCATCTGGTATTAGAAAACACCTGGTATCCACTGCATACTGAACCAATCATAAAAATAGTTAAAAACGGTATAAATAGGAAAAATGTGGGAAGCTGTTATCTGTAAAAGAAGCGGTTTTCCATATTTTTTGTATACGAAAGTAACGAGCCAAAGTCCGTGCCAGTAGAACGTTTTGAGGCGATCTTCCCAACGGCTTAAAGGCTTAATCTCCCCCAGAAAGAAACGTCATAAGAATCCATGTGCAAATTGACTTTATACACCAGATGTGTTACCTTATACATACAATAAATCTGGGAAGCAATTCTTCAACCATTCGGTTATCTGATTCCCCATTGATCGCTGAAAGAATAGTAAAAGCCTAAGGCATTATACCAATATCGCAGCTATGAAGTCGGGAAAATCCAGAAAGTATAGTTTGTGACGGAAATAAAATGGAGGACTATTATGGGAATAACACGGAAGCCCGGCGGTGGCCGAAAGAAGCTAAAGCCGGAATACAATGCCGGGAAGAACCTGAAAGAACAGATGGAAAATGCTGTGGCACTTTATGAGGAGAACTGCTCCCTCCAAGTCATCGGCGATGAGTTGGGTTTGAACCCTATCAAAGTACGCAAGCTCCTCATCACAGCTGGTGTGTATGAATCCGAGGTGGTAGAGAAAGTGAAAAGAACATTTGACGAATACAGAGCTATAAAGAGGCAATCCTCTCTACGGCCTCAGCACTTGACCTTTCCAAAGCTTCCGTCACCTCATACTTGCCATATAAAAAAGGTGTGTACTTCCCAAGTACAGCAGAAAAAGAGAAAATCAGTATTGGAGCAGAGCGGCAGCGGCGATACAGAACAGTAAGAAAACTAAGAACTGAGCCGACAGAGGAACACTTGTGGGAGGTGGTTTTACTTTATTCCGGTGTGCGTTTTAAGACTTATTCTGGTTTGCCATTTTTCTTATAACGTGCGGAAAGGCAGGAACGGCGAGTACACGAAAGAGTTGTGGATCGACAGGAGGGAAAAGAGTAAAAGCTTGACGTGGAGTTCTGTGCTGCTTGCACTGGGAAATATTAAAAAAGTAGGAGCAATAGTGAGTCGGCCAAAAGATCTGGGAGATATTCGGGGTGTGACTTACATATATGGGATGTTCTATCGGTTCGGAGTAATCGATGTGCCGGACGAAGTGAAGAGGAAAACGGGAAATATACGGAGGTAAAGCATGAGTGTGATTAAATGGATTCATTTTTCAGATTTGCATTTTAACAAAACTAACATTAATACAAGATTGTTAAGAGACAGTATTCGTTCGTTTTTGACAGAGAATCAGATCAAGTGTGACTATGCGTTTTTTTCCGGAGACTTAAGAAATGCGCCAGATCATTGTTTTCAAAAAGATTCGGTGAAATATCTGAAAGAATTGTGTGAAGCTGTAAATGTGTCACCGGATCATTTTTTTATGGTTCCGGGGAATCATGACGTAGATAGAGAAATAGAAAAAAGAGATCAAGCAGTAAAGCGGATTCTGGATAATCATGGCAGTGAAAAAGGGTATTATAATACGGATGATGGAAAAATAAAAGAATCAGATTTGCGAGATATAAAGACGGGTCAGAAACAATATCTGGAAATAATTGAGGAATTTTATGAAGGCAATCCTGAGAGAATTGAAAAATACAAGGGAACAAGTCATTTTTTGGTAGAGACAGAAGATTTTAATATCATACACTTGGATTCTACACTTGTATACACAAAGGGTCAGGATGAAAGTCTGGTAATTGGAACTGACCTATTATATGATTTGTTGGAAAAGGTTGATCAGCATAAATATACCATTATTTTAACTCATTATCCGTTTGATGCTTTAAAAGCAGAAGAGAAGACTCAGGTTTGCAGAATATTAGAACAGTTTGGAGTACAGATGTGGATGTCCGGTCATCTACATGATGTTCTGGTACAACAGCACAGAAAAGCTTTTCATGAATTTCAGTGTGGGAACTTGTTAACGGACGGAGGAATACCGAATATTTTAATTGGGCAGCTAGATATAGAATCTGGAGAGGGTGAAGTTCGTGCATATATGTGGCAGCAGAATGGAGGATGGACTTTAAACAGATTTTTGGACCGTATGTCTAAGGCGGACAAATCATTATATTGCTTCGAATTGTCACCAACAGAACTTATGAAACGATCTGGAAAAGTTGGTGTGAAAGAGAAGGATAAGCCTGAAATAAGTGAACTTAGAAATCTTGCAGTCGAAGAGATTGAGAAGATGTATGAGGATCGTCACACTATTTTGAAAGACTGTATATATGGTGATTTGAAATATCCGGTAGTTGTTAAAGCATGGACGCCAGCGGAAGCTGATACGATATATGTGATAGACAAACTGGAACGGAATTCATATTGTCTTGAGAAAATGGAAAAGTGGATACAAATTTTAGACGAATATGAAGAGAATTATCGAAGAATTGTACAAAGAAGTTGCATTGGGATATTGCAATTGGTGGTAGAAGAGGCATGCTCAGATGAACAGAAGGAATACTATGTGAAAGATTTTCGAGATATTTGTGAGAAATTCTATAAAAATCGAGAGTTAGAGATAGATATTATAGAAAGAGATACTCTTGAAAAAAATACAGATTTGGAAAAAGATAACAAGATTTATATCAGCAGCATTTCAGTGTTGCCGGTAAAAAAAGAAATGATTTACGCAATGGATATTGGAATTGTTGCGCAGGTATCGGCTACCAGGCCAGTACTTGTTGGTGATTATGATTCTATACAGAAAATTAACAGACAGATTGAACAATATTATCAAAAAACCTGGGATGAATGGAAGGAACATATTGAGTGTCATCAAAATGATGAAATGATGTTGGAAAGGATAACCAGTCAACCAAACAAAAATGAAATTTCAGATGGTACGCTAACTGATGAATTAACATATGAAGTTACACATAATGATAGTAGCATTTTATCTATATTATTTGATCGATATCTGTATCTTGGAGGTGTACACGGTACTCCCTTACGTAAAAGTATGGTGGTTAATCTGAATACAGGGGAACCTATAAAATTGCATGAAATACTGCCGATATCGTTTTCGGAATTGATGGATATACTGAGAAATCAATTGTATGTAAGATATGGAAGTGAAGATACGGAAGTCTTAGAGGTGTGTTACAAGAATATTGTTGATTTGTATCATGAGGTTGACGAATTCAAATTTTATATCAGATACTCAGCACTGTATATTTATTTTGATGTGTATGAGATTTCCAGTTATTCGATGGGATATGTAGATTTGTATATAATGGATTTACAAGAGTTCTTAAGTGAAAGATGTGATATAAGCGAGTGTGATATAGTAAGAAAGCAAGCTATATTTGAAAAGATATTTAAACCCAATATAAGGTGAAAATCACAAGTAAAGAAATAACTTGTTGGCAACTGGTTTTAAACTGTCATTTGGTAATTATATAGAAATGTCATAAAGAGAAGCAACATAGAAATTGACTTTACTCTCACGATATGTTACCTTAACCATATACATATCTGGGAAACAATTCTTCAACCATTCGGTTATCTGATTCCCCATATGAATAAAAAACTGGTGGAACGGAGGATCGATGGAGCGTACTCCTTTCACCCATACAGAAAGGAGCATGCGAATGCAGCAAATGACAAACCACAGACCCCTGGCAGAACTGGATCTGCTGGACGATTTTCTCTTTAATGCCTTATTGGCTTATCCGGAATATGGAAGGAAATTCTGTCGAAAATTTCTAAAGATTCTTTTCGGAAGAGAGTTCAAAAATCTGAATATCGTAACTCAGAAATCCTATGGCGGAAGGGATACAGGTCTTCACGGAGCCAGACTGGACGTATACATCGAAGAGGGAGATGAGGTAGAGATTGATTCGTCAAATGTCTCTACGATTTATGATATTGAGCCTGACAAGAACAATAAAAGGAAGGATATAGATTTTATCGCACAGAGAACCCGGTTCTACCATGCGATCATCGACAGTCGGAGTCTAAAAAGCGGTCAGTCATACGACAAACTGAAGAGAGTCTTTGTTATCTTTATCTGTCCCTACGATCCCTTTGGGGATGACCGGATGATCTATACCATCCGGAATCATTGTGTAGAGAATCCGGAGCTACCGTATGAAGATGGAGCCAGAACGATTTTCCTCTACACAAAAGGAAGAAAGGGACGGGATAATGAATCCCTGAGTCAGCTGCTGGACTATATGGAGAATACAACCCGGGAGAACGCAGTGAGTGAAGAACTGGAAGCCATCCAGGAGATGGTGGATGTTGTGAAAGAAGATGCGGAGGTGACGGTGGCATATATGAAAGGATTCGAGAGAGACCAGATGTTTCTGGAAGAAGGGAAGGAACTGGGTCGAAAGCTGGAGCAGGAGAACACTCTGAGAGAGAAGAACCGAGCAGATACCGAGAAGAACCGGGCAGATACCGAGAAGAATCGAGCGGATACCGAGAAGAACCGGGCAGATGCCGAAAAAAATCGGGCGGAAGAAGAGAAACGGAGAGCGGATGCAGCCGTGGAAGAAATCGAGAAACTGAGGAGACAGTTGGAAGAGTTACAAAAGCAATAGTACGCAGAATCTGAGAACATTGACAGAAGATATGAAGAGATACCAGAACATAGCGGCTAATATTGTGGAATTTATCGATACAGTAGCGGATGCAATCAGGGAACAATTGATAGAAAATAGATTTATCCAGTTGATGAGCATATACAGAAGCAAAAAATCGAAAGGAGAACTATATAAGCACGCAATATGTAAAGCGCAAATTATAGTTTCATATGTAAAACACTCGACTTATTTTACTTGACTTTGCAGAATAGCTGATTTATTATACTTGTAAAGAAGTAACTTACGAGTTACTAACTCACGAGTATAATTATTGGAGGTAAGCGTATGAGTCAATTCTATTGCCGTGAGGATGAGCTTCGGAAACTGAATAAACGGTACGCTGGTGATAAGTTTGAGTGCATCGTCATCTACGGCAGACGACGTGTTGGTAAAACGGCATTGATTAATGAGTTCTGTAAAGATAAGCCTACCATTTTCTTTTCTGCATTGAACACTACAGGAAAGGAAAATCTGGAGGCTCTCTCAAAGTCAATCATGAGTTTTGAGCGGCCAGATATGGAGTCTGCACCGGAGTTCAGGTCTTATGATGCTGCCTTGGACGAGCTGACTGCACTTTCAAAGGAAAAACGGATCGTCTTTGTTATTGATGAGTACCCGTATCTTGCAAAGGCAAAGCCGGCCATTTCAGCGATGCTGCAGCACATCATCGACCACAAATGGACAGAGTCCAAGATGTACCTGATTCTTTGCGGCTCCTCTATGAGCTTTATGGAGAGTCAGGTGCTTGGCAAGGAAAGTCCGCTGTATGGCAGGCGTACTGGCCAGTTTAAGATTGAGCCGCTGGACTATAAGGAAACCGCTGTGTTCCACCCAAATCTGTCAGCAGAAGATAATTCCCTGATTTATGGAATCACGGGGGGAGTTCCCCACTATATTAATAAGCTGGATGTGCGAGATAGTGTGGATGAAGCTCTGCTGGATAATTTCTTTGACCGTTCCAGCTATCTGTATGAGGAACCGGGCAATCTGCTGAAGCAGGAACTTCGGGAGCCAGCCATTTATAATGCAATCATCAAAGCGATTGCAGAAGGTGCTTCCCGAATGAACGATATCAAGATGAAGGTCGGCGAGGAGAATTCGGTTGTATCTAAGTACCTGAAAACGCTGATCGACCTTGGCATTGCTAAGAAAGAAACGCCGATTACAGAAAAACCGGGTAAGAAAACCATCTATCTGCTGGCTGATAACTTTTTCCGTTTCTGGTATCGGTTTGTGCCAATCAATATGAGTGCCATTGACTCTGGTAGAATTGCAAAGATCTATCCACACGCTGTAAAACAGTATCTTCCGGATTACATGGGCCTGATTTTTGAGAAGATGTGTCAGGATTACCTGCTCTATTATTCGGACAGTCTCCCTATTGAACTGAGTGAAATCGGCCAGTGGTGGGGTACGGACCCGAAGAAGAAAAAGCAGACACAGATTGATATTGTTGGAACACCCGTTGAGGGTAAGGACTATATCCTTGGTTCGTGTAAGTACAGAAATGAGAAAATTGGTGTGGATGAACTCGATTTGATTCGGGATTATGCCTCGGTCTTCGGAAAAGGTAACAACTATTACTACTATATCTTCTCAAAAGGCGGATTCACAGATGGACTTCTTCAGGCACAAGAGAGAGGTGAAGTTCGGCTAATAACGCTGGAAGACCTTTACAAGTAAAGATTCCAACCAACCCTGCTGGTGAAGGCTGGCAGGGTATTTTATACCCATAAAATACTCATAGCCTTTTTTATGAAAATCTCTCTTTTGGTGTTGTCACTTATATTAGCGTTCACCGGTAAATGATATTATATGATATACTTTATTCGGAAAGAGAATATGCCTTGCTCAGAAAATGAGATTTGTGTGTCTTGTGAATTGACATTTACTATCAAATATGCTATTTTAAACATATATATCGGGGAAGTAATGTAAGATAAGTGGCAGGTACGACAGAATGTTTATTATGGAGAAGTTTGCGATTAAGGAGAGATAAAAAATGGGATACTTTAAAGATGTGACACCGGAATCAGTTGGAATCAGCTCCAAAGGAATTATGAAATTTCTTGACAGGATGGAACAAAATCAAATCGAACTACATAGTTTTATGGTGCTCCGCCATGGACAGTGTGCGGCAAAGGGATGGTGGAAACCATATGATGAAAAATTCCGCCATCCGTTGTATTCGTTCAGCAAATCATTGACGGCTACGGCGATTGGTTTTGCGGAGCAGGAAGGAATCTTATCTGTTGATGAGAAGATCGTCGATATTTTTCCGGAACTGTTGCCGGAACATCCTTCCGAATATCTTAAAAAAATCACCCTGCACCATCTGCTGATCATGGGATGCGGTCACGAGACGGAGATTTCGGACAATTCCGAAAACTGGATCTCTACATTTCTGCATCATCCGGTACTTCATGAGCCGGGAACATTTTATAAATATAATACAGCAGGAACCAACATGCTGGCTGCGGTTCTGCGGAGAAAGACAGGACAGAATGTGACAGAGTTTCTGAAACCGCGTCTGCTGGAACCACTTGGAATCACTACTCTGACGTGTGCATTGCTCGGCGACGGAACAGAGCTTGGCGGAGGAGGTATGAAGATGGTGACGGAAGATATGGCAAAATTTACGTATTTTCTGTCCAGACAGGGAGAGTGGGAAGGAAAACAGCTGCTTCGAAAAGAATGGTTCGAACGCGCCTGCCACAAGCAGATTGAGACAGAAGGCGATTCCGAAGGACATGTAAAAGACTGGGCACAGGGCTACGGTTATCAGTGCTGGATGGGACGATATCCTGGCTCTTTTCGTGCCGATGGAGCGTATGGCCAGTTTGGGGTTGTGTTCCCGGATCTTGATTTGATTGTGATTCTGACGTCATCCACAGAGCAGACACAGGAGGAATTGAGCGCACTGCAGGAGGATCTGATTCCCTATGTACAGAAAGAGGCTGGAGAGCTGGCACCGTCACCGCTTGCAGAGACCGTAAAAGAGTATACTGCACAGCTTGCACTTCCACCGCGCAGAGGTACGAGAAATCCTTTTATGGAGGAAAAAGTAAGTACGCATGTTTATGTGCCTGTTCCGGTTCTGAACGACCGGCTGCCGGATTCTGCGGAAGTTCTGATTGGCGGAAGTGGTCTGTTTCAGTTTGAATCGAGTCCGATTCAGGAGATGCGGTTCTCTTTTGGAAGTGATAAGATGTACTGGAAAGTAGTGGAAGGTGGAAAAGAAAAGGAATTCGTCCTTTCTATGCGTAAGGATTTTGCCTACAGTGAAACAGACGGTCATATTTACGCAGGCTCAGCTGCATGGCGTACGGTCAATACTCTTGAGATGGAGATCCGGCGGATGGACGGCTTAAGTGGAGGCCGCATGATTGTCAGATTTCAGAAGGAAAATCTTCTGTTAGAGGCAGAGGATACGTTGATCAGTGTCGGTGGACTCGGCATTTCACAGCGTCAGGCACTGACGGTTTTCGGAATAAAAGAGTCCTGAACAAAAAGATGAGAAAACCAAGGAAGAACTATCCAATTGGATAGTTCTTTTTTTCTTTTACGTTTGCTATAATTATACAAAAGGTGAAATTTAAGAAAGAGTGTGGGAAAATATATGGAAAAAGATAGGATAAACGATACAGAAAAAAGTTTTCTGTCCGGAAAAAAACGGATGGATAAATTAAAAGTACTGATGAAATATGCGGGAATCTCTGTCTTTGAGTATTTCCCGGATAGCGATCGAATGGTTCTGTATAATGGGCAACTGGAAGAAGAAAAAGGAATTATGCCATTTCTCGGTCAGCTGGGTCAGATATGTACGATCCATCCGGAAGATGTGCAGAAGATGCGTGAGTTCCTTCTCGGACAGACTCTGGGAACGGTGGAACTGAAGCTTCTGAAAAAGGGTCACTACAAGAGAGTACTTCTGGATGCATTGCAGAAGGAGGAAGGTGACCAGTCGGTGATCGGTTGCATCAGAGATATCACGGAGATACGGAAAAGGGAAGAACTTCTGGAAGATCAGGCAAGAAGAGATTCCATGACAGGACTGTATAACCATGATACCGGAAAGCTTCTGGTGAACGAATACCTGCGGGAGAAACGGATGGATGCTTCTTCCGGTCTTCTGATGCTGGATGTGGATCATTTTAAAAATGTAAATGATGTGTATGGCCATCTGTTCGGGGATGAAGTGCTGATTGGATTTTCCGGATTTTTGCAGAGCTTTTTCCGCAAAGAGGATATTCTGATCCGTACCGGTGGAGATGAATTCGTCGTGTTTTTAAAGGAAATCAGCCGGGAAGCACTGGAAAAGAAAGTCAGTGAACTGGTGAAAAGAGTGGGAAAACTGACGTTTTCAAAAAGAGATTTTGTCATGAGCTGCAGTGTTGGTGTCTGTTTTCTGCCGGGAGGTTTGGGCGATTACAGTTACGAACAGCTTCTTGAACATGCAGATCTTGCCTTGTACCGGGCGAAGATTGCGGGAAGAAACCAGTATGCAGTAGGGGAAAAACTGATCCCTTTAGATACCGGAAACAAGGGAGAAACCGCAGTAAAACTGCTGATGGATGAGACCATGGAAAAGCGGGAGTTCGAGATCTATTTCCAGCCGAAGATTTCGTTACATAATTATAAGATTGTGGGAGCAGAGGCTCTGGTGCGCTGGCGAAGACCTGACGGTATCGTGGTGAGACCGGAACATTTTCTTCCGTTTTATGAAAAAAATGGAAAAATCGTGGAACTTGATTTTTATGTATTTGAACAGGTGGCCGCATTTCTGGAAAAAACAAAAAGAAGCGGAATCACACCGGTGCCGGTTTCGGTCAATGTATCGGCGCTGCATGCGGAAGATCCACAGACAACCAGACGGTATCTGGAGATTCTGGAAAAATATAAAGTGGATCCCGGGATGCTGGAGATGGAACTGAAGGAGACGGATACGATCCGGTATGAAAATATCAAAGATCTGCTGCGTTCTCTACAGGAGGCCGGTTTCCATACAGCACTGGATAACTTCGGTGTGGGATCTTCTTTTATTAATCTGATTGCAGATGTCCCGTTAAATGATGTAAAACTGGGACGCGGGTTCATGGAAAAGTGTGAAAAAGATTACCGTGGTATCGGTTTTCTGCGACAGATGATCGGGATGTTGAAAAGCCTCGGTTTCCAGGTCCTCTGTGAAGGCGTGGAATCGGCAAGACAGGTAGAGGTACTGAAAACTTCTGGGTGCGATCATGTACAGGGGAACTGGTTTTCCATGCCGCTGAGTGCAAAAGAATTTGAAAAAATGTTGTCTCTTCCCGGCGAAATACTCTGCCGTTGCAGAAAAAATGAAGAGCATAGTACAGGGGGAGAAGCATGATGAGAACAACTGGAGACGTATATCTGTGGCCGGCAGCGGCCGAAAGAAAATTACGGATGGCGTATCAGGCGGGACTTCCTGTTTATCTGTATGGTGTTACCGGCGTGGGGAAAACTTCTCTGATCCGGCATTTTCTCGAGAAGAAAGAATATTTTTATGTCTCTGCACTGAATACAACGCCGAATGATCTGGAGAGTGAAAAAATCACGGCACCGGTGATCGTGCTGGATGATCTTTACGCAATCTCGGATATCCGGCTGAAAGATGCTTATTATCAGAGAATCCAGGAATGGATGGAACGAAATGATCTGTGGGTGGTACTGATCTCCCGTGCTCCATTTCCGGCGTGGCTTCTGTCCCTTCGGATGAAATATTCTTTCGTAATGATCGGGGAAGAAGATTTTTGCCTGACAAGAGAACAGCAGGATGAGTATCTGGAAAGATATGGACTGCAGGTGTCAGAGGAACAGCTGGAAAAAGCATGGGCTGTGGGAAGAGGGAATCCCATGTCCCTGCGAATCTTTGTGATGGAAAACGGGAATCTGGAAGCCACGATGCGTACGGTCTGGACGTACCTGGAAAGTCATGTATATGATCAGTGGGATACAGAACTGCAGGAATTTTTTATGGATATTTCCATTGTCAAAGATTTTACGGTGAGTCTGGCGGCGATGATCACCGGAAACAAACATGTGGAGCATATGCTGGCACAGGGGATGGAAACCGGCAATTTTTTTGTGAAAATGGGGGAAAAAGACGGTGTCTGGCGTTGCAAGGATGCCATGCGCTGGTCTATGGAACAGCGGCTGCATAAAAAACGCTCTCCGGAACAGATCAGCCGTCTGTATTATAACGCAGGTCTGTATTATGAGATGGAGGGCGAGATTGCCAAAGCACTGGAAATGTACAAGGTATACGATGATACAGACAGTATCTTCCGGCTGCTGGTGGCGAATGCCAGGGAAAATGCAGCTATCGGTAATTATTATGAACTGCGAAATTATTATCTGGAGCTTCCGGAGGATCTGATCCGGGAGAATCCGGTACTTATGATGGGAATGAGCCTGTTGCAGTCGATTCTTATGAATGTGGATGAAAGTGAGCGCTGGTATCATGAACTGGAAGAATATCAGAAACGGGCAGAAGGAAGTGAGGCACGGGAAGCCAAAGGACGGCTGATCACGTTGGATATTTCCCTTCCCCATCGTGGCATCAGCGGAATGACGGATCTGTTGCGGGCGGCAGGTATCCTGATCACCGACCGGAAAGTACACATCCCGGAACTCTCTGTAACCAGCAATCTGCCCTCGATGATGAATGGAGGAAAAGACTTCTGCGAGTGGAGCCGCAAGGACAGAGAACTGGCCGTAAGCCTTGGAAAGATCATAGAATTTGTGCTTGGAAAGTATGGAAAAGGGCTGGTTCCGCTGGCACTGGCAGAAAGCTATCTGGAAAAAGGACAGGATGATTATGAGGTGATGGCACTGATCCAGAAAGGGCGGATGCAGGCGGAAAGTGGAGGAAAAATCGAACAGGTCTTCGTAGCAAACGGACTCCTTTGCTGGATGTATCTGATTCGTCAGGATCTGGAAGAGGCGCTTCATGTGATGCAGACTTTTCGGGAACGATGTAAAAAAGAAGCACCGAAGCTGATTGCGAACATAGATACATTTTTGTGCCGGCTGCATCTGTATCGGGGAGATACAGCGGAGATCCTGGCGTGGCTTGAGAGCGCACCGGATGAAAACAGAGAGTTCTGTATTCTGGAACGATTCCGATATGTATCAAAGGTGCGTGTCTATCTGCAACAGGGAAGATACGAGGCAGCATATAATTTGTTACAGCAGCTGCTCTACTATGCAAAAGAGATGGAACGGACATATATCCGGATAGAAAGTACGTTACTTCTGGCAGTGACCTGTTATAAGATGGATCGGAAAGAGTGGAAGAATCTGTTGCAGGAGGCTGTCAGCGAAGCTGAATCCTATCATTTTGTCAGGATACTGACAAAAGAGGCTGGTCTGTGGCTGCCCCTTCTGAAAAAAAGCAGGGAAGAGATACACTGGACCGATCCACACTTTCACAGACAGGTGCTGGAAGAAGGAAAAAGGATGGCGCAGATGTACCCTGGATATCTCAGGACAAAAGCGGAGGGAGAAGTCACACTTTCCGATACCGCACGGAAGATTCTGCGGATGCAGGCAGAGGGAGATTCCATGAACAAGATAGCCGGACAGCTGGGGCTGGCGGAAGTGACGGTGAAGTATCATTGTCGGGAAACCTACCGTAAACTCGGTGTGAACGGAAAAGCAGCGGCGGTGAATGAAGCAAGAAAACGAAAACTGATTTAGTACAGCACTTTCAAAATAACTGTATCATTCATTTCATGGCCTGCCCTTGCATATTTTGTGCTTTTCTTTTATAATAAAACCTACGCGACATGGTACGGGAAACAATTGTCATACCGATATCCCGTGGCAAAATACCTCGCAGGATCCGATACAAACAACATCAGCGGATCCGGAAAGCAAAGGAGAAAATATTATGGCACAGAACGTACTGGCAGTGGTAGCCGGACACCAGATCACCGAAGAAGAACTGCAGGCATTTATCGGACACCTGCCGAAGGAGCAGCAGGCATATGCATCCAATCCACAGTTTAAAGAACACTGCAAAGAACAGCTGATCACTTTCCATGCACTGGCAAAATGCGGAGAAGATGAGAAGCTTGATGAGACTGAAGAATATAAAAAAGGAATGGAAAATGCAAGACAGGATATCCTGGTACAGATGGTATTAAAAGAGACTATCGAGAGTGTCAGTGTATCTGATGAGGAAGTGAAAGATTACTATGAACAGAACAAAGCACAGTTTGTAAAAGGAGCTACGGTAAATGCAAAGCATATCCTGACCGATTCCGAAGAGAAATGTGCAGCTATTCTGGAATCCATCGTGAACGGGGAAAAGACTTTTGAAGAAGCGGCAAAAGAATCTTCCACCTGCCCATCTGGTGCACAGGGCGGTGACCTGGGTGAATTCGGAAAAGGCCAGATGGTGAAAGAATTCGAAGACGCAGCCTTCCAGGCAGAACCGGGACATGTGGTAGGACCGGTAAAAACTCAGTTTGGTTATCATCTGATCAAGGTTGAGAAGAAAAACGAAGCCAAAGAAGCCGGATTCGCTGAAGTAAAGGATCCGATCCGTGCAGAACTTCTGAAGAGAAAACAGGACCAGGCATACCTGGCGAAAGTGAAAGAACTGAAAGAGAAATATGTACAGAAATAATCCGATAAATTTCAGTCTGCAGAAAGATTCGTCAACCTGTAAAAAAGCGTTCTATGAAGAAAGAAAATTGTTATATTTTCATTATTTCTTTTTCATAAATGTATAGTATAATAAGCGTGACTGAAAAAGGCTTTTCGTGAGCTGCGAGTCCCAGTTTGCGGAAATGATTTTTCAGACACGCTCTAGACAGATGATGTCAGAACAACAGAAAAAAGGGCAGGGAAGAAAGACGAATGAAGAGTAAAAAAAAGTCGAAAAAAATATATATCATCCTGCTGGTTGTCTGCCTGCTTGTTATGGCGGGACTGGTGGCAGGATTGTTTGGTTATGCACACTATATGGGAACAAAAACCATGGGAAGCCGGATCAAGATTTTTGGAGAGGATGTATCCGGACGCAGTGTGGAAGAGACGGCAGGGATGCTGGCAGATGATTTTAAGAAAGTACCGGTTACTTTTCAGGAAAACGGGGAAACGGATTATCAGACCACACTCGGTGATCTTGGTTACAGCATCAACGAAAAACAGCTGAAACAGGATCTGGAAACACTGAGAGACAAACGCTGGAAAGAAGGAGGTTTCTTCCCGAAACAGGAAGGTCTTACGGTAGCTTATCAGGTAGAACGAAACGATGAGACATTTTCTGCGGCACTGACGGAGGAACACTTTCAGCTTTCCACAGACCGTGTGGATTCAACCGATGCATACGTGGAATATAACAGCGATCAGAGTGCTTATGTGATAGTCCCGGAGACACTGGGTAATCATATGGATCAGGCAGCTGTGGAAGCATATGTGGAGGAACAGATCCGTCCGCAGATCGAAGGGGATTTTCCGAAAACAGGACTGAGTGTGGAAATTACATCAGATCTCTACCGGAAAGCAGCTGTTACACAGGATGCTCAGGAATTACAGGAAAAAGTAACCACGTTAAATGCTGCTTTGCAAAAGTACAAAGGAGTTTCCGTAACGTATACATTCGGAAAAGAAACTCAGGTTCTGGACAATGCGACTATCTGTTCCTGGCTGGTGATTTCCGATGAAAGTGTATCCGTTGATACCGCACAGGCGCAGGAGTATATCAAGAATCTTGCCACAAAATACAATACTATCTACCGGCCACGTTCCTTCACGACTACAGGAGGTGAAGCGATCACCATCGAAGGTAATGAATATGGTTACCGGGTTGACCAGGAAGGAGAACTGACACAGCTTCTGGCAGATATTGATGGTGGGGCAGCTGTGACGAGAGAACCGGTATACAGTAAATCAGGCTATTCCAGAAACGGAACGGATGACCTGAACGGAAGTTACATAGAAGTCAGTCTGGAACAGCAGCACCTGTGGCTGTACAAGAATGGGGCACTGGTGACAGAGACTGATATCGTCAGTGGTCTTCCGGGAGAAGGAAGAGAAACATACCGTGGGGCATGGCCGATTGCATACAAAGCAAGTCCGTTTACCTTAAGCAGTGATGTGTATGGATATGATACCACGGTTACCTACTGGATGCCGTTTGTTTACGGACAGGGACTTCACGATGCCAGCTGGCAGACAAGCTTTGGCGGAGACACCTATAAAACCAAAGGAAGTCACGGCTGCATTAATCTGCCGCCGGATCAGGCGAAGATTATCTATGAGACAATCGATAAAGGATATCCGATCCTGCTGTACTGATGTGTAGTGACAGAATTATATGATACCAGGGTCAAAAGGTCAGAAAGCTGATGCAAGCTTGCTTGCAAGAGTGCAAAGCACGTAGCAATCTGGTATCAAAGGGGTCAAAATACCTTTTGAACCCAACATCATTATGTATAAAAAGTATAAAAAAGAACAGGCGGGGATTGTTTTTGGACAATTTCCACCTGCTCTTTTTTGCATATATATCAATAATTAATCCGGAGGACCAATTTTGATGCTGGCAGCAACCATCAGATGCTACACAGTGTCATCAGACGTTCCAGTGAAAACACCTCTTCCTGATCCAGCAGTTCTTCCAGCGTATTCAGGTTCTGATCCGAGTGTTCCAGTTCCCGGGAGAATCGGTAGCAGACGGACACCAGCTCCCCGGGTTCCGGCTTTTCCCGTCTCCGGGCATAGAGTCCCAGTACCAGCTCTTCGATGAAGAGTGTACAGATCACCGCCATTTTTCCTTTGGCAAAGATTTTTTCATCATACACAGCACCACAGAAATATGTATACAGCCAGTATACCAGCAACTGTTCTTTCTGTATCTGCCATTCCGGGAAAGTATCCTGAAAATCAAGGAGAAGTTCCATATAGGATGTTTCTTCCGGACAGGTGTGATACAAAGAAATCAGTGTATCCTTTAAAAAACCGATCCAGTCCGGTGAGAGAACCTCCAGTTTCGGAACGATGGTTTTCCAGATCTGTTTCATCAGATCGACCCGATCCATATCCGGAAAACACCGACCGGAAATCTTCTTTCGAAAAGCAGAAGAAAAACCGGACTGTTCATGTCGTGTGCGGATCGTTTCCCAGGAAAAAAGTTCCTGTTTATTCACCGCCAGCTGAAAATCATGGGTGCACACCAGAAGTTTTGCCATCCGATATCGTACCGGAACACTGCGATCCTGAAGCACAGTGAGCAGATAATCTCTCGTATCCATCAGCGCGCTGAACAGAAAGTAATCAAAATCTTCATAGGCTTCTTCGGCAGTTTCTTTTTCAAAGGTTCGAAAAGTAACCGGGTCTTTTTGGGAGAGGATGATCCGTGCTGCTTCCGGACAGGAGAGGGACAGGGATATTTCCCGCATACCCTCGAATTCTTCGATGTGCCGTGGATATCTGTGGCAGGTATCACAGAGCATACCGGATCCCGCTTCTATATACATATCACAGAGATTTTCTTCATTTAAAAATGCACAGCGATGCCCGTACTGGCGGAAGGCATGTTCTTTCCAGTTGATATCGTTATGCAGCCGATTCCGGAAAGATCCCTGAAAATGGCGGTATTTGCTCAGACTTTTGTCATCGATCATGATCTGCCATCCCGCACAGCAGGTATCCGGACAGGCATCTGCGATACAGGAAAACTTTTTATAATAAGAAGGAAATGTAATTTGCATAAAATAAATAAACTCCTTTGATATATGATTGGTGTCAGAGATCGTTAGTACATCCGGTGAATATTGTAGCACAGATTTTATAGATTGTAAAAAGCCTTTGGCTGCGGTACAATAAAATCATTGAGTTCGGATATAAAGGGCGAAAATGATAAAGACAAAGGAAAAATAAATTATGAATAAGATACAGATTATTGTAAATAACGGTGCCGGTACCGGAAGTGCAGTGGCGGTCTGGAAGGAAACAAAAGAATATTTACAGGAAAATAATATAGCATATAACGCATATCTGACCCGCTATGAAAAACATGCAGTGAAACTGGCCGGACAGATCTGCGAAAAGATTCCGGAAGACCCCATCTATCTGCTGGTGGTAGGGGGAGACGGAACTATCAATGAAGTGCTGAATGGCATTACGGATTTTGACCGTGTCCGCCTTGGTGTGATTCCCACAGGATCCGGCAACGATTTTGCCAGAAATCTCGGAATCCTTCGGGATACCAGAGAAGATTTGCAGGAAATCACAGCCTGTATCGACCAGGAACAAAATGGAGAAAAACTGCAGCGGATCGATCTTGGGAAAGTAAGCTGGGAAGGGTGCGAGAAGCCAAGAATCTTCGGTATCAGTGCAGGTGCCGGTCTGGATGCGATTGTATGTAAGAAGGCGTTGCATTCAAAGTTGAAAAAGATCCTGAACAGATTTCACCTGGGAAAGCTGACGTATCTGATGCTGACAGTTCAGACTCTGTTTTCCATGAGAACCTTTCAGGCGAATGTAACGACAGACGGGAAAACAGAGAGTTATGAAAATATGATCTTTGCTGCAGCCATGAATCTGAGGGCAGAAGGCGGCGGGGTTCCGATGGCACCGGAAAGTGTACCGGATGATGGAAAGATCTCTCTGAGCAGTGCGTCCGGAATACCAAAATGGAAAACATTTTTCCTGCTTCCGCTGCTGGCAATGGGAAAACAGGGAAGAATCCGTGGATTTGATGTGAAAGACGGATCTGAGATCGTGATGAAACTGGATCAGCCGGTGGTACTGCATGCGGATGGAGAATATTGTGGGGATGTGCAGCATATTTGCTTTCATTGTTTGAAAAATACGTTGTGGCTTTTACACAGATGCACGGAAAAATAATAGTAAGATGACGGGGGAGAACGAAAAATGGATAAGATAATGATGTGGGTGATGGCAATCTGTGCCCTGATCGGCGGCGTGGATCAGCTTGCGGGAAATAAGTTCGGTCTGGGCAGACGATTCGAGGATGGGTTTCAACTTCTCGGACCGACGGCGCTTTCTATGGCGGGGTTGATCTGTATAACACCGTTACTTTCACTGGGGCTGGAACATACGATTGTTCCGCTTTACAGGATCCTTCATCTTGATCCTGGGATGCTGGGTGGTGTGTTGGCTATTGATATGGGCGGCTATCAGCTTTGTAAAGAACTGGCACAGGATCCGGCAATCGGCCGATACGGTGGGATTATCGTGGGAGCAACCCTTGGATGCACCATTACTTTCACGATCCCTGTTGGAATGGGAATGTTGGGAGAACGGGAAAAACCATTGTTTGCCAAAGGGATTCTTGCAGGCTTATGCATGCTTCCAGTGGGAATCCTGACAGGGGGTCTGATGTGCGGTGTTTCTCTGGGAAAACTGCTTTTTCAGAGCATTCCGGTTCTGGTTCTTGCGATTCTTCTGGTTTTTGGAATTTCCCGGTTTCCGGACGGAATGATCCATGGATTTCGGGTATTTGCAACGGTGATCCGAAGTGCGGGTACTATAGGAATTGCGCTTGGAGCATTTTCTTATATGACCGGTCTGCAGCTGCTTCCCGGCCTGACTCCTCTGGATGAGGCACTGAAGGTGGTTTCCTCAATCGGAATCGTTCTCCTTGGCAGTCTGCCATTTGCGGAGATTTTGCAGAGGCTGTTGAAGAATCCACTGGAATGGATCGGAGAAAAAATCGGTCTTGGAAGGAACGGTACGGCGGGATTGCTGGTGGGAATAGTAAGTGCATTGCCGGTAATCGCAGATATGAAGCGGATGAACGAAAGAGAAATCGTCATGAATGCAGCCCTTCTGGTATGTGGCACATCTATGGTGGCGGCACATCTGGGATTTGTGCTCGGTGTGGATGCTCCGGCAACAGGAGCACTTCTGGCAGGAAAACTGACCGGAGGGATCGCCGGAGTCTGGATGGCATGGAGGATCATGAAATAAAAGATTACTGTCCACTCCGTGCCAGCAACAATAAAAGATTCTGTTAATTTTTTTGTGCAATCTTTTGCTTGTCAAATATAAGAAGCTTTTGTATAATAAAAACGATTGCGAGCAGAAAGAACAGAAAGGAAAGTATATGAAAGGTTTGTATGATATCCACACACATATTATTCCCCATGTGGATGATGGTGCGGATACGATTGAAATCACAAAAAAGATCCTTCAGATGGAATATAACGATGGAGTGCGGACGATTTTCGCAACTTCGCATTTTCGAAGAAGGATGTTTGAGACACCGATGGAAAAGATCAGGCAGCAGTATCTTCAGGTTCAGCAGGCAGCAAAAGAGATTGCACCGGATCTCAGACTCATTCTGGGATGCGAGTTTCACGCCAATCTGGATATGGTGGAAACTCTGAATGCGGGGAAAAGACCAACCATGGGAGATACGCGGTTTGTACTGACAGAATTTTCCGAAGCACATGATTTTCGTTTTATTCAGGAAAGATGTTATGAGCTGATCAGCAACGGATATGAACCGATCATTGCACATGCAGAACGCTATCCGGTTATCAGAAAGAATCTGGAACATCTCGAACAGCTGGTGGATATGGGCGCATACATACAGATGAATGCGGACAGTATCAGCGGTGTGGAAGGCTGGGGTATGAAGAGATTCTGTAAAAAGGTTATGAAGCAGAACCTGCTGCATTTTGTAGGCAGCGATGCACATAATACAGGGGACAGAAAACCCCAGATGGGTCGTTGTGCCCAATATATGGAGAAGACTATGGGACGGGAGTATGCAGATAAGATTCTGATCAGAAATCCCCGTGAGATCATAGAGGAAGGAAGATAGGAGAAAGAATATGGAACAAAATCAGATGAACAACGATGAGATCGAGATCGATCTGAGGGAGATTTTCTCTGTACTGCTGAGTCACCTGGGAATCATTATCCTGTCCGGGCTTGTTCTGGGCCTGGTGGCAATCGTAGGAACGAAAGTATTTATTACCCCTCAGTATCAGTCTGTAACCAAGATGTATGTGTTGGCAAAACAGAACAACGATACACTGACCAGCGCAGATATGCAGACCAGTACCCTGCTGACAAAAGACTATGCAGAGATGATCCAGAGCCGTACCGTTACGGAAGCGGTTATTGCACAGCTTGGTCTGGATATGACACATGAACAGCTGGTAAAGAAGATTTCCGTGTCCAATACGACAGATACCCGTATCATTACCATCAGTGTACTGGATAAGGATCCTTATATGGCAAGAGACATTGCCAATGCAGTGCGTGATACAGCCGCAGAACATATCAAAAATGTTATGAATTCCGAAGCAGTTAACGTTGTAGATGAGGCCAATATCCCGGCTGAAAAATACAGTCCGAGTGTTTCAAAGAATGGTCTGATCGGTGGTGTCCTGGGATGTATGATCGCAGTTGCCATTATCCTGATCCGCTTTATTATGAATGATACCATTCAGACAGCAGAGGATGTAGAACGTTATCTGCAGCTTAGTACTCTGGGAACCATTCCTCTGTTACAGACGGATAAAAAGAAGAAAAAACGTGCGAAAAAACATAAAAGGAGATAAAAAGCTGTGGAAAATGTAGAAATTAAAGTGCAGGAGATGGACTACAGCGGAACAGAAGCCTATAAGTCTCTCCGTACCAATCTCCAGTTTTGTGGAGAAGATAAAAAAGTGATCGCAGTAACAAGCTGTACACCAAATGAAGGAAAAAGCAGTGTGACCATGAATCTGGCAGTTTCCATGGCAGAAGCTGGAAAGAAAGTGATCCTGATCGATGCGGATATGAGAAAATCTGTACTGGTGGGAAGAACAAAAGTGAGAAGTTCTGTAAAAGGACTGACTCACTATCTTTCCAAACAGGCACCTCTGATCGATGTGATCTGCTCCACCAATGTAAAGAATCTGAGTATTATATTTGCCGGACCGGTTCCGCCAAATCCTGCAGAACTGCTGGGAAGCCGTCATTTTAAAGCGATGCTGGATTCCCTCAAAAAAGTATATGATTACATATTGATCGATACCCCGCCTCTGGGAAGCGTTATCGACAGCGCGATTATCGCGGAGGAATGTGATGGTGCGATGATCGTCATCGAATCCGGTGTGATCAGTTATCGGTTTGCACAGGATGTAAAGCAGCAGCTGGAAAAGAGTAACTGTCCGATCCTTGGTGTTGTTCTGAATAAAGTAGATATGTCCAAACAGGGCTACTACGGTAAATATTATGGCAAATACTATGGAAAATATGGAAAATACGGCAAGTATGGACATGAAGATTAAACAGAGGAAGGCGTGGAAAAAGAAATGAAAAAAGGTATCATAGCAATTATGGTGATTCTGTGTCTTGGACTGATGGGCTTTGTGGGTTTTATGAAGTTTTCGGAAGACAATACACCGCCGGAGATCCAGTTCCAGGATAACGAGATCGTGTATACAGCAGGTGACAGCTATGACGGACTTCTGGACGGAGTGACAGCGACAGATAATAAAGATGGTGATGTGACAGAAAGCCTGGTTGTTGAGAGCGTATATCCCAACGAAGACGGACAGACTGCTACGATTGTATATGTTGCAAGAGACTCCCGCAACAATGTGGGAAAAGCAAATAAAGTAGTAACGTATCGTGCGGCTGCAGATGACCAGGCAGCAACATCAGATGCCACAGAGAAAACGGCAACAGATGAGAGTGCAGATGCACAGCCTTCTGCAACACCGGAAGCGACAGATACGCCAACTCCGACTCCGTCAGTGACACCGGATGCCGGATCTGACACGGAGAAGGCAAGCACTGACACAACATCAGAAGATGACAGTGAGGAAGACGATTCCACAGATAATCTTTCGGCGGAAGCTCCTAGGATCAAACTGTCAACAAACCGTGTGACGATCAAAAAAGGAGAGTCGATTAACCGTATCTCTTATGTGGAAAGTGTAACGGATGATAAGGACAGCAAAGAAACTCTGTACAAACGAATCGAGATTTCCGGAGACACATTCGATAAAGACACTCCAGGCACTTATGAGCAGACGTATTACGTCGTTGATACGGACGGAAACCGTTCCAACGAAGCAAAACTGACAATCGTGGTTCAGTAACGGAACTGTTGCGATGCGACAGTACAAATGAGGAAAAATTATGAAAAAACATTCATCAAAGAAAAAAGCTCTGCTGATTGCTCTTGCAGTGATCGTAGTTCTGATCCTGGGTGCGGTCGGAGCTGTTTACGGAGTTACTCATGGATTCTACAGATCCAGTAATTACACATCGGATGAAGATGCGATGAAAGACTTTACAAACGTAGGGGAAGATACAACTGCTGAAGATGAAGTGAATCCGGAAGATGCAACGGGAGAAGTTTTATCGGACGAAGAACAACAGGAACTGGATGCAAAACTGGCCGAGTTTGCCGATTCAGAACCGGTTACAAATGACGGAAATGTATATAACGTTTTGCTGGTAGGGGTTGACCGCCGTGACAAGTCCTGGGCAGGAAACTCAGACAGTATGATCCTGATGTCTCTGAATTATGAGAAAAAGCAGATCAGCATGATTTCTCTGATGCGTGATACCTATGTAAATATTCCCGGTATCGGTATGAGAAAACTGAATGCAGCCCATGCCAATGGTGCCGGTCCGCTGCTTCTGGAAACAGTGACACAGAACTACAAGGTTCAGGTGGATCGTTATGTATCTGTTGATTTTAACAGCATGATCGATATCATTGACAAGCTGGGTGGTGTGGAACTGACACTTTCCGATGATGAAGTGAGAGTTGCCAATAATTACATCACAGAGATGTGTAATCTGAGAAAGTTGGATCCAAACAGCTATTACTTTATAAAAGGTGGGACAAAGACCTGCTCCGGTATACAGGCAGTAGCCTATGCGCGTATCCGCTATGTCGGTAATGCTGATTATCAGCGTACCGAACGTCAGAGAACCGTTCTGACCAAGATGATGGAAAAGATCAAGGATATGAGCCTTCCGGAACTGTACAGTTTTGCTGAAGATGTCCTTCCGCTGGTAACTCATAACATCCCGGAAGATGAGATGTGGTCTCTGCTTGCGAAGTCTCCATCCCTGTTACAGTACAAACTGGTAAAAGACCGTATTCCATATGATAATATGTATAAAGTTATCTATGTGAAGAAACAGGATATGCTTGTTCCGGACTGGGAACAGACCATTGCAAAATTAAAAGAAACATTATATTAAAGATTAAAATCGGGTGGTATCAGAATCAGGAAAGATTCTGGTACCGCTTTTTTGTGTTGCATAACGAGTAAAATTCGTGAGGCATAGTTTCTCTCGTTGCGTTGCATATTAATAATTGGTCCGGTGGATCAATTTTGATTTACGCAAGCAACAAGCGATATTCCGTTCCGGTATGTTCCGAAAGAAATACAATGTTTTCCGGAAATTTTTGTTGCTATTTAAGAAAATGATGGTATAGTAGAAAAGAACGTTATTCCTGTGTGAAAACGCATCAACCATTTTGATAATATTTTTAAAAACTTGGAGACGATGATGGTGCTGACCATTTACAGGCGGCAACTATGCGGAGGATCCATGAAATCTTATCCGAAGCTGTATGAATATGCAGATGTTATACAGCTGTCTGTTTGTATGTCTGTTTTTCCACAGGTATCTGATGTTCAGTTTTATTCCCAATATTCTATAATTTAATGAGCCGAGAGACAGGGAACGTATAGCTGTATTTTATGGTGGTATGCCGTTTCATCGGACAGAAGAGGAGAAAAAAGAAACTATGAACAACACACATGCATCACGGACACGGTATCTGGTGGAACTGGCACTGATGGTGACCATTATTTTCGTTATGGCATTTACCCCGCTGGGATATTTCCGGACACTTGGATTATCTATTACGTTTCTGACGGTACCGGTAGCAGTTGGGGCGATGATTCTCGGACCTTTGGGCGGTGCGATCTGCGGACTGGCATTCGGTATCACCAGTTTTATGCAGTGCTTCGGTATGGGTGCTTTCGGAACCATGTTATTCAGCATCAATCCGCTGGGAACCGCAGTGGTATGTATCGTTCCGAGACTCCTGGAAGGATGGATCACAGGACTGATTTTTAAAGCGGTCCGCGGAAAAATGAAAAATGGTGCCTATCTGGTGGCGAGTCTTGCCTGCCCGCTTTTGAACACTCTGTTTTTTATGAGTACGCTTGTGCTGATTTTTTATCATACAGATTATATCCAGGGATTTGTGACATCTCTGGGAGTGAGTAACCCGTTTACCTTTGTCGTGGCATTCGTTGGTGTACAGGGACTGATTGAGGCGATCGTCTGCTTTATCCTGGCAGGAGCAATCTCAAGAGCGCTGAGTGCGGCATTACATAGAATCTAAGCAATAATCAGAGGATACAAAAAAGAACATTTTACATGATAAGAAGCATGCCGGAAGATTTCGGGAAGGAAGTCCGGCATGCTTCTTGTATCAGGATTTCTATTTATCAGGAGAGTGAGAGTAATGAAGGGAATACGTGAAATAGCAATAACGGATATGCCGGAGGTTTCCATCGGTAATGTCCAGAGTGACGAGGCAAAAACCGGTGTGACTGTACTTTTATTTGATAAGAAGGGTGCGGTTGTCGGAGTGGATATCAGTGGTGGAGGACCGGCATCCAGGGAAACTCCGCTGACTTCTCCGGTTACAGCGGATAACCCGATCAACGCGATCGTTCTATCCGGCGGATCCGCCTATGGACTGGCAGCAGCAGACGGTGTGATGCGTTGCCTGGAAGACCACGGAATCGGGTTTGAGACAGGCTATGCCAGGGTTCCGCTGGTGTGCCAGTCTTGTATCTATGACCTGGGTTACGGAAGTGCCACTGTCCGGCCGGACAGTGCAATGGGATATGCGGCCTGCGAGAAAGCGCTGGCAGGCGGCAATCCTTCCTGCGGCAGTGTGGGCGCCGGAACCGGTGCTACAGTAGGTAAGATCTGTGGCATGGAGCGTGCGATGAAATCCGGTCTCGGTATGTATGCCGTAGAGCTGGGAGAGCTTCGGATGGCAGCTGTTGTAGTGGTCAATGCATTGGGGGATATCTTTGATCCATCCACCGGAAAAAAGATCGCCGGACTTCTTACGGCAGATGGAACGTCTTTTGGTGACAGTTGCGAAGAACTCTGGAAGATGGGGAGGAGAGAGAATCTCTTTACCGGCAATACAACGATCGGAGCAGTGTTCACTAACGGAAAGTTCAATAAAGCACAGATGAATAAGATCGCATCCATGACCAGAAATGCCTATGCGCGGTGTATCAACCCTGTAGGAACCATGGCAGACGGCGACAGTATCTACGCGGCATCCGCAGGAGATGTGGAAGCGGATCTGAATGTGGCGGGAACCCTGGCAGCATATGTGATGGAACGGGCGATTGTGGCAGCGATCCGGTAATATTCCACGAGGCATTTTTCGTGAGTGAAGGTCACAGAAAACCCGGACCATATCGCACGAATCTATGCGCTCAGCAAAGATTTGGTGTATCGCGCAGCGTGATGTCTGGAACGGAGTAAACAGTAACACAGACGGGATATCATGCGGACTTAAGACGCAGAGAACAGTTGACAACCTTCCATAAAACAGCGTATACTATATAAGAATATGGCGTTGCTGAGGTCTCTGATAAAGCCGGAGCCTGCAGCAGCGAAAACACGAGGGAGGAAATGAATATGAAAAAGAATAACAGTATCAAAACTGTGGTAGCCATCGGTATCGGCGCGGCTCTGTTTTTTGTGCTGGGACGTTTTGTGGCGATCCCGAGCCCGGTTCCGAACACCAACATCAGTCTTCAGTATGCAGTACTGGCTCTGCTGGCTGCTATGTACGGTCCGGTAGCCGGTGGTCTGATCGGTTTCATCGGTCATACACTGGTGGATCTGTCCTGGGGTGGAATCCCGTGGTGGAGCTGGGTGATCACATCTGCATTTGTCGGTGTGGTTGTAGGAGCATTCGCCAGAAAGCTGAACGTTCAGGAAGGTGATTTTGGTAAAGCAAAAGCAGCAGTATTTGCAATCGCAAACGTAGTTGCTCATGTCATCGGATGGGTTGTAGTGGCTCCGGTACTGGATATTCTGATTTATGCTGAACCGGCAAAAAAAGTATTTGCACAGGGTGCATTTGCCGCAGTATCCAATACGATCACCGGTGTGGTAGTAGGTGGACTTCTGATCCTGGCTTACACAAAGACCATTGCCAAAAAAGGATCCCTGGATCAGGAATAAAATCAGTTGCTGATTACGAAAAAGCTTTCTCATAAAGTCTCAGAGGCTTGTGAAAAAGCTTTTTCTTTTGTAAATAGTAAGACGAGGTAGAGAAAAACGTGACAAACAAACAATCCCCTGTTATTTCATTCAAAAATTATTCCTTTCAGTATCGTGCCCAGAAACGACCGACTTTAACAAATATCAATCTGGATATCTATCCGGGTGAGAGAGTTCTGATCGCAGGTCCCTCCGGTTGCGGGAAAAGTACTCTTGCGGGCTGTATTAACGGACTGAATCCCTGTTCCAATCCGGGCGAATCCACCGGCGAACTGATCATCGATGGGGTGGATGCCACAAAAAGCAGTATTTTTGAGCTTTCCGCTCATGTGGGAACGGTTCTGCAGGATCCGGACGGACAGTTTATCGGACTGACTGTAGGAGAGGATATCGCGTTTTCCCTGGAGAACAGCTGTATGCCACAGGATGAGATGCATCAGATCACGCGAAAAGTAGCAGAACTGGTAAAAATCAGTAATCATCTTGACTATGCACCCCATGAACTTTCCGGCGGACAAAAACAACGGGTCAGTCTCGCCGGTGTTATGGTGGATCAGGTGAAGATCCTGTTATTTGATGAACCGCTTGCCAATCTGGATCCGGCAACCGGAAAACAGACGATCGAGCTGATCGATGAGATCCAGAAAGAGACCGACACTACGGTAGTGATCATCGAACATCGTCTGGAAGATGTATTATGGAGAGATGTGGATCGGATCATCCTGGTCAGTGAAGGAAAGATCCTGGCAGATCTGCATCCGGATGAGCTTCTGGCAACGGATCTTCTTGCTGAAAATGGGATCCGGGAGCCACTGTATCTGACTGCGATGCGCTATGCTGGAATCACGCTGACACCGGAGAAAAAACCATCCCATGCAGACAGGGTTGCACTGCCGGAAGACGATGTAAAACAGTTAAAGCAGTGGTTCCAGTCGCGTATGGCAGGAAAGCACGAGTCGGAGAGAGAGCCTCTTTTGGAAGTGAAAAACCTGAGCTTTGGATACACAAAAGGACAGCGGACGCTTCAGGATGTAAGCCTGACGATCCGAAAAGGAGAGATGGTCAGCATCGTAGGAAAGAACGGAGCCGGAAAATCAACATTTTCCAAACTGGTCTGCGGCTTCGAGGATCCGGATCAGGGAGAGATCCGCTTTGCAGGGAAGGATCTGCTGACAGAAAATATCCGTCACAGAGCAAAACATATCGGCTACGTGATGCAGAATCCAAACCAGATGATTTCCAAGACCATGATTTTTGACGAGGTGGCATTGAGTCTTCGCAATACAGGACTGGATGAGGCGAAGGTCAGGGAGCGGGTGGAAGAGACACTGAAAATCTGTGGCTTGTATCCGTTCCGAAACTGGCCGATCTCAGCACTGAGTTTCGGACAGAAAAAACGTGTGACCATCGCCAGTGTTCTGGTGCAGAATCCGGAACTGATCATTCTGGACGAGCCGACGGCGGGGCAGGATTTTCATCATTATACAGAAATTATGGAATTTTTGCGAAAATTAAATGAAGAGGGTGTCACCGTTGTGATGATCACCCATGATATGCATCTGATGCTGGAATATACACCGCGGGCACTTGTCTTTGCGGACGGGCGGCTGATCGCTGATGACAGTGCGGCGGCAGTTTTATGTAATCGGGAGCTGGTTGAGAGGGCGGCTCTGAAGGAAACCAGTTTATTCACTCTGGCAAACCGTGCAGGTATCACGCCGCCGGAAGCCTTTGTGGAATGTTTTATCGAAGAAGATCGGGAGGTGCGCAGCCATGGCCGCTAATACGGTATTAAATTATCTGCCAAGGGAAAGTGTAGTTCACAGACTCACCGGAACTACCAAGCTGGCATTTTTCCTGTTATTTACCTTCGCCAGCATGATCACCTACAACACCTGGGTGCTTCTGGGACTTTTGGCGATGAGTATCTCAGCGTTCAAACTCAGCAGGATCCGCTTCAAAGAAGTCCGTTTTATGATGATTTTCATGCTTGTTTTTCTATTGTTGAATAATTTGTTCATCTTTTTGTTCGACCCGGATCAGGGAACAACACTGTATGGCACCCGGCATGTACTCTGTCATCTGTTCTGGAGGTATGATCTGACAGCGGAGCAGCTGTTTTATATGGTAAATATTTCCATCAAATACTTTGTGGCACTGCCGGTAGCGATCCTGTTTATCTCAGCGACCAATCCCAGTGAATTCGCTGCCAGCCTGAACAGCATCGGTATCTCCTACAAAGTAGGCTATTCCGTGGCCATCGCTCTGCGTTACATCCCGGACATCCAGCGAGACTACCACAGCATCAGCCAGGCACAGCAGGCGAGAGGTGTGGAGCTTGGAAAAAAAGAACACTTTTTCGCAAGACTGAAAAACTCTGTCAACATCCTGCTGCCACTGATCCTTACAAGCCTGAACCGCATTGATATGATCTCGAATGCGATGGAACTGAGGGGATTCGGAAAACACAAAAAGAGAACCTGGTATACGAAACGGTCATTCGCAAGAAATGATTTTATCGTGCTGGGACTCGGAGTTGTGCTGCTGGGAGTGAGCCTGACGGTGACGATCTTGTTTGGGAGATTTTATAATCCGTTTGTGTAAATATAAAAGACTATGTGAGTCGAGATATAGAAAATCTTGAACTTATATGGTCTTTTTATATTGACATTTTACAAAATAAACTGTATTATGCAACTAAAGAATAGTTGCAAAAGAGGTGAGCGCCGGAAAAAATGAGCAAATTAGATAAGGCAAAAAAGAGATTGCGAGAGGAACCAAGGGATTATACGTATAGCGAAGCCAGATATTTATTGAATCAATTAGGGTTTGCTGAATATAATAAAGGAAAAACATCAGGATCAAGGGTGAAATTTTTTAGGTCAAGTGATAATAAAATGATTTTACTTCATAAACCGCATCCTGGAGATGAAATGAGTGTTGGAGCAATAAGAGAATTAGCGCTATATCTTAGTGAATTGGGTGAATTATAATGAAAAATATATTAGAGTATAAAGGATACCATACAAAAGTAGAAGTTGATATGGAAAGTATGGTCGCATATGGGAAAATAGAAGGAATTAATGATTTGGTTACATTTGAAACTAAGAATTTATCAGAGGTAACTAAAGAATTTGAAAATGCGGTTGATGATTATCTGGAATTTTGTAAGGAAGTTGGTAAAGCACCGGATAAGGAATATAAAGGGACGTTTAATGTGCGTATATCTCCTAAATTGCATAAAGAACTGGCGATGCTTGCAAGTAAAAATGGAGAATCACTTAATCAGACAGTAGAAAAAGCGATACAGTCGTATGTAAGTGGAGTCTCCCAGACAGAGATTAATGTGGAAGAAATATATACAAGAATGATACAAACTATGAGTACACATAGTGAAGACATGACAAAATATGGTTCGGATTTTACTTATGATGGATATGGAATTGACAAAATACGAATGGAATATCAACAATAAAAAATGAGGAAATATAAATAATGATTAAAAATTTATCAGAATATTTTTTAGAAGAACAAGAATATTATTTAAAAGAGATAGAGTATAAAAAAATAGATGAAAATCTGGACGATGGTGTTGAATGCACACTGAATTGCATAGATAATATTAATGTTGAAGTAATTGCAGATAAACAGACGATAGTAACAGTTACAAGAACTTTAAAATTTGACCCACAGAATATTTTTCTGCTAAAAGTTGCATTTGGAGCAGTACTGAAATTTGACCGCCAAAAAGTCAAGGAGCATGATTGGCATAATATGAATATGGCAGCTGAGTTTAAAGAAAATGGCGCATTTGTATTAAATAATCTTATGAGCAGAATTTCATTGCAGATTGCGCAAATTACATCATCTTATGGTCAAGTGCCTTTAATCTTGCCTCCGGCAATTGCGCAAGGAACGCAAAAATAATTTTCGGAAAAAATATAAACACTTTAAAAATCACGAATATCTGGTATTGGCAATCGCGACACATTCAGAGACGAAAGAAAAATATGTGGTTTACAAAGCGTTATATGGAACTCGGGAAATTTATATTCGACCATATGATATGTTTGTATCCGAAGTCGATCACAAAAAATATCCAGATGTGAAACAGAAATATAGGTTTGAATTAATTTGTGAGCAGTAAAATTATAAAAGAAGTCGCTTAACTTTCCCTTAAGCGACAAAAAAGGTCTTTCCCCCATAGATTCAGTGGAAAAGACCTTTTTTTGACGATGATTTTGACGGCGAATGAGTGTCAGATTGTCATCTGGTTAATGTATTCTCTTTTTTGCTCCATGTTACTGTGGACATAAATATCCAGTGTGATTTTTACTGATGAATGTCCCAGAATCTCTGAAAGTGCTTTGCTGTCTGCACCTTTTTCGATGCATCTGGTTGCGAAACTGTGACGTAAAGAATGAAAAGTCACCGGAGGGAGATCGCATTTTTTCAGGATGTTTTTGAATCTTCGCTGGACGTTGCGTGGTTCGGTATAGTGGATTGTACCGGTCATAAGATATTCTTCAGGGGACAGCTGTTGACGTTTCAAAAGTGACAGTAGCTGACGGGGAACAGGAATTGTTCGAAGAGAGGACGTAGATTTGGGTGTGCCGATTATTACTTTTGTTTTGGCATCTTGATGATCCGGAGTAGATTCGGTGTTTCGAATCCTTGAAATCGTCCGGTGAATCTCAAAGGTTTCGTTAGTAAAGTTAAAATCTCCCCCTTTCAGACCACACAGTTCTCCGATCCGGATGCCGGTGTGCATGCAAAGCAAAAGTCCAACAGAGAATGCATCTCCCTCCAGATAAAGATACCTTGCAAGAATGGATAATTGACTTGCATCCAGAGTATCATTTATATAGAAAGAACTTTTCGGAAAAGTGAAAGAACGCTTGGTAACCGGAAGCAGGTTTTCGTCTTCTCCATAGCGAAGGATACGTTCCAGCAAAACCACAATATTCCTCACACTGGTTGGAGAGAGATCATTTGTGATTTTGTAATTGATGAATTGCTGGATATGTTCGGATGTGATCATTGAACTATTGTTAAAATAAGTAAGAATGTGTTTGAGACTGTGAGAAAAAGTCTGTAAATAAGATTCTTCTATGATATGCAAGGGTGGC
>ERZ841120.157-NODE-157-length-65431-cov-20.407673_pt1 | contig 65431 bp, 56 predicted proteins | sample MGYA00519572_ERZ841120 | MGnify/ENA primary metagenome ERZ841120 (study PRJEB31850, sample SAMEA3708890) | human gut metagenome | biome: human gut; feature: human-associated habitat; material: faeces | place: China | collected 2014 ...
TGTGCGCCGCACCCATCAGCATGGGCCGGGGTGAGACTCCCGTGGAGCTGTGCCAACAGCCGTCCGTTTTCTGTCTCTTTTGATGCAAGAAATGGTTTTGTATTTGAAAGGGTGAACTATATGCAAAACGAAGTAAGAACCGCGCCGCAGATGGTGCGTGAATATAAAATTGGGAATACAACTTATGTTGTGAAATCCCATTCCAGACCTGACGCCACGGAGGACGCCGTTTCCAAAGTGAAGCGTCTGATACGGAATGACCTCCGAAAAAATACTGCAAACAAATAGAAAAAGGCAGCAGACAGCTTCCAGGCAGCGCGGTATAATTGAGTTAGGAAAAGCATTGTCTGTTTGACTGTCGGATAAGGAGGTTAAAATGTTACAGTCAAACACCCGCCCTGCCGTGAACAGTTTTCCTTTTACCGTTTTGAGCAGCGATGAAATCACCGCTCTTTACTGTCGGTTATCCCAGGACGACAAACAGGAGGGCGACAGCAACAGCATTATAAATCAGAAGAAAATCCTCAAAAAGTACGCAATGGACAGGGGATACACCAACATCCAGTTTTACATTGATGATGGTATCTCAGGCACGACTTTCAACCGGGCCGGCTTCCAGAGCATGATCGCAGATGTGGAGAGCGGCAAGGTAAAGCGGGTTATCGTCAAGGATATGTCCCGCCTGGGCCGTGACTATCTGCAAGTAGGTATGTACACGGAAATCTTTTTCCCGGAGCATGATGTTCATTTTATCGCAGTCAATGACGGGGTGGACAGCAACCAGGAAGATAACGAGTTTACCCCCTTCCGCAACATCATCAATGAATGGTACGCAAAGGACACCAGCAAGAAAATCCGTGCAGTGAAGCGTTCAAAGGGAATGGCCGGAGAACATATCGGCTCCCATCCTCCTTACGGTTACAGGAAAAATCCTGAAAACAAAAAGGAATGGATCGTGGATGAAGAAGCCGCCGAAGTGGTCCGTGAAATCTTCCGTCTGTGTGTCAGTGGTTATGGTCCTACCCAGATTGCAAATATGCTGACGGAAAGAGAAATCCTCTGCCCCACCTACTACGCATTGGAAAGAGGCGAGAAACCGCGTACCGTACTCCCTCCCCATAAATACGCATGGAACGGCCCGGTTGTCGCAATGATATTGGACCGGGTGGATTACCTGGGGCATACGGTAAACTTTAAGACGCACAACAAGTCTTACAAGTGCCATAAGAAAATCAAGCATACTCCCGATCAGTGGAAGGTCTTTGAAGATACCCATGAGGCCATCATTGACAAGGAAACGTTTGAGATCGTCCAGAAAATCCGGGCCGGGAAAAGGCGGCCTACCAGGATGGGGGAAATGCCCATGTTCTCCGGCCTGCTCTACTGTGCAGACTGCGGGAGCAAACTGACCTTCCATCGGAAAGCTGATGAACCGGCAGAAAAACATCATTATATCTGTGGAAATTACAGGAGCAATACTTCCAACTGTACCATGCACTATATCCGTAACGTGGTAGTGGAGCGAATTGTCCTGGAAAACCTGAAAGAAGTCATCCGCTATGTTTCCAACTATGAGGATGAATTTGTGCGGATGATGATGGATGCCGATGTGCGACAAAAAAACCGTGAGCTGGCGCAGAAGAAAAAGAAGCTGATTGAGCTGCAGAAGCGTATCGGGGAACTGGACACCATCTTCCAGCGTATCTATGAGGACAATATCACAGGCAAACTTTCTGACGAGCGGTTTATGAAAATGTCAAAAGGCTATGAGGATGAACAGCATACCTTACAGGCCGAGGCAGACAAAATTCAGAATGAGCTTCAGCAGGAAGAAAAGAAAAGTGTTGATGTGAAACGCTTTCTTGCCATCGTAAAGAAATACACGGACCTGACCGAACTGACACCTGAAATCTTACGGGAGTTTGTCGATAAGATTATCGTCCATGCACCTGACAAGAGCAGCGGCAGACGGTTACAGGAAATTGAAATCATCTATAACCATATCGGAGAATTTGACCATTCAAAGGTCACTCTCTGGAAAGGAAATGCGGTATAGCATATCCCGTGCCATACCGCATAATCCTAAATCTTAAAAACATCCTTACGAAAACCTTGTTAACTAGGGCGTTACGGGACTATATGAAACTAGACAAAACCAACGTCACAATAATAAATGATAATACTAATAATTTTGCGATGTTATCCCTCCTCTAAATGTGTCAGTATCCCTTCAGTCAACGCTTGCGCCAACATTTCTTGATAATCTGCACTGTCTTCCTCCTAAAACTGTTTCCTCTCAGTCTGTTAGGCAAATGATAGGTTTACGCAGATGCGGTGAGTTTACCATGATCCATTTCATAAACTTCATCACATAAAACTTCAATATCCTCTTTGTTATGACTCGCGAGGATGATTGCCTTCCCCTCATCACGCAGATTCAGCAAAATCCCCCTGACTTCCTCCACGCCCTGGTTATCCAGACCATTCATAGGTTCATCCAAAATCAGGATATCAGGATTTTCCATAATTGCTTGAGCAATTCCAAGTCTCTGACGCATTCCCAAAGAATACTTACCGACTTTCTTTTTACTATTCGGATCAAGTCCTACACGCTCCATGCTCTCCTGGATTTCCTTTTTTCCAATCACATTTTTAATGCTTGCAAGATATTCCAGATTTTTAAATCCGGTATAAGAACTAAGGAAACCTGGCGTTTCGATGATGATTCCTATATTATCTGCAAAATCTGTATCCCTACCAATTTCTTTTCCATCTACAATTACTTTACCGCTGGTAGGCTTTAGGAATCCGATAATTATTTTAAACAAAACCGTTTTCCCGGATCCATTTCTTCCCACAATTCCATAAATTTTTCCGCTTTCAAATTCTATTGAAACATTATTAAGAGCTGTGTCTGCTCCAAATTTCTTTGATACATTCTCTACTTTTATAATGCTTTCCATATTCCTATACTCCTTCCATTTCTTTGCCCTGCAGTATATATCTTCCCAGCAGATAGCATACGGCAATAATTAAAACTTCGGCTGCAAGTACCATCATAATAGAAAATCCATATACACCGTCATATAAACTGCTCTGCACATACATGCCCCATGTTCCGAACATAAAATGAGCAATTCCTTTTATACGATAACCGCCCAAAAAGGTAAGACCCTCCAGCAAAAGAAGTATGGACGGTATCAATTTTTTAACATTCATCGCTTCCATAAGAATAAACAATGCTGAAATTGTAATTACATGAACTGTCCATATAACAACAATCGCTACCATTTCCTTCAGACTGGAGAATTTTCTCTGCGATATGAGTAGTTCAAATATTTTAAACAGAAACAGCATAATAACTGCCATCAATCCACCATTAAAAATGTTTTTGACAAAATAATTCTTCCACCATTTCTGCACCATTCCATATCGTATTACAACAAAACGTCGGTTTTGTCTGTCCATGCCCGGCTGAAGACTGATCAGCAATATATAAATCCCTATTGGAAGCAACCAGCGTCCCAACGGAATCAGCGGAAATGTGTCTATTGCATCCATAGGAACGCCCGCAAATAACTGAAAAAATAAAGATGCTCCCATTTATTCTTCCTCCGCTACATTCTTAAAATCTACTCGCTTGATTACCCATCGAGAAATTATTGCAAGAATCAATATAATTACCACAAATAATGATACCGTTCCCCACTGTCCACCGCTTCCATCTATGGAATTTCCTGGGATTGCTTTTGCCATAATAGAAAGATTAGCGTATCCCTCCTGTTGTAATAAGTATCCGGATAACTGTATGCCAAATACGATCAGTATCCCGTAAATTTCTTTCAGCAGAAGGTTGCACACATAAAGCAAAATGCCTAACGCCACCAAATATAGAAGCAGAAAAGCAAAGGTAATCATAAATGCCTGCGGAACAGTCATATTTTCCAAGACATTAATCCATGAAAATGAAATGTGGTATTTCTCATTGATGTTCAACGTTGTATCCATTGCCAGTTCATACGTTGGGCTGCTCCACATATTACCGACATACCCGTTGGAGCAACTGACAATTACAGATACCGCCGCTATGCAGGTAACATACAAAAATGCCTGAGCCATGATGTACTGCAGCATAGCGATATTCCATCTTTTGCGGCTACTTCTGCACAAGGTCAAATAAGTGTTTCCTTTGATAAAAGGGGCGTCCGATATAATCAACAGCCATCCAAGCACTAAAAACAAAATATTCTTATAGTAATGTTCCACCACTATAAACGCTTCTAGGATGTTTATCGGTTCTCCCGTATCCCATACATACTGCATAAAATTATTCAACCAGTATCCAAACAGTGCAATTCCCAGAACGAAGCCCATTATTACTCGTTTGCTGCTTCGTTCTTCCAAAAACGTATTTTTAGTAATGCAAAAAATCTGCTTATATTTCCCCATTTCGATACCTCCGTTTCAGCCCCCACATAACCACTACTGCCGCCAGCAAAATGTAAACACACTCCATAACCCCTGACAGCGGGTAATTATTCAAATCATCTCCTCGTATAAGATCGATTGGATTTAAAATAGGAACCTTTCCCAATGCAAGCCACATGGCTTCATACAATACAAACGGTGCAATCAAAGCTACATATTTATTCGGAAGCCACACCGCAAAAGCTAGTCCAACCAATGCCCAAGTACATCCAAACAGGAACCCTAACAACACTTTCCAAAGAAAGACATACCAATCTCCATAGGTTTCTATATAATAAATCAGCGCTCTTCCTGCCATAAGCCCTTCATCATTTCCTGTTGGAATTCCGGGAACACCACAGTAGTAAACTATGTTCATTGCTATGAAAAATGGAATAGCCAACATAACTCCTCCGGATAGCGCTGTTGTCACAATACGAGTAAGACCGAATTTTACTGGTGACATCCTGGAATAAATCATTTTCAAGTAGCCACTGCTATACTCCTCACAAAAGGCAGTCGCATACGCAAGACCCGGAAATATGGCAGCAAAAGGACAAAATCCTGATGCTGCAAATATTTCAATCATAATAAAATAACTGCTTCTGCTTTTATCCAATGGTGCATGAAAAGCTGCCGATACCAGAATATAGGCTACTACCAATAGACCGGCAAAAAAGCCTCTATTCAGGAAACTTCTTTTCAAATCCTGCCAAAAGAATCCTTTCATTTTACTCCACCCTCACTATTTCTCCTGATACCGCATTCACACAAATACTGGATGCAGCACCATTTGTTGTAAACGCTTCCGATAATTCTTCATTCTCTAACCATACAGACAATGGTGTATAGATATGCCATACAGGAACTAATGCCAGCCTATTTTCATCTTCCTGAAAAACTGGATAATATAAAAACTCTACATTGGTCAGAACTGCCTTGTCACTGTCACTCCCATTGATTTTTCCGTTATTCAGATTTACTTCCAGAATCTGCTCGATCTGTCCCCAGGACAATACGGTTTCGCATTTTTCTTGTTTTTCTACTTTGCCAAGGCTGCTGTCTAAGGATAAAGTGACAATATCATCTTCACATACCCAGGCATCCCCTAACGGTTGAACCTCTCCATACACTACGGAACCAAATTCATGTACGACTCCCATACCCTCATATGATGGTGTAAATTTAACCTCATAGAATGTGACACTTTCATTCTGATAGCTTGTAATCTTGTAAATATATATTTCTGTCAAATCAATTTTTGAAAGTTTATCCAACAATAATTCTTCCATTTTTCTATAATCATCCTTATGATCTACTTGATTTAAAACGGTTTCGCTCCCTGACTTATAAGCAGAAATACACTTTTCCCGTAAAATTTCATCCTCATAATAAGCACTTGTACCATTTGAAAAACTTGCTGACTTCTGTCCATCTGACAATTCATAAACAGAATCATTGCCAAAAACAGAAAATAATGCACGTTCGTCACTTTGTTCATTTTCTACTTCCAATTTCTCTCTTTCTTTTTTCACTTCCTCTGATAAATCATCTATTGTACCTGAATTACTTCCCAGAAAATCCTTCAAAAGATCTTTTGTAAGTGTATCATTTTCCCCAAGCACCATATTGTAAATATTTTCTGGCATATCCGGCATCTGCGCCTGAATTCTTATGGCATTATCTTCTGTGCCGATCGTACAGTTGATTTCCTTAAGAGTATTTTCCTCCTTTCCTGTTCCACCTTCATTTACAATTGCTTCCACTTCATTTTCCACAGAGCCCTTTGCATGAAGGATGTCTCCATTAGATGAGCTTTCCGGAGCCTTCTGACAACCACATACAGCTACTGACATCAGCGCTGCTACAATTACTAATCTAAAAATTTTATTTCTCATAAATGCCTCCTATGCGTTTTAATATGGACATATTATAAATACAATTTTCTCTGTTTTCTTTTGTCCGGTGAAATCCGCCCACGTTATTGCCGAAATTAGACCAAAAGAGCTGTTGCAAAATCATATCGTATCAATCACACATGAGTTTGCAACAGCTCGCTACTACATATCTTTTACATATATCATAATATCTGCTTCCATAGAACCATTCTCACATAAAAACTCCATGTCTCCATGATATTTTTCCACAATCCTTCGCACATTTTTTAGCCCTATGCCATGATTCATCTTATCTGATTTTGTTGTTTCCAGTATACCCCTCTTTCCTTCAGCAATCCCTCGGCAACTATTGCAAATATTCAAAAACAAAACTCCCTTATCCAGCTTCATCGTTATTTTCAGTTCCTTTTCTTTTGTCTGCACGGAAGCATCTATTGCATTATCCAGCAAATTTCCCAATACTACATTCAAATCAAAAGAATGTAAATTCAGCTTTTCCGGTATACTAATTTTAGTTTCAACCAAATTCAGTACATCCTTTGCCTTTTGAATTTTATAATTCAGCAGACTGTCAATAGTATCATTCCCTGTAGCAACATATTCCTGCGGATTCTTCATAAAGTGCTGCATGGAATCTAAGTAATTGTCTGCTTCCTCTACTTCTTTTTTCTGCACCAATACCTGTAATGCCAAGATATGATTTTTCATATCATGCCGCAAAGCCCGGATGCGGTTCTGGGACTCCATAATCACATCCAACTGATTCTGATATGCGTATATCTGCTGTTTATAAATATCATAGTCTCTTAAATGGATATAGTTTTCCAATAGCACATTATAGAGGTAGAATACACTGATGTTAATAATCAACGTGCAACAACAGATTAATAGTGCATACATACTTTCCAGATTTCCCAGCATCAGCATGCTTAGTATAATGACACTCATTGCCGGGATCACGATCAGTAATAATGTCTGCTTTTTACCAAAAGCTATTTCTTTTCTATCATCAGGATAGGAAATATGACTTATCACCGTGACACATATCAAAATCAGCAATGCTTGAATTGCCGGTTGCTGAAATTCCGCAAGCTCTCCAAAAATGAAAAGTACAATTAAAGAACAAGCCATATCAAGGCTGAATAACACAAGAGATACCCATAACCTCTTTTTCCAGATTTCCTGATAAAAACAGGTAAGCGTTATCATACCCAGACAATTACATATTTCATATACCACAGACACCTGAAACATACTGTACACGATTGTTGTCAACATGCAGTATACACCCAGACCGATTTTCAGAGATTTCTTCTCCACATCATCTAATGACAGGAAAATATCCATGGCTTTTTTCACTAATAATGTTCTAAGAACATTTACAATTAACACAATTATAGGACTATAGGATTCCATCACTCATATTCGCTTTCTGATATTGTTTAATTTTACTTCTGGTTTCTTTTCTGTATGGTTTACTGATATTCAGGTTTTCCCCATTTACCATCTTTACTGCTTCGTAAGAATACTCACAGACAAAAGCCTGGTTAATGATATAGGACTGATGAATCATAATAAAATCAGCCGGAAGATTCTCCGCTATGCTCCTGAGTTTCCCATAAAATTCTTCCTCTCCATCCTTTTTTACAATTACAATTTTCTTGTCCATGCTCATAAAATAAGCAATATCCTTTATCGGAACTCTGAATACTGAATTGCCTTTTTGATACTCAAAATATGTATCCGCACTTCTTTTCTGCTTTATGCTTCTTATCAGCACTTCCTTTATTTGCTCTACTGGAACGGGTTTAATTAAAAAGTCCAACGGCTGCACTTTAAATAACTGCATGGCATAACTTTCTTTGGAAGAAATATATACAATGTGAGTCTGCATATCCTCCAATTCATTGCGAATAAAATTTCCAACCGCAATGCCATTGTTCTGGACTAATTCAATATCCAGAAAAAGCAAATCCAACTCTATTCCCTTTTTCAAATCGTTCTCTATACTCTCGCCCGAATACCATACATCAATTTCAATTTTTATCGCCAACTCTTTTGAAAGCTCATAAATTTGTTCTTCCAAAGCAGAGCATAAAATCTTATCGTCATCACAAATTCCAATCCTGTACATAGTCATTTCCTTTCAGTCACAGCGAATTCCAATCACTTTCTTCTTGCATCTTTCGGTTTTTCTGCATCTTTCGGTATTGCCCAGACCCGGCTGAACCGAATTGCTCCCTCTATTCTATCTTCGGAACACAGCTTCTGTATCCTACGTTCAGAGATTCCCCATTTTATTGATGCTTCCTTTATTGATATGTATTCCATGAACTTCCCTCCATTTATAGTATTTATTTTAGACGTTTAAACGAATAATAGCAACCATTTTCCATGACTTCCTAAAATCTTAAGATTTAGAACTACGACACACCCTCATTGTGCCCAAAATTGAATAAAACTTGAAATGAACTGTTGTAAAAATCGAACATTTTACAGCAGTTTTTTTGTATCAAAATCAGAAAGGAAGTGGCAGAAATAGCAAAGCGAAACCGCACCAATCCGATGCAATTTTATCTCAGCGACGATGAGCAGTACATCCTCAACACCAAATTCAAAGCATCCGGCATGAAGAGTATGTCTGCGTTCCTGCGCAAGCTGATCTTATATGGATATGTGTATGATGTTGATTACAGTTACCTGCGAAATTATAATACGGAGTTGGGACGTATCAGCTCCAATTTAAACCAGATCGCAAAGAGGGTAAACAGCACCGGAAACATTTATCGGGAGGACATGCCGAGCAGTACAAAGCCAACCGTTCCTACCATATCGCTTACAAGAAAGCCAAGAACCCAGACGCTTATTTCCGCAAATACGAGAGCCAGATCATCCTATATGGTGGAGCAAGGCGTGTACTTGAGCAGGCAGACATCAAGCTAAAAGGATTGAATGTGGATAAGCTGCGAACCGAGTATCAGGCATTGGAAACGCAGAAAAAAGAACTGACCGCAACCTACAAGAACTATGAAAAAGAGGTGCAAGATTTGAAGCGGAAACAGGAAAATCTTGACCGGTTTCTGGGACGGACACAAACCGATCCGGTGCAGGAACAGCAGGCAAAAAACAAAAATCACAGCTTATAAAACAATAGGGGAGAATGCTATCCCATCAGATAGCACTCCCCCCTCTGAATCAATTCTGTTCTTCATCCAGCCATTCTTTTAGCTTTTTCTGTAACAGCTTTTTATCCGGCAAATATAATTTATACTCGTTTGCATAAATATTGGCATTTTCCGGGAGTGTTAAATCGACAAGAGCCTCATCACTTTGCTTGCAGAGTAAGATACCAATCGTCGGATTTTCTCCCTCAATTTTCTCATACCGGTCATAATAGTTTACATACATCTGCATCTGTCCCAAGTCCTGATGCGTAAGCTCATCAATCTTAAAATCTATCAAGACATAGCACCTTAACAGTCTGTTATACAGAACCAGATCCACATAAAAATTTTTGTCATTAAATGTAAACCTCTTTTGCCGCTGTTCAAAGAGAAAGCCTTTCCCCAACTCCAAAAGAAACTTCTGCATTTTCCCAATTACCGCCGATTCCAGATCACTTTCATGATATGCTGCTTTATCCTCCAGTCCTGCAAACTCCAATACATACGGAGTATGTAAAATATCTTCTGGTTTCTGCGGAACGGCACCTTCATTTGCCAATCGCATCACATCATTTTTATCTCTGCTCAATGCAAGTCTTTCATACAAACTGGAGTGAAATTGTCTTTTCAAGGTGCTTACATTCCAGTTAGAACGTATTGCTTCCTTTTCATAAAAGTCTCTTTCGTCCTTATCCTCTATACGCATAAGTATCTGATAATGTGTCCAGCTCAGCTTAAATGGTATTTTTTTGTATGCCGTTTCTAATTGTCCAATTCCTGATTGGACAATTCCAAAAGCCTGTTCAAATTGTCCAATTCCCGATTGGATAATTTCATCTTCTCTATCTTTGTAAGCCATGTAAAATTGACGCATTCCAGCAACATTGCTTCTTGAAAAACCTCTGCCATATTCTTCTGTCAGATATGATGACAAAGAATCCAAGACTTTTGCTCCATATTTTGCTCTTTCTGAACCCTGCTGTTCCTGCTCGATAATATATCTTCCAAGCAGAAAACTGGTAAGAACGGTAATTGCATTTGCCATTTGTCCCATATTACTTCTGGCACTGTCAATCAGCTTTTTTGATTTATCAAATAAATTTTGAAATTCGTTACTTTCTATTATTTCTAATTTTTCATTTTTCACACTAGAACCTCCAAACTGTCTATAATTGTCAGGTATTTTCTAAAATAGAAACATTCATTTTTCATCTGATCTCATGACTCATACCGAAATTATACCTTACCCCATGATTTTTCTCAATCAATTTTATATGTCAAAAATTTGCCAAATTAAAAAAGCAGGTAGCCAGCCATTGCAACTGACTACCCACTCGATACCGCTATTCTTCTACCGCTTTTAATGAATTTTCCGCAAATTCCTTATCTGTCATGCCATCCAACTTTCTCAACACCTGCCTAGAAAGATCTTCCATATCGCTGTCCTTTATGTACGGCATTATCCGTCTGATTTTTTCCATCATCTTCATTCTGTTCTGTGTCTCAAAAACACACATGAAATTGATTTCTTCTACTGTGAATTTATTCATCATCCTACATCTCCCTATGTGAATTTTTTGATTTTTCCAGTTCCTTCGTATCCTTATTGTTTCCCTGTGCCACTTCCTTCTGTTTGGCTGCCAATCTCTCCTTTAAGGAAGAACGTGCTTCCGGCTTTTCCTGCTGTTCTTTCTTTTCTTCTTCACGATTGAATTTTTCCACTCCATTGTTGAGCCTCTCATATAGGCAATACTCTCCGCTTCCACCTCTTTCGTGTTCCTATCTTTCCTCGCCTGTTCGTCCTGTTCCATCTCTTTACTATGCAACATGGAATGAGCCACCTCATGAATCATGGCCTCGCTGCGTTTGTTTTTTCTTGGTGCCATAAGTGCGTTATTCATAATCCTTTCAAATCCTTTCTTAAAGATACCGCACTTTAGGAAAAATAAAGTGCGTAAGCTTTTGTTACCGGTAACTTACACACTTTATATTACACTCTCAATGAGAGCTGAATTTGGACAAGATAAGGAATCACAAACATCCATCTTTTCTTATTATCCGTTGTTTTTCTGTTATCTCAAGCACTTATAAAAAGTTGCTTTACAAATGCATCTGTTTTATAGATGCCTGTATCTACTCTTTTACGCCATCAAATCCGAAATTATATGCTTAAGCGTGCGGATTTCCAACGGATGATCTTCCGTTTCAAAAGTGAATAAAACATCTGTCCCCGGCAATAAATGGTTCTCATAATACAAACTGTTCTTCCAAACAAAATCAGAAACATACTCTGGTTTGCTCATCAATCCCGCATGCTCCCAATAGGTAAACTTTCCTGTCTGTGTATTTAAAATTGTAAAATCCGGATAAACTATGATTTTACGCCCTTGATATCTTAATTTTAGCGGCCGCTCATATTTGTATAAAAGCTGATCTGCTTTCATATGTAATAGATTTGCTATAATCACCTCTGACTTAGAACGCACAAATTCACCTGCGTTTGTCTCATACCTCAATGTCTCCGGGTATTTATTGCATGGTTCATATGTTTCCTGTTCCCATGCCCGAATCCGATGTGTACAATTCTCTTCCAATGGTATAATCAACGACTGCCTGTCTTCTGTCATTGATTCATACTACTTTTTTCTTTTTCCCATCATGATTTGATATAAAAAGTAGTACTTAATTGCTTCATTCTTGCTTATAGTACTACTTTGCCTTTACATCATCTAAAATTCTTGCTTAAAGTAGTACTTTGCAATCTCTTTATGCGCTTTTAGTACCATTTCTTCCATGCCACCCTTTCTGAAAGCTTTTCAAAAAGCTGTTCCCCACACACAACAATTCTTTTTCTCCCTCTTCAAATATTTCTATTTCTTGGGCACCAAAAACTCACCCTATCATCCTTTATCTCACACAATCATTCAATTTTTATTTTACATCTGAGATTTCATCCGACACGGATATCAATAAGAACAATATCCCCAAAAGCATTTGAAATTGCTTATTCAAAAAAGTAACAACCACAAAAAGTGGCTCCCCACACAACATAATAACACTCTCAAATGCAGTATTGCTCTGTGATTTGATGAAAATATCAGCCCCATCAAATGATGGGGCTGATATGCAACACGAGCCTAGATCTGGTTCATGTAAATCTGCTTTATTCTGTTATGAGATGCCTCACAACAAAACGACTCACAATAAATTATTTAGCTGCCTTCTCAGCAATAGCAGCCTGTGCTGCTGCAAGACGAGCGATCGGTACACGGAATGGAGAACATGAAACGTAATCCAGACCAATCTTGTGGCAGAACTCAACAGATGAAGGATCTCCACCATGCTCACCACAGATACCAACGTGAAGCTTAGGATTAACCGGCTTACCAAGTTTGATAGCTGTCTCCATTAACTTACCAACACCTGTCTGGTCAAGCTTAGCGAATGGATCGCTCTCGAAGATCTTCTTATCATAGTAAGCATTTAAGAACTTGCCTGCATCATCACGGGAGAATCCGAATGTCATCTGTGTTAAATCGTTTGTACCGAAGCAGAAGAAGTCAGCCTCTGTAGCGATCTCATCGGCTGTAAGAGCAGCTCTTGGGATCTCGATCATTGTACCAACCTCGTACTCAAGGTTTACACCGGCAGCAGCGATCTCAGCATCAGCGGTCTCTACTACGATATTCTTAACATACTTAAGCTCCTTAACTTCACATACAAGTGGAATCATGATCTCTGGCTTAACTGTCCAATCTGCATGCTCCTTCTGTACTTCAATCGCTGCACGGATAACAGCCTTTGTCTGCATCTTGGCAATAGAAGGATAAGTAACAGCAAGACGGCATCCTCTGTGTCCCATCATTGGGTTGAACTCATGAAGTGATGCACAGATAGCCTTGATCTCTTCTACTGATTTATTCTTAGCCTTAGCAAGCTTCTCAATGTCAGCGTCCTCTGTAGGAACGAACTCATGAAGAGGTGGATCCAGGAAACGGATGGTTACCGGGCATCCCTCAAGAGCCTCATAGAGAGCCTTGAAGTCAGACTGCTGATATGGAAGAATCTTGTTAAGAGCAACTTCTCTCTCTTCCTCTGTATCAGAACAGATCATCTCACGGAAAGCAGCGATTCTCTCCGGATCGAAGAACATATGCTCTGTACGGCAGAGTCCGATACCTTCTGCACCGAGCTCACGAGCCTTCTTAGCATCAGCCGGGGTATCAGCGTTTGTACGAACCTTAAGAGTTCTGAACTCATCAGCCCAGGCCATAACACGTCCGAACTCACCAGCGATAGAAGCGTCTACGGTTGGAATCAGTCCAGCGTAAATGTTACCAGTTGTACCATCGATAGAGATCTCAGATCCCTCTGTGAATGTCTGTCCAGCGAGTGTGAACTTCTTGTTCTCCTCGTCCATGTTGATGTCGCCACATCCAGATACACAGCAGGTACCCATACCACGGGCAACTACGGCTGCGTGGCTTGTCATACCACCACGTACGGTAAGGATACCCTGAGCAGCCTTCATACCTGTGATATCTTCTGGAGATGTCTCAAGACGTACAAGAACGACCTTCTCTCCTCTTTCAGCCCAGCTTTCAGCATCGTCAGCTGTAAATACGACCTTACCACAAGCAGCTCCTGGAGATGCTCCAAGACCCTTTCCAAGTGGAGTTGCAGCTTTAAGTGCAGCAGCATCGAACTGTGGATGTAATAATGTATCAAGGTTACGAGGATCGATCATAGCAACTGCCTCTTCCGGAGTCTTATGTCCCTCGTCTACTAAATCGCAAGCGATCTTTAATGCAGCCGGAGCTGTTCTCTTACCGTTACGGCACTGAAGCATGTATAACTTCTTGTTCTCAACCGTAAACTCCATATCCTGCATATCATGGTAGTGATTCTCAAGAGTCTCACAAACCTTAAGGAACTCAGCATATGCCTCTGGGAACTCCTGCTCCATCTGAGCGATTGGCATTGGAGTACGAACACCGGCAACTACGTCCTCACCCTGTGCATTGATCAGGAACTCACCCATAAGCTTGTTCTCGCCAGTTGCAGGATCACGAGTGAAGGCAACACCTGTACCAGACTGATCATTTAAGTTACCGAATACCATTGGCATTACGTTAACAGCGGTTCCCCAGGAATATGGGATATCGTTGTCTCTTCTATATACGTTAGCACGTGGGTTGTCCCATGAACGGAATACAGCCTCGATTGCAAGCTTTAACTGCTCTACAGGATCGGAAGGGAACTCTGTTCCTAACTGATTCTTGTACTCAGCCTTGAACTGCTCTGCTAATTCCTTTAAGTCTGCTGCTGTAAGGTCAACGTCAAACTTAACACCTCTGTCAGCTTTCATCTTGTCGATGAGCTGCTCGAAGTATTTCTTACCAACTTCCATTACAACGTCAGAGAACATCTGAATGAAACGACGATATGAATCGTATACGAATCTCTCAAACTTTGGATCCGGGTTACCAGCGATCATAGCTGCTACTACATCGTCGTTAAGACCAAGGTTAAGGATCGTATCCATCATACCAGGCATAGAAGCACGTGCTCCGGAACGTACAGATACAAGAAGAGGATTCTTAAGATCACCGAACTTCTTGCCGTTCTCTTTTTCCATCCAAGCTACACCTTCCATAGCCTGAGCCATAATTTCATCATTGATTTTACGTCCATCCTCATAGTACTGAGTACATGCCTCAGTTGTGATGGTGAATCCCTGTGGTACTGGAAGACCAATTTCAGTCATCTCAGCAAGGTTAGCACCCTTACCACCGAGAAGGTTACGCATGGTCATGTTACCTTCTTTGAAGGTGTATACCCACTTGTTTGCCATTTGACAATTCCTCCTAATATTTGTTTATTGTATAAATTCGAAAAACGAATAACATGATCCGTTTTTCATAAAGCTGAGCCGTGAACACAGACTTCACGACTATGCTATACTTATTGTAACACAGAATTCGCATTTCGCAAGCATTTTTTACCATAGTTATGCCCCATGAATCACAGAGCCGGACGCAAACCATCCGTTTTGTAATCCACAGGGCAGACTTTTATTTATGCGATATTAAAATTCAAATTTTTTCTCAAAATATGCATCCAGCTCATCGATTTTAATTCTTTCCTGCTGCATGGTGTCACGGTCACGTACGGTAACGGCTCCATCCTCTTCGGAATCAAAATCATAGGTAACACAGAATGGTGTACCAATCTCATCCTGACGGCGGTAACGCTTTCCGATCGTTCCTCTGTCATCAAACTCACAATTGTATTTCTTTGCCAGCTGGGCATATACTTTTTCCGCACCCTCATTTAACTTCTTGGATAACGGAAGCACACCGATCTTAACCGGAGCAAGTGCCGGATGGAAATGGAAAACGGTTCTTACGTCCGGCTTTTCCTCTGTTCCGATATTTTCCTCATCGTATGCAGCACATAAAAATGCCAGAACCACACGATCAGCACCAAGTGATGGCTCAATAACGTAAGGAATATACTTCTCCCCCTTCGTATCATCAAAATACGTCATATCCTGACCGGACACATTCTGATGCTGTGTCAGATCGTAATCGGTACGGTCGGCAATCCCCCAGAGTTCCCCCCATCCAAACGGGAATAAGAATTCAATATCTGTCGTTCCCTTAGAATAGAAACACAGTTCCTCGGCAGAATGATCACGCAGACGCATCTCGTCTTCCTTAATTCCCAGAGATAACAGCCAGTCACGGCAGAACGCTCTCCAGTACTGGAACCACTCTAAATCGGTACCCGGCTCACAGAAAAATTCCAGCTCCATCTGCTCAAACTCTCTCGTACGGAATGTGAAGTTACCCGGTGTAATCTCATTACGGAAAGACTTGCCGATCTGTCCAATTCCAAACGGAATCTTCTTACGGGAAGTTCTCTGCACATTTTTGAAGTTGACGAAAATACCCTGTGCGGTTTCCGGACGAAGATATACGGTATTTTTTGCATCTTCCGTAACTCCCTGGAATGTCTTAAACATCAGATTAAACTGACGGATGTCTGTAAAATTATGCTTACCGCAGGAAGGACATGGAATGTTATGACTTTCGATAAAATCTACCATTTTCTCATTGGACCATCCATCTACGGATCCGTCCAACTCGATGTTATTCTCCTGTGCAAAATCTTCGATCAGCTTATCTGCACGGAAACGCTCATGACATTCTTTACAATCCATCAGCGGATCAGAAAAACCTCCCAGATGTCCGGAAGCAACCCAGGTCTGTGGGTTCATCAGGATGGCGCAGTCCACACCAACATTGTATGGGTTTTCCTGTATGAACTTCTTCCACCATGCACGCTTCACATTGTTTTTCAGTTCTACACCAAGATTTCCGTAATCCCATGTATTTGCAAGACCTCCGTAGATTTCAGATCCCGGATATACAAAACCTCTTGCTTTTGCTACCTGCACAATTTTGTCCATCGTCTTTTCCATTATGTAATCCTCACATTCTATTATGTATTTTCTGATCCGCCCAAAGGCTGGATCTGAGTTACTTATAAATTATATAGGTATATACCTGACTGAATTCGCCTGTGGCATCATCGGTACTGGTATCTTCCTCATCAAACTGAAACTTCACTTCGGATTCCTGCTCCGTAACATCGATCAGATCGTCATCGGATACCGCTCCTGTCGTTTCCTCAATCTGTGTGCCTGCTGCCTCTGTGGCACTTTCCGTTCCCTCTGTTGTTTTTTCCGCTGCAAGAAGGGACGTTCCTTCTTTGATTGCAATGGTCTGTGCATCCACATAACTGGTATTTGTCGTGGATACATAACAGATGGTTCCTTTTACTTTTACATTTGTATTTCCACGGATTACAACCACTTTGTAGCTGGAGTCATCCAGAAATGCGCTGCTCTCACACGCTTTGATCTTTCCGTTTTTTACGGATGCAAACGATCCGTCAAAAGAATACCCTGCGGCCAGTGCTTCTGCAACACTTCCCGTATACAGTTCCATATCATTAAATTTCTGATAATCTTCGGCTGTACGGTACGCAATGGTAAGCGTTGCCTTTTTTTCTCCTGTGTCGAGTTTTTTCAGCGAAACACTTCCCTTTCCGTTTTTCTCATTATAGGTATCTATTTCATTTTTGACATATTCTTTCAATCCGTCTTTATCATATGTCTTTTCGTCAAAATTTTCCACATCGGTAGACACGATTTTTCCATCTTTCAGTACAAAAACTGTGCTTTCATCCGCTTTGTAAGAAGTGCCGCAACCGGTAAACATTCCTACGCTAAGCAGAAATACCAGCACGATCTGACCGAATTTCTTCATGATTTCACAAATCCTCCTCTATTCACAATCCATGATATTATACACTTTTCATATTCCCATTTCAACCGAAAATCGAAAGGGACTTAAAGTCATGATGCACATAATACGCCATATATTCTTTCATAATCATCTTCAGTTCCTTTAGTACTTCCTCTGAAACGGTAAACGAGTATAATCTGGCGACAGGTGTGGATATGATATACTGCATCGTATATCGCGTGGAATCGGAAATATACATGCCCTGTACTTCCTTCGCACAGGTTCTGCAGAAGATGCCTCCCCTTTTCACCGAAAAGAAACACAGGTCTTCTTTCGCATGACAATGCATACAGGCAAACACCTGCGGTCCTTCTCCATTGATGGTTATGGCTTTTAGTTCAAACACTGCACGCACAAGTTCTTTGGAATACCTGCTGTTTTCCAGTGCACGAAACGACTGGTACAAAAGCTTAAGCATTTCCCGCTCATCGTTATTTTCCTGACAATAATATTCCGCGAATTCTGCAAAGTAGAACGCAAGCGATGCAGCATCCAGATCCAAAACCAGTTCACGAAAATAGTTCTGGATGTTTGCTTTGGTAACATTATAGGAATTTCTTCCCTCAAACACTTCGAATTCGCCAAAGGCAAAGGGATTCGTCGCTGCCAGCAGCTGGCTCGACGGTCGTCTGGAACCTCTGGCAAACGCTGTGATTTTTCCCCTTTCCTTTGTCAGAATCGTTATTCTTTTGTCATAATCATTGACAGGCATGGCTGTTAAAACCATGCCCATCACTATCACAGACTGACTCATACTTCTGCTGTTCCTTCTGTCCGTAACCTCCGCCACTTCCTGCGGCATCCGTCACTTCATTCCGATAAGTCAGATAATCGGTAACTTTTCCTGTTGTCCAGAATGTTTCCCAGGTTTTCTCCATTGCACCTTACCTCCATTACTATCGTCTGCAATGGCAGTAATTCTATTCCCGAAAAATATTGGAAACCCATCATCTGATCTTTATCTTTTATTCTTCCTCCCGATACCCGAAATTTTTAATCAGAAAATCACTGTCTCTCCAGTCTTTCTTCACCTTCACCCAAAGTTTTAAATTCACTTTGGCATCCAGCATTTTTTCCATCTCGTAACGCGCATTGGTTCCGATCTTTTTAAGCATCGACCCCTGCTTTCCGATAATAATTCCCTTGTGGGAATCCCGTTCACACACAATCGTTGCGTCGATATCATACATCTTTCCGCCTTTGCGCGGTTTCATCTGGTCGATGGCAACAGCAATTCCATGCGGTACTTCATCGCTTAACGCATGAAGTGCTTTTTCTCTTATGATCTCCGCACAGATCGCACGCTCCGGCTGATCGGTAATCGTATCCTCGTCATAAAACTGCGGACCATACGGAAGATACTTAAAAATAGAATCAATCACGTCATCCACATTCTGTCCGCGAAGGGCGGAAGTCGGAATAATCTCCGCGAAATCATAAATCTTGCGGTAGGTATCGATAAACTCCAGTACCTTGTCTTTTTCCACGGTATCAACTTTATTGATCACAAGAATCACAGGCGTCTGAACTTTTTTCAGCTGTTCTACAATGTGCTGTTCCCCCGCACCGATAAAATTACTCGGCTCCACCAGCCACAATACGACATCCACCTCGTTCAGTGTCTTTTCTGCAACATTTACCATATATTCACCAAGCTTATTTTTTGCTTTGTGAATTCCCGGCGTGTCAAGAAAAACGATCTGTCCACGCTCCATATCCGTATACACGGTCTGGATCCGGTTTCTGGTTGTCTGCGGCTTATTGGATGTGATTGCAATCTTCTGTCCGATCAGACGGTTCATCAACGTTGATTTTCCTACATTTGGTCTGCCGATAATTGTAACAAACCCTGACTTAAAATTTGCTGCTGTCATTTGTATCTCCTTTATCGTGCTATTCGCACAGTCCCTGAATTGAGGTAAACATACCGCTTTCTTCACGGATTGCATGCTCATTTCCCACTACACACAGACACTGATCGGAAAGGATCGAGGCGATCAGATCCGAAAGACTGCGGATATCTGCCGGTGTCGCTGTCAGTATCTCGTCACGCTCTTTCTGGATTTCCTCATAGGTCAGATGTTCCAGATAAGCAGCCATCGAACGGCTTCCCTTTGCTTCCGGGTTTAACGGTGTATCTAAAGCTCCAAACGTGCCAATGATATATTTTGTCATATCACGCTCATCCGGATCAAAGGATGCTACATATTCCGGAATTTTCTCATAGACGGCATTGGTCTTTGCCAGATTCGGGTCCCGGTAAGATACAAAATAACTGTCTCCGGTTCTAAGGAAAGAACTCATACATCCATATGCACCGCCCTTTACACGGATATTCATCCACAGATATTCATAGCTTAAAATCATTTTTAAAATCTTTAAGGTTCCGTGATATGCGTATCCATGGCGGATAAAGTTACCGGATCTTGCCACATACTGGATCTGGGAGGCGTCCGTAAATCCCTCATTTTTCTTAGAAAGCACCGGATGGATTGCAGCCTGCGCCGGTGTTCCTTCCGGAAGTTTCTCCAGATACTTCTGCATGATCGGGGAAGCTTTTTCATAAGAGCCTTCTTCTCCGGTAAAGCTGACGAGCATTCTCTTTCTGACAAATACTTTTTCTATCAGCTGCTGCAGTTTTTCGGCTACCGCCTGCGGATTCTCTTTCATCTGTTCATCCAGTCTGCGGATCATCTGATTGTATGCAATACCAATTGTCGCATCATTATAAAATGCATAAACAGATTCGTAAGAAAGTGCACGCATTGCAGCTACCGTGTGCCCGCTGCTGCTTAAGTTCACCTGCAGTCTGGATTTCACCTGTGCAATCAGTTCAGCCAGTCGTTTGGTATCGTGCAGATCCGAACTGTTTAAGATTTCCTCTGCCAGTTTCATGGCATGCTCCAGATTGCTCTCAAGCACTTTCATGCGGATCTCAAATTTAACTGCCATCGCATCGTGATTTTTCAGATCCGGATACATGCTGACCCCACTGGTAATTCCGCCGGTATAAATATTGATGGCATTTGCAAGATCGGCATAACTGTAGGATCTGGTATTGACATATCCGAGTACCGCGCGCAGAAGTCCAAGGTACGGAACCTCCTCCTCTGCAATGTCATTGCACTCAAACATCAGAGTAATATAATCGATGCCATTTGCCGGTGCCTCATGCCGGACAACCGGAATTTCTCCCATGTTCTCCTCCTTATTGGAAAACGGCATGGCTTCTTTTTTCATATCCTCTCTGCCAAGCATCGGAATTTTCAACAGATCTTCTTCCTTTGACGGTTCTTCCTGATATTCCCGCAGATGTCTGGTCTGGGCAATCAGCGCCTGCACCTCTTCGTCACTCAATCCGGCCTTGTATGCTGCAAGTTTTTCTGCCAGTGCCTGTTCTTTGGCACGGTTAAGCCCCTTCTCCGGCGCAACCACAACCACAGCACCATGCGCATTGTCAAGCAGATACTTCTGAATCAGATCTTCAAAATATCCGGTTTTGATCTGCTCCCGCAAAAACTGTAATGTATCCAGACATTCCAGATGAATAAACGGCTTGGTATCATCAAACAGCCAGCTTTCCATACACTGCAGTCCATACAAAAGTCCCTTCGGAAACTGTCCGTAATCTGCTTCCCGGAACCGGAATTCCGCACTGTTAATTCCTGCAAGAAGGGAATCCTGATTCAGACCTTCCTTTACCAGCTTCTGTAAGGTTTCCTCGATAATCTGCACAAAACGGGTCTGATCAGACTCATCGGCATTCTTAGCGACAATGGAGAACATCGGCTGAAGCATGCCATCCTCAAAAGATCCGTAGACATCTTCCCCGATTCCCGCATCAATCAGTGCCTGGCGTACCGGTGCTCCCGGCGCACTGACAAGGACATAATCCAGTACCGAAAATGCCTGATACAATTCACGGTCAAGAACGGTTCCCACCACTTTATTGTAAGAAAGATACGTGTGCTTCTCCTCCGGTTCATCCTCTGTGATCGGATACGTTCTGCGCTCGGATACTACCGCGTCAAATGGCTTTTGCAACTGGATTTGTGAATGTACTTCCACTTCATTTGCATCATAATGGCTTAAATATTCCTCATCCAGCCAGGTGAGCCGCTCTTCTATATCCATATCTCCGTACAGATAAATATAGGAGTTGCATGGGTGATAATATTTGTGATAAAACGCAAGATAATTTTCATACGTCAGTTCCGGTATTTTTTCCGGGTTTCCTCCGGAATTTTTGCTGTAGGTATTGTCCGGAAACAGTGCTTCCATAATTGCCGTCTCAAGCACTTCATCCGGGGAGGAATATGCCCCCTTCATTTCATTGTATACAACGCCGTTGATGGTCAGCGGTGCATCTTCTGACTCCAGCTCATAGTGCCAGCCTTCCTGCATAAAAATCTCTTTATACTTTGTAATATTTGGATGGAATACCGCATCCAGATATACCTCCATCAGATTTTTAAAATCCCGCTCATTATAACTTGCTACCGGATACAGTGTTTTTTCCGGATATGTCATTGCATTCAAAAACGTATTGAGTGACCCTTTGGCAAGCTCAATAAAAGGGTCTTTGACCGGAAATTTATCCGATCCGCAAAGCGTGGTATGCTCGATAATATGCGGAACTCCTGTCTCATCTTCCGGGGGTGTCCGAAATCCGATCGAAAACACCTTATTGTCATCTTCATTGGAAATGACACACACGCGTGCTCCGCTTTTTTTATGTCGCAGAATATATCCCATGGATTCAATATCCGCAATCTTTCTTACTTCTATTATTTCATATGCTGACAATTTCAATTTATCCATATTTCTCATCCTTCCATTTTTATTTCAACGGAATAGTTTTATTCTTTCCGAATCGATACATCCATCTGTGGGAATGGAATCGAAATTCCATTTTCATCCAGTGCATTTTTCATCTGTTCCAGCAAACGCCACCGCACCGGCCAGTAATCTTCTGTTTTTACCCATACGCGAATGCCCATATCTACGGCACTATCCCCCAGATCCGATACAAAAATATCGACCGGTTCATCCTTTATCACTGCGGTTTCTGTCTTTACCACACCCTTAAGCACTGCTTTAACCTTTGACAAATCCGATGCATAGCCAACCCCGACAGTCAGATCAATCCGTCGCATATCCATATGGCTGTAATTGGTGATACTGCTGTTGGACAGACTTCCATTCGGAATCAGGATCAGTTTGTTATCAATGGTAAGCAGCTTGGTGTAAAAAATGGTAATCTCCTTTACAGTTCCTTCTTCCGATGAAGCATTATCCAATATATAATCGCCTACCACAAATGGTTTCAGCAACAAAATCAGAACACCACCGGCAAAATTAGAAAGGCTTCCCTGCAGTGCCAGTCCCATGGTAAGTCCTGCGGACCCCAGCACGGCAATCACAGAGCTTGTCGTCACGCCAAACTGCCCCAGAATAATCATTGCCAGCACAAAATAGAGCGCATATTTCACAAAAGAACTCAGAAAGGAAACCACACCGGCTTCTACTTTTCCGCGCTCTAAGAAACGGCGCACCATTTTCACCAGCATTTTGATCATCCGGCTGCCTACCAGAAGAATAATCACTGCAATCATCAGCTGAACGAGAAACCCCAGCAGAGATGGTGTCAGATCCTGTAAATATTTCCGGATAATTCCCGGATTTTTCGCCACTTCATTTAACACTTCACTCTCAGTGCTAAGCTGTGTCAGTTGGTCTGTTATTAAAATTCCCAATGTATTTCTCCATTTATGTCCTATAATGCCATTCTTTAAATCTCATGTATGAATAATCCACTGCGGAGTTTCGGCTCAAACCAGGTAGATTTCGGCGGCATGAGACGTCCCGCATCCGCCACAGCAAATAACTCCTGAATGGATGTCGGATACATGGCAAATGCAACCTGGCAGTCCTCATGGCATCTTCTTTCTAACTCTTTCATGCCACGGATTCCGCCGACAAAATCAATTCTTTTATCTGTCTTTGGATCACCGATTCCAAGTACCGGTGCCAAAAGTACATTCTGCAATACCGATACGTCCAGTCCTTCTACCGGATCCTCCGGAACCGACTCCGGGCGCATGGTACAACGATACCATTTATCAGAAAGGAACATGGAAAATTGTCCCTTTTTCACCGGTCGTACATCGTTTCCATTTTCGATTTTCTGCACATCAAAGAGTTCCTGCATTTTTGATAAAAATGCCTCTTCGGTCATACCGCCCAGATCCCGTACCACACGGTTGTAATCCATGATCATCAGTTCCTCATCCGGGAATAAAACGGAAAGGAAATAATTAAATTCTTCTTTTCCGGTATATCCTGGATGTTCTTCTCTCCGCTTAAATCCGACTTTTACCGCAGAAGCAGCTCTGTGATGTCCGTCTGCAATATAGATTTCCCCAATCTGTGCAAATGCATTCCGGATCGTCTGGATATCTTCCGGATCGGATATTACAAAAACACGGTGGCGAATACCATCTTCCGCAACAAAATCATATAAGGCATCCTGTTTCTTTGTCTTTGCCACAACCTCATTGATCACGGCATTGGCACGGTATGCCAGAAAAATCGGTCCGGTCTGTGCACTGCACGTATCTACGTGACGGATACGATCCTGTTCCTTATCCGCACGGGTATTCTCATGTTTTTTGATGACCTGATTCGCATAATCATCAATGGATGCACATGCCGCAATGCCGGTCTGTGTTCTTCCATCCATCGTCAGTTCATATATGTAATAACATTCCCTGTTATCCCGAATAAATGTGCCGTCAGCGATCCAGTCTTTTAACATCTGTGCCGCTTTGGCATATACTCTGTCATCATAGGTATCCACATCATCCGGAAACTGTGTCTCCGCACGGTCAATTGCCAGAAATGATTTTGGATTTTTTGCCACAACTTCTTTTGCTTCTTCTCTGTTATATACATCATATGGTAATGCCGCCACTGCAGATACTACATCTTCTGCCGGTCTGACACATACAAATGGTTTTATGTCTGCCATATTATCCTCCATAAATTGTGCTGGTTTCTATACCTTTCTAGTATAATGGAAAAAATACGTTTATACAAGAAAAAATATGGCGGTTCTTTCGAACCGCCATACAGCAAAATGCTTATCTTTTCTGTTATTTTACAAGGCGTACACGCAATACATCGTCAATTGCCTGCAGTTTTTTCAGCACATCATCGGTAATTTGGGAATCCACATCGATCAGTGCATATGCATAGTCACCCTTTGCCTTATTTGTCATATCTGACACATTGATATCTGCCTCTCCAAGAACGGTCGTATACTGGCCGATCATACCCTTGACATTCTTGTGCAGAATTGCAACACGTCCGGCTGTGGTACATGCTCCCATGTTGCAGTCCGGATAATTGACAGAATGGGTAATATTACCATTCTCCATGTAGTCACGAATCTCACGGACAGCCATAATTGCGCAGTTGTCTTCAGACTCTGCTGTAGATGCTCCAAGATGTGGAGTGACAATACATCCCTTTGCTCCAACGGTTGTAGTATTCGGGAAATCAGAAACATATTTCTTAATCTTTCCTGCAGCCAGCGCATCAACCATTGCCTCTTCGTCTACCAGCAGATCTCTTGCAAAGTTTAATACAATTGCGGTAGGCTTCATCATTGCGATCGCATTGGCATCAATCATCTTTCTGGTAGAATCCAAAAGAGGTACATGGATCGTAATGTAATCGCACTCTTTGTAAATATCTTCTACATTGCTGATATGCTTTACGCTTCTGGATAAGTTCCATGCAGCATTGACAGAAATATATGGATCATATCCATATACTTCCATACCCATATGGGTTGCGGCATTTGCTACGAGCACACCGATGGCTCCAAGTCCGATGACACCTAATTTCTTTCCGGAAATCTCTGTTCCTGCAAAGTTCTTCTTCTGTTTCTCTGCAGTTTTTGCAATGTTATCATCGTTCTGGTTTGCCAGACACCAGTCAATACCACCGACAATATCGCGGGATGCATATAACATTCCTGCAAAAACAAGTTCTTTTACACCATTGGCATTTGCACCCGGTGTATTAAATACAACGATACCTTTGTCAGCACATTTGTCAAGCGGAATATTGTTGACACCTGCACCGGCACGGGCAACTGCAAGCAGTGAATCCGGAAGATCCAGATCGTGCATTGCCGCACTGCGGACAAGTGCTGCATCAGCGCCTGCCAGATCGTCTACTTTTTTGTAATCATCAGAAAATAAATCCAGACCTACCCCAGCGATAGGATTTAAGCATGTATAATTAAACATTTTATGCATTCTCCTTCTCAAATTTCTTCATGAACTCAACAAGCTTTTCTACGCCCTCTTTTGGCATTGCGTTGTAAATGGATGCACGCATACCGCCAACGGTACGATGTCCTTTCAGGTTTACGAAGCCAGCCTCGGTTGCCTCTTTTACGAATTTCGCATCCATATCCTTGTCTCCGGTTACGAACGGTACATTCATCAGTGAACGGTCTTCTTTTCTGACAGTTCCCTTGAACAGTTTGCTCTCATCCAGGAAATCATAAAGGATCTTTGCTTTTTCAATGTTGCGTCTCTGCATTTCCTCTAAGCCGCCCATCTTTTTCAGCCACTTAAAGACTTTACCGCAGATATAAATGCCGTAGCATGGCGGTGTGTTGTACAGGCTGTCTTTGTCTGCCTGTGTCTTCCACTTGAGCATGGTTGGTGTGCCAGGAAGTACATCATCTGTAATCAGGTCTTCCCGTGCAATTACGATTACAACACCTGCCGGTCCGATATTCTTCTGTACGCCACCATAGATTACGCCATACTTTGTCACATCTACAGGCTCAGATAAGAAGCAGGAAGATACATCTGCTACCAGTGTCTTTCCCTTTGTGTTTGGAAGCTTCTTGTATTTGGTTCCGTAAATGGTGTTGTTCTCACAGATATAAACGTAATCCAGATCATCCGGAATATCCAGATCGGAACAATCCGGAATATAAGAGAATGTCTGATCTGCAGAGGATGCAAGCTCAATTGCCTCTCCGTACATCTGTGCTTCCTGATAAGCCTTCTTTGCCCACTGTCCTGTGACAATGTATCCGGCTTTCTTATTCTTCATCAGGTTCATAGGAACTGCTGCAAACTGCTGGGATGCTCCACCCTGTAAGAACAATACCTTATAATTATCTGGAATGTTCATCAGCTCTCTTAAATCTTTTTCTGCATCCTTGATGATGTCATCGAACACTTTGGATCTGTGGCTCATTTCCATAACGGACATGCCGCATCCTCTGTAATCCAACATTTCATCTGCTGCTTCCTGCAGTACCTCCTCCGGCAATACTGCCGGTCCTGCTGAGAAATTGTATACTCTGCTCATTTCAAACTTCCTCCTATATTTTACTATGCTGTTGCTTATTTATTCTTGCTCTCGAAATCTTTTCCATCGAAACATTCATTGATCGGAGCCCCCGGTGCAACCATCGGCCATACCTTGTCATCCGAATCCACAATTGCGTCAATTACAAACGGCGTCTTACTTTCCAATGCTTCCTGAAAAGCTGCGTTAAACTCTTCCTGTGTTGTCACACGCCGGGCAGCTGCGCCCATCGCCTCTGCAATCTTTACGTAGTCCACACCGTCATCTAAAACCGTTGCGGAATAATGCTGTTTATAGAAAAGTGTCTGCCACTGGCGGACCATTCCGAGTACATGGTTATTGACAATCACTTCAATCAACGGAAGCTTTTGTCTGGATGCTGTTGCAAGTTCATTCATATTCATGCGGAAACATCCGTCTCCCGCAATATTGATCACCTGCTTATCCGGATTTGCAGTCTGTGCACCAATTGCAGCGCCAAGACCATACCCCATCGTACCAAGACCTCCGGATGTCAGCAGGGTTCTTGGTTTACTGTATTTAAAATACTGTGCAGCCCACATCTGATGCTGACCGACTTCCGTGACCATAATGGCATCTTTTGCCATCTCATAGATCTTTGCGATCATAAACGGACCACTTAACCCTTCCTTTGGAATGGTCATAGGATACATCTTCTGATAATCCGCAATATGGGAAAGCCACTCGGTATGTTTCTGCTGCTCAAGTTTTTCATTCAGCTTTCCGAGGACGATTGCCACATCCCCGATAATGCTGTGATTTACGATAATATTTTTATTGATTTCTACCGGATCAATATCAATCTGCAGAATCTTTGCCTGTTTTGCAAATTTCTTTGGATTTCCAAGTACACGGTCAGAAAAACGAACGCCAACTGCGATCAGAAGATCACATTCACTGACACCGAGATTGGACGTCTTTGTTCCGTGCATTCCAAGCATTCCGGTATAGTTTTCTGATGTTCCATCATATGCACCTTTTCCCATCAGTGTGTCGCAGACCGGTGCATCTGTTTTTTCTACAAATGTCTTTAATACTTCACTGGCTCCGGAAAGGATTGCTCCTCCTCCGACAAATATGTACGGCTTCTTTGCCTTTTCAATCATCTGGATGGCTTTCTTTAAATCATCCTCATTGAATGCCGAACAATCCGGCTGCGGCATTTTTGGCTCTTTCTTTATATACTCTGTTTTGTTGGCAGTCACATCCTTGGTGATATCTACCAGAACCGGACCCGGACGTCCTTTCCGCGCAATGGAAAAAGCTCTGCGAATCGTATCGGCAAGTTTTGTTACATCTTTTACAATAAAACTGTATTTTGTAATCGGTGTTGTGATACCAGCAATATCAATTTCCTGAAAACTGTCTTTTCCAAGGAGTGATACCCCAACATTGCAGGTGATTGCCACGATCGGAATGGAATCCATATACGCAGTTGCGATACCGGTCACCAGATTGGTGGCTCCCGGTCCGCTTGTTGCCATACAGACTCCGACTTTTCCTGTACTTCTGGCATATCCGTCTGCTGCATGGGAAGCCCCCTGCTCATGCGATGTAAGTACATGCCGGATTTCCGGATGTTTGTATAATTCATCATAAACGTTCAGGATTGCACCGCCCGGATATCCGAAAACGGTATCTACACCCTGTTCTTTCAGGCATTCTATAATCACCTGTGATCCTGTCAACTGCATTTTCTAACCCTCTATCCTTTATTTCTCTTCTGGCACTTCCAAGACAGCTCCACGGTTTCCGGAAGTAACCAGTGCAGAATATCTCTTAAGATATCCGATGGTAACCTTCGGCTCTCTCGGCTGCCATTTTGCACGTCGTGCGGCCATCTCTTCATCCGAAACATCTACGTTCAATGTCATCTCCGGGATATTGATCTTTATGATATCGCCCTCTTCTACCAGAGCAATCGGTCCCCCAACTGCTGCTTCCGGAGAAACATGTCCGATGGATGCGCCTCTGGATGCACCGGAAAAACGTCCGTCGGTAATCAGGGCAACGGAACTGCCAAGCCCCATACCGGCAATCGCAGAAGTCGGATTTAACATTTCTCTCATACCAGGTCCGCCCTTCGGTCCCTCATAGCGGATGACAACGACATCACCCTCTACAATCTTGCCGCCCTTGATCGCTGCGATAGCATCTTCCTCACACTCAAAGACTCTTGCCGGTCCTTCATGAACCATCATCTCATCGACAACAGCAGAACGCTTAACCACCGAACCATCCGGTGCCAGATTTCCTTTCAGAACAGCCAGACCACCGGTCTTGGAATATGGATGATCAACCGGACGGATGACTTCCGGATTGCGGTTCACTGCGTTTGCAATGTTCTCTCCGATCGTCTTTCCGGTTACGGTCATACAATCGGTATTCAGCAGACCGATATCTGCCAGTTCTTTCATCACTGCATATACACCGCCGGCTTCATTGAGATCCTCCATATAAGTAGGACCAGCCGGTGCCAGATGGCAGAGGTTTGGTGTCTTTTCGCTGATCGGGTTTGCAAAGCTGATATCAAAATCAAAACCAATCTCATGCGCGATCGCCGGCAGATGCAGCATGGAGTTTGTGGAACATCCCAGTGCCATATCTACTGTCAGTGCATTTAAGATGGACTCTTTTGTAATAATATCACGCGCGCAGATATTCTTGCGGAACATATCCATAACTGCCATACCTGCATGTTTTGCAAGTTTGATACGTTCCGAGTAAACAGCCGGAATTGTTCCGTTTCCGCGAAGTCCCATACCAAGAGCTTCGGTCAGACAGTTCATAGAGTTTGCTGTATACATGCCGGAGCAGGACCCACAGGTCGGGCAGACTTTATTCTCATATTCAAGCACATCATCCTCTGTCATGGTTCCTGCTGCGTAAGATCCGACTGCCTCAAACATGGAAGAAAGACTTCTCTTCTTTCCCTGCACATGTCCGGCAAGCATCGGTCCGCCGGATACAAATACGGTCGGAAGATTCAGACGGGCAGCTGCCATCAGAAGCCCCGGTACATTCTTATCACAGTTTGGCACCATAACCAGTGCATCAAACTGATGGGCGATAGCCATACACTCCGTGGAATCTGCAATCAGGTCTCTGGTAACCAAGGAATATTTCATGCCGACATGTCCCATGGCAATACCATCACATACCGCGATTGCCGGAAATACAACCGGTACGCCACCTGCTTCCGCAACGCCGAGTTTTACGGCGTTTACAATTTTATCAATATTCATATGGCCCGGAACAATTTCATTGTAGGAACTTACAATTCCGACCATTGGTTTTTTTAATTCTTCTGCGGTAAATCCGAGCGCATTGAAAAGACTGCGCGCCGGAGCCTGCTGCATACCGCTCCTTGCGTTATCACTTATCATATTATGTTCTCCTTAAACTCTCTCTGCGATCAGGTCGCCCATCTTTGCTGTACCAACCTGTTTCATCCCTTCTGTGCTCTCTCCTGCCTGCGGCATGATATCAATGGTACGATATCCTTCTTTTAATACCTGTTTCACGGCATTCTCAATCGCATCAGCCTCTTTATCCAGATCAAACGTATAGCGAAGCATCATGGCTGCACTTAAAATGGTTGCAATCGGGTTGGCAATGCCTTTTCCGGCAATATCCGGTGCAGACCCGCCACTCGGCTCATATAAACCGAATTTGGTATCATTCAAACTTGCGGATGATAACATACCGATGGAACCGGTCACCATGGAAGCCTCATCGGATAAAATATCTCCAAACATATTCTCCGTCAGAATCACGTCAAACTGTTTTGGATCTTTCACAAGCTGCATTGCACAGTTATCGACAAGCATATGCTCATACGTTACTTCCGGATAATCTTTTGCAACTTCTTCTACGATTTTTCTCCAGAGCCGGGAAGAATCCAGAACATTTGCCTTATCCACGGAAGTTACCTTTTTGCGGCGCTTCATTGCAATGTCAAAACCGCGCTTTGCAATTCTGCGGATCTCATTTTCATTGTAGGTAAGTGTATCGGTTGCTGTCGTCACGCCATCTACTTCCTCTGTCTTTCGTGCTCCGAAATACAAACCGCCTGTCAGCTCACGCATAATCATCATATCAAATCCTGTTCCGATGATATCATCACGCAGTGGACATGCAGCCTTTAATTCTTCATATAAATATGCCGGGCGAAGGTTTGCAAACAGATTAAGCGATTTACGCAGCTTTAAAAGTCCTGCCTCCGGACGAAGCTCTGGTGCTAACTTGTACCACGGGGATGTGGAAGTATTTCCTCCGATAGATCCCATCAGTACCGCATCACTTGCTTTTGCTGCCGCAATCGCATCATCGGTCAAAGGAACTCCGGTTGCATCAATCGAGCATCCCCCCATCAGGATATCCGTATAGTGAAATGAATGACCGTATTTTTTCCCAATCTGGTCTAATACTTTTTTTGCCTCTGTAACGATCTCCGGTCCAATACCGTCTCCCGAGATCACACCAATTTGACATTCCATTGCTTTTCCTCTTTTCTACTCTGCTGTTTCAAAGTCTATTACCTATTAATATATAGCAACAAGGCCTTCTTTTCAACTAAAAATCCATTTTACTTTTTCATAAATAATATAATCTGAAATTATAATAGATCTTTTTTATTATTCTGAATTGAGAAAGAAATGCAAAAAGGTGCCGCAAATGCGACACCCTCTCTCATGTTCTTTATGATGCAGACTCTGCTTTTTCCACGTCTGCAATTGCAGCTTTCTGCATTGGAATACGACAGTTTTTGTTGTTTCCGAACTCTACGATAACGGTATCATCTACAATATCAATAATTGTTCCATAGAAACCGGATGTAGTAAGAACGGTGTCTCCCACAGCTACTTCAGAAAGCATCAGGTCTTTTTTCTTCTGCTCCTTCTTCTGTGGACGAATCATCAGAAAATACATAAATCCGAAGATTACTACCAGCCAGATAATCATACCAAACATGCCCATTCCGCCAGAAGCGGAAGCGCTGCTATTTGCTAAAATTGCGCTCATCAATGTTTCCTCCTATATTCAAATACTAAAACCTATTCTACACAACTTCCGTTCTTTGGGCAAGCCTTTTTGGCTTTTTTAGACATTTTTTATACTTGACTGTCCCATCCGGTACAGTTTTTCTTCTTTGTAGGAAGCAAAGTTTCCGGCATCGAGAGCATCCCGGATCTCTTCCATCATGGTATTGTAAAAATACAGGTTATGAAGAACACACAGGCGCATGCCAAGCATTTCCTTTGCTTTTAACAGATGCCGGATATAGGCTCTGCTGTAGTGCCGGCATGCCGGACACTGGCAGCCCTCCTCAATCGGACGCATGTCTTTTTCGTATTTCTGGTTAAACAGATTCAACTTTCCTTCGTTGGTATATACATGTCCGTGGCGTCCGTTTCTGCTCGGATATACACAGTCAAAGAAATCGATTCCGCGCTCTACCCCCTCGAGAATATTGGCAGGTGTTCCCACGCCCATCAGATACGTCGGCTTGTTTTTCGGAAGATACGGAACGGTCTCCTCTATGATCTGATACATCTGTTCATGGGTTTCTCCCACTGCAAGTCCGCCAATTGCATACCCATCCAGATCCAGTTCCGAAATTCTCTTTGCATGGTCCGTCCGGATATCCGAAAAAATTGCTCCCTGGTTAATTCCAAACAACAGCTGCTCTTTATTAATCGTATCTTCCAGACTGTTCAGACGCTGCATTTCTTTTTTGCACCGCTCCAGCCAGCGGGTCGTACGCGCAACAGAATCTTCGACATATCTGCGCTCTGCCACACTCGATGGACACTCGTCAAATGCCATGGCAATCGTCGATCCGAGGTTTGACTGGATCTGCATGCTCTCTTCCGGTCCCATAAAGATCTTTGCGCCATCTACATGGGAATGGAAATATACGCCCTCCTCCTTAATTTTTCGGAGTCCTGCCAGGGAAAACACCTGAAATCCGCCGGAATCTGTCAGAATCGGACGATCCCAGACCATAAACTTATGCAGTCCGCCCATTTCTTTGATCAGCTTGTCTCCTGGACGCACATGCAGATGATAGGTATTGGACAGTTCCACCTGACATTTGATCTCTTTGAGATCCATTGTTGAAACAGCACCCTTGATTGCGGCCACCGTTCCCACATTCATAAACACCGGCGTCTGGATATCTCCGTGCACCGTATGAAACACCGCACGTTTCGCACTGCCTTCCTGTTTTAACAACTCATATGTAGCCATTTTCTGTTATTCCTCTTTCTTTTTATTTACTTTCGAATTCTGCGGATCAAAATACCGTTGGACAAAAGTGTGGAATCTATGTAATGTCGTTCAAGCAGAATTTCTCCCTGCGGCACTACCTCGACATCTTCCTCACAGCAGTTAATCAGCACTTCCACATAACAATCCGGAAAATCCACTTTCTGAAACTGGATCACACGCCTGTACGCTGCATAATCATTCGGAAAATGAAAATTACGGCTTTTTAAGAGCGGTTCCTGCCGGCGCAGATGAATCAGTGTAGATATGATCCTGCTGCGCTCAGCATACTTTCCGGCCTCAATATCCGACCACGGCATACATCTGCGGCAGTCCGGATCATAGCTTCCTTCCATGGCAATTTCTGTTCCGTAGTAAATGCACGGACTTCCCGGCATTGCAAAAAGCACAGCAATCTGTGCAAAATATTCATCCAGATTCTTCACATCCGAGCGAAGCCGCTTGGTATCATGCGAATCGAGCAGATTAAACAGCACATCATTGGTCTGCTGCATATAGCTTGTATAGCAGCGGTTGATTGTATATTCAAAGTCTTCATTCGTCAGGCTCTTATCAATCCAGAAATCCTTGATACTTTGTCCAAGCGGATAATTCATTACCGCATCAAACTCATCTCCGCGCAGCCACGGAAGCGCGTTGTGCCAGATTTCTCCGAGAATATAGATATCCGGGTTGATCTCCTTGACCCGCGCATGCAGTTCTTTGCAGAACCTGTGGGAAACTTCATTTGCCACATCCAGACGGATTCCATCGATTCCGTAATTTTCCACCCAGTTGGCACAAATATCTACAAAATATTTGCGTACTTTCGGATTGTTTGTATTGATCTTTGGCATGGAATCAAAAAAGGCAAATGTATAATACTGTTTCTTCTTTGCCGCCTGCCCGTTTTTATCAAACGGCCATTCATTGATCATAAACCAGTCATAATATTCCGACTCCGGTCCCTTTGCAAGCACATCCTGCCACGGTGCGAAATAATATCCGGAATGATTGAACACACCGTCAAGCATTACGCGGATGCCCCGCTTATGCGCTTCCTTCACAAGGTGTTTAAAGGTTTCCTCATCGCCAAAATGCGGATCAATCTTCGTATAATCCGTGGTATCGTATTTGTGATTTGACGGAGCTTCGTTGATCGGTGTCAGATACAGACCGTTGATTCCCAGATTCTGCAGATAATCCAGCTTGTCTGTAATCCCCGCCAGATCTCCTCCGAAACATTCCTCATTGGTCACGCTTCCATGCTCTCTCCACAAAACCACATTCTCAGGATCATTGGAAGGATCTCCGTTGCAGAAACGATCCGGGAAAATCTGATACCATACGGTATCATTGACCCATGCCGGGGTACGCGGTACATCACAGGGATTCATCCATGGGAAAACAAAGCACTGACGGCTTCTGCCCTCCAGATGCATCTGTTCGCTGCTGACAAACCCGTCTTCAAAATAAAACCAGCTTTCCTCCTCTGTCTGAAGTTCAAAATAATACTTCAGACGCTTGTACTCCGGACGCACGGTTGTGGTCCACCAGATCTGATTTTTTAACCGCTTTTTATATATGATCGGCTCCTTTTTCCCATCCCAGTGCTCCCCGCCGCCTAATATTCCCGTGGCAAACGGATCTCCGAGTATAATGGATACCGATTTTACATCGTAGCCCGTTTTTATATTGATAATCAGCTCATCCTCATTCAGCGGATAACAGTAATTGTCACTCGCCTGATGATATACTGCGTTAAATTCCATATGTTCCCTCTCTCTTTTTTATGTTTATTTCCTTTAAATATTACCATATCTCTCTTGACTATTCAATGCGATGTTTTTTATAATATCCCTTAGAATATTAACGTTTTTAAGGAGGCATTTATGGCAGGCTCATCATTTGGCAATTTATTTCGTATCACCACATGGGGGGAATCCCACGGTAAAGGCATCGGTGTTGTTGTGGATGGCTGTCCTGCCGGACTCAGCCTCTGTGAAGAAGATATCCAGAAATTTTTAGACCGGCGTAAACCCGGCCAGTCCAAATTTACCACACAGCGCAGGGAAAGTGACACCGTAGAAATCTTATCCGGTGTCTTTGCGGGAAAAACAACCGGTACCCCGATTTCCATGATGGTCTGGAACAAAGACCAGCACTCTGCGGATTACAGTGAAATTGCCTCCTACTACCGGCCGGGACATGCCGATTTCTGTTTTGACGAAAAATACGGATTTCGTGATTACCGCGGCGGCGGACGTTCCTCGGGGCGCGAAACGATCGGACGCGTTGCCGGCGGTGCAATTGCGATCAAAATTTTAGAGCAGATGGACATCTCCATACTTGCCTACAGTCAGGCAATCGGTCCGGTGTCCATTGATCCTGCCCGGTTTGATCCCGCAGAAATTTCAAAAAACAAGCTGTATATGCCGGATGCAACAGCCGCAGCAAAAGCCAGCGCATATCTCGAAAAATGTTTACAGGAACAAAACTCCAGCGGTGGCATCATCGAATGTCAGATTTTGGGGCTTCCCGTCGGACTCGGTGATCCCGTTTTTGAAAAACTTGATGCGAATCTGGCAAAAGCAATCCTCTCGATCGGTGCCGTAAAGGGCTTTGAAATCGGAGCCGGATTTGGTGCAGCTACCGCTACCGGGCTAACCAACAACGATGCATTTTGCATGGAGAATGGACATATCTCCAAGAGAACCAATTATTCCGGTGGCACGCTCGGTGGCATGAGTGATGGCTCGCTGTTATTTTTCCGTGCAGCCGTCAAACCGACACCGTCCATTGCAGCAACACAGCAGACCGTCAACAAAGACGGAAAAGAAATTGAGATCAGCATCAAAGGGCGACACGATCCGATTATCGTTCCGCGTGCAGTGGTCGTTGTTGAGGCAATGACAGCTATCACGATTTTAGATGCGCTCCTTTCCAACATGACCGCAAGACTTGACCGGATTATTGATTTTTATCAATCTTAACCGAACATTTTTATATATCATTTCATATTTTACGCAAAAAAATCACAGGAGCGCTTTTCGCGTCCTGTGATTTTCTTTTTTAAGCTGAGTATTATTGATTTCTCAATGTCTTTCCCACAGAAACCGTATAATTAGATACAACCGTTGTCTTATCGGAAAGTGTTGTGGTTGCCTGTACAACAACAGAATTGATATTGACAGACATTCCTGAAGTAACGGAATAACTTGCGCCCGGTACACTCGATCCGGTGACGGTACAGTCTGCAATCACTCCGCCATCCATTCCCTGAATGCTCAGGCAGTTCTTTGCCAGATCCAGTGCCGTCTTACAGTTTACGGTAGATACGGTGCGATCTACACTGATCACTGGATTTGCCTGACTGTCGGTAACTTCCAGATATCCCGTAGTTGTAGCCAGTGATGTGCTCTGTCCATCACTTGGATAGAACTTCAGTTCCAGCAGATAAGTACCTGTCTGTGCCTTTGTCACAACATTTCCATTCAGTGAAACCGCAGAAATCGGAATTTCTGATCCACTGCCAATTGCTGCAGGTTCTGTTGAAGATCCACCCTTTGACAGATCACTTCCATAATACTGTCCACCCTTACTGATCCTTACAGATGCAATATTCACATACCGATAGAATACGCCTCCGCGATACTCTGCCAGACGCAGTGTTGTCACTTTTGATGCAAGCAGATCCGATGCAGATGCTCCAGAAGTAATTGCCAGATCAATGACCGGTTTGCTGATATCAACCTTATAGGAAGATGCTCCATTATAAGGAGGAGTCTGTACAACAACGGTAACATTAACGGATGCCTTATGTCCGTTCATTGTCAGGGTCAGGGTATAATTGTAAACACCTGCTGCTCTTCCGGATGCGTCAAATACCATACGGTCGGTTGCCGGATCATAGGTAGCCATAGATACTTTATTGGTACTGTTTTCTACGATCTGGTATGTCTCATTCTCGAGTTTCAGACTCTGTCCATACTGATCTCTTCCCTCAATATTGACATATTCCTTATACCCTGTTGCATAAGCGTTTGACATGGTAATCTGCGTATTATCTGCAGACAATGTTGCAAGGTATGCCGGTTCCGCCACCGTAATCTCGTATACATAAGTGTATTCCTGCTTTGCATAGGTTGCGGTAACGATAATATTTGCGGTACCTGTCTTGATTGCTGTTGCATAAGCAACATTGTTCTTTCCAGGATTTACAAGCAATGTGTCCGGATCGGAAGACTCAAACTTGATGCTGTCATACTTCATCTCGGTATTGTCTGTATCCAATGCCCGGAAATGTACATAATAATTGCTGCCGGATGCTACATTATGATTGTCCTTGTAACTGGATGCACTGTAATTTGGCACTGCTTCCGAAGAGGTAAGTGTAAGGTTTGTGTTGTTTGACACACTGGCTGCCTTACATACAAAGGTTCCGCTTCCGGTCAGTACCAGATTCGGATCACTTGCACATTTATAAGTCAGTGTAACCGTTCCGGTATCTCCCACTCCGGTCATATAAATCTTATTATCCTTTGTACGGTAACCATTTGTAATCCGTTCCGTATAAGTAATATCTCCCGGATATGCTGTCTTGACATCAATTCCATTCGCATCAAGAATCTCGTATTCGATTGGTGTCTCTTTTCCGACGGTCACTTCTGTTGTCACAACTCTAAGGCTGACCGGTCTTCCCACGGATGCGGTAAAGTCATATGTTGACTGTCCATCGGTAACCGTATAGATTGCACCGTCTTTCAGCTGATTATAGGTGGTAAGAAATACCTGTGTTCCGTCATCGGAAAATACAGCCGACTTGATTTCCATCTTTGCACCCGCCTGGGTCCGGATAGAAAAATCTCCTGTTTTCACAAGATTTTTGGCATTTCCGGAATATACAGCCGCTACCTTGTTTGCTGCCATCTGTGCAATTCCGGTCATGGAAGTTGCGACAGTGATAACCTTGCTGTCGGAAACCACTTTATTTCCCGCTTTTGCCTGCACGGTGATGGTATAAGTACCTTCTTTTGCCGGAGTAAATGCACCGGTCTTTGTAATCATGGACGAAACATCATTTCCGTTTCCATCCACAGCAGTCCAGACATTGGTGCTGATGGCATTTGCCGGAGTGATACGGAACTGGAACTGATAGGTCTGTCCCACCTGATATTTCAAGACTCCGTTATCTACAATAGAAATTGTTTTCGGCAGTATTTTAATCTTGGCAGACTTAGTCCTGACCGTGCTCACGCACTTCTTCCCTTTGTAAACTTTTGCAGTTACCATCACGGTTTTATTCTTTGCGGCTGCCTTTCCCTGGGTGCGGATTGTCAGACTGTTTGCAGATGTCTTTCCGCTCACGGATGTCGTTGTTTTCTTCAGCTTTGCATAACTTTTTCCGGTGCCGGAAAGGCTCCATTTTACCCTCTGCCCTTTGGTAAGATTGGTTACGGTATATGTATACACACCCTTACCGGTGCTGTTTTCATAAAGAACCGTATAATTTTTTACAAATTTCGGTTTTGCTGCCGCATCTGCCTGTACTGGAAATACAGAAATAATCATTGCCAGCGCACACAATACAGCAATCAGTTTTTTGCTTTGCAAACGCATAATCTCTCCTCCTTATCTGGTTCACTCGCTACTTAAGAACAACGTCCTTTTGTCTTATATTAGCACACCCTCTGTGCTTTCGCAATTGTTCTGACAGAGGGTGTTTCTTAAGATTTTTTTAATCCAGGGCGATCGCTTCTTCTTCCCGTCTCCGGAGAATATCATATTCATCCGGTTCCATCCCCAGATCCACATAAAAGATCTGCTGCGGATGCGGACAGGATTCCATCGGCTCTCCCTTTTCATCCATCAGTCCCCGCACCGTAACGGTCACATTGCGTCCGTCCGGTTTCATCACTTCGATCTGTTCTCCGACAGAAAATTTATTCTTTTGTTCCATCCGGTACATTCCCTTTTCATTTTTCGGACCGACAATTCCCAGATAGGTATATCCCTTTTCATACGTGTTGTTATCGTAAATCTGTGTCTCCTCCGAAGGTTTTCCGTAGAAAAATCCCGTGGTAAACTGGCGGTATGTGCAGCTTTTGATCTGTTCGAGATACCATGGCATATTTTCCTGATATTTCTCCGGAGATTCCAGATAATCGTCAATCGCCTTACGGTAAGTACGCGCCACCGTTGCCACATAAAGTGCGGTCTTCATACGTCCCTCAATCTTAAAACTGTCAATTCCTGCTTCCAGAAGATCCGGAATATGCTCAATCATACACAGATCTTTGGAATTGAAAATATAGGTTCCGCGCTCATTCTCATATACCGGAAAATACTCACCCGGACGCTTCTCTTCAACCACAGAATATTTCCACCGGCACGGATGTGTACATGCCCCGCGGTTGGCATCCCTTCCTGTAAAATAATTGGACAGCAGACATCTTCCAGAATAGGAAATACACATAGCGCCATGTACAAATGTCTCTATCTCCAGATCATCGGAAATGTGTTCCCGGATCTGCCGGATCTCCCGCAGGGAAAGTTCTCTTGCCGTTACCACACGGGTAGCACCGAGTTTCTCCCAGAACTGAAATGTTCCGTAATTGGTGTTGTTTGCCTGTGTACTGATATGGCGGTCAATATCCGGGCATACTTCTCCGGCGATCGTAAAGATTGCCGGATCTGCAATGATCAGAGCATCCGGCCGGTCCGGCTTCATGTTCTGCAGTTCCGTAAGATATTCCCGCACACCGTCAAGATCATAATTATGTGCCAGAATATTTGCCGTCACATAAACTTTAACTCCCCGTGCATGTGCAAATGCAATTCCCTCTGCCATCTCTTCCATGGTAAAGTTTTTTGCCTTGGCTCTGAGTCCGAATGCCTCTCCCCCGATGTAGACCGCATCGGCTCCATAAATAACTGCAATTTTTAATACTTCCAGACTGCTTGCCGGAACAAGCAACTCATTCTTTCTCATCGTTTTCTACCTCTACTTTTGTACTGACTGTAATTCCATCTCCCACCGGCAGCACCGCTGTTACCAGATCTTTCCGGTGCGTTAACTCATACAAATATTCCCGCATCCGTTTGTAAATCGTCCGGTTTCTGCGGATCACCGCATAATGGGACTCAATAATGTCCCCATCCTGCAGCACATTATCCGAGACAAGTGTCCCTCCGGTTTTCAGCAGACGCAGAATATCCGGCATAAAATGAATATACTGTCCTTTTGCGGCATCCATAAAGATCAGATCAAACGGCTCGGTGAGTGTCGGAAGGATTTCCGCTGCATCCCCTTCAAGCAGTGTAATCTGCTCTTCTTTCCCTGCTCTCTTAAAATTTTCCCGGGCAATCGGGATTCGCTTTTCATAATTTTCAATCGTGACAATCTCACACGGTACCGGATCATATTCTGCCATCAGAATGGAAGAAAACCCTACCGCAGTACCGACTTCCAGAATTCTTTTTGGTTTTGTCATCGCCAGCAAAAGCTTCAAAAAGCTCTGCATCTCCTTCCGAATAATCGGAACATAGGAATCCAGAGCTTCTCGTTCGACAGCATCCAAAATTCTGGTATTTCCCGTATCCAGGGAATTGATATATGTTACCAGTCGTTCATCTACTATCATATTTATTTCTATTGTGCCTCCGTGCTTTCCACATCCTGCGTATCCGGTACCATCTGCTTTTCTGCAAAGAAACGATACCCGTAATCATAACAGGTTCTGCATAAATGAACGGTTCCATATAAAATCAGCAGGATCAGCATAATAACAAACGCAATTTTAATGAAAGTGAACAAAGCTTTATTCATAATACCCCTATACTTCCATGATAATCGGCATGATCATCGGACGTCTCTTGGTCTCTTTCCAGACGAAATCACCCAGAGCATCTTTTACTTCATTTTTGATCTTGCCCCAATCTGTAATGTTGTGATCCATACAATAATCCATGGTCTTATCGAGAACGGTTTTTGCTTCATCCATCAGACTCTCGGAATTACGTACATAGACGAAACCTCTCGATACGATATCCGGTCCTGCAAGTACCTGTCCGGATCCGTTTTCGAGTGTCATGACGACAATAATAATTCCGTCTTCTGCCAGACGCTGACGATCCCGAAGAACGATATTTCCGACATCTCCGACACCAAGTCCGTCTACCATTACATTGCCAACCGGCACATGTCCGGTCACTTCTGCACCATTCTCATCGATCTCAAGCACATCTCCGGAAGAAAGGATTTTGATATGATCACTGTCATATCCAAGCTCTTCCGCAATCTTCGCCTGTGCAATCAGATGCTTGTATTCTCCATGCACCGGAATCGCGTACAACGGATTTACCAGAGAATAAATCAGCTTGATATCTTCCTTGCACGCATGTCCGCTGACATGTACATCTTCGAAAATCACATCTGCACCCTTGCGCATCAGTTCATTGATCACACCGGTAACCGATTTCTCATTTCCCGGAATCGGATGGGAACTGAATACAATGGTATCATTTGGCTTAATGGTAACTTTGCGGTGCATGCCGGATGCCATGCGGGACAATGCGGCCATGGACTCTCCCTGGCTTCCCGTTGTAATGATAACCGTCTTTTCATCCGGATAATTTTTCAGCTGATCCACATCAATCAGAATGTTATCCGGCAGGGAAATATATCCCAGTTCCGAAGCGATGGATACAATATTGACCATGCTTCGTCCCTCAATCGCAACTTTTCTGCCAAACTTGTCTGCAGAATTGATGATCTGCTGCACACGATCCACATTGGATGCAAATGTCGCAATAATAATTCTTGTATTTTTATGCTCGGAAAAAATGTTATCCAGCGTTTTTCCTACTGACTTTTCGGAATCTGTAAATCCCGGGCGCTCCGCATTGGTACTGTCACAAAGCAGTGCTAACACTCCTTTTTTACCGATCTCGCCGAAACGCTGCAGATCAATGGCATCTCCAAATACCGGTGTATAATCAACCTTAAAATCTCCTGTATGCAGGACAATTCCTGCCGGGGAATAAATCGCAAGTGCCGCCGCATCCTGAATACTGTGATTCGTGCGGATAAACTCTACACGGAAACATCCAAGATTGATGTGCTGTCCGTATTTGACAACTTTTCTTTTTACTTTTTTGAGCATATCATGCTCTTCGAGTTTGTGCTCGATCAGGGCATTGGTCAGTCTGGTCGAATAAATCGGCACATTGACATCTTTTAAAACATATGGGATGGCACCAATATGATCCTCATGTCCGTGCGTAATAAAAAATCCTTTGACACGATCAATATTTTCCTTTAAATAAGTGACATCCGGAATCACCAGATCCACTCCGTACATGTCATCTTCCGGGAATGCGAGACCGCAATCCACCACAATAATACTGTCTTCGTATTCAAAGGCAGTAATATTCATACCAATCTGCTCAAGACCTCCCAACGGTATAATCTTAAGCTTACTGTTATTCTGTTTTTCCTGTTTTTTCATAAATCCTCCAAATATAATATTCCGCTCTAATATAAAAGCTGTGTTTCTTCATCCGCAAGTTCAGCAAATATTTTCGCGAGTGCAGCAAACTCTGTATCATCATCTACCATCTCGTAAAATACTTCCTCATCCTGTGTCTTTATTTCTTTTAATATATATGCTTCACTGTCCCCGTTTTCATTGCCATCAGAGACAAGTAAGTATCTGATTCCATTCAGCTGTGTCTGTTCTTCCACAGCAAATTCCACCACCTCATTGGTGTCCGGATCTGTAAACTGAATTTTTTCCATTTATTTTTTCCTTGTATTTTTATTTTTCTTCTGGATGATTTGAAAGATAATCCAGATATCCCTGTAATATAAAAATAGCCGCAATTTCATCTACATATTCCTTGCGGTTTTCTCTTCGAATTCCTGTTTCCATCATCGAACGGTCTGCTGCAACTGTTGTCAGCCGTTCATCCCATAAAATAACAGGGAGACCACAGCGTTTTTCAAGCATTTCCTTGAATTCTTTTGTTTTCTCGCAGCGCTCCCCTTCTGTACTGTTCATATTTTTCGGGTAACCGAGCACAATTTTTTCCACCTCGTACTCGCTTACCAGCTGTTCGATCCGCGCCAGTGTCTGCCTGAGCTTCGTCGGAGCTTTCCTTCGGATAATTTCCACTCCCTGCGCTGTAATTAACAGCGCATCACTCACTGCAACACCCACTGTCTTTGAACCGAAATCCAATCCTAAAATCCGCATAATTCTCCCGTACCGGATTATTCCCAGGAATTGTTTTTGATGTATGCACGTAAAACTTCTTCTACAAGTTCGTCCCGCTCTACCTTCATGATCAGACTTCTCGCATTGTTATGACTGGTAATATATGTCGGATCTCCGGACATAATATATCCTACAATCTGATTCACCGGATTGTATCCTTTCTCACTCAATGCACGGAATACGATCTCTAAAACATCTCTTACCTGTAATTCCGGTTCCTTTTGTACTGTAAAATATTGTGTATTATTTAAATTCTCCATATTCGCCGTCCCTGCCCTTGTTCATTCCAACAAGTCCTGTCCCATCTATTGTATACGAAATTGAGGAAAAATACAAGCGCTATAGTTTCATACGGTAAATCTCATCGGTCAGAGCCGCTTCCACTCTTCCCCTTTTCATCACATTATCAAGCGGTTCTTCCGTTTTTGCCGCGATCTTTACATACTCTTTGGTATATCCAGTATACCACGTTTCTCCGTCAACTTCCATTGGTTCCTCAAAGAGTACTTCTTCCTCTTTTCCCACATAATACGCGCGGAATTCCCTCGACATACTTTCCGCAAGTGCCAGCAGCTGGGCACTGCGCTTCGTCTTGATTTCCTCCGGCACCTGATGTTCCATCACTGCCGCACGGGTTCCCTGCCGTCGGGAATATTTAAAAATATGCATCTCATAAAAATGAATGCGTTTTAAATATTCCTTTGTCTGTGCAAATTCTTCTTCTGTCTCTCCAGGAAATCCAACAATAACATCCGTTGTGATTGCCGGATGCGTAAAGTTTTTCCGTAAAATACTGCATGCATTTTCGTATTCTTCCGTCGTATATTTCCGGTTCATCCGGGCAAGCGTTGCATCGCATCCGCTCTGCAGTGACAGATGAAAATGCGGACAGATCTTCTCCATCTTTGCCAGTTCTTCTGCAAATGTTTCCGTCACGATTCTCGGTTCCAGCGAACCTAAACGGATACGCCGGATTCCCTCCACCTGATGCACCATCTGGATCAGATGCAGCAGACTTTCCCCGCAGTCAATCCCGTAGGAGCTCAGATGAATTCCGGTCAGTACCACTTCCTGATATCCGGACGCTGCCAGACGCTTTACTTCCTCCAGAACATTCTGAACATTTCTGCTTCTCACCCGTCCTCTGGCATACGGAATAATGCAGTAACTGCAGAACTGGTTACAGCCATCCTGTACTTTTATAAACGCGCGGGTATGCTCTGCTGCATGATCCAGTGTCAGCTCCTCAAATGCCTGTTTTTCGTGGTTAATATCCACCACAGCCTCCACCTTTTCTCCTCTGCCCGCAAAGAAAGCATCCAGCCGCTCTACCAGTTCTTTTTTCTGATTATTTCCGATCAGAATATCAATTGCTTCATCACATTTTGCCTCATTCTCTTTGGTCTGTACATAGCATCCGGCAGCAACAACAGCCGCATCCGGATTCCGCTTTTTTGCCCGGTGCAGCATCTGTCTTGATTTGCGGTCCGCCATATTTGTTACGGAACAGGTATTGATCACATAGACATCTGCTTTCTCCGAAAACGGCACGATTTCGTACCCCGCTTCTTCAAGCATCTGCTGCATAGCTTCTGTCTCATATGCATTCACTTTGCATCCCAGATTGTGTAATGCTGCTTTTTTCATTTTTACTCCTTTATACAATTATCTTCATACATTTCTTGACTTTTCCAATAAAAAATATTACTATCAAAGATATAAACAGCATGAGTTTTTCATGAATATTTTCAAGGAGGTTTTCATTATGAAAACAGTACAGATTTCATTAAATTCTATTGGAAAAGTAAAATCATTTGTTAATACCATCTCTCAGTTTGAATACGATTTTGATCTGATTTCCGGCAGATATGTCATTGACGCAAAATCCATCATGGGAATTTTCAGCCTGGATCTTTCCAAGCCGATTGATCTCGCCATCCATACCGAGGATAATCTGAATGAGATTCTGGAAGCTTTAAAGCCATACATTATTTCCCAGTAATTACTTACAAAATCCCCTGTCTGTATTGCAGACAGGGGATTTTTTGTTTCACGGAAATAATTTTCCAAAAACAGATTATTCTGCATCTACCAGAATCGTCTCTGTCGTATCGATTGCTGTCTGCATCAGTTCGTCTATTTTTTCTTCCAGCCGGCACTCTGATTTTTTAATATGTTTCAGGCTTGGCTTGGTAACCGGATGCTTTGCCACGAAAATCGTACAACAATCCTCATACGGAAGAATGGACGTCTCGTATGTGTCAATTTTTTCTGCGATTGATACAATATCCTGCTTGTCCATGGCAATGAGCGGACGGTATACCGGCATATGACACACTTCATTGGTCACAGCAAGGGACTGCATGGTCTGGCTTGCCACCTGCCCGATACTCTCTCCGGTAATCATACCCAGACATTTTCCCTCTTCGGCAAAATGCTCTGCAATTTTCATCATATAGCGGCGCATGATGATAGTCAGTTCCTCATGCGGACATTTCTCATAAATATAAAGCTGGATATCGGTAAAGTTCACCACATGAAGCTTGATCTGTCCGGAATATCTTGCAACTTTCTTTGCCAGGTCAATCACTTTCTGTTTTGCACGCTCACTGGTGTATGGCGGTGCATGAAAATAGGTCGCTTCAAGTGTTACCCCTCGTTTGGATACCATATATCCGGCAACCGGTGAATCGATTCCGCCGGATAAAAGAAGCATTGCACGGCCTGCTGTGCCAAGCGGCATGCCTCCCGGTCCCGGGATCTCTGTGGAATAAATATTGATCATCGGGCGGATCTCGATATGAATCATCACCTCCGGATGATGTACGTCAACGCTGGTTTCCGGAAATGCTTCAAGAATCTTTTCCCCAACAGCTGCATTGATCTCCATCGAAGTCATCGGATAATTCTTTCTGGCACGGCGCGCATCCACCTTAAATGTAAAATTTTTGTCCGGATATGTGCGATCCACATAGTCACATACTACTTTTGCCAGGGCATCAAATCCTTCATCTTCGACCAGTACTACCGGACAGATTCCTACGATTCCAAAAATCCTCTGTAATGTTTCTACAGTTTCATCATAATCGTATTCTCCTTCCGTATCCACATAGATACGTCCGTTTTCCTTGCGTACATGAAAGGTTCCCTCTACACGCTTAAGATGATATCTGATATTCTGTACCAGTGCATCCTCAAACAAATAACGGTTCTTTCCCTTAATGGCAATTTCCGCATATTTAATCAAAAATGATTTATACATACTGCTCTCCTTTTTCTAATGTCTTGTATATTTCTGTAGCATCGGAACCAATGCCGCCATCTCTTTTACTGCATAATCAATCTCTTCTTCCGTTGTCTCCACGCAAAAGCTGAACCGGATGGTTGCATCCAAAAACTCTGGCTTTAAGCCAATACTTTTTAGCGTATGACTGACGGAAGGCTTGTTGGAAGAACATGCACTTCCCGCTGACACATAGATCTCTTTATCCTCTAATGCATGAAGCAATACTTCCGCGCGCACACCTTCCGTGCTGACACTGACAATATGCGGTGCATTGCTGCGATCGGTATGACCGTTGACGTGTACACCCGGAATTTTTGTCACTTCCTCAATAAAATGCTCTCGCAGGGTATACATCCGGTCGATTTTTTCCTCAAAACCAGTATAAATACGTTCCGCTGCTACGCCAAGTCCTGCGATTGCCGGAACATTTTCCGTGCCGGAACGCATTCCCCTCTGCTGTCCGCCTCCGTTTAACAGCGGATGAATTTTCGTCTTGTCTTTGATATATAAAAATCCGCTTCCTTTCGGTCCATGAATCTTATGTCCGCTGACCGAGAGAAGGTCTACATGCATTTTTGCCGGATAAATTCTCATTTTTCCATAGGACTGAATGGCATCCACATGAAAAAGCGTCTGTGGATTACACTGTTTGATCAGTGCCCCCGCTTCCATGATCGGCTCCACCGCTCCGATTTCATTATTTACCTGCATGAGGGAAACCAGAATGGTATCCGGCCGGATTGCCGCTTTCAGATCGTCCAGAGAAATCACACCATAAGCATCTACCGGAAGATATGTGACTTCATATCCATGTTCCTCCAGATATGCCATCGTTGCCGACACGGACGGATGTTCAATGGACGTTGTTATCACATGTTTTCCACTTCGCTTGTTTGCCTCTGCCACACCGATAATTGCAAGATTATTGGACTCTGTACCACCTGACGTAAAACAGATTTCTTTTTCCTGTACCTTTAATGTCTTTGCAATTTTTTTTCTTGCATCGTTCATATAATTTTCGGCGATCACGCCTTTGTTGTGCAGGGAAGATGGATTTCCATAATCCTCCGTCAGTAATTTTACCACCAGCTGTGCCGCTTCCTCACAACATCTTGTCGTTGCCGAATTATCCAAATATGCTTCCATTTTTCCCCTTCTTATATATCCAATTCGTATATCAGCATGGAAAGTGTTGCCATTCCTGCTGTTTCTGTGCGCAAAATACGTCTGCCAAGAGAGATCCGATGCATGTCTTTATCCAGCTGCGCAATCTCTTCCGGGGAAAATCCGCCCTCCGGACCTATCATTACTCCGATGGACGCCCCTTCCGGAATCGAGCGAAAGATCTCTCTTGTTGCTTCCATGCCTCTTTCATTCTCATACGGAACCAGGACAACGTCCAGCTCCTTTGCCTCTTCCAATGCCTGTTTCCAGGAAAGTGGCATCTGAATCTGCGGAATCACGGTCCGCTTCGACTGTTTTGCCGCACTCTCTGCAATTGCCTGCCACCGCTTACATTTGCTCTGTGCCTTCTTTTCATCCAGCTTTACCACACAGTTTTTCATGGCAACCGGTATGACGGTATAGACACCAAGTTCCACGGTCTTTTGTATGATCAGTTCCATCTTATCACTTTTAGGAAGGCCCTGAAAAAGATACACCTTATGGGAAAACTCTGTTCCCATTTCATCGGTATCCTCTATCTGTGCCCAGACCTCTTCCTCTGTAATTTCCAGAATACGGCAAAAATACGATCTGCCGCTCTGATCGCTGATGCGGATTTTCTCCCCTGTCTTCATGCGCAGCACATGACCGATATGATTGACATCACCGCCCACAATGCAGATCCGATCCTGCTGCACCTGTTCATCTTCCACAAAAAACTGGTACATACCCTGCTCCTACTGTTTCTGTGCGGTAATATTTACCCACTCACCCTGATGATTGATTTCCACTACAGTAAGTCCTGCTGCTTCAATCGCTTCTTTTACTTCGTTTTCCTTAAAATCAATGATGCCGGAAGTGATAAAATAACCACCCTGTTTTAATCTGGCCGGAATGACCGGTGCCATGGCAATGATAACTGGTGCTAAAATATTTGCCACAACAATCTCATATTCCTCTGTCCCAACCTTTTCCTGAAGTTCTTCATCATCAATCAGATTTCCCACATAAAAGGTTCCCAGAGACAAATCGAGATGGTTTACCTGCATATTATCCCTTGTAGAAGTCATGCAGTCTGCATCCAGATCCGTTCCCACGACTTCTCTTGCGCCGAGTTTTAATGCCACAATCGATAAAATTCCACTGCCACATCCCACATCCAGTACTTTCGGATGTTTTCCTTCCACATATTTCTGTAACTGCCGGATGCAAAGCTGTGTCGTTTCATGTTTTCCTGTTCCGAAAGAAATTCCCGGATCGATCTCAATCAGAAATTTATCTTTGTCTTCTTCCTTTAATTCTTCCCAGGTCGGTTTGATTAATATATCATCAATGGTAAAAGAAGTAAAATATTTTTTCCAGTTATTGATCCAGTCAAGATCTTCTGTTTCGGAAGATGTAATGACACCGCTTCCCACTTCCACCATGTCACGCAGTTTCTCGAGTCCGATCTTTACCTGCTTTAAAATCTCCGTCTGATCACTGCCGTCTTCTTCCACATAAAAGCTCACATGGCTGATGCCCTCATCCGGAGGAAGTTCCGGCAGAAAATCAATAAACATATCCGCCTGGTCTTCTTTGGTAAGCGGAATATTGTCTTCAATCTCTATTCCCTCAATGCCCAGATCCATCAGCATGGAACTCATAAAATCCTCTGCTGCGGTCGTTGTCTCAATTGTATATTTTTTCCACTTCATGTTACCATCCTCTCAATTCTACACTAAGGCATACTATATGTATCATACCTTATTTCCAATAAAATTTCAAGAAAACATTGTACATCAAAAAAACCCATGTTATAATATAGGGGTTAAGTTGATAGTTATACAGTTATAGGAGAAAACAATAAATGGATAAACGCAATCTTGTAGAAGGACTTCAGAAAGCATTCAACACCGATGACCGGCAGCGAAACACTTCTGATACCAGTGATGTAGAATATAAAGAGAACACCAATACTCTTTATATCAAAAAACAGAGAACCTACAATATGGAAGAAAACATTCCGTCCGCCACTGCCATGTCAGAGGAGGAGATTTTTAAGCGTCTTCATGAGGAACGACATTAAACATGTTAAACATGCATAAAACAGCCATACGGTCTGCGGACAGACCGTATGGCTGTTTTAATTTTTGTACACAGCACAAAGCTTATGATACTCACTGTTAATTTCCTGAACGGTATTCTTATCCCCATCCAGATTATCCGGATGATAAATTTTGATCAGGTCTTTATAACGTTTCTTAAGAGACTGTCTGCTCTCTACTCCGGAGAAGAACATTTCTCCTCTGATAACAGGCTGCTCTGCTGTCACGGAAAAATCGCTTACCCGCTGATAGAAAGCTTTCTGCTTCTTCACATGTTCTTTCTCTGTTGCAAGTTTCACCAGTTCTTCTTCGAGTATTTTAAATTTCATATTGAAAAGCTTCTGCTGCTGTTCCAGACGGCGGTCTTCAATCTCCACCCGCCGGGTAAATTCCCGCCGTTCACGCTCCAGCGTGCGGCGCTGCTCCTCCAAAGCTTTACGTTCTTCTTCCAGCGTCATCCCCCACATGCCTCCGTATCCGTACACACATGCTGCCAATAATACTAACAGACTCATCATACAATACTTTGTACCAGATTACTATAGGCGATTTGTACTAATGTTCATCGAAAGATTCTTTGATTTTGTCCATAAAACCCTTCTTTTTTTCTTTTCCGGTCTGTGCTCCGCCCTCTTTATTCAGGGAATTTCCCGTCAATTCATCAAATTTACGCAGTGCCTCTTTTGCCTCTTTGTTTAAGCCCGTCGGCGTGTTGACAATCAGTGTTACATAATGGTCTCCACGTACTGCCTTGTTTCGGATCGATGGTACTCCTTTGCCTTTCAGGCGGATTCTCGTTCCGCTCTGGGTACCCGGTGCAACGGTATAGATGATATCCCCGTCCACCGTCCTGATACGGATATCCCCGCCCAGTGCTGCAATACCAAAGGAAATCGAAGCATTGGAAAATATATTCATGTCCTGACGTTCAAACGCATTGCTTCTGGAAACAAGAACTTCTACCAGAAGATCTCCTCTCGGACCTCCGTTTCGTCCCGGTTCTCCGTAACCTCTGACACGAACAGACTGTCCATTATCAATTCCGGCCGGAATCTCTACAGTCTTTCGTACTTTCTTTGAGATATATCCCGTTCCCCGGCAATCCGGACATTTTTCACGGATCACCTTACCGGTACCGCCGCAATCCGGACAGGTCTGCACATTCTGCATCATGCCAAACAAAGACTGCTGGGAATATACCACTTTCCCTTTTCCCCCGCACTTGCTGCAGGTTTCCGGTGAAGTTCCCGGTTTTGCCCCAGTTCCGTGACAGGTCTTACATTCTTCTTTATACGGGAACTCAAGTTCCTTAGAACATCCAAACACAGCTTCTTCAAACGTAATACGGACGGTAAGACGTACACTTGCGCCTTGCGCCGGTCCGTTATTGTTACTGTTTCGTCTTCCGCCACCGAAAAAGTCTCCGAAAATATCGCCAAAGATATCTCCCATATCCATGCCGGAAAAATCGAATCCGCCTGCACCGCCGGCGCCTCCATCAAACGCGGCATGACCAAACTGATCATACTGTCTGCGCTTTTCCGGATCGCTCAAAACGGCATATGCCTCCTGCGCTTCCTTAAATTTTTCCTCACACTCTTTATCTCCCGGATGCATATCCGGATGATACTTCTTGGCGGTTGTACGGAAAGCTTTTTTTATTTCTGCTTCCGTTGCGGTCTTTGGAATTCCAAGGACCTCGTAATAATCTCTTTTCTCTGCCATAATATTAATCCCTTATAGTACGCATAGGGTTTCCGGAAAACCGGAAACCCCACGCTTTGTCTATTTATTTTCTAAATTAAACCTCTTTGAAATCTGCATCGATGACATCATCATCTGCACCATTTGCTCCTGCTCCGGTGTTTGCTCCTGCTGCAGAACCCATATCAGGACCTGCTCCCGGATTCGGGCCTGCGCCTGTTGCACCCTGTGCTGCCTGTGCCTGCTCATACATCTTTGCAAATACCTTCTGTGCACTCTGTGTCAGTTTCTCCTGTGCTGCCTTTAATTCCGCAACATCTGCATCTGTCATCTGCTCTGCTTCCTTGTGTGCATCCAGGAAAGCCTTTACTGCTGCAACATCAGCTTCTACTGCTGACTTGTCTGCAGGATCAACCTGATCTCCTACCTGCTTTAATGCATCCTCTGTCTGGAATACAAAGCTCTCAGCTTCATTTCTGGCATCGATTGCTTCTTTTCTCTTCTTATCCTGCGCTTCAAACTCAGCAGCTTCCTTAACAGCCTTATCGATTTCTTCATCGGACATGTTAGATCCTGCTGTGATTGTGATATGCTGCTCTTTGCCTGTTCCAAGATCCTTGGCAGATACATTTACAATACCGTTTGCATCGATATCGAATGTAACCTCGATCTGTGGAACACCACGACGTGCTGGCGGGATACCATCCAGACGGAACTGTCCGAGAGATTTGTTATCTCTTGCGAACTGACGCTCACCCTGTACAACGTTGATATCTACAGCGGTCTGGTTATCTGCTGCGGTAGAGAAGATCTGGCTCTTCTTCGTAGGAATGGTAGTATTTCTCTCGATCAGACGGGTTGCAATACCACCCATGGTCTCGATAGAAAGTGACAGTGGTGTTACATCGAGAAGTAAGATCTCGCCGGCACCTGCATCACCTGCTAATTTACCACCCTGAATAGAAGCACCGATTGCTACACACTCATCCGGGTTTAAGGACTTGCTTGGCTCTTTGCCTGTCATCTGTCTTACCTTATCCTGTACAGCCGGGATACGTGTAGAACCACCAACCAGAAGAACCTGGCCTAAATCTGCATTTGTAAGACCTGCATCCTTCATAGCGTTCTGTACCGGTACTGCAGTTCTCTCTACGAGATCATGTGTTAATTCATCAAATTTTGCTCTGGTGAGGTTCATATCAAAGTGCTTTGGTCCCTCAGCAGTAGCTGTGATGAATGGTAAGTTAATATTTGTAGTAGTTGCGGAAGAAAGTTCCTTCTTTGCTTTCTCGGCAGCTTCTTTTAATCTCTGTAAAGCCATCTTGTCGGTAGAAAGATCAACACCCTCTGCCTTCTTAAACTCATCGATCATCCACTGTGTGATCTTGTTATCAAAATCATCACCACCAAGATGTGTATCACCGTTGGTAGATAATACTTCGATGACACCGTCACCGATCTCAATGATAGATACATCAAATGTACCACCACCAAGGTCATATACCATGATCTTCTGTTCTTTTTCGTTATCAAGGCCATATGCAAGTGCTGCTGCAGTAGGCTCGTTGATGATACGCTTTACATCCAGACCTGCAATCTTTCCGGCATCCTTTGTTGCCTGACGCTGTGCATCGTTGAAATATGCAGGAACTGTAATAACAGCTTCTGTAACCTTTTCTCCAAGGTATCCTTCTGCATCAGCCTTTAATTTCTGAAGTACCATGGCGGAAATCTGCTGTGGACTGTACTGTTTGTCATCAATGGCTACTTTATAATCCGTACCCATATGTCTCTTAATGGAAGAAATCGTCTTCTCAGCGTTTGTAACAGCCTGACGCTTTGCCGGCTCACCGATGAGACGCTCTCCTGTCTTTGTAAATGCTACAACAGATGGTGTTGTTCTTGCACCTTCCTGGTTTGCAATAACGGTAGGTTTTCCACCTTCCATAACAGCTACACAGCTGTTGGTTGTTCCTAAGTCAATACCAATGATCTTGCCCATTTTCTTTTCCTCCTGCTAAAATTATGATCAAATAAAATTGTTTTGCTAATTTATGATTTACTACTCCATGCGGAATAGGAAATACCTTTATTCGCTGACTACAGCGACCATACTGTGGCGGACCACATTGTCCTTGTAGGTGTAACCTTTTTGTAATTCCTGGGCAACTGTTCCCGGTTCATACTCTTCGCTTTCCACCTGCATAACTGCATTATGGAGATCCGGATCAAATTCCTTTCCCAGTGCCTCAATCGGTTTCACCCCGATGGCATCTAATTCTGTCAGCATCTGCTTATATACTTTATCCATACCGGTAACAAAAGCATCATCCTTTTGTTCCTCTGGTACAGCTGCAAGCCCACGCTCAAAATTGTCGATAACCGGGAGAATCTTTTCAATGATTGTTCTTGCTCCCATGTCAAACATCTGCGCTTTTTCTTTTTCCGTACGTTTACGGAAATTATCAAACTCTGCCATCTGACGTTTCAGACGGTCGTTTAAATCTTCGATCTGTTCGTCTTTTTTATCTTTCTTTTTCTTTCCAAAGGCACCCTTTTTTTCGGATTTCTCTTCTTTCTTTGTATCCTTTTCTTCGGCTGCAGTTTCTTTTGCTTCCTCTGCCGCCGTCTCCTTTGTGTCCTTTGTTTCTTCACATGTCTGTTCGGCCTTGGTTTCTTTTGTATCTACTGCCTCTTCTTCCATGACTTTTTTGTTCTCTGCCATGTTTACCACCTTTCTAGGATTGCCCTTTTTCTTTATCAAAAATACCGTCTAACTGGGACTTTAAGTTTTTGAGGTTGTCAACAACATTCTCGTAATCCATCCGTTTCGGACCAACAATTCCGATCGTTCCTTTGACGCCCTCCCCCAGATCATAAGTTGCGGTAACGACACTGCAATCTTTCATTGTCTGTACCGGAGCTTCATTTCCGATATAAACCTGTATTTCATTTCCTTTGCTCTCCCCCTCAGAAAGGGATTCCGTTACCAGATTTACCAGCTCATCTTTTTCCTCAAATGTGGAAAGAAGACCTGCCGCACTCTCTGAATCAGAAAGTTCCGGATATTTCAAAATATTGGTTGCACCGCTTGTGTAGATCTGCAGATCCTCGTTTTCACTCAGTGTCTGTCCCAGTGCATCCAGCACATGGGAAACAATCTCACTGTGCACGCCTGCCTGCTCTTTCAGTTTGGAAATCGTTCCCAGATTGATTTCCTGCAGTGACAGCCCATTCAATGCTGTATTCAGCAGAATGTTCAGTTTCAGTAAAGTTTCGTTGTCGAGCGGTTCTTCCACGTCGATCATCTGATTCTTTACCATGTTGCTGTTCATTACGATAACTGCCAATATATGTTTCTCATCTACATTGGACAGCTGCATAAACTTTACTTTGTTTCCACTGTAAGTCGGTGCGGAAACAATTGTCGCATAATTGGTGTTGTTTGCAAGCATCTTTGCAACCTTTTTTAATACCTCATCCATCTTCTGGGTTTTTTCTATTACGAAGTCCTTCATTTCTTTGACTTCCCGGTCTTTTTCCTGCATCAGATGATCCACATAAAACCGATAGCCTTTGTCTGAAGGAATTCTTCCTGCTGATGTATGTGGCTGCACGATATAACCAAGTTCTTCAAGATCTGCCATCTCATTGCGGATGGTTGCAGAACTTAAATTCAGATCCGTATATTTTGAAATGGTTCGTGATCCCACAGGTTCACCGGTTGCAAGATAATTACGGATAACTGCATCCAGAATTTTTACTTTTCTTTCATCCAATTCCATATTCTCGTCTGCCATTTTCCCGTCTCCTGTTCCTGAACCTTCACCGGTTGTTTTTGGTTTGTTAGCACTCATTTACTTAGAGTGCTAATATCGTTCTGTTATTAAAATAGCACCAAGGTGTTTTTTTGTCAACACCCTGATGCTATTTTATTTTTATTTTATAATTATATTTTATAAAAGAAACTTCGCCATCACGTAGTTGGCCAGATCCATCCCCTTGTCGGTCAGTGCAATCCTGCCAGCAACCATCTGCAAAAGTCCCTGTTCTTTCAGCTTGCGAAGTGTTTCCAGATACACGGCCTCAATCGGTACCCCAAAGCTTTGCTCAAACGCTGCTCTGGTTACTCCCTCATTCATCCGCAGCCCCAGAAACATAAATTCCTCCATCTGCTCTTTTCTTGTCAGAATCTGTGCCTGTTCCTGTACACAGCTGCCAATCCAGAGATCCTCCGGTACGGCATGCTCCCCGTCTTTTAAAAACTCTGCCGGAGACTTCTCCTGCAGGTGGTCACAAAATTCTCCATACTCATACAGCTGCCGGGTGTTGGTATACCGGACATTTTCCACCAGGGAAGATGCCCCCAGCCCCAGCCCCAGATAATTTTCTCTGGTCCAGTAGCCGATGTTATGTCTGCAGGCATACCCCGGCTGGGCAAAATTAGAGATTTCATACTGACGGTATCCTGCCTGTTTCAGTACATCCTGCGTGGCCTTATAAATGCGGTATACCTCATCCTCGTCCGGAAGAATCTCTGTATGAATCCCCGCTTCCTGCTTCACTGCGTCAAACTTATACCGTTCATAAAACGGTGTCCCCTTTTCTATGATCAGGGAATATGCCGAAATATGTTCCGGTTTCAGGCGGATCACCGTCTGCAGGGATTCCAAAAATTTGTCCAGCGTCTGGTAAGGCAGACCGCTCATCAGATCAATATTGATATTTTCAAATCCTGCATTTCTCGCCAGCTCATACGTTTTTAAAAACTGATCATACGTGTGAATTCTTCCAAGTGCTTTCAGCTCCTCATTGTTTGTTGACTGCAGTCCGATCGAGAGGCGGTTGATCCCCGCACTCTGATAGACATTCAGTTTCTTTGCCGTCACCGTTCCCGGATTGCACTCGATGCTGATCTCCGCATCCGACTCCACATGAAAACTCGAAGCAACCTGCTGCAGCACGGTGTAAATCAGATTTTCCTCCAGCCAGCTCGGCGTGCCCCCTCCGATATAAATTGTCGGGACATGATAATCCCCAAGCAGATTTCCGTAATAACGGATTTCCTGCAGCAGGGCATGCACATATCTGATCTGTGTATTGCTGTCTGCCGGAAAGGACAGGAAATCACAGTAATCACACTTTTTCACGCAAAAAGGGATATGAATATATAATTCCAGTTTCTTTTCATTCATAGAATCAGTCTTCATCCAGTTTCAATACACTCATGAATGCCTCCTGCGGCACTTCTACGCTGCCGACCTGACGCATTCTCTTCTTTCCTTCCTTCTGTTTCTCCAGAAGCTTTTTCTTACGGGAAATATCACCGCCGTAACATTTTGCCAGGACATCCTTGCGCATGGCCTTAACCGTTTCACGAGCGATGACTTTTCCGTTTACGGCTGCCTGAATCGGGATTTCAAACAGATGTCTCGGAATCTCTTCTTTCAGACGCTCACACATTTTACGGCCTCTGTCGTATGCACTGTCTTTGAATACAATAAAGGATAAGGCGTCCACCATCTCCTTATTAATAAGAATATCCAGTTTGACAAGGTCGGAACGGACATATCCTTTCATTTCATAATCAAAAGAGGCATATCCGCGGGACCGCGACTTTAATGCATCAAAGAAATCATAAATAATCTCATTCAGTGGCATATCATATTTGATCACGGCACGGGTTGCTTCAATATAATCCATGCTGATATAAATACCGCGGCGTTCCTGACAAAGCTTCATAATTGCCCCGACATACTCGCTGGTTACCATGATCTCTGCCGATACAAACGGTTCCTCCATATATTCAATCTCCGAAGGGTCCGGCAGATTGGACGGATTGGTCAGGTCAAACACTTCTCCGTTGGTCTTGTGCACCTTATAAATAACACCGGGTGCCGTAGTCACAAGATCCAGATTAAACTCACGCTCTAAACGCTCCTGAATAATCTCAAGATGCAGTAATCCAAGGAATCCGCAGCGGAATCCAAATCCCAGGGCAAGGGACGTCTCCGGTTCATACTGTAACGATGCATCATTGACCTGCAGTTTTTCAAGCGCATCCCGCAGATCCGGATACTTGGCAGAGTCTGCCGGATATAATCCGCAGTACACCATCGGATTGACCTTTTTATATCCCGGAAGCGGTTCTGCACACGGACGGTCGAGCTCTGTCACAGTGTCTCCGACACGTGTATCGCGCACATTTTTAATGCTCGCCGCGATATATCCAACCATACCTGCGGAAAGCTCGTCACACGGAATAAACTGCCCGGCACCGAAATATCCCACTTCTGTCACCAGATCCTCGGCTCCTGTGGCCATCATTTTGATTTTGGTTCCCACTTTGACGGTACCTTCCTTGATCCGGCAGAAAACAATTACCCCCTTATAGGAATCATACAGCGCATCGAAGATCAACGCCTTAAGCGGTGCCTTCGGATCTCCGGCAGGTGCCGGAATCTTTGTCACGATCTGTTCAAGCACTTCCTCAATATTCAGTCCGGTCTTTGCAGAAATACGCGGAGCATCCATCGCCTCGATACCGATCACATCCTCGATTTCCTGGGCGACCTCTTCCGGGCGTGCACTCGGCAGATCAATCTTATTGATGACCGGAAGCACATCCAGATCATGATCCAGTGCCAGATAGACATTGGCAAGTGTCTGGGCTTCCACCCCCTGTGCGGCATCCACAACCAGGATGGCACCATCACACGCTGCAAGACTCCGGGATACTTCATAATTAAAATCCACGTGTCCCGGCGTATCAATCAGGTTAAAAATATATTCCTCTCCATCCTTTGCCTGATAAATGATGCGCACTGCCTGGGATTTGATCGTGATTCCCCTCTCACGCTCCAGATCCATATTATCGAGAACCTGTGCCTGCATCTCACGGCTGGTCAGCGTTCCTGTTTTTTCTATGATTCGATCCGCAAGTGTAGACTTACCGTGATCAATATGGGCAATAATACAAAAATTACGAATTTTGCTCTGATCGATTGACATCTTATTCCTCTTTTTCTTTCTACTATAATTTATCGTTTGATAAGTACGGTCCATCAGATGCTGATAGAACCTACGCAATGTTACATTATACCGAAAACATGTCTATAAATCAAACATTGACATCCACTTTTTCCATAATACCTGTTTGGTATCATCGTCCGCAAATGCCGAATGCAGCGAAGCCATATAAATTTTCTCACACATCGGCTCTTGAAACATCCCGGCTTCTGCCAGACGCATATATTCATCCGTACAGCTGGTATCGCTGACGGTACGGTTGTCCGTATTGATGGAAAGCAAAATTCCGGCATCGTAAAATTCCCGGAACGGATAGTCTGTAAAATCCGTGACCGCCTTTGTCTGCAGATTACTCGTCGGACACAGTTCCACTCCGATCTTTTTCTCTGCAACTTCCTTCTTTAATTCCTCGTCCCCGCTCATGGCAATTCCGTGACCGATCCGCGATGTTCCCAGTTCAATGGCCGTACGGATTTCTTCCCTGCTTCCACATTCTCCTGCATGGATGGTATATGGCATGCCATATTTTTTTGCAGTGGCAAATACGTCCGCAAACGCTGCTGTCGGGTACGCCTTTTCATCCCCTGCCAGATCACAGGCAACAACACCGTTTCCGAGAAATTCCCGCGCTTCTTTTAACATGGCAATATTTTTTTCGGTTTCCAGATTGCGCATGGTGCAGACAATCATTCCGGTCAGGATGTCCGCTTTTTCTTCTGCTTTTTTCAGGCCATCTCGGACGCTCTCTAAGATTTCCCGGACCGAAAGCCCCTGCTCCATGGAAAATGCAGGTGCAAAACGCACTTCCAGATACTTGACCTGTTCTTTTGCTGCAGAAAGTGCCAGATCCTGTGCTGCTGCCGAAAGTCCCTCCTTCGTCTGCAGGCAGCCAAGCGGCAGTTCAAACTTCTCCAGATACTCTGCCAGTGAACTGCAGTCCATCGGTGCCACCAGTTTTTCCCGCAGTTCTTCCAGCCCCAGCGGCTCTTTCCCCTCCTGCTGCATCAGTTTCTGGATCAGGGGCAGGCTCATCGAACCGTCCAGATGACAGTGCAGCTCTATTTTTGGCATATTGTGTGCAATAAATCGATTCATCATCGGCTTTTCCCTCTCTTCTGCAAACTATAACAACGGAAGAAGTGATGTGCCGATCGTATTTGCCGGCATCTGCACTCCAAAATTATCCGCAATGGTCGCCCCGATCACCGCAAATGTATCCTGTGTCGGGAGCGACCCGCTTCCCTGATCGGATGGCGAATACAAAAGCAGCGGCACCTGCTCTCTTGTGTGATCCGTGCCCTTATACGTTGGATCGTTTCCATGGTCCGCCGTGATCATCAGCAGATCCTCTTTTTTAAGCAGTGGCATAAGTTCTCCGAGCTTTTTGTCAAACCGCTCGATTTCCTCTCCGTATCCGATCGGATTTCTCCGGTGTCCCCACAGGGCATCAAAATCGACCAGATTGGTAAAGCACAAACCGCAGAAATCGGATTGGGCCAGCGCAATGGTCTGGTCCATCCCATGGACACTGCTGGTCGAATGCAGACTTTTTGTAATTCCGTATCCGTCAAAAATATCATGGATCTTTCCGACTGCCAGCACGTCATATCCGGCTTCCTGAAGCGCATTTAATGCTGTTGGCCCGGTCGGTTTCAACGCATAATCCCTGCGGTTGCTGGTTCTGACAAACTCGCCTTTTTTCTTTCCCACATACGGGCGGGCGATCACGCGTCCCACCCTCCACTCATCACGCATCGTCAGTTCCCTGGCAATCTCACAGTAATGATACAGGGTCTCTAATCCCATCGTCTCCTCGTTCCCGCAGATCTGCAGAACCGAATCTGCCGATGTGTACACGATCAGCTTTCCTTCCCTGATTTCCTGCTCGCCGAGTTCCTCTAAAATCTTTGTTCCGCTTTCCGCCCGGTTTCCTATAATTTTTCTGCCGCATCTTTTTTCCAGTTCTGCGATCAGCTCCGGCGGAAATCCATGTTCCGTAAAGGTGATGAAAGGCTTTTTTGTTTCAATCCCCATCATCTCCCAGTGTCCGGTCATGGTGTCTTTTCCGTTGCTTTTTTCATTCAGTGCCGCATAATATCCAAGTGGATGTTCCTGCGGCTGTACCTGTTTTAAGGATTTCAGGTTTGCCAGCCCTAAAGATGCCAGATTTGGAATATAAAAATGTTCCACGGTCTGTGAAATATGCCCCAATGTATCGGCACCTTCATCTCCGAAGCGTGCGGCATCTGCCATCGCTCCCATTCCCATCGAATCGAGTACTATTACAAAAACACGTTTCAATCGTCTGTCCATGATTTACTCCCCTCCCTGTTTCTTAAGATTTTCCGGTCCAAAACTAAGAGGCAGCAGTTCCTCCAGCGTGTGTACTTCATAGTCCTCCTGGGACCTTGCAAGTACAATCTCAAAATCTCCCGGACAGAATTCCCGCATCACCTGTCTGCAGATTCCACACGGACTGCAAAGATCCGTACATTGGTTTTCCTCTGCCGTTTTGGGGTACAAAACACTTCCACCAACGATTGCAATCGCCTGAAATTCCCGCACACCCTCACTGACCGCCTTGTAAAATGCCGTACGTTCGGCACAGTTTGTTGCAGGATAGGAAGCATTTTCTATATTGCATCCCTGATACACAGTTCCGTTTTTGGCCAGAAGAGCCGCACCCACCTGAAAACGGGAATACGGTGTATACGCCCGCTTTCTCGCCTGAAACGCACTCCGGATCAGTTCTTTATAATCTGTCTGCATCTTTATCCTCCTGTATCAGCAACCGGATGGCATCCACAGTTGTAGCGATTGCCTGCGTTGTATCATGCACCTGCACGTTCGGCAGCCCCCTTTTTTCCCGCTCCTGATTGGCAAGGACAAGAAAGCAGGCGCCCACACGCACATGCAAAAAACTTCCGGCAATAAAAAGTGCCGCCGATTCCATCTCCGATGCCAGACATCCCATCCTAAGCCATGCCTGCCATTTCTGCGTGAGCTCATAACTTACCGGCATAATCTGCGGCTCATGCTGTCCGAAAAAGGAATCCTTGCTCTGTACAACGCCGACATGATGACGTATCCCGCGTTTTTTTGCTGCCTGTACCAGTGCAGTAGTCACTGTAAAATCCGGGACAGCCGGATATTCGACCGGTGCATACTCGCGGCTTGTCCCCTCCATCCGGATCGCTCCGTCTGCAATCACCAGATCTCCGCCAAGTATATTTTCCTGCATTCCGCCGCAGGTGCCTACACGCAAAAACGTGTGTGCACCGCATTTGGAAAGCTCCTCGATGGCAATCGCAGCCGACGGTCCGCCGATTCCGGTGGAAGTCACACTCACCCTGACGCCATCTAACGTTCCGGTGTAAGTCGTAAATTCCCGGTTATCTGCCACCTGCTTTGCATCCGTTAAAAATTCCGCAATCTTTGCACATCGTTTGGGATCTCCCGGCAGGATCACATACTTACCTATGTCCTGCGGTCCCACGCCTGTGTGATACTGTCTGCCTGAGCCTTCTGTATAATCAACCATAAAAATGCCCTCCTCATATAAGTACATTGTAACATTTACAGCCGTTATTTCAACACTTTTGCAAACAGATCTGCAAGTGGTTCCATCGCATTTTTTGCTTCCTCAAACGTATTCGTCTGTGCGCCCACTTCCACCAGCATGCTCTTCGGACAAAAATGCATATTAAAGCGGTACCCTTTTAGATAAATCCGCCTTGTAAAATCCGGATAATATTCCGCAGCGGCAAGCTGCATCTGAAACGAAAACGCCAGATTATCGGAAATATACGGATTTTTTAAATACGGAATATCCCCGGAAGCCGTTGTTCTGCTCAGTCCGTTAAAAAACATGATCTTTGCCATCTTTTTTCCGTTTTGCGTTGTCACCAGACGCGTGTTTTCTCCCACGCCGTCTCTATGTAAATCGATCACTACCTGAATCGATGGATTATCATTTATGATTTTCTGAATCGACGGGGCTGCCTTGGAATATGCATGATCCCGGTCGCCCACATCGTATTCTCCTTTATGATGCATGACTTGAAATCCTTCCTCTTCCAACAATTCCGTCAGATAATCTCCCACTCCGACAACACCCGTTTTTTCATCTTTTGAATCGGCATACCGTTCCTGGGAATGGGTATGATAAATTAAAATCTGCGGGCCGTCCACCGACTGGTCAATCCTTAGATCCGGTTTCATCAGCTTATCCACGTCCAGCTGATTTTTCCCGATGGTCGTTGTATTATCAACCTGATAAAAGGTCTGTCTCAGATAATCAAAATCCTGCAGTTTTTTGCGGTTGACAGAAACTTTTTTCCCGGAAGTTTCTGTTTTTTTCTCCGGCTTTTTGGACTCTTTTTGTGTCGGAGTCTCGTCCACATTCTGACTTTCCTGCTGCACTGGCTGTTCCGTTACCGCCTTTTCATTTTCCGCAATGATCTGCTTTGCCTGTTCGTTTTCCTCTGCTGCCTGATTCTCATAATACGCCAGGTTTTCCTCCTGTGATTCATACCACAGCCGCTGCTCGTTTTGTGCAATTGCCGGATACATGGAAGCCGTCACATCCCGGTATATATTCGGAATTCCTTCCTCCTGCGCCCCCAGTACCCCCGGCACATAAAGATTAAGCACTCCGTTATAAAATTTCAGGGACAGATTCTGCCCCAGAAACTGCACCAGTCCGCCACCCCAGCAATACGCAAAAGCGCAGACCAGCACAAAATCTATCGTCACCAGAAAAAGAAGCAATCGTCTCCTCACCCTATCACCACCTTGAGAGAATTATATGCCTTTTCTTTTGTCCCTATTCCTCTTTATCTCCCAGAAGCGCAATATTGAGTCCCTCCGAAATCAGAAAACTTAAATTTTTGATCGAGTCATCAATGTTTTTCGGTGTGACAAAAAGACCATTCAGCTGTGGCGAGAGCAGTTCCCTTGCCAGTTCCTGCCGCTCCCTCTCATCCAGCTTCTGCAGATCCGAAAGCGATAATGCGGAAATAAATTCCGTCATGGCATCCGAGACAATCGTTGCCGCATCCACGACCGTCGGCACACCGAGAGAAATCACGGGAACGCCCACACTTTTGCGGTTGATGGCATTGCGGTGATTGCCGATTCCGCTTCCCGGCGTGATTCCCGTATCCGTCAGCTGGATCGTCCGTCCCAGCCGCCGGATGCTTCTTGCCGCCAACGCATCGACCGTGATCAGAAAATCCGGTTTCGTCTCTTTTACCACACCCTTTAAGATCTCCACACATTCCATACCGGTCTGCGCCATAACCCCCGGCACGATTCCGCTGACTTTTCCCACATCTTCTCTCTGGAATGCGTACTTTCCGAATTCATTCAGGATATGGCGGGTGATAAATAAATTATCCACCACTCTCGGTCCCAGCGCATCGGGCGTCACTTCCCGGTTGCCCAGTCCGACAACCAGTGCCGCGACTTCCAGCCCCTTTTTTAAATTTTTTTCAATCTCTTTTCCCGGCAGAAGATTCCGCATGATCTTTGCCAGCTCCAAAGAAATATCCCTGTGGTATCCGGCATCTTCCTCGATCATCTCCGGCGCCTCGATCGTAATGTACGTCCCCTTTGGCCTTCCCATCGCAACGGATGCATTCTCAGTCTCGATCATCACGGTACTGACAATCACTCCATTTTCCCGCCGTTCTTCCAGAACACGGATGCCGCGCATATCTGCCTGGTCTTCCTGCAGCCGCTCCTGTGATTCGAGTGCCAGATCCGTACGGATCGGATAACTATTTTCCAACATGCCTCTTCCTCCCCTTTTACCATATGCATTTTTGCAGAAATGGTTTCTGGAGATAGTATGTACGGCATAGATTTTTTTATGCCTGAAATTAAAAACCGCAGGGACATTCGTCCCTGCGGTTTATCTGTATTCCTCTGTTTCCGGATCAATTATTTACCAGCGTAAAGAGTTACTAACTTCTTTAAGTGGTCATACTCATCCTTAGAGTTCTTCTCAGCCTTTGCAAATAACTCAGCAGCTCTCTCTGGGTTGAACTTAGCAAGAGATGCATAACGGTTCTCACCCTTTAAGAATGCCTGATAATCGCCTGTAGGCTCCTTGCTGTCTAATGAGAATGCATCTTTGCCTTCTGCAGCAAGTGTTGGGTTGTAACGGAAGTTGAACCAGTATCCGGACTCAACAGCTAACTTCTCCTCGGTCTGAGCCTTGCTCATACCCTTCTTGATACCATGGTTGATACATGGAGCGTAAGCAATGATCAGTGATGGTCCCG
>ERZ841120.162-NODE-162-length-62794-cov-12.323547_pt1 | contig 62794 bp, 56 predicted proteins | sample MGYA00519572_ERZ841120 | MGnify/ENA primary metagenome ERZ841120 (study PRJEB31850, sample SAMEA3708890) | human gut metagenome | biome: human gut; feature: human-associated habitat; material: faeces | place: China | collected 2014 ...
GCCGCAAGCGGGAAATCTCGCTTGAATATCTGATAGAAGAAAAACACTATCCATTCAGTACCACAGATAAATACTTTGCGGAGCAATCCGGCATGACCAGCTATCCGCTTTTCGTCTGTGGTCAGATGGTGCTTTTGGAAAGTCCAGAGCTTGCCGCAGCCCTGTCCGCACTATCACAGATGGAACAGGAAATCATTTTCTTGTACTACTTCCAACGATTGACGCATAGGGAGATTGGACGGAGATATGGACGGGCTGGCAACACAACCGGGCGGCGTATTCAGATGATTTTACGGCGGCTACGGGCAGAGTTGGAGGGTTTGTCCTATGAGCCAGCTACTTCCCTATGAGACAATCGTTAAGGCAAGCGAGGGCGACCCGGAAGCTGTTGCCGCCGTCCTATCCCATTATGCGGGATATGTCCGCTCTTGTGCGAAAATGGACGGACAGATTAACACGGATATGCAGGAGCATATCGTCAGGCAACTGATAGAAAGCCTGTTGAAGTTCCGCTTTGACCGCTAAACAGAAAAGTTGTATAATTAGAGCCTGACAAATTAAACTTCAATGAGGGTAGAGCAAATGGAACAGATTATCAATTATAGAGACATACCCACAGATAAAAGGATTGACATATTAAATGCTCTTGAGCGAATAGGTTTTTTTCCGGCATACGGCGGCGTGAGAACAATGCAGCAAATTATGGAAAAGTCAGTTCCAGGTTCAGGCCCACAATTCTATTTCGTTTTCCGTGAAAATGAGTTGATAGGGTACAATTTTCTCATTGGGGACACTAAGAAATATAAAGCGTTCCCATGGCTTGCTATTAGCAATATGGATGAGCAGAAGTTGACTGTTTGTGAAGAACTGATGAAAATACAAATTGCCTTTTTTGAAGAACTCGGAATGCAAAAGATAGCAGATCATTGCGTTAGGATTATGGAAGATTACAGAAAAGGAATTGGAAAGCGGAAAGAAAGCGATTGCAGATAAATTCCATTTGAAAAACGGCTGACAATTTAATACCGCCGCCCATCACAGCGGCAGATAAGCAGTAAATCTTGAAAAGGTTTACTGCTTTTTTTGCGCCCATTTTCAAAAATCTTTGGCAAACCACACCGCCGGATTGTTGTAGGGAGCAGACAGGAAAAACAAAAAAATTTCCGCTGCGTTTGCCAAAACGACCCCTTTTCACCGTTGTAGTGGTGAACAGCGGGCAGAACACGCCGCCGCAATCGCTATATTGGTGGAGCAAGCCAGTATATCCGCAAACCAGAGCCGCCGAGGAAAGCGGTAGTTTTTTAGAGCAAGATTCTACCACGGTGCCAAAATCCGCATATCTGCGGTTTTGCCCCTTTGGTAAATCTTGTTGGGGAGTGCCTTCCCCAAACCCTGCTATGCGGCATACGCCGCTAAAAAAACACCTTGCAAAACTGCCCCGAAAAAGATGATAAGTGAAAGGAGTTGATACCCATAGGAAAGCGATACAATACGCCCCACCGAAGCCGTGTTGTCAAGACACGCATGACAGAGGAAGAATATGCCGACTTCACGGAACGGCTAAAGAACTATGACATGAGCCAAGCCGAGTTTATCCGGCAAGCCATAACAAGGGCGACCATTCGCCCCATTGTTACCGTGTCCCCGGTCAATGATGAACTGCTGTCTGCTGTCGGGAAGCTGACAGCCGAATACGGAAAAATCGGCGGCAACCTCAATCAGATCGCCCGTTCTCTCAACGAATACGGCACACCGTATAACGCCTTGTCCGTTGAAGTGCGAGCCGCCATTTCCGACCTTGCCGCTTTGAAGTTTGAAGTCTTGCGAAAGGTAGGTGACGCTGTTGGCAACATTCAAACATATCAGCTCTAAAAACGCTGATTATGGTGCAGCCGAGCAATACCTGACCTTTGAGCATGACGAGTTTACCATGAAACCCACCCTTGATGAAGCCGGGCGGCTCATTCTCCGGGAGGACTACCGGATAGCCACGCTGAACTGCGGCGAAGAAGATTTTGCCGTTGCGTGTATGCGTTCCAATCTCCGATACGGCAAGAACCAAAAACGGGAAGATGTGAAAAGTCACCACTATATCATTTCCTTTGACCCACGGGACGCAACGGACAACGGATTGACCGTAGACCGGGCGCAGAGGTTGGGCGAGAAATTTTGTGCCGAGCATTTCCCCGGACACCAAGCCATTGTCTGCACCCACTCGGACGGACACAACCACAGCGGCAATATCCATGTTCATATCGTTATCAATTCTTTGAGAATTGAAGAAGTACCCTTGCTGTCCTACATGGACAGACCAGCCGATACCCGTGCCGGGTGCAAGCACCGCTGTACGGACGTTGCTATGGAATACTTCAAAGCCGAAGTCATGGAGATGTGCCACAGGGAAAATCTCTATCAGATTGATCTGCTCAATGGCAGCAAAAACCGCATTACCGAGCGTGAGTATTGGGCGCAGAAGAAAGGGCAGCTTGCCCTTGATAAAGAAAATGCCGCTGCTCTTGCCGCCGGACAGCCTGTAAGGCAGACCAAGTTTGAAACCGACAAGGCGAAGTTACGGCAGACCATACGGAACGCCATGAACGAAGCCACCACCTTTGACGAGTTTTCCGCTTTACTTCTGCAACAGGGCGTGACCGTCAAGGAGAGCCGGGGGCGGCTTTCCTACCTCACGCCGGACAGGACAAAGCCTATCACAGCCCGGAAGCTGGGGGACGATTTTGACAAGGCTGCTGTCCTTGCCCTGCTCACGCAGAACGCCCACAGAGCCGCCGAACAGACCACAGCCATACCCGAATACCCCCACACCCAAAAGGGACGCTTGCGGGAGGAAAAAGCCGCAAAAACCACCCCGGCAGACAACACCTTGCAGCGCATGGTTGACCGGGAAGCCAAGCGAGCCGAGGGCAAGGGCGTGGGCTATGACCGCTGGGCGGCAAAGCACAACCTAAAGCAAATGGCAGCTACCGTTACCGCCTATCAGCAGTACGGCTTTTCTTCCCCGGAGGAACTGGACGAAGCCTGTTCTGCCGCCTATGCCGCCATGCAGGAAAGCCTTACAGAGCTGAAGCAGGTGGAAAAGACGCTGAACGGGAAAAAGGAGCTGCAACGGCAGGTGCTTGCCTATTCCAAGACCCGCCCTGTCCGGGACGGGCTGAAACAGCAGAAAAACGCCAAAGCAAAAGCAGCCTACCGTCAGAAGTACGAAAGCGACTTTATCATAGCAGACGCAGCCGCCCGCTATTTCAGGGAAAACGGCATTTCCAAGCTGCCGAGCTATAAAGCCCTGCAAGCAGAGATTGAAACCCTTATCCAAGAGAAAAACAGCGGCTACAACGATTACCGGGCAAAACGGGAGGAATACCGCCGCTTACAGACTGTCAAGGGCAATATCGACCAGATTTTACACCGGGAGCGCAAGCCTGTGAAAAGGCAGGAACAGGAACGATAAAAACCGCCCCAAAATGTACCCGAACCTATACAGAACAAGGGGGCTGCCCCGTACCCTATCCGCAATACCAAAGGATTTTTTAACGGGCTTACAGGGCAGAAAAACCCCGAAAATGATACCGAGATGATACAGAATTACCGCCGATACCGCCACACCAGCGGAAACGGCAGAAAGGAGCGCACCCATGCCAAGAATGAGCAAGAAACGGCGGCTGGAATGGTCTTTTTTCCTGCGGCAAGTGAAAGTCGGGAATACCACCTGCGACCGTATCACATACAACGACCTCTGCCGGGGCTGTACCCATAGCTGCAAGCAGAGCTTCCGGGCGGTTATCATACTCTGCCCCCACTACTACTCCAAACGCCGGAAAAAGGAGGACAGGGACAATGGCAGATAACCGCAAGTATTACTACCTCAAGCTGAAAGAGAACTTTTTTGACAGCGACTCCATTGTGCTGCTGGAAGATATGAAAGACGGGATTTTATACTCCAATATCCTCTTGAAGCTGTACTTAAAATCGCTGAAAAACGGCGGGAAATTGCAGCTTGACGAGCATATCCCCTACACAGCGCAGATGATAGCGACACTGACCCGCCACCAGATAGGGACGGTTGAGAGGGCTTTAGAGATTTTCCGGCAGTTGGGGCTTGTGGAGCAGCTTGACAGCGGGGCTTTCTATATGACCGACATTGAGCTGATGATAGGACAGTCCTCTACCGAAGCCGAGCGGAAACGGGCTGCAAGGCTGGAAAACAAGGCACTTTTACCGCCCCGGACAAAAGGCGGACATTTGTCCGACATTCGTCCACCAGAGATAGAGATAGAGTTAGAGAAAGAGATAGAGATAGAAAAAGAGAGAGAGGGAGAAACGGGACACCCCGCCCCCGCCGCTTATGGCAGATACAACAATGTGATACTGACCGATACAGAGCTTTCCGGGCTGAAAACAGAGCTGCCCGACAAGTGGGAGTATTATATTGACCGGCTTTCCTGCCATATCGCTTCCACCGGGAAGCAGTACCACAGCCATGCAGCCACCATTTACAAGTGGGCGCAGGAGGACGCTGCCAAAGGCAAGGCTGCCCCGAAACAGGGCATACCCGATTATTCATGCAAGGAGGGCGAGAGCTTATGAAAAACGAGATTGAAGCTATGATTACGGACATTACAGCCACTACCGCCGAAGCGGAGGACTACACAGGCGAGGACGGGCTTTTATACTGCGGTAAGTGCCATACGCCCAAAGAAGCCTATTTTGCAGAGGGAAAGACTTGTTTCGGGCGTGACCGCCACCCAACAGACTGCGACTGCCAGCGGGCAGCCCGTGAAAAGCAGCAAGCCGCCGAAAGCCGACAGAAGCACCTTGAAAAAGTGGAGGACTTGAAACGCCGGGGCTTTACCGACCCTGCTATGCGGAACTGGACATTTGAGCATGACAACGGCAGAAACCCGCAGACCGAAACCGCCCGCTTTTATGTGGAGAGCTGGGAAACCATGCAGGCTGAAAATATCGGCTACCTGTTTTGGGGCGGCGTGGGGACGGGAAAAAGCTACCTTGCCGCCTGTATCGCCAACGCCCTTATGGAAAAAGAGGTTGCCGTCTGCATGACAAACTTTGCAACGATACTGGGTGACCTTGCCGCCAGCTTTGAGGGCAGGAACGAATATATTTCCCGCCTTTGCAGCTACCCCCTGCTGATACTTGATGATTTCGGTATGGAGCGAGGGACAGAATACGGGCTGGAACAGGTTTACAGCGTGATTGACAGCCGTTACCGAAGCGGCAAGCCGCTGATCGCCACGACCAACCTCACGCTGGAGGAATTGCAGCACCCGCAGGACACGCCCCACGCCCGTATCTATGACAGGCTGACTTCCATGTGCGCCCCCGTCCGCTTCACGGGCAGCAACTTCCGAAAGGAAACCGCACAGGAAAAGCTGGAACGCTTAAAGCAACTGATGAAGCAGCGAAAGGAGAGCCTATGACAGAAACGAAACAGACAAGCACCACCAAAACAGACCGCCGCCCGGACTGTGTAACGGAAATCCGCATGGGCAACTCCGTCCTTACCGTTTCCGGCTTCTTCAAGCAGGGCGCAACCGACACCGCAGCCGACAAGATGATGAAAGTGCTGGAAGCGGAAGCTGCTACACAAAAAACGGCGATTTGACCGACCATAAAGAAGCAGATTTGACGCTTTTGCCGCTATACAGACAGCCGCCCCATGTGGTACAATCAAGGTACGGAATAGTGGGGCTGGCTGTCGGAAACGGAGGATTTTATGTTAAGACAGACCAACCAACAACCAATTACCGCCCTTTACCCAAGACTTTCCCATGAGGACGAGCTGCAAGGCGAGAGCAATTCCATTTCCAATCAGAAGCGTATCCTTGAAACCTATGCAAAGCAGAACGGCTTTTCCAATCTGCGCTGGTACACGGACGACGGTTATTCTGGTGCGAACTTTCAAAGACCCGGTTTTCAAGCCATGCTTGCGGACATTGAAGCCGGAAAAGTCGGGACAGTTATCGTAAAGGATTATTGTGCGATAATAGGACTAAATCAGAAAGACCTTGAAAACCAAGGCATTCTGGCTTAGTCCCTTCTTTTTTTGACCGAAAACAAAGGACTTTCACAATAATCAAGCAAGCCGGAGGGTGCCGCTGCACACTTCCGGCAGAAGGAGGATATAGTGGGTGCTATCAAAGTCTTCTTGAAGGAGGTTGTGCTTCCAATCGCGCTTGCGTTCTGCCTCGCGTCATTTCTCAAGCCGATCTATATGCCTGACGGCGTATGCGACTACTTCCTAATGTGGATCTGCGTCGGCTTGCCATTCGGCATCCGGAGGATGTGCCTCTGGCTCGTTCCAAGCGGTTACGGCATCTCCGGCTCAGTCGGCATCTTCGCATTGAACTTAATCATAGGCGGTCTCATCGGAGGACTCGCCTTCTTCATCGGGCTGCTGCTCGGTATCATTCATACCATCCGAGAAATCATCTGAACTACATCGTAAACGAAGAGGGTTTGTTTCTTCTCCAATTTGGAGTAAGAAGCAAACCCTCTTTTTTTGTTGCCCAAAAGCCGGAGTATTTGCTGGCGATGCGGCGAAAGAAAGGAGTTTTTAAGCATGAAACGCATGACAGCCGATGATCTGCAAGCACTGGAATTGCTGATGCAGACCACACCCGGCTTTGATCATTTTGACAGCGGCGCGGATGGCATTCTCCCTGAGTGCCGAAGCTGCCGCTTTCATCGCCCCTTCTGGAAATATCAGTCCTGCGTGTTTGCAGAGTGTCCCTACTGCTGCAATCCCGTTTCTACCCTCAAAAATCAAAGTGGCACATCTGCTGCCGGAAAGGAAGTCAATCATGGATAACAAAATCGAAGTCTTCAAGAATGAACAGTTTGGAGAAATCCGAACAGCCCTGATCGAAAACGAGCCGTGGTTTGTGGCGGTAGACGTGTGCAGGGCTTTAGAGATCGGCAATTCGTCACAAGCCATTTCACGGCTGGATGCGGACGAGAAGATGATTACCCTCATTTCAAATGAGGGTAATAAACGAGGCAATCCCAACATGACGGTGGTGAACGAACCTGGACTTTACACGCTTATTCTGAGCAGCCGTAAGCCCGAAGCTAAAGCCTTCAAACGCTGGATCACACATGATGTCATCCCCATGATCCGCAAGACCGGCGGCTACATGACGGACTCCCTTCTGGAACGCATTCAGAAGGAACCTGCGGTCATTGTAGAGTTTGCTCAGGCGTTGATTCTGGAAAAGAATCGTGTGAAGGCTCTTGAGTGTGAGCTGAACACGGCGAAGCCCAAAGCTGATTACTACGACGCCTTCATCAATCCGGATGACTGCACCAATATCCGAACGACGGCGAAGGAACTGAAAATCCCGGAGCGCAAGTTCGTCCAGTTCCTTCTCAAAGAAAAGTACCTGTTCCGCTCTCCTTCCGGGCAGCTTCTTCCCTACAACAAAGACAGCAATGCCGGACTGTTCATCGTCCGCGATTTTGTGACGTTCTGCTACACCGGTTCTCAGACCTACTTCACGCCGAAGGGCAAGGAGGTCGTCCGAATGAAGTTCCAGAAAAAGTGTGGCGAAGAGCTGCTTCCCAAGATAGCAAGGTGATTTTCGTGGCAGTCTATCGCGTAAACAAGAATCGTGGCTATACCGTCATGGCGAACTTCCACCTCCGAGACAAGAGCCTGTCACTCAAGGCAGTCGGGCTACTCTCAAAGATGCTTTCGTTTAATGATGGCTGGAAGTTCTCAACCAAGGGACTTTCTGCAATCTGCAAGGAAGGTCCGGATGCCATTCTCTCCGCGCTCCGTGAGCTTGAAAAGCACGGCTACCTTGTCCGGCACCGGCAGAGAGACGGTAAAGGCAGGATGAGCAGCACAATCTTTGAGATATACGAAGAGCCGCAGGAGTCCACGCCAGAACAGGAAATGCCACACACGGAAAATCCATGTGTGGAGAAGCCAGATGTGGATAATCCACGCGGGGATAAGTCCGCACAAATAAATACTGATCAAGTAATTACCCAAGAAAGAAATACTCTCTCAAAGAACTATCAATCCATCAATCTTGATGTGATGGACAGGATGGATGAGCGAAGCGAGTATGAAGAGATTATCAAAGAGAATCTTGATTACGACATTCTCTGTCAGGATCCGAAGTTCGATAAAGACCGCTTCCGGGAGATCATGGACATCATGCTGGATGCCGTCTGTTCCACTGCGCCGACCATCCGCATCAACGGTGAGGATATGCCGCAGCAAGTGGTCAAGTCCCGGTTTCTCAAACTCAACAGTAGCCACATTGAGTATGTTCTGGAAGCAATGAACAAGAACCCGTCAGACATCCGCAATATCCGGGCATACCTTTTAACCGCTCTGTATAACGCCTCTCTGACGATAGACAATTACTACTCCGCCCTCGTCAACCATGATTTCTACGGGCAGGACAGATTGGCAGGGTCAAAGAAGTCCAAGACCTACGATTATAGCCTTTGTGAAGACACTCTTTAATGAATACCATCGTGAGCAATGCTCGGAAAGGAGGACAGTGTAAATGAAAATCATCTATCGCCGGATTGTGCCGCCTTAGCGTCGGCAGCAGTCCCCATAATCATTCCAAGGAAAGGAGGTAAACACAGCAATGCAGGATGAAGTCAACACCAAAGTTGTTGCAATCATGATCAAGGGCGGCAAAATCTCAGCCGAGGTGCTGAAAAAGGCACTGGACAAGTTTGTGCAGGAGATTGAGAAGGCGCAGAAGCAGATGCAGCAGCCAAAAACCTATCGCGGCAAGCAGTCCATCAAGCATCTGATGAGCCAGAATGCCGCCATCTCCAACATCGAAGTGACGGACGGCAACATCAAGTCCTTTGAGCGGACTGCCAGCAAATACGGTCTGGACTTTGCGCTCAAGAAGGACGTTTCCGTAGAACCGCCCAGCTACCTTGTCTTCTTCAAGGGACGAGACGTTGATGTGATGACAGCCGCCTTCAAGGAGTTCTCCGCCAAGACGGTCAAGCAGAAGGAACAGCCGTCCATCCGGCACAAGTTGGATCAGGAGAAAGCCCAGAGCAAGGCGCAGCACAAGGAGAAAGTCAAGGTCAAGACCAAGGATCGGGGTGTGGAGCTGTGAACAAACCCGATGTGAAGAAGCTCATTCTTCTGAACCTCCCGTATGTCTTCGCCTTCTACTTTGCGGATAAGATCGCCGCCGTGTTTCGTCTCGCCCCCGGCACGGAGTTCATCGACAAGCTGACAAACGGCTTTGCCGTGTTCGGCTCTGCTTTTGCAAATCCGCTGCCCAGCTTTCATCCCGTCGATCTGCTCGTCGGGCTGGTTGCCGGTGCGCTGCTCAAGCTGGCGGTCTATGTCAAGGGTAAGAACCGCAAGAAGTTCCGGCAGGGCGAAGAATACGGATCTGCCCGCTGGGGCAAGCCGGAGGACATCAAGCCATACATGGATCCGGAGTTCTCCAACAACGTCATCCTGACGCAAACGGAGTTCCTGACGATGAACAGCCGCCCAAAGCAGCCGAAATACGCCCGCAACAAGAACATCCTCGTCATCGGTGGTTCCGGCTCAGGCAAGACGCGCTTTTTCGTCAAACCTAACCTGATGCAGATGCACAGTAGCTACGTTGTGACTGACCCGAAGGGTACGGTGCTGGTGGAGTGCGGCAAAATGCTTGAAAAGGGCGGCTACGTCATCAAGTCGCTGAACACCATCAATTTCCGAAAATCCATGCACTACAACCCTTTTAGCTACATCCGCAGTGAGAAGGACATCCTCAAGCTGGTCAATACGATCATCGTCAACACGAAGGGAGACGGCGATAAGTCCGGCGAAGATTTCTGGGTCAAGGCGGAAAAGCTCTACTACACAGCTCTCATCGGCTACATCTGGTACGAGGCACCCGACCACGAGAAAAACTTTACTACCCTGCTCGAAATGATCAATGCCTCAGAAGCCAGAGAGGACGATGAGACATTCAAGAACCCGGTGGATGTCATGTTCGATGAGCTGGAAGCCCGCGACCCTGACCACTTTGCGGTCAAGCAATACCGCAAATACAAGCTGGCGGCGGGCAAAACCGCCAAGTCGATTTTGATTTCCTGCGGTGCAAGGCTTGCGCCCTTCGACATCGCAGAGCTGCGGGAACTGATGAGCTACGATGAGATGGAGCTGGACACCATCGGAGACCGGAAGACGGCGCTGTTCGTCATCATTTCCGATACCGATGACACCTTCAATTTCGTCGTGGCAATCATGTATTCCCAGCTCTTCAACCTTCTCTGCGACAAGGCAGATGACGTTTACAACGGACGGCTTCCCGTTCATGTACGCTGTCTGCTGGACGAGTTTGCAAACATCGGTCAAATCCCGAAGTTTGATAAGCTCATCGCAACCATCCGAAGCCGGGAAATCTCGGCGTCAATCATCTTGCAGTCCCAGTCTCAGCTCAAGACCATCTACAAGGATGCGGCTGACACCATCACAGGCAACTGTGACTGCACACTTTTCCTCGGCGGCAAGGAAAAATCGACCCTCAAGGAAATCAGTGAGGTGCTGGGTAAGGAGACAATCGACCTTTACAACACCTCAGAAACCCGTTCCAACAACAACTCTTATGGCTTGAACTATCAGAAGACCGGCAAGGAACTGATGTCTCAGGACGAGATCGCCGTCATGGACGGAGCCAAGTGTATTTTACAGCTTCGAGGCGTGAGACCTTTTCTCAGTAACAAATACGACATTACGAAGCATCCAAAGTACCGGCAGCTCTCCGACTATGACAAGCGGAATGCCTTTGACATCGAAAAATACCGGCAGCATAAGCTGGTGGTCAAGCCCGATGACACATTCGACCTCTATGATATGGGCGAGGTCGATGCAGATTAAAGCCCCGTCGCTGCACTGCGCAGTGGGTAAAGCCTGATGGCTCATCCCAAAGCAGAACAGCGACGGGGCTTCTTTTTTTATGCCAATTTTCAAAAATACACACTCAACTTTCATCGATTCAAGGAGGAAAATCTATGGCTTTCATCAATCAGGCTGTCACGGTTCTTCAGACGCTCGTTATCGCCCTCGGTGCAGGTCTCGCAGTGTGGGGTGTTGTCAACCTCATGGAAGGCTACGGCAACGACAACCCCGGCGCCAAGTCTCAGGGCATCAAGCAGCTCATGGCTGGCGGTGGTGTGGTGCTGATCGGCACGACCCTCATCCCTCTGCTCTCCGGTCTGTTCGGTTAATCCGGCAGCCGCGCAGAAGTAACCATCGGGGCGGGTGCTGGAAAAGGCACTCGCCCCTCACAATTCACCAATGATTTAAGGAGGAAATTCAAGTATGGCATTTATCAATCAGGCAGTTACGGTTCTCCAGACGCTTGTTATCGCCCTCGGTGCGGGTCTTGCGGTGTGGGGTGTTGTCAACCTCATGGAAGGCTACGGCAACGACAACCCCGGCGCTAAGTCTCAGGGCATCAAGCAGCTCATGGCTGGCGGCGGTGTGGTGCTGATCGGCACGACCCTCATCCCCCTGCTCTCCGGTTTGTTCGGCTAATCCACGGCAAGCCCAGCTTAACCGAAGGGTGGTGAAATATTGGGCAGCATTTTAGAAAAGATCGAACAAGCTCTCAAGGATATGCTGATCGGATGGATCGAGAGCAACCTGACCAATATGTTCACCGATGTCAACGAGAAGGTAGGAACGATTGCCGCCGAAGTTGGGCAAACACCGTCCGGCTGGAACGGCGGCGTGTACCAGATGATCCGGGGACTATCCGAAAACGTGATAGTCCCCATCGCTGGTATCATCATCACCTTTGTTTTGTGCTACGAGCTGATTTCCATGATCACCGAGAAAAACAACCTTCACGACATGGACACTTGGATGTTCTTCAAGTGGTTTTTCAAGGCGGCTGTGGCGATCTATCTCGTGACACACACGTTTGACATCGTGATGGCAGTATTCGACATCGGGCAGAACGTGGTTTCCGGTGCAGCAGGAGTAATCCACGGCAACACCAGCATTGACATTGACGCGACGATTGCGCAGATGCGTACCGGCATGGAGAACATGGGTGTCGGAGAACTGCTCGGACTGTCGATAGAAACGCTTCTGATCAGCCTGTGCCTCAAAATCATGGCGATCCTCATTACGGTTATTCTCTACGGGCGCATGATTGAGATTTACTGCACCGTGAGCATTGCGCCTATTCCCATCGCAACCATGAGCAACCGCGAATGGGGCAGCATCGGCACGAACTATCTAAAAGGCTTGTTCGCTCTGGCATTTCAGGGCTTCCTCATCATGGTCTGCGTCGGCATCTATGCAGTGCTGATCAACGGCATGATTATCGCAGACAACATTCACTCGGCTCTGTTCTCTGTGGCAGCGTACACGGTCATTCTGTGCTTCTCGCTGTTCAAGACCGGAAACCTCGCAAAATCCATCTTCCATGCGCACTAAGGAGGTCGGCAGCATGAAGAAGTACAGCATCATCTACGCCGATCCCCCTTGGGCGTATCGGACTTACTCCAAGAAGGGACAGGGACGGTCGGCGGAAAGCCACTACCCGACAATGTGCATTGAAGACATCAAGGCACTTCCGGTCGGTGAGCTTGCCGCTAAGGACTGCGCTCTGTTTCTCTGGATCACGTTCCCGTGCCTCTGTGAAGCACTCGAAGTGCTGACGGCATGGGGATTTTCTTATAAGACCGTGGCTTTTGTATGGGTGAAGCAAAACCGCAGGAACGACGATTTCTTCACCGGCATGGGGTATTGGACAAGGGCAAACGCGGAAATCTGCATCCTTGCCACAAAGGGGCACCCGAAGCGAGTTGACGCCGGTGTGCGTCAGGTCATCCTCAGCCACATCGAAGAGCATTCCAAAAAGCCGGATGAGGCGCGGGAGCGCATTGTTCGGCTCATGGGAGACCTTCCCCGCGTAGAGCTTTTTGCCCGTCAGTCTCCCGAAGGCTGGGACGTTTGGGGCAACGAGGTCGAATGCACGGCTCATCTTCCTATGGAGGAAGCACCATGCTGCGGCTAAAACCCATCTCTCTTCGTGACGCCAACGAGTATGTCCGGAAGTATCACCGACATCACAAGCCGGTTGCCGGTCACAAGTTTTCCATCGGCTGTGAAGCAGACGGTGAACTGGTCGGTGTAATCATCGCCGGGCGTCCCGTCAGCCGGTATCTGGATGACGGCTTCACATTGGAGGTTACAAGGCTATGCACCAACGGGGCGAAGAACGCTTGCAGCTTTCTCTACGGTGCGGCGGCAAGAGCTGCTGCGGCTATGGGCTATAAGCGCATCATCACCTACACGCTGGAAAGCGAAAACGGTGCAAGCCTTCGGGCTTCCGGCTGGATTTGTCAAGGCAAAGCGGGTGGGCTTCGCTGGACGGGCAAGCGTCAACCGAAGGAGGATCAATATCCCGCACAAATGAAGCTGCGCTATGAAAAGCAGCTTAGAAAGGAGGAAACAGTCAATGGCATTTGTTCCGGTCCCGAAGGACCTTAACCGCGTCAAAACGAAGGTCATGTTCAACCTGACCAAGCGGCAGCTTATTTGCTTTTCCATCGCTGCGGCAGTCGGCGTCCCGATCTTCTTTCTGGCGAAGGCGCATCTCGACTTGTCTACGGCGGCAATGCTGATGGTGGTCATCATGCTCCCGTTCATCTTCTTCGCGCTTTACGAGAAGGACGGTCAACCCGCCGAAAAGTACCTGTACCACATCGTACAGTCCATGTTTATCCGGGACAAGGTGCGCCCCTATCGCACGAACAATCTCTACGCTGAGATTCAACAGAAAATCAAAGAACAGGAGGAATTGCAGCTTGAACAACAGCACAGCAAAGGCAAAGCCTAAGATGACCGTCAAAAACGGCGTCGTTTACGGCGATGCCCTTTCCGCTCAGGAGAAGAAGCGGATCGTCATGCAGAAGAAAAAGGACAGGAAGGCAAAGAAAGTCCGCAAGTCCGCCCAGCAGACCATTCCCTATGTGGAGATGTGCCGCGACGGTATCTGCAAGGTAAACAGCCGCCTCTACACGAAGTCCATCGCCTTTGAGGACATCAACTACCAGCTTGCGCAGAACGAGGACAAAACTGCCATCTTTGAGAACTGGTGCGACTTTCTGAACTACTTCGACAGCTCGATTTTCGTCCAGCTCTCCTTCATCAATCAGAAGGCAAGCCTCAATGAGTTCCGCAAGCGCATCAACATTCCGGCACAGGAGGACGCCTTCAACGACATCCGCTCCGAGTATTCCGGTATGCTGCAAAGCCAGCTCACCAAGGGCAACAACGGATTGGTCAAGAGGAAGTACATCACCTTCGGCATTGAGGCGGACTCCCTCCGCACGGCAAAGCCGAAGCTCGAACGCATTGAAACCGATATTCTCAACAACTTCAAAACCCTCGGTGTGAAAACCGAGCCACTGTCCGGCTACGAGCGGCTGAAAGTGCTTCATGAGGTGTTCAACATGGACACCAATGAGCCGTTCCGCTTTTCCTTTGACATGGTTGCCCGGACGGGACTCAGCACGAAGGACTTCATCGCGCCCACTTCCTTTGACTTCCGTGAAGGCAAGTGCTTCAAGATGGGCAGAACCATCGGCGCGGTGAGCTTCCTGCAAATCCTCGCGCCGGAACTCAATGACCGTATGCTTGCCGACTTCCTTGAGATGGACAGCAACATCACGGTCAATTTTCATATCCGGACGATTGACCAGGCGAAGGCAATCAAGAGCATCAAGTCGAAGATCACCGACCTCGACAAAATGAAGATCGAGGAACAGAAAAAAGCAGTCCGCTCCGGCTACGATATGGACATCATCCCGTCCGATCTTGCCACCTTCGGCGGTGAGGCAAAGCGTCTGTTGCAGGATCTCCAGACCCGCAATGAGAGACTGTTCCTTGTGACTATCCTCATCATGAACACGGCAACCAATCGCCAGAAGCTCGAAAACGCGGTGTTCCAGACCGCCGCCATTGCCCAAAAGTATAACTGTGCGCTCAAGCGCCTTGACTTTCAGCAGGAAGAGGGGCTGATGTCCTCTCTGCCTATCGGCGTCAATCAGGTTGAAATTGAACGCGGACTGACCACTTCCAGCACGGCGGTTTTCGTGCCGTTCACCACGCAGGAACTTTTTCAGGGTGGCGAAGCTCTCTACTACGGGCTGAACGCGCTGTCCAACAACATGATCATGGTTGACCGCAAGCAGCTCAAGAACCCCAACGGGCTGATCTTGGGTACACCCGGTTCCGGTAAGTCCTTCTCCGCAAAGCGCGAAATGACGAACGCCTTCCTCATCACGGAGGATGACATCATCGTCTGTGACCCCGAAGCCGAGTATTTCCCCCTTGTGCAGAAGCTCGGTGGTCAGGTCATCCGCATTTCGCCGGTCAGCACGGATTACATCAATCCGCTGGACATCAACACGAACTACTCCGAAGAGGAAAACCCGCTGACGCTGAAATCCGACTTCATTCTCTCCATGTGTGAGCTGATTGTCGGCGGCAAGGACGGCTTGCAGCCGGTTGAGAAGACCATCATTGACCGCAGTGTCCGCATGGTCTATCAGGAGTTTCTTGCAGACCCCAAGCCGGAGAAAATGCCGATCCTCGAAGACCTCTACAACATTCTGAGAAATCAGAAGGAGCCGGAGGCACAGCGCATCGCAACTGCCCTTGAAATCTATGTTCACGGCTCTCTGAACGTCTTCAACCACAGAACGAATGTGGATGTCAACAACCGCTTCGTCTGCTATGACATCCGCGAACTCGGCAAGCAGCTCAAGAAGCTCGGTATGCTGATCGTGCAGGATCAGGTTTGGAACAGAGTTACAATCAACCGCGCCCAGCACAAGGCAACTCGCTACTACATGGACGAGTTCCATCTGCTCTTGAAGGAGGAACAGACCGCTGCGTACAGCGTGGAAATCTGGAAGCGTTTCAGAAAGTGGGGCGGCATCCCGACAGGCATCACCCAGAACGTCAAGGATCTGCTTGCATCCCGTGAGGTGGAGAACATCTTTGAAAACTCGGATTTTGTCTACCTTCTGAATCAGGCATCCGGCGACCGGCAGATTCTCTCGAAGGCGCTGAACATCTCGCCCAGCCAGCAGAACTACATCACCAATTCCAATGCCGGTGAGGGGCTGATCTTCTACGGCTCGACCATCGTTCCCTTCAAGGACGATTTCCCGAAGGACACCCAGCTTTACCGCATCATGACCACCCGCTTAGAAGAAACCGTACAGAACTAAGGAGGATTTTGAATATGAACAACACGATGATTACCATTCCCTACGCGGACGCTATCGAATACGGAGAGAACACCTCCGCGCTGTTTAAGGCTCTGTGGGAGCTGACCGATCTGATCCGACTGGAAAGCGATCTCAAGAAGCATCATCGCGCCTACCTCCATGTGAGGGAGGACATCGACGAAAAGGTCAAGGAGGCGCGTCAGATTATGACCAAGGTATCTGTGGATATGATCGGTTTCTACTTCAAGGTTGATGTTCACAAGTGCAGCAACAGCGATGAGAATACCCCTTTCGCTGACGCGGCGGATGATGAAACCGTATCTATCCCCAAGGATGAGTATGAGCTGATGATCGACGATCTGCTCACGATGTCCGAAATCATTCAGTGCGTCGCAGATATGCGCACGCAGGATGTGAAGGCAATCCGCGAGTTCGGCAAGTTCGTCCCCGCCTTCGCTGCCTTTGAGAAGAACCGCCTGCGCCTCTATCGTGAGGCGGCGAAAGAAGCCGAGGACATCTTCGACCGTTGGGCAGACGAGATTGACGATCTCGACGAGGACTTCACGGAAGATGAGGATTACGAGCCGGACGAGTATTACTCCGACTGATGCCCATTGAAATGTTGTCGGGTTTTACAGCCAACATTTCAATGGAAACACAAATCCAACAGAACAGGAGGTACAACACCATACAACTTGACATCATTCATACCGGCGATTGCCTTGAAATCCTGAAAACGCTGCCCGAGGACAGCGTTCATTGCTGTGTGACGTCCCCTCCGTATTACGCGCTCCGTGATTACGGTATGGAGGCTCAGATCGGCAGAGAGACAACGCCGAAGGAATATATCTCGCGCCTGACGGAAGTGTTTACCGAAGTCAGGCGCGTTTTGCGTCCGGATGGAACGCTCTGGCTGAACATCTCGGACACCTACGCCGGGAAGGGCAAAAGCGGATTGCAAGAATCCGCGGGCGATTTCATTGACCCGAAGAACCCCAACGGCAGAAACGGTCAGGCTGTGGCTCTCAACAACAAGGTTGAGGGCTGCAAGGCGAAGGACATGATCGGCATTCCGTGGATGTTGGCTTTTGCCCTCCGTGATACCGGCTGGTATCTGCGCAACGACATCATTTGGATGAAGGACAACCCCATGCCGGAGAGCGTCAAAGACCGCTGCGCCCGCTGCTATGAGCATATTTTCCTGTTCTCAAAGTCCAAGAAGTATTTCTTTGACTACAAGGCGATCTCCGAACCGATTGCTCCCGCAACGGCAGAACGCCTCAAGCGCGGCATGAGGGGCGGCAACAAATACGGCAAGCCCGTTCCCGGTCAGCCTCAGCCGCAGTCCATCAACCGCCCCCGTGAGCATGGCGAGATCAAGGACGCAGACATCAATCCGCTCCGCAACAAGCGCGATGTCTGGAAGGTCAACACTGTTCCCTTCAAGGGCGGTCACTATGCCGCCTACCCTCCGAAGCTGGTTGAAACCTGTCTTCTCGCCGGTTGTCCCGAAGGCGGCATTGTGCTTGATCCTTTTATGGGGAGCGGTACAACCGGCATGGTTGCCTCACAGATGGGGCGTCATTTCGTCGGCATCGAGCTGAATCCGGCGTACACCGAGCTTGCCTATAAGCGGATTGGAGGTGAAATCTGATGTCCAAGGAACCGGAGCTTAAAGCCCGCGACAAGGTTATTCTGAGGATGACGCGAGACGGCGCAGTCGAGAAAAACCTGACGGCTGGTACCGAGCAGCGCGTGTCAAAACGTCCGGAAGATGCAGAGCTGGTGAAGCCCGCTGAGACAGCAGAACCTTCCGAAGCTCTTTCTGCGGAGGAACAGAAAAAGGTGCAGATGCGCCGTCAGCAGCGTCAGTTTCAGGCGGAACACGCCGAGGATAATGACACACAGCCGCCCTCGGAAACGTCCGTCACAGAAGAGAAAAGGGCAGAAAATCCACCCCAGAATGTACCCGAACCGCTGCCCTCATTGGAAACGCCGTTCAAGCCTCCAACCTTAGAGCAGCACGGTGTTTCTTCTCATACCGGCACGGTGATTGCCGAAACAGTTGTCACGCACAAGCTGCGTAAGACCTCTGCGGTTGAAGCCGTTGATGCGGATGCTGTTCTCTCCCAAGCGGCGGAGACTTCCTCCGCAAAGCCGATCATCGACGATGCCGTCTCGACTACGAAGCTGATGCAGAAGCTCGAAAGGAAGTCCGAGAAGGCGCATGAGCGTCTGGATGCCGCCCGTGAGAAGCTGCCCACGCACAAGGTTCTCAAGAAAGAGCGTGTCTTCGATGAAGAGACCGGCAAGGGCAAAACCCGCCTTCATTTTGAGGATGAGCTGAAAAAGCCCAAGGGCAAAGGCAAGCTGCAATTTGAGGCAGATAAAACCGTCCGCAAGGTCGGGGACACCCTCGCTTCCGGCATTCATGGCAAAATCCATGAGGTCGAACAGGAAAACACGGCGGTTGAGGCGGCGCATAAGACGGAGATCGCCGCTGAGACTGCCGCTCGGCATTTCAGTCATCATCGGGAAAGCAGCGTCAACAAGCCCTACGAGAAGGTCTCCAAGCTGGAACACAAGGCGGATGCGGCTGATGCGAAGCTCCAATATGAAAGAAATCAGCAGGAGCATCCTGAGATGAAGAAGCAGAACATGAACAAGCACTACCAGAAGCAGAGCATCAAGAAGGAATATGCCGCCGCTCGAAATGCCGGGTCTCAGACTGCCGGGACTGCCACAAAGAATACCGGCAAGAAGCTCGGTGAGAAGGCGTCCGACAAGATCAAGGAGTTCTTTGAGAAGAACAAGAAGGTCTTCATCTGGATCGGCGTCGGAATTGCCCTTCTCGTTTTGCTCGGTGCCGGAATCAGCTCGTGTTCGATGCTCACCTCTACCGGCTCGTCGGTTATTGCATCCTCTTATCTCAGCGAGGACGACGCGATGCTTGGCGCGGAGGCGCAGTATTGCCGGATGGAGCAAGAGCTGCAAAGCTATCTGGATAACTATGAAAGCACCCATGACTATGACGAATACCACTTCGATCTGGACGATATTGAGCATGACCCCTATGTGCTGATCTCCATTCTCTCGGCTCTCCATGAGGGTGAGTTCACGCTGGATGAGGTGCAGGGTACGCTCCAAATGCTGTTTGAAAAGCAGTACATCCTCACCGAAGAGGTCATCGTCGAAACCAGATACCGCACGGAAACCGACACATGGACGGACGCAGACGGCAACACGCACACGGAAACCTATCGCGTCCCGTATGACTACTACATCTGCAACGTGAAGCTCGAAAACTTCAATCTCTCCCATGTCCCGGTCTACATCATGTCTCAGGAACAGCTTTCTATGTACGCAACGTATATGTCGGTGCTGGGCAACCGTGAGGATCTGTTCGGTGACTCTCCCTATGTGGACAAGTACATCACAAATCCGCCCGCCGACTACGATGTCAACCCGGAATACCTGAACGACGAGAAGTTTGTAGCGCTGATTACCGAGGCGGAAAAGTATCTCGGCTATCCGTATGTGTGGGGCGGCTCCAATCCCGACACGTCCTTCGACTGCTCCGGCTTCGTCAGCTACGTTCTCACGAACAGCGGTCTTGTGAATACCGGACGGCTGGGCGCACAGGGGCTTTACAATGTCTGTACGCCGGTTTCAAAGGCGAATGCACAGCCCGGTGATCTCATCTTCTTTGTCGGAACGTATGACACCCCCGGCGTATCCCACGTCGGCATCTACGTCGGTGATGGGGTCATGATCCACTGCGGCGATCCCATTCAGTACACATCCATCAACTCTTCCTATTGGCAGCAGCATTTCTACGCCTTCGGAAGACCCGCCTATTAAAAGAAAGGAGTTTTGCATGAATCCCAAGTATCAGAAGGTCCTCTCTGACATTGAGAAGGCTGAAAAGAAAAAGACCGAAATCGAAGGACAGCTCAAGGAGCTGTACGACAAGAAGACAGAGCTGGAAAACCTTGAAATCATCAATACTGTGCGCTCTATGGTGATGGACAAGGATCAGATCATGGCGTTCCTGTCTTCCATGAAGGACGGCACCAAGACCGCTGAAAATACGGAGGTAATCGACAATGCGTAAGAAGTTTCGTTTTCTGACCGTCCTTGCGGTCTGCGTCATGGTTCTGTCCTGCTTCTCGGTGACGGCGTTTGCCTACGCCGATGATACCGAACAGAACCTTCCCGTCACGGAGGCAACTCAGCCCGAACAGCAGCCCGCAGTCACTCCCACGCCGGAAAAGCCGAAGGGTGAGCCGATTGACGATGAGGGCAACGCCTACACCCGCGACTTGCTCTATGACAAGGCAACCAACAAGCAGTTCATCACAGTCCAGACGAAGAGCGGCAACACCTTCTTCATTGTCATCGACTACGATGCGCCGATCAACGAAGATGAGGAACAGTATCAGACGTACTTTCTCAACATGGTCGATGAGAGCGATCTGCTTGCGCTGCTGGATGATGACACTGCGGCTGCTCTGACCACCTGTAACTGCAAGGAAAAATGCGTTGCCGGTCAAGTCAATACCGACTGCCCGGTCTGCAAGACCAACATGAGCGAATGCACCGGCACAGCCCCCGTTACACCTGAGCCGGACAAGGATGCGGAAACCGATGTCACCGCCCCTAAACCCGAAAAGAAATCCAACGTCGGCATGATCCTCGTCATCTTTGCCCTTGCCGGTGCTGCGGGTGCAGCTTATTACTACATCAAGTTCGTCAAGGGCAGAAAGCCCAAGGATGAAGACATGGACTTCTTCGACGATGAAGGCTACGAGGAAGAGCCGTACATCAACGAGGATGAAGAGCCGCAGATTGCGGAGGATGCTGAAACGGATGGTGATGAAGATTGATCCTAGTCATTGCTGAAAAGCCCAGTGTTGCCCAGTCCATCGCAAAGGTTCTGGGCGCAACGTCCCGAAAGGACGGCTATATGGAGGGCGGCAATTACATCGTTTCGTGGTGCTTCGGTCATCTGGTGGAGCTGGCAGACGCCAGCTCCTACGATGAGCGGTATGCCAAGTGGCGGTATGACGATCTGCCCATTGTTCCGGAAAGCTGGATGTTTGAGGTCACGAAGGACAAAGCACAGCAGTTCAAGGTGCTGTCCGCTCTCATGAAGGACAAGCGCGTCACCGAGCTGGTCTGTGCAACCGATGCAGGACGCGAGGGTGAGCTGATCTTCCGGCTGGTCTACAACAAAGCCGGATGCACCAAGCCCTTCAAGCGTCTGTGGCTCAGCTCGTTGGAGGACTCCGCCATCCGCGAAGGCTTCAATCATCTCCGGGACGGCAAGGAATATGACCGTCTCTATGAAGCAGCACTCAGCCGTTCGAAGGCGGACTGGATTGTCGGCATCAACGGCACCCGCCTGTTCACTACGCTCTATCACAAAAAACTGGTGGTCGGGCGCGTCCAGACGCCGACCCTTGCAATGCTGGTGGAGCGTGACGGTAAAATCTCCACGTTCCAGAAGGAAAAGTATTTCAATGTCCACGTCGGCAAGGACGATCTGACCGCCGATCTGGAAAAGGTCAAAACCGAAGAGGAAGCAAAAAGAATTGCGGCGGCTTGCGAGAAAAAGCAAGCCGTCATTTCTTCTCTCAAGCGGGAGACGAAAACCGTCAATCCTCCGAAGCTCTACGATCTGACCACCTTGCAGCGCGAGGCAAACCGATACTACGGTTTCACTGCCCAGCAGACGCTCGATCTCGTACAAACACTCTACGAAAAGAAGCTCCTGACCTATCCGCGCACGGACAGTCAGTTCATTACGGACGATATGGAGGACACCGCCCGTCAGGTCATTTCTATTGTCTGCCGCCAGCTTCCGCTTTTCTCCGGTGTTTCGGTTACTCCGGACATTGCCCGCGTAACCGACAACAGCAAGGTCACAGATCACCACGCCATTCTTCCGACCGTCCAGCTTGAAAAGCAGGATGTTTCCGCACTCCCTCAGTCGGAGCAGAAAATTCTCAATCTTGTCGGGATGCGCCTTCTGTGTGCGACCGGCGAGAAGCACACCTACGCGGAAACGCAGATCACGCTCTCCTGCGAGGGCTATGCGTTCAAAGCCAAGGGGAAGACCGTCGTTCAAAACGGATGGAAAGCCATCGAAGAGCTGTTCAAGTCCTCCCTCAAGGCGAAGGAAAAGGACGATCCCATGAAGTCCCTGCCCGAAGTCCATGAGGGCGATGTTCTGGATGGTGTGTCCGCCAGCGTCACCGAACACTTTACGACACCCCCGAAGCAGTACACGGAAGACACGCTCCTGTCTGCGATGGAGACTGCCGGAAACGATCAGTTCGACGATGACACCGAGAAGAAAGGTCTCGGCACTCCCGCAACCCGCGCCGGTATCATTGAAAAGCTGGTAAAGTCCGGCTTTGCAGAGCGCAAAGGCAAATCCCTCATTCCCACAAAGGACGGCTGCAACCTCGTCTGCGTCCTGCCGGAACAGATCACGTCTCCCGCGATGACGGCGGAATGGGAAAACACGCTCATGGGGATTGAGCGCGGCAATGCGGATGCAGACACCTTCCTCAGTGGCATCGTCCAGATGACCAGTGATCTGGTGAAAGCCTATCCGTTCCTCTCCGACGCCGAAGCCCAGCGTTTCGGCACGGGCAAGGAGGAAATCGGCAAGTGTCCCCGCTGCGGCTCTCCGGTCTACGTCGGCAAGGGCAACTTCTACTGCTCGAACAAGGAATGCTCCTTCTGCCTGTGGGAAGACAACAAGTTCTTTTCCAGCAAGAAAAAGAAGCTGACCAAGAGGATTGCAAAGGAGCTACTGGACAAGGGCTGGTGCCGCGTGACCGGGCTTTACACGCCGAAGAAGCCTCAGCTCTACGATGCGGTGATCCGGCTGGATGACAGCGGCGGCAAATACGTCAGCTTCAAGATGGAGTTCGATAAGTAAAGGAGGTAACAGATGGCTGAAAACAAAAATGCACAGCAAGTCCGCGAAATCACGGACAAGCTGGAACAGGGTATCAAGGAGCTGTTTGAATCCGAGCGGTTCAAGGAATATCTCCGCACGATGTCCAAGTTCTACAACTATTCCTTCAACAACACGCTGCTCATTGCGATGCAGAAGCCGGAGGCAACCTATGTTGCCGGTTATACCTCGTGGCAGCGCAACTTTGACCGTCAGGTCATGAAGGGCGAAAAGGGCATCAAGATTCTTGCACCCGCGCCGTACAAGGCGCAGGAAGAGCGTGAGAAGATTGATCCCGCGACGCAGAAGCCGGTGATCGGCGCAGATGGGAAGGCTGTCACAGAAACAGTTGAAGTCCTGCGTCCTGCTTTCAAGGTGGTGAGCGTCTTCGATGTCTCTCAGACGGACGGCAAGGAGCTTCCGGACATTATCGTCGATGAGCTGAAAGGCACCGTCGAAAACTATGAGGCGTTCTTCGATGCGCTCAAGCAGGAATCTCCCGTCCCTATTTCCTTTGAGGACATTCCGGGCGGTGCAAAGGGATTCTTCTCGCCGGTTGAAAGCCGCATTGCCATTCAGGAAGGCATGAGCGAAATCCAGACGGTCAAAACCGCCATTCACGAGATCGCCCACGCAAAGCTCCACGCCGTCAAGCCGGATGAGAAAGCCGCGCCAGAAGATAAGAAGGATCGGCACACCAAGGAGGTTGAAGCGGAAAGTGTTGCCTACACCGTCTGCCAACGGTACGGCATTGAAACCTCGGACTACTCCTTCGGCTACATTGCCGGTTGGTCATCCGGCAAGGAAACCAAGGAACTGAAAAGCTCTCTGGACACCATCCGCAAGACGGCGGCTGAGATGATCGAGGGCATTGACGCCAAGCTCAAGGTGCTGCTGGCAGAGAAAGCACAGTCCGCAGAGATGGAAGTCGAAGCTCCCGTAAAGGAAGCTGTTCCGGAGGAAAAGCCGGAAGTCCCCATTTACCGCGAGACGGCGAATTATGCCTATGAAGCCGGTGAGCTGGAGTCATATCGTGCTTCTCTCGCTGCAAACGTGGAATGCCGCCGTGCGATTGAGGCGGCAATCAGTTCTAACTACGGAGACAACCGGCTGGATGCGGATGCTGCCGTGAAAAGCGTCCTTGAGCAGTTCTCTCCGGAGCGCGTCCGGTATGTCCTCGCAAACACCATTCAGCAGAAAGACTTTGACGGGCGCATTCCCCAGCCCCTCAAGGAATGGGCGAAGACCGTTGATGTCTGCCCCGAAAACGCCTCCCGCTTCCTTGTGGATAAACCCAATCCCGGACTGACGGCACTTTTCGTCGATGCGTTCCGTCAGCAGACCGAAGCTCAAAAGGATGTCACTTCTGAGAAGGCAACGGAAAGAGACCCGGAGGTCGTTGCATGGGAGAGCGATGAGATTACCTCTATTGAGGTAAAAACCGTAGAGATCAAGTCTCCCGTTGCCTCCATGCCGGAGGAAGCCGCGCAAGCACCGAAAGCGCATCGCCTGACTGCCGAAGAGAAGGAGATCAAAGTCGCCGTCATGGACACGCTCAAGGGGCAGATCGCCTATAACAACGACGGAATGCGGGCTTCCTACCGCGCCTCTAACCACTCCTTCAATCTGCTGGCGCGGAACGGCGTCAGGATTGAGGGCAACACGGTCACGCAGAACGGTGAGCCGCTGTTCAAAATCCATCGCCGTCATGCGGCACGGAAAACGCAGGGCTGTTACCGTGAGCTGATGCCGACGCTGGAATACGTCAAGCAGGAGCAGAAGCAGGAAAAGCCCTCTATCCGCGATCAGCTCAGGACTGCCGCAAAACCGCAGCCGGAGAAGAAGTCTCCGGTCAAATCCAAAACACACGACATGGAGTTGTGAGAAAGGAGACGCATGAAGAAATACACAGACGTTGACATCGTTGCGGAGCTGCAGAAGCTCGTGGACAGTCATGTAGACAGCTACAAGGAAGACTTCGACATTGACAAGCGCATCATCCGCCGCGCCGCCGAAAGCCAGAATCCCGAAGACAAAACGCTGATGTGGTTCTGCCGTCCGCATGGAACGCACTGCCTCAATGAAAATCAGGTCTTTATTCAGGGAACGCGGGATCACAACACCTTCCGTTTCTATGCGGAACAGACCTACGACGAGTGCATTGCCCGTGTCATTGTCCCGAAAGCCGTCAAGCATGGCAAGGTCTTCGGAGATGTCTTTGAGATCAACTACCGGGAACAGGCGGCAAATGTGGCGCAGGACTCGGTTGCGCCGGATCATGACCGGCTGACCTTCGCAGATGGCTTTGTGCTGGATGCGCCCTGCCGCAGCAGCTTCGATGCAGCAATGGCTCTGGTCGGTGAGCATGGCGGCGTCAAAACCCACCGGACACTCCCGAAGGACGCGGATGCTCTGGCGGAAGTGCTGTCTAAGCAGAAAAGCCGCCGTGACAGATTGCCTGAGGCAGAGAGGACAGAGGTGCTTTCGCCGCTCCCCGTTGCAGAACTTCGGAAGTACGAAGCGGTCAAAAAGGTACATCCCGACGCGCTGGTTTGCTTTGCCCAGAACGGCTATTTTGAGCTTTACGGCAAGGACGCGGAGAAAGCCGCGCCGCTTCTCGGCACAAAACTCCTTGAAAAGAAGGTGCGCGGCAAGCCTTCCGTGCCGGTTACTGGTTTCCGTGAAAGCGCATGGGTAGCCGGTTCTCACAAGCTCTGGAAGTCCGGCGCAGATGTCTTTCTCAGCAAGGACGGCGAGACCTTCAAGGAACTCAAAGCTGCAGATTACATTCCTGTCGGCGCGACGCTGAATGTGGACGGAATCAAGTGCAGAATTGACGCGGTTGATTTTGCTGCCGATGAAGTCCGACTGACCAACATTGAGGACAAGAACCGCCCCATTCGCTTTTCTGAGAGCATCCAGTATGTCCGTTCGTATGTGGAGGATGCCGGGACTGCCATCTACGACACCATCCCGAAAAAGCCCGCTGCCCGTGAATCCATCCGCGACAAGCTGAAATCCGCGCAGAAAGCACAGCCGCCCCACACACCGAAGCCGCAGAAAAACAAAGGAAAGGATATGGAACTCTGATATGAAAAACTTTACCGTGGAAGAAATCAACCTGATGTGCTGCTTCAACACATCCAGCCGGAAGCGGCTGATCGACGATATGAAGAGAGTCACCCTGAACGACATGGACGGCGAGATCGCAGAGCTGATGTATAAGACCGTCCGGAAGCTCGAAGCCATGACCGACGCGGAGTTTGAGGAACTGTATATCATGCCGGACGGCATGATGGATGACTGAAAGGAGGATGCCTATGCCCGTATTAGACGGTGATTTTGAAGCCTTCGTCACAAACCTTGGAAAATACAATGAAGGAATGCTGGTCGGTGAATGGGTGAAGCTGCCCACCACCGAGGAAGAGATGCAGAAGGTCTTTGAGCGCATCGGAATCGGCAAGCAGGATGAGTTCGGTCAGCCCTATGAAGAGTGGTTTATCACCGACTACGAATGCCCGATCTACGGCGTTCAGAAGATGCTTGGCGAGTACGAGAGCCTTGATAAGCTCAACTACCTTGCCGCTTTGATTGACGAGCTTTCCCTGAGCGATCAGGAAAAGCTCGTTGCCATTATGGAAGCCGGTTGCGATGAGGTCAGCGACATCGACGATCTCATCAACCTGACGTTCAATCTGGACTGCTACGACATCATGCCCGGTATCAACGACGAATCCGATCTCGGCTACTATTACGCCCACGAAGCCGGTATTTACTCCGAAAAGGATCTCGGACCTCTGGCAAATTACATCGACTATGAACGCTATGGGCGCGACATTGCGATGGATGAGCAGGGACGCTTCACCGATGAAGGCTATGTCCGCGTTGCAAGCGAACGCTGGGACAGACAGTTTAGCGGGGAGCTTGATGATATTCCCGACGAATACCGGATCACCGGCTCAGGGGAAGCCGCCGAGCGTGACAGCACCATCGCCGTTCTCGTCGTTGAGCCGGGAAAGGAGCCTTATGTGAAGGAGATTGACTCCGGTCTGGAGTCCTTGCAGCATGAGGTCGGCGGCTGCATCGAGGCGATTTACCCCTACGAAGACCCGGTTGCCTTAGTCTGTAATGAGGAAGGCAAGCTGGAAGGTCTGCCCCTGAACCGCGCTCTGCGAGATGAGGACGGTGACATCTACGACGTTGTTGCCGGAACATTCATGGTAGTTGGCTTGACGGATGACAGCTTCGGCTCTCTGACCGTAGAGCAAATGCAGAAGTTCTCTGACCACTTCAAGGTGCCGGAGCAGTTTGCAAAGCTGGGCGATAAGATTGTGGCAATCCCCATGATCTCGAAGGAACAGCAGAAGCAGGAGAGCGTTGAGCAGAAGGACTTTGAGATGAATGCCGACACCTCCGGTCTGACGGTTGCCGGTCACATCGGGACGTGGCACACCATTGACCAGCACGAGGTCGGCGGTCACAGCTTTTACCTGATGGAACATGACGCTTACGGCGATGAAGCGGCTTGCATCATCGTCGATGAACGCGGCAAGCTCGTCCTTGATGATGTCTACAACGGCTTTGACGATGACACACTCCGCCTTCTTGACCTTGAGGTCAAAGAAGTGCCGGAAATGCCCGATCCTGCGCTCTCCGTTCAAGATATGAAGGACTACGGCTACGCATGGGCTGGCGTTCTTCCCGCCGGTCAGGGGGCGGCTGAGAAGGCTTTGGAGAAGGGGTGCGAGGTTTACCGCCTCTATTCCGATAACACCGAGGGCTTGTGCGTAGATGCCAAAGAAATTGCCGACCATGCGGCAAAGGGCGGAATGCTCGGTATCAGCAAGGAAAGCTGGATGGTGGCTCTTGAGAAGGAAAACTACCTCAAGGCAGCGGAGATGTCGATGGAGGATGACTACGGCATGATTGATGGGATCATCAACAACGGTCCGAAGGAGGACAAGACCGTAGCGGTCAAAGCCCCCGAAACCGGCGAAAAGTCCTCCATCATGGACAGGCTCAAGTCCGCAAAGGCTGAAAAGCAGATGGAATGCTGCCCTCCCAAAAAGCACAAAGGAGAGATTGAGCTTTGAGCAGAAGTAAGAAATGGCGGCAGGAGTGGTCGTTCTTCATCGGGGACAGCGGACGCCGGAAGTATAACCGCTTCTGCGTCCGCTGCGTCCATAGCTGCAAGCAGAGCTTCCGTGCGGATCTCATTGCCTGTCCGCACTTCTCCCGCAAGGCATCGAGGTGTAGACAGTTAGGGGTCGAAAAAGCCTGTGATTGCAAGCCTCAGAGCGGCGCAAATTGACCAGCCTAAGTGATTGTATTCCCTGCGTGGTTTCATCCTTAGCGCGGAAATAAGTGTCGATTTCGGCACTTGTTTGAATGCCCGGAAAACGAACCAAGAGCCTCTGTCGATGCCCGTTTTGGGCGTCGGCAGAGGCTCTTTTTTTATGACATATTCAAAATAGCGGACAGCAGTTCTTGAACCTGTTGCCGGTATTCCGGCTTTATATCCGAAATGCGTCTGGCAAGCGCAAGGGCTTCCACTTCTGGATCATCAGTCCCAAAAATAATTCGGTCTGCGCTGACGCCCAGCAAACGGCAAAGACGCTGCAAGGCTTCAAGAGAGATACCGGAAGCACCACGCTCAATGGCACTCAGGTGATTCGGCGTCATGCCAAGCATTTCTGAGAGCGTGTCCTGCGTATAGCCCGCCTGTTCTCTTGCCATTTGAATATTGCCGCCGATTTCAATATTGATGTCCTTCTTCTCTCGCATAGCCTCACCACCTTTGCATTTAGTGTACCTAACGGTGGTGTCATTATCCACGGTACGCCGTCGTTGATTTTACTAACGACAGTGCGTTGACTGTCCGTGATGAGGGTGATAGAATGGAGTTACCTACCAAAAGAGTGAAAGAAGGGGTGTCATGTCGCGCATTATTGAGTTTAGAAAGTCTGCTCAAAAAGCTGAAAAGCAATCCGTTCAAGGCAAGAGTTGTGCGTTTACCGGTCATAGACCGCAGAGTCTTCCGTTCGGCTTTGATGAATCCGATAAGCGTTGTACTTCTTTGAAGTCTGTTGTGCGGGATCAGATTGTAGCACTCATCGAGAACGAGGGCGTCACGCATTTTATTACGGGCATGGCTCTTGGCGTCGATATGTATGCTGCGGAAATTGTACTCGATTTGAAATCAAAATACCCTCACATTACTCTGGAAAGCGCAATCCCTTGTGAGACACAAGCGATCAAATGGTCTGTGGCTTCACGGGAACGGTATTATAATATCGCGGCAAAGTGTGACAAGGAGACCATGCTGCAACGGGAGTACACGCCGGACTGCATGGACAAGAGAAATCGGTACATGGTCGATCACGCCGATGATATTCTCGCAGTATGGAATGGATGCCCCAGCGGTACCGGGAATACCGTGAGATATGCCCACAAAAAGGGCAAGACCATCATCGTCATCAATCCGGTTTCCCTTGATGTCACGCGGGAATAAGGCAAAAATCCCACTCCTGAATCATGCGTTGTGAAAACCGTGAAGTATTTCCCGATAGCGAATACACATTGCATTACTCAGTGATTATTGGAAACGTGTACGGCGTATGCTGCCCAGTGAACATCTCCACGGAACACATCGAATTTTCGCGGCTTCGCAAAACGGAAAGTGTCACCTTATGGACAGTCCATTGCCGAGGGAAAAATAAATCGCTGGAAACGGGAACGCCCCCGGCACTGTGCGTCTGGCACAGTGTCGGGGGCGTTTTTCCGTGTCTTAGTTATGAGCCAGTTCATTTAGGAGCAGCTTTCGATAGTCCACATCCAAGACGCAGCGATGGAAGTCCATCAGACGGTGTTCGTCGAACAGCTTTTCACAGAGCTTGGTCAGAGGATGATTCATCAGCTTTGCAGAAATGCCAGTCTCGTTGAAAAACCTTGCCCATGTGAAGACCTCTTCTAAATCCTCCTGCCCAAGCGTGGCGGGAATGATGGCGTTGCAGAGGCGGACAATGGGGCTGTCCGCAAATCGCTCTGCCACTTCCTCCGGTGTGCATTCATAGCGGTCACAGTCAAAGGAAAGTGCATCCTCAATTTTAAGATAATTTTCGGTTTCATCCCGCGTCAAGGTTATGGTGTAGTCTCCCATACCGGACGGCACATCAATATTCTCCATGACATCAAGCTCGAAACGGGAGCCGCCGATGATCGCTTCAAAGGAGAAGGACTGACAGATTACTGCTGGGTTTTTGTCTATCTTGTCCTCATTCAGAAATGACAGCGGATTATACTCCGTCAGTTCCCAGCCGATTTTACCTCTCTCTGTTTGCTCGGCAATCTGCTGGATCAGATGTTGTTCTTCTTCGTGCAGATTTTCATTGTACAACATGATACACCTCCGTTTTCTGATTGTCGTTTTTTGGGGGGCTGCTCTATGTTTCCGAAGAGACTGCCGTTTGTATCATCATTCCTTGGCTGAGGGCAGACCTTCGTAAAACTTCCTAAGTTCGTCCAAACTGCTTGTCCGATTTTTGATAGGCAGGGAGTCCCATGTAATGTCATGATAGCGTTCCGGCGGCTCATCCCGCAGTCTTCGGTCGATAATGCAGACAATGCCGGTGTCTGTGAAATTGCGGATCAATCGCCCGATGCCCTGCTTGAGCTTGATAATCATTTCGGGAACGCGGACATCCATCAGGGCATCCTTTGCGACGGAACACTTATACTCGATAATTGGATCGGGGACAGGGAACGGAAGCCGGAAAATGATGACATTGGAAAGGCTTTTTCCTTCAATGCTGATGCCTTCCCAGTATGCGCCCGTCCCCAGAAGCACGGAGTTCGTATCTTCCTTAAACTCAAGCAGCACCTTGTCCTGCGACGATCCCGGCTGCTGCATCAGGATTTTGTACGGAAGATTTTTCTCACTGAGAATGGAGTAGACCTCTTCCATGTCGGTCTTTGCCGTAAACAGCACGAGTGCCTTTCCATTGGAAATGCTCAGGATCTCAAGCAGTCGCTCCACACCCTTTTCAATGAAGGCTTCATGTTCTCTGGTCGGGTGCGGGAGATCGTCGCAATAGTAGATCATGGCGTGTTCATCGTATGGATATGGGGAAGGCTTTGGCTCGGATAAGCAGCCGCGGTCACCAGCGGGAAAGCCGGTATTGCTGCTAAAGTAAGAATACTGTTCTTCCAGAGAACCGTTCGTGGCGTTCGTCAGCGTGGCAGAGGTCAGAATTGTTCGCTCGTCCCCGTTGAAATATAGGCGGCTCACAATTTCTCTTGTGTTTTTAGGGCAATAGACAAGTTCCGTGTTGCTGCCGTGCTGCTCAATCCAGATCAACATATCATCTATCCGGTCAAGAAGCTCCGAAAGGGATTCGCTGATGGCATCCAGATCATCAGAGGCAGCAAAGGAACGGTTGTTTCTGAAATCCATGCTGGAATAAATCTGAATGCTGGACGAAAGGTTATGTATGGCGGCGTTCATTTCAGTAAGCAGCTCAACTGCGCTGCCGTTTTGGTCAAAGAAAAAGCGGTCAGCATAGCGCATATCCTGCTCTGCATCGTTGATCTGCTTTTGGACTTGTGCTTTCAGGCAGTTATAGAAGGCGATGATTGCGCTTTCTGCCTCTCGCTTTTCTCTGGACACACTGCTTTGATCGGAGGATCGCAGCTCATAGAATGCGCTCTTGATCATCCCAAAGAGCATACCTTGCCCGAAACGCTCCGTTGTGGCACTCCGCACCTTATCATCCAAGTTGTGCGCTTCATCCACGACAAGCAGATCAGCGGCGGTGTTAATCATCCCGTCCTGACCGCGCCGGAGCTTCATGAGATGCTGGGTTAGAAAATCCTGATTGCACAGTACCACTCCATCCGTAAACTTTAATGCTGCGCGGACTTTGTAATACTTGCACTTCTTTTCACAGGAGCCGCAATTCTTCATGCTGAACCGCTGCACGTTTATCTTGTCCCAGACGCCTTGCGGCAAAACCTCCGGAAAATCCTTGCGTTCCTCATACCCTTGCTTGATTCCTTCTTTAAGCGCGTCCGGTGGGTCTGCTTTCAGGTCACACATATATTCGTCTGCGCGTTTGTTGCAGAGATAATGGGTCTGTCCTTTAGCGAGGATGACATCTCTGTTCAGCCCAAGAAGGGGCATTACCGTGTGGACATCGCGCCAGAGCTGTTCTTGAAGTGCAATGGTCGAGGTTGCGATGATAACCGGCTTGTTCATGCGTTTGCTGTACAGCAGCACCGGCACAAGATAACCGAAGGACTTGCCAATGCCCACGCCAGCTTCAATCGCAAAGTGCTGATCGTTTATGAGGGCGTCCACAATCTCAAAGGACATATCCTGCTGCCCCTCACGCATTTCCAATCCATGCTGCGGGGCTTCATCCCAAAAGAAGGTGCTGACTTGCTCACTCATGGAGTACAGCTCTGCTTTTCTGCGCTTTTTCCGTTCCTCCGATGTATTGAATCCAAAATAGAATCTGTTGTCCATCCACATTCCTCCCGGAATAGAAACCAAGGCTATCCGCGTTTCAGTTCAATGCTGACGCTTCCGTTCTCGTCGATGGTCAGCGTCATGTGCCTGATGTGCTTCTCATAGAACTGCCGCCGCTCTGCGGGAGACATTTCGATCCTCGTGTTTCGCAGAGCTGCATCAAACATATCGTTGACATTCAGGTGAACGGAGTTGTCAATCCAGCGGTACATCTCCTTGAACAGTGCGTTTTTCTTGATGTCCTCGCTGTTGCCGGAGTAGAAGTCATCCAGATAGCAGTAGAATATCCCGGATTCTGCAAGTGCCGCCTTCATATCCGGTCCACATTTTTCCCGCTCGATCATGACAAGAAATCTGGCGTCCGGTAAGGAAGAGATCAGCCCCCAGTAGTCGGAATCGCTTGAGACAATGACGAAGGAATCCACTTGCTTCTGGTAGTGTTCCTGACAGGCTCTTGCGGTGAGCTTGATGTCTACCAGTGATTTGTTCTGCTTAATCCGCTCAATCATGATATGCTCAACGGGGATGCGGGTGTAGTTTTCAAGAATCCGCCATGCCGTAGCGGTATGTACGTCGTCAAAGAGAATGATCGCCGTAATCTTCTGCATGACCTCATAATCAAGGTTTTTGAGCGTGGCGCACAGCTTGTACGGGTCAGAGTTTTCGCAGTCCACTACCAATACGGTCTTCTCACTGTCATCTATGAAGTCGTAGATATTGTTTTTTACAAAAGCCCCTGCATCGGAGACTTTACTGTATTCCGTGAAGGCGTCGCAATGCCATTGATAAAGCAGGGTGGCAAACTTCTTGTCATTATAGAGGACATTACCCTCGTCCATCGGTACCCAGTTGATATACATTTGATAGGGGTAGTAGGAGAGACTTGCGTAATAGATGTCCGCAGCATCTTTCGTTCCGTCCTCTGTCAAACCGTTTGGCATGATGAACAGTTCTTTTATGTACGCCCAGTTAATCCAGATTGGAAAGAGGCTTTTACAGTTGTTAATGCGGTCTGAAATCAGCCGGTTGATCTCGATAATGTGGTGGCAAAGCTTTGTACTCGACTTTTTGATAAAGCTGATTCCGTCATTTGAAAGCTGCTGCATACTGGACATTGGAAGGATCTCAGGCATCGAAAGAAGCCCACGGTATTCCATCCGCATGATGTCATTTATTTTCCGGTAATTGCGCTCAATGGCGGTGCGGATGATACAGAGATTACGAATGATGCGGGCATTTTTATCCTGTTCAAGCCGGTCGTATATCTCTATCTTCGGCGGCTCGTGTTCATTTTGAAAAATTCGGAGCGGGACGCCGATCAGGTAGGCTACCTTTGACACAAGCTCATAGGTGCTGTCTTTGTAGGCAATCTGTTCTCCGTTGTATTCGATACCATTCTGATTGAGAGAAGGGTTATCCATGTGTGCCTCCTATCACGTTCAGTCGAAAAGCAGTGAGTTTGTTTTCATCCTGTGCTTTACAGTCCACCTCCGCCTTTATTTCCGCCAAACTCGCAACCGTGTGTATGATCATGCCCATAATACCACCTTCCATAGCGGTACCCGTAATGCGGAGGGCAATTTGCGCAGTCACCAGTACAATGTCCGTCGTGAGACTGGCTTTTCTTATCCAAAAGACTTCCAATCGCAAGTGCCATACCGAGCTTTGAGAAGAACCCGAGCTTTGGCTCTTTTTGTTTCGGTTCGTCAAAATCGATCTCATCTACTACGGAAGAATCTTCATTCTCGTCATTTGCAAACACAGTTACATGGTTTCGCCTTGCTACAAGCTCAAGAACTTCATCGTCTACGGCACCCCAAAGGTCTTCCAACTGCTCCTGCGTAAAGGTGCATTTTGCAGATTTCAGTATTTCATTCATGGCTGATATATCGCAGCAGCCGGAAAGGTCATAGATTTCATCTGGCGTGAACTGGACACCATAGGCAACCGCTTTTTTTATAAGCCGTGATGCTGCCTTCTCATCCATATACTCCTGCGCGACCTCGGAGACTTCGGCAGATGCACCAAACGAGGTCAATGAGGACATCTTTTTAATCTGCGTGCTGGTTGCCCATTCGTAGAACTTCTCATAATAGGAGTCCCAATCCATTCATCGATCACGCCCTTCCAATGATTTCAGGAGTTTCCTCTACGGGCTTTGGAACAGAAAAACTCATGTGATGCTCAATAGAACATATTGTTCCTCTCAATTTACTGCCTGAGCTTTCGTCTGGAACGAAAACCGCCTCACCTCGCTTCAAGGTACGATCCTCCGTTCGGTAGAACTTTATCGTGTTTGTTCCATCCAGCTTTACAAGGCAGTAAACATATACATGGAAATCATCTGCTGCATACGGATCATGTTTTCCAATCGGGTCACTGCCACTTTTTGACGTGCATTCGGGAGATGTCTCACCCACAATATTCTCGGAGGAATCATCCGGGATGATCAATTCATCATCCTCGTTTTCATTAAAGCTATTGAACTCCGCTGCATCTATTGCTGCATTATATTCTTCCTCAGTCTCGTAGTCTTCTGGTGAAATCCCGTAGTCTGAGCCATCTTCACAGTAATCACGCCATCCGTGTTTTTCCCTGCTTAGAGCCTCATTATATTCGTCTCTTGTCTCATAATTGTTTGGATCAATACCGTATGCGCTGCCATCCTCGCAATTCAGGCGCCAAGCGTAGCGGTTATCACGGGGAGCCATGTATGCGACTTTGTTGACTGGTGAATCATCATCAGAATCAAAAGCTCCCATTGCGCCAAGGACACCGCCAAACTTGATGAGGTCATCTGTGTCCTTAATTAGACCCATGCCCATTGCAGCACCGGTGGCAGCGTATGGATCAATTTTCTTGCTGTGCTTTGTACCATATTTCTGCCTACGTTTTGCTGCAAGATAATCCAAGGTCATTGCTCCGGCAAGATCAATCAAGGTATCTATTACGGGAATACGCTCACGCTTCTTTGAACGTTTTTTCTTGGACACGGGTACGCCTCCTTCCAATCAGGGCTTTGGCGTCACTCAACGCCCAATGCTTTATAAACAGCGTCTTCCGCACTCTGATAAAAAATCAGGTTGAAGCAGCCGATTAGATCGGCGGGAGCTGTTCCGAGGTCAGCCGCAGAGGTAATGGGAAGAAGCACCTTCTTTGCACCGCTATCGAGGCAGATCTGAAGGGCATTTGCAAGCTCGTCCACCTTGAGCATGGTTCCGGCAATGCTGATCTCGCCCAGCACCGCCAGACTGCTGAGGGTCGGTTTCCCAAGCGCAATCGAGCAGAGTGCAATCAGCGTGGGAAGCGCAAGTTTCTCGGTCATGCCGATGCCCTGCAAATCCTGATAGTTGATGATATAGTCCTTTGTTGTTGTGCTAATCGTGCCGCTGATGCGGTTGCCGTTCGCTTTCAGATAGTTGAATGCGGTATTTGCCGCTTCCTTGCACTTTCCGTCAGAGTTCAGTCCTGTCCGCTCAAACTTGCCGTTGCCGGGAAGCATCTGCGATTCCAGACGGAAGACGCCGATCATACCGCTCTTTCCCTGAGAAACCGTATAGACCTGACCGGGATTGCACATTCCTTCGGGGATGAGTTTTCCGCCGCCCTGTTCCGGGACAGACACGAAATGTTCCTCAAAGGTATCGTTGTCAATGTACGAAAAATTGACGTCATAGAACTCCATACCGCCCAGCTTTTTGAGCTGTTCCTTGACGCGACGGCGCATTTCGAGCGCAAACTTGAGGATTTCTTCAAGCTGTTCTTTCGTGAACTCCCCGTCCGGATAGAGCAACTTGATCATTCCGCCGACCATCTTGCGGACGGCAATGGTATCGCGCTGATTAAGGTTTTTGCCGAGGCGGAAATACTTGTCCAGCGCATCGCCGTACTGCTCCTTGCGAAGCTCCCGGATAAACTCTGCCAGATAGTCGGTGATGAATCCGTAGTCATTGGTGAAATGTTCGGGGCGGAACTTCGGTATCTCCCAGCCGGGGATGTAGCAGTGCATACGGTCGAGAAATGCCGTGTCCGTTCCCATTTCGGGAGGGAATGGGTCAAAGAGACTGGACGTTTTCAGCAGCACATCCACGCTCTGATTGATGTTGCCGACGAAGACCATAGAAGCGGTTGCGGCTTTTTCTTCCTTGCCACGGGCAAAGGAGCCGGACGCCATATAGTCCTTCATGATCTGGATGCCGTCTTTGTCCTTAAAGTTGATACCGGCAACCTCGTCAAACGCTACGCAGTCCCACAAGCCAACCAAGCCCACGGTTTTTCTGCCCATGTTGTAAAACAGGTTCGCGACGGTGGTCTGACCGCCGGAAACAAGGATGCTGTTCGGGGAGATTTCCTTGTAGATATGGGATTTACCAGTGCTTCGCGGACCTAACTCACAGAGGTTGAAGTTGTTCTCGACAAGCGGCAGCATACGGGCAAGCATAAGCCAGCGTTCGCGGTCATTCAGCTTATCCGGCTCCATACCAATAGAGCGTAGAAGAATCTTGATCCATTCTTCTTGCGTAAACGCTTTTCGCCCCTGCTTCAATTCCTCAATATCCACATGAGGCATCTGAATAGGCGTGAGCTTGTGAATGAGAATTGGGGATCTGCGTTTATCCTCTTCCACATATTCATATTCAAGCTGGACAATGCACCAGATACCGCCGCAGAGAAGCCGATCATACTTAGTTGGGTAATCCTCAGAGATAGGAATTGCTTTGATTCCGAGATTGGAAAACTCCGCCTCATAGCTGTCCGTCTTAATGTTGAGATTAACCGTGATCTTGTCAATCACGGTATAGCTGCCTCGCTGACGGAGGACAGAAAGGATCTTCTGCGCCTCGTCGGGACGGACGTAGTTTTCAGCCAGAATCCGCTTGACGTTTGCAACGCCGGTTTCAATGACATCCTCGTCATCGGAACTGCAATACTGTCCAAGAAGAAACTCAAGGACATAAACGGGAACATTTGCCCCTTCCTTGATTTTCTTTGTGAGGTCTTTGCGGACAATCCTGCCGTCGAATACCTTACGCAGTTTGCTGTCGATTACAGCGTTTGCATCCTCTGTTGATACCGTTTCAATATACTCGCTCATTTTCTGTTTCTCCCTCACAGGTCAAATCCGAAGTCATCCGCAAAGGCAATGTCAATATGGAACTCAGCCTCTTCCGGGACATCTGTATCATTGGCGATAACAAGGCGGTAAATCTTGTTTTTGTCATAGGCACCGGCTTTCAAATTGAGGCGCACACGGAAGACGCGCTCGGAAGCATTTGTGCTTGTGCGGTCTGCAATGACAGTCTGACGGTCACTAATGACCACGCCCTCATCATCCGTCATATAGATGTAGTAGGTGCAGGGCTGAATCTTCTCTCCGACTGGCTGACGCTGGTAGAAATCCAGAGAGAATAGCAGGTTGGACACCTTACGGCTTTCGCTCAACAGCTTCAATTCTGCGTTGGAAACCTCCACATACTTCTTGCTTGTGGAGCGGAGATTCTTGAAGCTAATAACAGGCACAACAAGCTCCTGCAAGCTGATACCGCCGTGGACATAGTTCTCACCGCCACCAGAAACCCGTATGCGTGTGGAATCAAAAGGCGTGTAGCCCTTGACCGGCGTACCGCCGATCTCACCGTCAAATCGAACCGGCATAAGGTACTCCGCCGCTGCGGAAGGTTCTGTCAGTGAATATCGACGTCCGATTTCATATACCTTGCCGCTGATCGCGTCCTTGCCCAGTTTATCGCCTTCGGTCAAAGGGCTGTATGTATAAAGGAAACCGTGATCTGCGGTAATGAAAATATCTGTACCCTGCATATCGTTGATGACAATACGAAGAATATTGGAAAGCTCCTGCATAGCGTCTTCGCAAGCCTCAAACACCTTTTTCTCGGTTGGAGCTTTGTCACCAATAGCGTCAATCGTGTTGTGATAGATATATACGATTTCTTTCCCACTCACAAGCTCACGACGCTCGGCGCGTTTCATGTTCAAAACATCTGTGTATTGAACTGCCACGCTGTTTATGTTAGCAGCACGGAGAACCTTGCCACGCTCATCAGTAGAACGGGTGGGCATTTCGTCCACGAGAACATCCATGCTGTCATTGACAGACAACTTTCGCCCCGGAAGAAGAGCCGCCATACCGAACTTTGTGATTGAGGGAAAAACTGCTTGAACAGCATCGAGCTTCGCTGTTCCCTTGGTTGTCCGGGTGATGGTATCGCATAGCTCCGCAGCAATTTCATATCTCAGAGCGTCGGATATGATTACGAAGGCACGGGAGTTTTTACCCGCAAGCGGCTTGACATAGTGAGAGTAGAAGTCTCTCTGCTTGCCGATTTCGGACACATAACCCAATGCGGCAAGGTTGTCAGAAATTGCTTTTGTCCAGCAGCCGGTCAACTCCTTGAGGAACCAGTTCTGATACAGTCCCTCAATGTAATCTGCCGCGTGTTTCAGCTTATCTTCCAGAAGCACATTGCTGTTCTTGAGAGTGCAGCCGAAGGCATAGTGGAAGTGCCGATAGAAGCTATCCATCTCATACGCCTTCTCCGTATAGAGCTTCCAGATTGCTTTCGGTTCTACGATATGGAAGCCTGCTGCATTCTCCTGATAAAAGCTCTGCATCTTTGCAATGTAGTAGAGGCAGTCATAATAGTTGTTGAAGCGCTCAATCCATCCAGAGGTACGGCGGTTTTCAGCCGTTTTCAGCATCAGCTCGGTCTTTACCACATGATCTGCGATTTCAGAGAAGAAACGGCTCAGAATAACCTCGTGAATGGACGGGAAAATGTCTGCTGTCAGCAGCGTTTCAATATCCTGCTTTTCAAAGCGGGAAGAAAGATGCAACTCCTGCTCCACACTGCGACACAGTTCCCAAAGCGCACCGTTGTCCTCGCGGTTGCGCCATTCGTGGACGATACTGTAACAATACGCCTTGTTAGAATCAGAGATGAAACGCTCCAAGCCTTTGAGAACGCTGGGATTCATCGTCTGCGCAAGGGCAGTCAGCAACACATGAGCGGAGAATAGGTCAAGCGTTTTTCCGTCCTCATGGATATAGCCCGTGTACTTGCGGACAAGCTGCCAGAAGGCGTCAATGTTACCAAACTTCTTGATATTGCTGAGGACAGCATTGTTTTCCTCATCCTGTCCTGCAGAAAGGGCAGCAATAAATACATCCTGCGCAGAGCCGTCGTTTAGTCCTGCCAGCACAGCCATAATGTCAATATGAAGCTGCAACGGTGTATGGTATTCCCGCCCAATTCTTTTCAGCCTTTCAATTCGCTCTTTGCTGTCAAAGAATTTTGCGTACAATTTTACCGTCTTGCGCATCGCCGGACTTGACTCAATATTCAACTCGCTCATGCGCATGGAAATGAGGTCGGAGCGGTATTCTTCGCTGAACTTCTCAATATCCAACAGCCAGTTATCCTGCGGTTCAGCGTAGGAAAAGGGGTTATAAATCAGATAATTGCCGGTGAGATCATCGTGCAGAAGCAGCTTTTTTATGGCAAAATTGTTCGTGCCGGTGAGCTTGATGATTGTTGCATCAGGAATAGAAAGCTCGTCCATCATGGACTCGAACTCCCGGTCTTCGTCATACCAAAAGATGATCCGTCTTTGATAGAACTCCGGCAGAGGGGCGGCAAAACGTTCTCTGAGTGTAAATTGGATGGATTCCGTGGACATAGTTCAACCTCTTTCCCTGATGCCATCTATCGCGCGGTTGCATTCAGCAATAATATAATTGGGAATTGTATTATAACGCACCGGGTTAAGCTGGAACAGATAATCATTCTCTATATGGTACGTTTCGTTTATAAATTTTCTCATGATGTGATCTTCGTCAGTCGCTCCGAAAATCATTCTATATATTTGCAATTTTTCATAGTTGCTCTGTGCTGCATCATAGATAGAAACAAGATTGGTGTTATCACAGACAAAAGTACATAACTGCTGATAATCAAAATTGTCAATATCGGATGCGATCCTCATTGTAGCATCTGATATTTGGGCAGCACTCATTTCATTTTCTCCAATCATCGGAGTTTGCCTTTTGTGCAATAAGTTTGATAACAGATGCCATGCCTCAGTATGACCTTCTGTTATCTCAATGAGCCGCCGCAGATAAATAGCCTTGCTTATTTCGTTCATCGGGCTTTCGATGTTACTCTTTGCAATTTGAATGGATGATTGAATATCTTCTTTTCTGATAGAAAGTTCACTCAAAACTCCCTCATTGTTTTCAAGGAACGCCGCGGTAGGTGTCCCTTCAAAGAAGTTGGGGTGGTTGTATATGGAATCAATAACGGGTTCCAAGTCATGAGTTAAGAGAAGAACCGTTTTTCCCCTCAGACTATTGCCTCTGATGAATAGCATATCGAGGATGGCGAATTTTTTGTTCTGATCAAAAGATGAAATGGGATCATCAAGAACAAACAAATTTGCCTGATTATATAGTGCTTGATACATGAAAAGCACAAGAGCAAAGGCATTTCGTTCTCCGTAGCTTAAATGTGATTTAACTCCCGAAACGGTTGTATCATTGCCGAAACATAACCGTAGTTTATACGAATGATCCGCAGATTCTTCAATGGAAACCGTATAGGAATACCCTGCGTTTTTAAGAAATGCGTTTATCTCAACTTGGTATTTATCGATTGTTCGCCTGATTTCGTTCTTCTGACGATTTATTGCACCTTGTAATTGTCCAACAACGGTAAGAAGATTGTCAATCGCACTGTTGATAATCGTAACCTTATCAACGGTGAATTGCGTGTTCAAATGGGGGATATATGTTAGGTCGATTTTCTTGTCTTCGATTTCAGCGTTGATTCTGTCCACATCTTTTAGCGAGTCAAATCCAAGTCGCTTGAGAGACTGTAACTTTCTTAAAACGGTTTCAACATCTTGCTTTATCTGAACAAGATATGCCTTCTGCTCGGCAGACAAACCGGTAACGCTCATTGTAATACGGCGAACATTTTCGTTTGTTTCTTCTGAGAAGTAGTGACCTAACTTCTCAAACAGAGCCAAAATCTTTGAAAGATGCTCTATGGTTTTTGCGTCATATTCGGTTTTGACTTGTTCTATTTTCTCTCTTTGAGGCTCTATATCTCTGGCACAGAAGGGACATTTTGAGCTTAACTGCAAAAAATCTCTTCCAGTTGCTTGCCATTTAAGCCATGATGAGTTTTTCTCGGACTGCAAATAGTCACTATATTCCTCTAATCCAGTCGGAATATTTCTGATGAGATTGCCTTTGCTCAAGCCTTTTGCAAGTGCGCCGCTTGCAGAAATGCCAGTTCGAGCATTATTGCCGAAGCAAGTGACAAATTCATTAAGATCGGAGATAAGGGTCTCAAGTTCTGGCGTATCATCAAACATGGTGCGAATAGATGAAATAAGCTCGTTAATCTCGTCGGTAAGTTCATCGTAACGTGGGGTTTTAACAAAGATTTCAAAGCTGTTTTTGACCAATTCATCCTCCATGAAAACATACTGATTGACGTATTCTTCGTTAAACACAGCGATGCGAATATCATCGGTCAGTCCCTCTACACGAGGAAGGAGAGTATCATCGGCTACCCCAATATGGGCATACGGAGTAAGCTTCTTCAAGCCATTCTCATCATGATTGGCGGCATATTCGATGGCTTTTGCAATAGTTGATTTTCCCGTCCCGTTGATCGCATACTTTATATTCAAGCGGTTTTCTGAAATAGCAACAGTTCCGTGCGCAATGTTGTTGCAATTTGTAATGCTAATATTCACGATGATACCCTCCTTAATTTTTACTTTATCTTCGCCAGCACATCGGCAAACAGCTCGTAGTTGTGCTTCACGCCGTCATCGAGGTCGATCTGGATGTTCTGATCGGCAAGATGGTGGATTTTCTCTTCGTATTTCTGAATCTCAAGAGCCTGTTCTTGGAGCTTCTTCTGCTGCTTGGTCAACTTCACACGCTCCGCAGCACCGGCGTGTTCGATGGCGTCCGTGAGGTGGTGGAGCTGTGTGCGATAACGCTCCTGCTGCTCATGAACATAGTCGGTGCGCATCCGGGCAAGAAGGTCGCTCTGGTAGCGGTGCATATAGATCAGAGCCTTGAAGCCGTTCTTCTTGCCGCTGTCGAAGAGCCAGTAGATCGGACGCTTCTGATAGGCTTTCAGATGGTCGGCATAGAAGTCATTCAGGAAGTAGCTGCGGATGACCTCGCGGGGAGTCCCCTTGCCGCCGAGCGCATCTGCGATGAACCTGAGGTTTTCTTCCAGTGCTTCTTTGCCGTAGACGGCTTCGACCCACTTCACAAAACGTCCGGTGATGTCATCATCAAAGTAGTCATCGTCGCAGATGGGTATGATATTGTCCGTGTCAATCGGGAAGGACTTGTAGTTATCCTGATTGACCTCGTGATAGTAGGAACCGTAGGAGACAGAACCATCCGCGTTCTGCTTTGCGAACTTCTCAAGCTCAGGATCATCGCCGTCAAGCGTCTTGGTGGTCTGCTCGATTTTGCTGTACCCAGCAAAAACCAGACCGGGCTTGTCCAGCGAATACCGCCCGAACATACAGCCCACGGCGTAGGAGATGAGGGAGACGATCTCGTCTCGCATGGTACGGACGTAGTTGCTGCCCTTCATGGATTCTGGCACATCGTCCTTGCTGTCGAACACGCGATGCACGGTCACATCCTTGTCCGCCACATCCGGCGTCAATTCGTCCTGCAAGCCGTAAATGTCAATGAAAATGCGGTTAAGTTCTTCTTCGTTCTTTTTGAGCTGCTGGAAGCGGTCTTCACACTCCTGCTTCCATGTAGCATAGGCAGCGGTCAGTCTCGTGCCATTCACCAGAGGATTTTGTTTGAAATCCCACGCAGTTTCATAAGAATCCCAATCTCTCCTAGAAAAGAAAATGCACTCATCTACTGCTTTGTCAACGGTTTCTTTGAGATTGTCGTCAATTACAACGGGTATGGTTTTAATGTGACCAACCTCGTAATTAAGAGTTGGTGAAACGAACTGAATAAAAGCGCCGGTTGCTTTACTGTTCATGAGAGCCAATATGTAGTTTCTGATATTCTTGTCAGTGAATGCGCAGTATCCACCTGAACCAAACAGAGCGCCTTCTTCTTGAAGTCTTACAGAGAATCCGCCTGATGCAAGTGCAGACCAAGTAAGTCCTTCCTTATAGTAAAACTGAGTGTTCTGTATTGTTCTTGACGAGCATTTATAGATCGAAATTGCATAGGCTTTAATTTCTTCTCCGTCGTTTTCGTAGTTTATAAGCCATTCAAGGTTACCGTACCACTTCCGATAACTACCACCTTTGCTCATGGGAAACCACTTTTTTTCATGGTTGAAGCGATCAAAAACGCTTGCTTTTGAAATGTTTACCTCGTGCCATAACCTCAAAAAACGGGCGTTGTCGGACGTAGCCAGCCCGTGCCTCGGCTGTGCCATTTTATCGAGGTTGCTATGCTTGTATGCGCTTCTGGCTGTGGGACTTGCCCAGTAGGAAATCGGGTGTCCAGTGATTGCACTGAAATCTTCGTTCTTGGCAAAATGTTGATTGTCTCCGCTCAAAAAAGATGCTTCCTTTGCTGCTTGCGTATTAGGTGAAACGAGTCTGCAATAGGTACCTTCATATTCGGATATGTGAGTTTTTCTCATAACAAAACTTGTTGTCTGAACAACTTCACCACTGATTTCCTCAAAAGCTCTCGCTCCCAAATGAATCATGTTGATGGTTGCAATTCGGGAGAGTTTTGTACGAAGTTTTTCGTAACTGGACAAAAACATCCATGAGTGCATTGTTATCATTGAGAACAATCCGCTTTTGGAAGTCATGCTCTGGCATCTCTCAATAAAAACAGAGAACAAATCGTACTTGCTTTCTGGATAGTATTTCAGAACATAATCGTTGAGTTTTGGGATTGATGGTGAAATAGTCAAATACGGCGGATTTGTTACCACCACGTCATACTTCTGCGCCATAACCTCTGCCACCTGAATTAGTGGCAGGACGCTGTTCAGCACAATCTCGCGGAACATACTGATGTCCGCCCGCACTTCTTCCACTCTGGCATAGAGGGCGGAGAAGTCCACCTGAGAGATATTCAGGATAGAACCGTATTCCTTTGCATCCCGCAGCTCGTTCATCAGCGTTCCAAAGTCCTTCTTGAGCTGCGGGTCATTGTTGGTGAAGTATTCGACGGAGCTGCTGTCCAGTCCGTTGCTTTCAACAATAGCATAAACGTGAGGCTGAATGCCACGGGAGAAGATGCGGCGGTCATACTGCCGAGCCTTCATCATGACGGCAAAATAGGCAAGCTGCGCCGCACGGTCATCAATATCGAGACCGTAGAGGTTGTTTTCAAGAATGCTCTGTGCAGCGTCGCGCTGACTATATCCGGCTGCCTCATAAATCTGCATCAGTACATCAAAGGCATAGACAAGGATATGTCCGCTGCCCATGCAGGGGTCAATGACTTTGATGTCTTTGACATCCAGATTGGCATACTCTCTCTGAATCTCATCAAGTTGCTGTCTGACTTCTTCCGTCTGTTCAGCTTCCGGCAGGTAATATTTCCAGCCCATTTTGTCGGCAATCAGCTTTTCTGTTGCAATACGCTCGGATTCCGCCTCGCTCCAAGTCATCTCATCCAAGCCGCGACCGTCCGCATAGATGCCCTCGTTCTTGCGCTTGTCTACATAGATTCTGCCAAGGCTGTTTTCAACCATATAGCGGACGATCCAGTCTGGGGTAAAGAGTTGTGTTGCAGCAGGAATATCGTTTTTTGTGATTTTCCCGCTCTTTTCAAAGACTTCAGCCTTGAGTTCGGTGTTGTAAAACTGGTACAGCCAGCCGATGATTTGGACGGCATCCCGCCAGTCATCTTCGGGGATGTCGGAAACCATGTGACCGAGAACGCTGTCCTGTTTCAGAATGTTGTTCGGCAGCAGTAGCTCGGTATAGCTGCCCATTTTCTCAAACATACGGGGAAGAGGGGCGTTCAGGGCGTTGCACTGCGTCAGAAGCAGATAGCGATAGAGACCTTCGGTGTCGTTGCTCTCGATATACTCCGCAACTTTCTCCTGGTTCAGTCCCGGAAGGTCAAGGTGCAGGACATCACTCAGAATCTCCGGCTTGAACGCACCAGTGCTGTCGGAAAAGACGCGAATATGGGAGGGCAGATAGTTGTTGACCTCCATAAAGCGCAGGGCAATAAAGCGGTTGAACCAAGTGTAGGCAACCTCTTCCATGACCTGTGTGTAGCCCTTTGAGCGGATATGATCGACAAGCTCCTTGCGCTGTTTCTGCTCATCGCCGGTCAGTGCGCGTCCGCCCACCGTTACGGCGTTTGCCTCGCCGCAGCCTTCCTTCGTGATTCCATACTGATAAGCTCTCTGCGACACTTGAGCGATCAGCTCGTTCCGCGCCCAGATTGCAAATCTTTGTATCGCACCTTTATTCATGCTCGTTATCTCCTAACTATGCGTGTATTACGCTTTCTCTTGCCCCAGTTCATCAAACATTGCCTTAACAGACGGAGCGTTCTTTGTCAGCTTCTTGATGCTAAGGTCCTCCGCTTTATTGTTCGCAAGGCGAAGATTGTTTTCAGAAGAAAGAAGTGCTGCCTTTGTCTTCTGTAAGTGGTCAATTGTTTTGTCAATCTCATCAATCGCCGTTGAAAACTTCTCGCTTGCCAGCCGATAGTTTCGGGCAAAGCCTTCCTTGAAGGCGTTCATGTTTTCCTCGAAGTTGCGGATGTCAACCTGCTGGTTGCGAACAATTTGAAGCTCCTGCCTGTATTGCAAGGAGTTTTTTGCCGCATTCCGCAGCAGCGTAATCATCGGAATGAAAAACTGCGGGCGGATGACATACATCTTCGGGTACTTATAGGACACATCCACAATGCCATTGTTATATAGCTCATTGTCGATCTCAAGAAGAGAGACAAGAATTGCATACTCGCAGCCCTTTTCGTTTCGATCCTTATCCAACTCTTTGAAAAAGTCCTCATTCTTGTGCTTGGTGGCGGTTTCATCAGCCTCGTTCTTCATTTCAAACATAATGGAGATGAACTCCGTACCATCTTCACCGCACTCACGGTAAATGAAGTCACCTTTGCTGCCGGTTTTTGCATCGTTGTCTTTCTCAAAATAGGCGTTTGGAAAAGCCGTCATTCGGATCGCATTGAATTGTGTCAGGCAGTGCTGCTCCAAACTCTCACCGATCATCTTTGTTGATTGCCGTGCTTTGAAGTCTTTGTAATACTCAATCTGTTCGTCTTTCAGCTTGAGCTTTTCTTCATACTGCTCTTGAAGGGACTTCTCGCTCAGGCGGCTCTCAGTTTCCTTGTTCTTTAGTTCGCCCTTGAGGTCGGCAATCTCAGTCGCTTTTTGAGATAATTCCGCGTTCTTCTGTTCAACCGCCTCTGCAACAGCAAGTTTCTTTACCGTTTCACTGGCGTCAAGTTTGGCTTGCAGCTCTGCTATTTTTTGATCCTTCTCAGAAATCTCAGCATCTTTCTGGGTGATATTCGCAGTATGCTCTTTTTCCTCCTGCAAGCGAATTATCTCAAGCTCCTGTTCGCGTTGAGCATCCAACTCTTTTTTGCGACGATCAAGCTCTTTCTCGAACTCTCTATCACGCACCTGCTGTGCAATCTGGTCGTAGCCGCTTTCATCGACTTGAAATACTTCACCGCATTTGGGGCATCTAATTTCCTGCATACCATTCTGTCCCTTCTATAATGTTATCAGTTAATCTGCACACCGTCGCAGCCATCCAATGTTTTCATCAGCTTCTCGCGGATTCCATCGACGTACCGGTCAATGTCCTCCTTAGATTGCAGACGCTTGACAGAGCAGAGGTCATACCGACGAAGCGTTGTGATTTTTGGCATTTTCGGGGCGGGCTGTGCTGTTCCTGTGCCTCCCTGTGTCGTTGCCTCCTGATGGGAAGCGGACATTACCTCCATGCGTCGGCAGATATTATCCTTGTATGTGAGAAGCTGGGTGATCATAGCGTCCAGCTCGGTGAGAGAAGATGCGTTCTTTGCCGCCTCACGCTTGCCGACAAAGTAATCGTCTGCCTGACGTAGCAGAACTCCAGCATCCCGTGCCTCGGTTGCAAGCTGATGAATGTCCTGCATACACTGACGGATGTTTTCGGCAACCTCATCCTTCTTCAAATCCAGCAGACCAGAGTATGCCGTTTTGACCTTCTGAATCAGCTCCGGCAGCTCACCAATGCGGTCATAGGGCTTCGGCTGTGCAAGGATGGTTGCAATGGTATGGAAGACCTCCAGCGCATCCGCGTCAGAAGCAAAATAGTCACGTTCCTTATTCACGCGGTCCATCTGACGCCGTGCCTCATCATATACACTGCGCTGCGACTTGAAGAAGAACTCCACACCATCCATGTCCTCGGAGCAATCCAGAAGGTCTTCCTGACGCTGCACCATGCGGGTAAGCAGCGCAACGTTGTCCCTGCGCTGACTCAGAACATCATTCATGAGGTCGCGGGCTTTTGTGACAACTTCCTTTTCCGGGTAACGGAACTCAGAATAGGCTTTATCAAGAAGCTCCTGATAATGCTCCTGTTTTTGAGTGAAGGTGTCCAGCACAAAGCGGATCAGTCCGTCCTCGTCGGAAGGAATGTCCATCGCGCCAAGATAGTCCCGGAGGAAGGCAATGCTTTTGCGCATAAGGTCTTCGGAAGGGGCAATCCTGCGGGTAACGACGGCTTTGTCAATCTCGGATTTTTTCCGCAGATAATCAACCAGTCTGCGTTCGTCCTTGCCAACCAAAGCGCCGCCGTATTTGATGGATATTTTCTGCTGAGAAATCAAACGAGCAATCAGCGCAGCAATATCAATTTCACGCCAGCCGTAGGGAATCGCCTGATACCGGCGTTGCACATCGCCCATCGAGGTACTGAGCATCTTCTGATTTTGAAGCTCAAGCCACTGGCTGATCTCGTTCAGCGCATCCTCGTTGTTTGCGCCCTGACCGGTGAAGGCAATCTGCCCGTCATCCGTTCCATTCAGGATGGAAAGAATGTCTGCGTCGCTCTCTACGAACCGGTTGACCATGTTGAGCTTGGAATAGACGCTCTCAACCAGACCGTTCATCGCGGCGTCCAGCTTGTCTTTCGCGTTGCCAGTCTTGATGTCCATGACCTCGCCGTGGACAATGACCTTTGCACCGACGATAGCTTTTTCAATATAGCTACGCGCTCTTTCTTCCAGAATACGCGCCTGTTGCTGCCGCTTGCGGATAATGTCCTGAATGCTTTCGGGAAGCTGAGATACGTTCCGCTGCTTGACATACTTGCGGATCTTCATCGCCTGTTCCAGCTCATCAAAATACGGCGTCTCATTGGAGAGCACAACGATTGCTTCGTTGTTGACCTGAGAATCCATAATAAGCCGTTCGTTCGGCGCACCGTAGTAGTCGCTTGCCACGGTAACAATGCGAAGCCGCATTCCGCCGCAAGCAGAGCCGTTCAGGGTCTCGTCAATGTATTGGTCATAGGCGAAGTCGTACTTGCCGTACTTGAATTTCTTGGAAGGGTAGATTTCCCCGTAAACCGTCTGTGCAATGCTGGTGATAACCTGCGCACTGTCAACCGGTGTGTTCTTGATGTCAATGGCTATGTCCTGTTCCTCGTCCGTCAGGAAGGCATAGGTATCGCCATTGCGAGAAATGTAGTTCTGCGAGAGAAGCCTTTCCAGTGAGGCGGAAACCGACGCCCGCAGCGCAATCTTATCTGTGCGGATGTCATCGATCATGAGGATGGAAATATTGTCGATATTCGCCTTGATGTCCTCAATATAACGTACAAGGTAAAGGAGCTTCAGGACGCTGACATCCTGCTGCTCAAGCCCATCGTGATTGTCTGCCGCAGTCTGGCAGCGGTCGATAACCCGTCGGATGGGGCTTTCGAGGAATGTGTGAACTGTATTGTAAAAAAGATGGAATGGAACCAGAGCATTTTCATCCTTGTCCTTCACATCCTGTGCTGCTTCTTGGAAGCCGGAGAGCATGGAACGCTCACCGCCGGACAGATGCTTACCGGAATTGCCGTGCTTTCGAATCTCGGCAAGCACCTTCTGGATCACGATGAACTGATACGGCACAAAGGGGAAAGTTGCAGAAAACTCCGCACCATCCGTAAAGCCCTTGATGTCAAGAACGGGATTGTTGAAAGTATAGAGGTTTTTGAGTACGGCGTGTTCCTTGTCATAGACCATGCGAAGAAGCTGATCTGCCGCATCTGTTTTCGCCAGAACACGTTTTTTGATAACTTCATCAACGGAGGACGAGGAAAGGCTGAGGCGCGTATTGAAGCGTCCCTGAATTTTGGAAAAGTCATTGCCGGTGATATGGACAACGGAGTCAATCGCCTCCTGACTTGTCACCATGACCCAAACCTTGCCGTGGCAGCGAATGCCAATCTCTTCTACAAGAGATTGCAGATTGATCATCAAGTCACCATCGTCACCAATGTACTGACCGACTTCATCCACCATAAACAGCAGTCGGAAATCCTTGCCCTTGCCGTCTACATATTCCTGAATGTCAGCTACGAGCTGGGCGATGCTCAGTTCATTCGTTTCCTCACCATTGAACCAGTTCCGCGCCGCCTGTTCGCTCATGCCGAGCGTAGATTGCAGAACCGAAACAATGTCATCCTCAAAGAACGCAAAGGAATCGCGGGTCTCCGTCCAAGGCGCACCATTGACTTTCTCAAAGGCTTCGCGGAACTGCTGCGTCTTGCCTTGCTTTTCAATGAAGCGTTCCAGCTTGGCAATTTTCAGATCATCGCCGTAAAACCCGCAGTGATTGTAGAACATCTTTGCAAAGACGCGCAGCACTGCGGTCTTATCCTTCGTGAGAGGACCTTCGATGTCAATGTTGAAAAGGATAGACTGCGTAGGCACGGACACACTTTTAACCGCCTGAGCATACATCATCGGGTCATCAAATTTGTCTGCAAAGTAGTCAATCGCTCTTTTACCGCAGACTTTCTGATTGGAAAGCAGGTAAGAGAGGATTTTCAGGAAATGAGATTTACCACTTCCAAAGAAGCCGGAAATCCACACGCCGATTTTATCAGTCGGCTGGTCGATAGCCTTTGTGTAGTTGTCAAAGAATGTGCGGAAGTGACGGCGAAGCTCCTTGGTAATTATGTATTCGCTGAGTTCCTGTTCCAAACTCCGGTCATCATCCTGCATAACCTTGATAACGCCGTTGATGTCTCTTTCGATGTCCTTCTGGAACATATTCTGTATTTTCACGTTGCTACCTCCATTACAGCAGATTGAATGCCCGATAATAATTGCCTTCTTTGAACTCGTCGAATAGATTGAGCGTCTGTCCATTGAAGGTTCCGGGATAGAACATCACAATAGGGATGTCTTCAAAGAGATGCTGCATACTGTCAAGCATCTTATGGGAACGCATAAACGGATGAATTTTTCCAATGCCTGTCATGAAGAGAACATCCTGCCCTTTGATATGGGGCGAATAGTCCATCTTTGCAAGGAGAGCTTCCGGCGTGGCGATTTTCTGCAACTGATCCAGAAGATACTTTTTGCCTCGTTTTTCTTCTAACCCCGCAACTGATTTCAGAATACGCTTGTCCTCCAAAAGGGAGAGAAACACTTCATAAAGGTCGCACTCAATAATCCGATATGGCGTGTTCGCCTCGCTTTTCAATCTGCGGATATAATCCTGAACGATCAACTCATCCTCCGCTTTGTAGCAGAAAACATGGATACCGACCTCGTTGCTCAGACCTTTGTTTTCAAGGAAGTCCTTATTCGAGATACGTTCTTTGATCCTGTCTAATTCCTGTTTTATCATGGTCGTGTCCGCCCGTCTATCTAAAGTAATTAAATGCCGGAAGTGCATCATAATCGTTGTTTGCTTCGATACCTCGTTCAAGTTCTTCACAGAGAAAAACGGGATTCAGCGTGGTGTCTTTCAGCCCGTCCAGATACCCTGTCTCTATCAGCATCCGAACGAGAACACTTTTGATTTTGGTGATTGTCGCATCACTCCAAGCGGCAACAGAATCATCCTGTGCTTGCAATCTGGAAAAGAACGCATTCATGTCTTTCCTTGAGAAGTTCATGTCCTGATTGCGGTATTTTTCGCCTATCACCTGAATCATAAACTCCCAGACCAAACGATTATACCTCATCACCGCGTATAGATTGATCTGCTTTGCAATCTCATTTGGTGCAGAGGCAAGCTCGTGAACAAGCTGTTCATTGCCGAGTGCGTCCAGTCGTTTATAACAGGCTCTCGCCAGACGGGAAACCTGCCTCTCTGTTGGGTATTGAAAGAGGTTATCCTTCTTAATTCGCTCGATTGCCTCTTCAATTTTCAAGCCGCGAACATAATACTTGGCGGCAATTCTTATCTCATAGAAGAGGAACTGTTCAGCAGTCAAGCTGCCGTTATAAGGGTGTGTCTGATCCATCACATTTGCTCCAATCTACCTACTCTATCATAGCATAGTGCCTGTCCCATATTTAGGACTGTGTGTTGTCAGGGACAAACTCCACGATATCGCCAATATTGCAGCCAAGGCAAATGCAGATTTTTCTCAGAGCTTCCATTGACACGTCCTCGCCCTTTCGGAGTTTTGTCATGGTACTAGAAGACAGCCCGGACGCTTTGTGAAGATCTCCTTTGCTCATTTCCTTATCGACGAGCAGTTTCCACAATTTTTTGTAGCTTGCTTTCATGACTTTCACCTCAGCAAAGTATGTAAAATAAACCTAACTTACATTATAGCACAAGAAGGTCTGCTATTCAATAGAGTTTCGTAAACTTTGGGTGAATACGACCGATTTGCACGAGACGTTCAATTTTTTCGAGTTGGATGATATACAGCTAAAGGGAAAGACTGTGCCGGTCAAAAAGCCAGCACAGCCTTTTTGTTATTCTCTCTGGTTATCTCGAATTTGTTCAGGCTCTTGAACTACACTCGGCTTGAGGAAAATATCTACATTTGCCTTCATGGTGTCTATCAGCCGTGCTTCCTTTTTGAGCTTCGCACGTTCATCATAGAGCCGCTGTTGCTCTTCAAGAAGTCGCTGCTGTTCCGCTTGCAGTGTCTTCAAGCTCGGCAGTTTTTCATCGCCCTGCATGGCAAGAAGCGTACTCCGCGCCGCCTCAAAGATCACAAGCTCTGCCTCATGCTTTGCCTTGAACCCCGGCTTGTCTTTTGCCTTCTGGAAGGCATCATATACAGGCTTGAGCCGCTGGTAGTTGGAGATATTTTTGATGAGCGGCTGGACTTCCCGCAGACGTGCTTCAACGCCTTTCAGTTCCTTGCCGGTACGGTCATAGGAACCGTGAACATCCTCAACCTTCTTCTCAAGATCGGCGTATTGAAGCAGATTGTTTTCCGTGAGATAGTTGAGTGTCCGTGCCGCTTCCTTGAGGATAGTGAGCTTTGCTTTATGCTCGTAACCCTTGCTGTCGATAAGCCTGATCCGCTCCTGAATATCTCCGATGAGAGAGATGCCCTTCGGCGTGGTCTGTCTTTGGCTTCTTCGGGGCGTCCGTCCGGCAATCCGCTCCTTGATGCGTTCCTCGGTGTAGTTCTCTCCGATAGTTTTAGACCGGGTAAACCGCTCCTGACCTTCAGCACGGAAGGAGATGTATTTGCCAGTCTTGATTTCATATCCGGCTTCCTGCATGAGCCGCAGAAAATCATCGTAGTCCTTCGCCGTGATGACGAGCCGGTCGATGGTCTGCTTGAGTTTCTGCTTCCAGCTCGTGCCGCGTTTGGCTTCGGTGTACTCCTTGTAGCCCATGCCTTTGTTCTGAGAGGGAGGAATAACAGAGAGACCGTTTTCCTTACAGAGCCGGTCGCTGACCTCGCGCATATCATAGTAAATCCGCTTATAGCTCTTATATGCGTGGTAGTCCACGAAGTCAACCGCATTGAAAATCAGGTGGTTATGAACATGGTCTTTGTCAATGTGAGTGGTCAGCACATACTCATATTTTCCTCCGAGGATTTCATCTGCAAACTGCTTGCCGATCTCGTGGGCAAGCTCCGGTGTGACCTCTCCGATTTCAAAGGACTGGATCACATGACGGGCTATGATCCTGACCGGATTCATCCCTTTTTGCTCGGCTATCTTCCGCGTCCATTCAAATTCCCGCGCTGCGGTCTCGCTGGCACAGCCGTAGGACGAGACCAGCAGCTTCTCGTCTGTCTTTTCGGGATTCAGAATGTACGCGATTGCCTTGCTCAAAGTTCCTCGGATTGCTTTGATTTTAGTAACTGCCATACCGCGTCCATCTTTTCTTTCAGCTCGTCAATATCGTCCTGATAGAATCGTCCCGTCGAGTTGATCCTGCGGCAGACGGTATTGATGTTCACACCGATCTTGTTGATTTCGGCGGCGAGCTTTTTCTGCTCCGTGTAGTCCACAACGATGATGTAGCCGTCGATCAGCATCTTCCTTGCATACGCACCGAAGTTCTCCGTGCCGATCATTTCCATCTTCTTTGCAATCGTCCGTTCTTCCTGTGGTGTCAGCCAAATCTTCTTCTGAATGTCTCGTGTTCTTCGTACCATGCTGCGCCCTCCGTCGTAAAGATTAGAAGGGTTTGGGACTATCCCAACAAGCAAAAATCTGATGTTAAGGGCAGGGTCTCCTTAACTGATTTTTCTCCGGTGGGTACTCACCGGATTTGCTTGCTAATCTCCCAAAATCGTATTCCCCGAAGATTCCTCCGTGAAATGTCCCTTCACTTTACAACGGACACAATAAGTGCGTTTGTTGAGTACCGGATTTCAAAAAAGTCAAAAAATCATTGGATTTCCCATGTGAAAGCCACGTTGTCCGACACGTCAATATCGTCCGGCTCGATCTCTGGCGCGGAGCATTTACTCATCGCCATAAGAGGCTGAATGCAGTCTTCGACCTCATAGCTTGTTCTGGAATACACATTGAGTTCGCCCCAGTTGTAGTCGATATTGAGTAGCTGCCCAAGCGTACTGCCTGATGCTTTGCAAAGAATCTCCGCCTTTGCCCTGGCGTTCTCCGTCGCATTGATAAGCAGCTTTTCGTTGACTCTTGCCGGGTTTTTCACGGTGAACGCAATGCTGAGTTCTGGTTGCGCCCCACAATCCGCAATCGCAGAAATGACCTTTGCAAGCTGTTTGCTGTCAAAGTCAAAGGCAAGTTTCAAGCAATAGCTGCAAGCATATCCGGCAAACTCTCGCTTGTAATTTCCTTGCCGATCCTTGACGTTCTCGTACCTTGTCTGGACATCAAAGCTCGTGGTTTTCAAGTCTTCTTTGCGATACCCAACGCAGACTGCGGCATCTTGCAGTCTTTCGATTCTCTCGGCAGCTTCCGACATTGCACGGTCATAGGTTTTAGATAAGGTTTCAATGTTCAAGGAGAGGATGATATAATCCGGTCTTGCGGAGACATTGCCTGTCCCTTTTACGGTGATCGTTCTCATTGCTTTCTCCCGTCCTTTCTGGAATTAAAGTCCTCATCAATACGCTTTTTCCAATTCGTACCCAGTGGTACGCTGCATCGGACAGCAGAAACCGCTTCGCTCAGAACTTCATAGTTGAGCTGCGTTCCCTCATGGTCAGAGTGATAGTTGACCGCTCGGTCTGCACCAATTCCGAAATGCCTTGCCGTCTCAACTGCGTCGATGTTTGCACCGAGGAACAAAAACTCCCAGCCATACTTTTCCTTCTGACGCTCAATCATTTTCTTGACCTTCTCGCTGTCATAACGGCGGCTTGCATTCTCCATGCCGTCCGTTGTGATGACGAACAGAGTATGTTCAGGGACATCTTCATTTCTTGCGTACTTGTGGACATTTCCAATGTGATGAATTGCTCCGCCGATAGCATCCAGAAGGGCGGTGCAGCCGCGAACGGAATAGTCCTTGTCGGTCATCGGCTCGACCTTTTGAACCGGTATGCGGTCATGAATAACTTCGCTCACGTTGTCAAAGAGGACGGTAGAGATCAATGCCTCGCCATTCTCCTTTTTTTGCTTTTCAATCATGGAGTTGAAGCCTCCGATGGTGTCTGCTTCCAGCCCGCTCATAGAGCCGCTGCGATCAAGGATGAATACGATCTCCGTCAAGTTCTTTCTCATGTTCAGTACCTCCGCATATAAAAATATGACTGCTTGGTGTCTCACCTTACAGTCATATTGTACTTCGGTATTCACTTTATTTGGTCGCATGGCAAGCGACATTATTCCAGCGAAGAGAACAGCTCCCCGTCAATGCTTAGAACGTCATCCATTGGAATCTTCGTGCCATCCTGCATGGTAATCCGGCGCTCAAAATCATCGACCTTTTTGACCTCGCCGGTTGCTGTTAGGTATTTGCCGCCAGCCTTCCGCTCATCGGGCTGGAAGTAGGTAATGGTGACTTCCGGCGCGTCATCAAAGGTATCCATGAGAAGCTGATACTTCATGTCCAATGCAGTCAGAGATTCCTCATCAAGCTCAATCCTTTCGTCGGTCAGACGCCCGGTTTCCTTGATGGCGGAGTCATATCCGGTGAGTGCTGCGAAGGGTGCGAACTGCGCTGCACGGTCTGACATCGGCATCCGCGGTCGCGTCTTGGAGACGTGGTGAGGAAGATTGATAATCTCGTCGTACCTATTGTTCATGTGTATTCTGCATCTCCCTTCCATGTAACCGGGGATTTATAACTGCCTTTGCAAATATATCATGTCAACAAGTTGAACGCCACACTCAAATATCGGATGGTCATAATGGTCAGCAAAGAAATTAGGGATGCAATGAGAGCGTGTAAACCCGCATTTCTCATAAAACGGAACAGTCAACGCACTATCTCCTGTCCCTACTTGCATAATAGAGTATTTCCCTGTATATCGGTGAATTAAGAAGTTAATTAGGGCTTTTCCGTAACCGCAACCCTGATATTCTGGCTTCACAGCAATATTCTTGATTTCAAGAATCGCGTTTCCCTCGTCGGTAACGATACACTCTGCTTTCACGCCATTATCATCAAGTACATACATGGTTCCCTTTTCAAGATAACGGTGAATCATATCTTCCTGCTCATCTGCCAGCAACAATAAGTCCATATAAAGCATCTTATCATCAACAATTTCTTTGATCACCATATTTGACCTCTGCAAATTCCGATTAGTTTGATCCTTCACGCCTTATGCCCGCCAATCTGCGCATTACGGTCTTTGGCGGTTGCGCCTTCTTCAAGATTCATTGCCTTGAGAATGGCGTTCTTTCCGTACTTCTTTTTGATTGCAAGCGTGGCGGCTTGTATTTTCCGCTCCCGCTCCAAGGCGGCGTCCTCGGCTTTCTGCTTTTCCTCTTCGGCGGCATAGTCGGTGAAGAGGTCGAGCTGGACGGCACCGCCGTTTTTCTTCGGCGCATCCGCTTCCGGCAGGACATGATTTGCTACAACATACATACGGCGGACAAGCAGATTTTCGTCCACGATCCGATCAAACAGTTCTGTCACAGCACACATTATTTTGCGGGTAGAGGATGTGTGACCGTCGAGGTTGATAGACCCGTGGGCCTGTTTGGGAATCTCCCGCCCGTAGGGGTCTTTCTCCACCGCGCCGTGATACTTTGCCCGTCGTGCCGGATCGGTCAGGTTTTCAATGTCGTAGCCGACTGTAAGAACCATCTGGTCGGTGACAAGCCCCTTGTCCACCAAGTCCAGCACAAGCAAATCCGTCATTTCCCGCACAACCAACTTCGCCTTCTGCGGCTCGTAGGGGCAGTGCAATACCTGCCCGGAGCTGAGGCTGTTGGAGCTGGGACGGTACGCCTTGATTGCCGCAATGGTCGTAGGCTCCCAGCCCCAGGCATGGTCAATGAGCAATTCCGCATTCTTCCCGAACAGCTTATAAAGCAAGTCCTCGTTTCGCTCTGAACAAAGTGCAACATCGCCCATCGTAAACATCCCGTTTTGCTCAAGTTTCTTGGCAATGCCCCGACCCACGCGCCAGAAGTCCGTGAGGGGCTGATGCGTCCAAAGCTCACGCCGGAACTCCATCTCATCCAGTTCAGCTATTCGGACGCCGTTCTTGTCGGCGGGGATGTGTTTCGCCACAATGTCCATTGCCACCTTGCAGAGAAAGAGATTCGTCCCAATCCCAGCGGTTGCCGTGATGCCGGTTGTCTCAAGCACGTCGAGGATGATCTTCATGGCGAGGTCATGTGCTGAGAGCTTGTAGGTATTCAGGTAGTCCGTCACGTCCATGAACACCTCATCGATGGAGTAGACCACAATATCTTCCGGGGCAATATACTTGAGATAAACCTGATAGATGCGGGTGCTGTACTCCATGTAGTACGCCATCCGAGGCGGCGCGATGATGAAGTCAATCGACAGAGACGGGTTTGCTTGCAGCTCCGAGAAGAAATGCGATGTGCCGTCCAGTCTGCGTCCCGGTGCGTCGTGCTGCCGTCCGGCATTCGCTTCCTTCACTCGCTGCTTGACTTCAAATAGCCGCCCGCGTCCGGAGATGCCGTAGGATTTGAGGGACGGCGTGACTGCAAGGCAGATTGTTTTATCTGTGCGGCTCTCGTCCGCAACGACGAGGTTTGTGTCCATCGGATCAAGTCCGCGCTCCCGGCACTCAACCGAAGCATAGAAGCTCTTGAGGTCGATTGCGATATAAATTCTTTGCTTCATGCTCCGGCGATCCTCCTTTCATCCTTAGAGCTTATACATATCGAGCAGCATTTCTACAAGCTCATCGGTACGATCAATAATATCCTGCACCGTCCATGCGTCCTTTTCTGCAAGCTCCTTATTGATTTCAAGCCCGTTTTTATACCCCACATAGAGCTTCTGAGCATTGAGACGATCCCTCTTTTCTACGAAAGAGAGATTGCTTAAAGTGCTGTTATATCCGGTAACAGTCAGGTTGCCGATCTTGTGGACATACTGTTCAAGATACTCGTTAGCCAAATTACGATCTCCAGCGGCAATCATATCTACCCATTTGTCGGGAATATTCTTTCCTTCGGGGAATATGTGTTCAATAGTCCATTTGAAAACCTTTTTTCCACCATAATCATTCTGCTCCCAGAGGTCAGTCCAAGTTTCGTTGGTCATGTGTTTCTGAGCAATAGCGCAGAGAACGAATCTTGCAACGCCAACATTCTCTTCGTAAATGTCTCCCTTGAGTTTTTCTTCAAACAACTCATCGGTGGCAGACCAACGGACAAGTTCGTCGTAGATATGCTGATAGATTGTAGTTCCGGTGAGTTTTCCTTCCTCAACATCGGAAATAATCTGCATGAAGATTTTATTCAAATCTCGTGTATTAGGAGTATCTGTGATATTTCTTCGGACAAAGAAGCGAGTCAGCAACTTGATTGTTTCCAGAATATCAGCGTCAGCAACTTCAAGCGTGGCTTGATTTTTGAACAAATACATCAGCAGCAGATAAGAAGGTGCGCCCTGAATACGACTCAGGTCGGTCAGGCTGTTGGTATATTTCGTTTTATCGTCGGTGCTGAGGATAAGCCGAGAGTAAATCTCACCGCATACCAAAATGTCGCTCATAAAGCCGGACAAATCTCTGCTTATCAGTTCCTCAAAAATGGACAACAAATTGGAACGGGTGGCAATATAGCCGAGAGGATCTTTCTTGCGCTGCCCATCCGTTCTGAACGGCTCGTTTAAGCGATTTTTGAACGCATTGTAATACTGCCGGAAGAAACGCTCTTGTGTAGAGTAGTCATCCGTCAAATAACCGAGGAGTGTCTGCCAATCCTCAAAGCAGTCATCACAAGTCATACCCGAACGCTCGGCTCTCGCCAAAATAAGGTTTTTCATGAGGTCAATAGCTGTCAATGGCGTACCTCTGTTATTCAGGGACTCAAAAAGAGTGTAAGCCTCCGCGTGACTTCCAACCTCTATCTTGACGAGTACCGCTTTCGACACCTTGCTCTTGATTTCAAGCAGGGTCTTGACTGCATCACCGGACTCTTCAATATCCTGATCTAATCTTTGTAGGAAGTATTTATAGCACTTCGCGATTTTACGATTGCCCCAATTCTTTTCGCGCTTCGCACTTTTGAGCAGACCATTCTCGTACATTACGACATTGAAGTCAGCCTGATTGTGGTTTTGAATTTGAGGACAAAGAATAAGCCCGTTCGATGCGCCTTTGCAAATAATGGACTTTCTAAGAGCAGGAAGCTCGTCCTCATCATCCTCATCCAGCTCATCCTTATGTATCTTGAGCCGGTTGTATATTGCGGTCAGAAGGAGGCAGAGCGTCGTTAAACGCTGCTGTCCATCGACAACCTCAAGCTCCTTTGTTTGGAAAGCATCGGAAGAGTTATCAATGCAAATAATCGAGCCGATAAAATACCCATTGTCGTTTTCGCAAATGTCATCGTAAAGGTCTTTCCATTGGTATTGTCCCCATGTGTATTCACGCTGATATTTCGGAATCATGTAGCAGAAGCCAGCGTCCTTCTTGAATACATCGTCTATTTGATAATCATGAACAGATTTGATCACTGTGTTATCCTCCTTGCGTATTATGCTCCGAGCAAACTCTGGTCAAAGGCAAACAGAGCCTCGTTGATCTCAAAGACGTTATAGTTTCCACGCTCCACGAAATACTCCACGATGATGTCAAATTTGTTGGAGTGGGAGAGTGCAAAGCCCGCCTTCATGAGCATATCCTTCATTTCGGAAAGTGGCAGCTCAAGGGCGATGGCAAATGCAATGGCGGTGGGCTTGGAAGGCTTGTAGGACTTGTCCGAGCGGATCTTCGAGAAGAGCTTCCGGTCAATATTTGCCTTCTTGTAGCACTGTGCGTCCGTCATGCCGCGTTCATCAATCTTCCGCAGCAGCATCTCCGAAAAGCTCTCATCGATCTGTCCCAGTGCATCGTCGAGTGTTGCTGCCTTTTTAGGAGCAGCCGCCGCAGAGACAGGAGGGATGAGCTGTTCGATTGCATCTTCATCGCAGACGGATGACTCGCAGGGCATCGGCTCTTCCATCCGGAAGGCACTCATTCTGCGCAGCCGCTCAGAACGAGGATCGGTATGCTCATCCACATAGCGGTCGTCTATGTACGCTGCAATGTCGGCAAACAGCTTGCCGCTGATCTGATAGGCTTTGCGGTCGAAAATAACGATGTACACCGTCATTTCGTTTTCGAGAAGGAAACTGCTGATGGTATCAATCGCCACTTTGAGAGCCTGATCCTTTGGATAGCCAAAGATGCCAGAGGAAATCAGTGGGAACGCAACCGATTCACATCCGTATTCCTTCGCCATCATGAGCGAAGTCCGATAGCATGAGATCAGCAGTTCGCACTCACCATGCCGCCCGTCATACCAGCGCGGACCGACTGCGTGAATGACATATTTGCAGGGCAGACGATAGCCCTTCGTGATTTTTGCGCTCCCGGTTTTGCAGCCGCGAAGCGTTTCACATTCCGCCAGCAGCTCCGGTCCTGCGGCACGATGAATGCAGCCGTCCACACCGCCGCCACCCAGCAGCGACTCGTTGGCAGCGTTGACGATGGCGTCCACCTTCATTTTTGTGATGTCATTTCTGACGATTTGAAGCGGCATGATTCAATCCTCCGTCCGGTTACTTCGCGCCGGTCAGCAGCTTGTCCAGCGGGATTCTTTCCGGGTATTTTCCCTCGGTCAGAATGTCATATAAATACCTGTTATCCAGAATCATATCATCCCGGATAAGCTGCCAGTTTGCCTTTTTCCTGAAAAACACCTTGAAGATCAGAAAGTTCATGAACGCCCCAATTACCGGCGTTGTCATGCCGAAAGCCTCGGTGTGAGAGAAATGGCATCCTGTTTCCGTTCTTTTTCCTTCAAAGGTGATGAACGCCGTCTTCTTGTCGCTCCGGAATACAATGCGGAAGTGGTTCTCATCCTGTTCGCATTCCGTAATCATGCCTGTCACATCGTAGTCCAGCCCCATGACGATCTCGCGGAAGCGGACCTTGCTTCCAGCATGATCGTTTCCGTTATAGAGATTGCATTCGATGTGGTAGGGACTCCATTTCACAAACTCTTCCTCAAAGTTAGCAGTCCATGCCTTTAATTTTTCATAGGAAGCCGGAATCTCTATCTACTCGGTAAGTACAACCATTTTTCTATTTCTCCTGTCAAAGCTGTCACCCCAAAATGATTTTTCTAAGTCTTTCTAAATCGTCCTCATCCGGATGGGAAAGCGCACGGTCAAAGTTATCGATCAACGCATCAATATTTGCCGGATGCTCCGGCTGTGCCTTCATTTTCATATAGCGATCCCGTACAGACTGCGGCATTTTCCCCTGACACATATATTCTCCGACCACAGTATTGCTTGGGTCAACAGACTGCTTAACGTGATCGAGGATCTTCTGGAAATATGCCACACTGCCACCGAAGCCCGCCGTTCCGAAAAGGAAAACCTTTTTGCCTCTCAGCTTTGACAGCAGTTCCAAGGTAGCATTATCCGCGTTGCCTTTATCCGTCCAAAAGCCGACATAGAGCATTTCGGAGTGCAATTCCGCCGTTTCCGGCGCACCGAAATAATCACAGCCTTCTGACGGAAGCACTGTGCGGATTGTGTCGGCAAGTATTTTCGTGTTGCCGGTCAAGCTGCTGAATATAATCGAATATCTTCCCTTATCCATAGCAAAAGCCTCCTGTCTTATCAAAGCGGCATCGGTGTCCGGGCGACCAGAATGATCGCCAGAATTGCCCCTACAAATGCCGCAGCCCCTATGACAGCCAATACCTTTTTGCTGAGTTTCTTCTTCGCTGCCTTGCAGATCAGCGCGGCGCAAGCTATGCAGATAGCCGCCGCCACAAGTGCAATGCCCAGCGTTTCCCATAGCCAAGAAAGTTCATGTAGGATTTTCATGCGTTCATCATCTCCTGTTCGTTAAACTGGAATTTTCAAATTAGTCTTTGCAAATAACCTTTGAACCTTCACCATCAATTACAA
>ERZ841120.163-NODE-163-length-62538-cov-4.879919_pt1 | contig 62538 bp, 34 predicted proteins | sample MGYA00519572_ERZ841120 | MGnify/ENA primary metagenome ERZ841120 (study PRJEB31850, sample SAMEA3708890) | human gut metagenome | biome: human gut; feature: human-associated habitat; material: faeces | place: China | collected 2014 ...
GCTGTAGCGGCTGGCGGGGCAGTTGCCAACGCAGCCGCCGGCCACCCAACCGCTCAGGTCTTTGCTGTTGTACAGCGGGCCATCGGCGTGCCATAAGAGCACGAACTGTTTGGTGCTCTCGTTGTAGATCATCTTGGGGCGCTCGGTAATGCAGTAGCTGCCGTACAGGGTTTCGAAAGCCAGCTGCAGGCGGGTGGTGGTCACGTTACGCACGGATTCATCGGTGCTGTCCGGGTAGAGCAGGCTGGTGGCCGTGATGGGTTCCTCATCGTAGGTCTTAGCGGTCCAGCTGATGTCGTTCAGATCCGTGGGTGCCTTTTCGTACTCGGTCACGTAGGCGCGCAGGAAGTTCTTGACGTTGCGGAACTCGCTCTCGGTCACACCCTCGGGTGCGGTGGACAGCTTACCCCAGGCTTTCAAGGTCTCCAGGTTCGTCTTGCTGCGCTGCATGACGTTGTATTCCTGGGTGGTGCCGGTCCCGTTGGCACCCACGCTGGAGGTGATGGCCTTTTCGGTGCCTTCCTCAATGGGCAGGATGGTGCTCTGGGTGTAGAGGATGGTGCCGTGGTCGGTCCAGTTATACAGGTCGGTGGAGCTGTAGCAGCGCACACCGTCCACAGGGCGGGTGTTGTTGGTCTTATCCTCGCCGAACCAGAGGTAAACGGTCTTACCCTCGGTGATGGAGCCATCGCCATCCAGATCGTAGTTGACGCAGCCGTCGCCGGTGCCCTCTTTCAGAGTCATGGCAGAGCCGCCGTGGGCCTGCATGGGCAGACCTGTGTCGGCCTTGATGACAGTGGCAGCGGTACCGGGGATGTCGGTATAGGTTTCTGGCAGGGTGCGCAGGGCTTTGTACTGGGCATCCAGCGCCTTGACGCAGCTGTTCAGTTCATCGGTCGCCGCCTTTTCATCAGCGGCCAGGGTGTCGGCTTTGGTGAGGGCCTCGTTCATTTCGGGCAAGGTGTCGGCCGTGCCTGCCTTGTTTCCGGTGTACTGCCAGTTTTCCAGTTTTTCGGTTGCGTAGGTGATGCCGTTTGCCTTGTCGGCTGCCAGGGCTGTGCGGATCTCCTCGATCTTGGCGGCCAGCGCTGCGCGGGCTGCATCGGAGGGGTTCTTGGCATCATAGCGGGCAGTGGTCTCCTTGACGGCGGCGCTCTCGCTCAGGGCATTGCGCTTGACCACGATGTTATCGTACTGGCCGGTCAGCAGGTAATTGGTGCCGACGTTGCGGGCCACGGTAGCGGCAATGTCTTTGGATTCGCTGAGTTTGAAGCCGATGTCGGCGATCTCGCCAGCCTTTTTACCATTGAGGTAAACGGTCAGCGAACCATTGCCGCCGTTGGGCTCATTGTAGACGAAGGCTACAGAGTTCCACGTACCAACGGCCACATTGCCAAGGCTGATCTCGTTCTTGCTGATGCCGGCGTTAGAGCCATCAACGCCGTAGCCCACCTTGCCGTCATAGGTCAGCAGGTGCAGGCGGTTGCTTCCGGTGCTGATGGTGAAAGCGGAGCGCATAGCGGTCTTGCTCGCATCACTGCCGGGTTTCTCGATCATCACATCGGCCAGTAGGGTGAACTGGGTACGGCCGAACAGATTCTGACCATCGGTGATGGCGGCGTGGTATTCATTCTTATTGTTCCACTGGGTGGATACCTTCAGAATGGTGCCCCAGGTCTCATCGGTCAGGGTTGCGGCGTTGGCCGCCAGGGTCAGGCCGCCGTTATCCTCCAGCACCTGGTCAAAGAACTTGGAGCCGCTCTGCGCGGTCTTGCCGTTGACAGCCAGCCAGCTGATAACAGGGGCCTGGGTGCCGGTGGCGGTAACGGTGTAGTAGACGACCTGCTCCTTATCCAGGGTGAAGTCTGCCTTATTGATGATATCGCCGCTGCTGCCGGAGAGGTTCAAGGCAGCGGTATCGCTCAAGGGGTTGCCCTCCGTATCGGTGACAACAGCGGTCATCGGGCGGGTCATACCCCACCACTCACGGTGGGCACTGGTCAGGGTGTAGGTACCGGCGGGCAGGGTCAGCGCGTAGGTCAGGGTCTCGCCCGCCTTGTTGTCGTGGCCGTAGATGCCGGTAGCGGTCTTATCGGCAGTGCTGCTGTAGCCCTTGGTACCTGCATCGGTATCCACCAAGCCCCAGGTAGTGGCATCGGTCTTAAACTGGTCGAACGCATCGTTCATCAGCAGGCCGCCCAGTGCCTTTTTGTAGAGTTTGTAGGTCTCGGTGGTGCCGCCAGCCACATCGGTGATCTTGCCGGAAACAGAATCAATGAAGTAAAGAGTATCGCCGGGGATGACTTCGTTGATGTTGACGCTGACAGTGAGCTGCTCACCCAGAGAGTTGACAGCGTCCTTTACATTGCCGTTGATGGAGCCGGAGCTGTAGGCGTTGGCTGCCAGGGCATCCTCGTCCACATTCCATTCGACAGCCATGTTATCGGTGGTACCGTCAGCCAGCTTGACCTCGACTTCATCAGGCAGGCCGGACACACCGCTGCCGGTCACGTAGTAGTCCATGGTAGGCAGTTCGGTCAGCACTTCGGTCACAGAACCGCTGGCGGATTCCAGGCGGGCACCGATGGTGTTCAGTGCGTCGACCTTGATGGTGCCGGATTTGAGCACGACCTTGATGGTGTGGTTCCCGGCCGCCAGGTCAGACAGGATGTAGGTTTCGCCGCGGGTGGGGGCTGCCTTGGTGGCTGCGTTTTCGGCTTTCAGCTGGCTGTCCACGTAGACATCGATGACAGCAGAGCCATCGTTACCGCCCATGATGGCAAAACCATTGCCGTTGGCGGTAAAGGTAAAGCTTGCATCGGCGGTGCTGGAGGAAGAAATGGTGCGGTACCAGTTATCGGCACTGCCGCCGCCGGGATTGTTGATGGTCCAGTTACCCTCGTACTTGACACCGTCGTCTTGGCCGTCGATCATGGCGGTGGCATAGGGGATGCCGCCCTTGACGGTCTTGACTTCCAGGTTGTCGGCGTAGACCTGCTTCCAGTTGGAGCTGATTTTGACACGGCCGGAGAGCATCGGGTTGGCATCATTGTACTTGGCAACACGCACATCATTGATGTAAGCATAGACGGTGCTGCCCAGACCAGTCAGCTTCAGGTTGTACTTGCCCTCGGCGTTCTTAGCCACAGTGCCGTTGGCCACCTGGGTGCCGATGCGGAACAACTTCCAGCTGCCGGCGCCGTTGATCTCCAGCGTGTAGCCGCTGTTGTTCCAGTTCATGCCGGTCTGGGCACGGATAGTCAGGCGTTCGTAACGGCCTGCCTCGGCGTTGGGCAGGGTGACATCGATGGAAGCGCTGTAATCCATCCAGCGCCAGTCACCCACGATGGTGGCAGGGTCACCGCTGTTCCACTGGTTGACGCTGGACTCATTTTCCTGCTTGAGCCGGCCGTCCTCGACGATCCAGGCGCCATGGGTATCCAGCATATAGCGGGGCTCGTTGCCGCGGGAAACGATGTAATCCTGCAGGGTCTCCTTGCTAGTGGTAACGTTATATCCGGCCACCTCGCCTTCCTCGACATACTCGAAGTTATCGGCATAGAGGTACTCGTCGGTTGTATCGGCGTTTTTGCCGGTGGAATCGGTATCCAGCACACTGCGGGTCCCGGTCTGGATGTAATCGCCGTCATCCTTCTCGGTGGGGAAGCGGGCGGGCGTGGTATTCAGCGTGGTAGCGGTCACAACGCTGTAGGCAGGCACGGTGATGGTGGCGATGCCGTTTTTGATGGCGGCATCCTTGCCTTTTTGCAGGTAGCTGTCGGTCACGGTGGTCCAGACGTGCAGGGCCTGCACGGAGATGTCCATATCGTCTGCGACCTTAATAGCGAAGGTCTTTTCGTTCTGGGTGTTGTTGATGAACACCGTGGAGAAGTCCTTTTTATCCGGGGCAGCCAGGGTCATGTAGCTGGCGCTGCCATCGATACCGGCGGTAGCGTGTTCGTTATCGCTGGCGCCAAAGGACGCAAAGGTGGCATTGGGCAGCACGCGCCAGATGCCGTTGGTGTTGGTATCGTTCTCCCAGCCGGTCTTGGCAAACTGGGTGATGTGAGCCAGCATGTAGAGGACGGGGTCATAGTGGATGTAGCCGCTCCAGGGGTCGCGGGCAGAGAGCAGTTCCTTGTGGCCGTACTGGATTCCCTCGTAGAAAGAACCGATGGCAGGCTGGAACATGTACATGGTGCGGCGGGAACCCACAAAGGCGTTGGGGATGCTGTCCAGCAGGGCCAAGGGACTCTGGTAGCCACCGATGGTGTTTGCGCCGTACTCGGTGGTCTTATTCTCCTGCAGTTCGGAGTAACCGAAGGTGGCGCAGCCCTCGCTGTACCAGACTTCCTTGTCGTTCACATCGGCCATCTCGATGTAGTCATCGGTGGCGCTGGTGCGGTAGTGGAAGCCGATGGCATCCACTGCATCATACACAGCAGGATCGCGAAGCATCAAGGGAACAATGTTCAAGGTCTTGTTCTCGTCCGAAGCAACGATCTTGATGTTGTGATAAGCGTCAATGGCTTCCTTAGTGAAGTAATCGGGGAATTCGCCCTCGTTCTTCAGCGCATTGGCAAAGTACTTGATGATCTCGCCATCGGGATTTTGGGTCTCGTTCTTATCGGGGTCGATATAGTCGATGACATAGCCGTACTTTTCGTAGGCATCAAAGATGGTCTCTTTGTACCACTTATAAATAGCGGCGTACTTTTCATTGCCGTCGGCTTTGGCCTTGACCCAGTTGGGATACTCCCACCGCAGGATGGAGACCTTGACGTTGGGGTTGATCTTTTTGGCATCGGCCGCCATGACAAAGCCGGGGGAACGGGAAGCGTCGGCTTCCTCGTTCTCGTAACGCATGGTGCAGGCCTCGGCGCCGGTGGAGTTGTTGCCGTCGTTGCCCATCTCCATCTTGATGTTGGAGAACAGCGGGTAACCATCCTCGCTGCCAAAGAGATACTGCATCATGGCCCAGTAGGCCTGCGGGTTTTCGGCCTTGTAGTCCAGCAGCAGGTTGCTGGTGGCGTTGCCGTTGAGCATACCCAGGCCCTTGTAGGTCCAGCCGTTGACGTTCTCGGCGGCAGCCTCGACTTCAGAGCCGTTTAGGGTAACGATACCATCCACATCAACGATACCGTCAAAGGCATCCTTGCGGGAGGCGGTCTCGGCCTTGGCGGCGTCGGCGGCAGCCTTGCCGGTCACGACGATGTTATCGTACAGGCCGGTACGCATAAAGCCGGTGCCAAAGGTAGCGCCAAACGCACCGATGATGCCGGTCTTTTCGCTGAGCTTGAAGCCCACGCCGGTAGCGGGCAGGACCTCCTCGCCGTTCAGGTAGACGGCAACGTTGCCCTCGGTGTCGTTCTCGTTATACACAAGGGCGAGGGCGTTCCACTCCCCTGCTTCCAGGCTTTGGGAGAGTTCGTATTCTTGGTTGTTGTTGACTTTCAGCACAGCGGTGCCATCGGTTTTGCGGGGGATGATGCGGAAATGGGCATCCGCTGCCGGGCCAACCAGAATGGCCGACGTATTGTCGTGGGCATCGTTGAACTTGATGTCTGCATACAGGGTGAAGCTGCTGCGCTTAAAGAAGCTGTCGGCCTCCTTAACGGCTGCGCCGCCGTCCATGGCGGAGTTGCCGCCGCTGATCCAGCCTGAGGTAACACTGACCTGCTTGCCGCCGGTGATGGTATCCGTCAGGGAGGCGCCGTTGCGGACGGTGACGAGTTCGTCATCCTCCAGCGCTTTGCCGAAGTTTTCGTTCTCATCAGGGGTGTCCGGGGTCTCCACATCACCGGTGCGCTCCACGGCCAGCCAGCTGACAGCGGGGGCATGCTGACCCGTGGCGGTGGCAGTCCAGGTCACGACCTGTTCGGTGGTGATCGTGAACTCGCCGGTCTTGATGGTGACCTTGCCATTGTCCTGCTTGGGCACAGAAGCATATACGCTCGTGCCGTCGCTTGTGGTCAGGCTCAGGTCCATGGCGCGGTTCTGGCCTTTCCACCACTCGCGGTGGGCGGTGGTAATGCTGTACTTACCGGCAGGCAGGGTGAACTTGTAGGAGATGGTCTCGCCTTTTTCATTCTTTTGGCCGTATACGCCGGTGTAGGTCTTGTCGCTGGTAGTGCCGTTATAGCCCTTGGTCTGGGCGTCGGTATCCACCAGGCCCCAGGTCGCATCGTCCTGGTAGAACTGGTCGGACTTGCCATTGAGCAGCCGGTCGCCCAGCAGAGCCTTGGCGGCGGCGTAGGCTTCGGTAGACTGCACGCTGTCCATGGCACCGTTGCTGCCGCTGGCAGCGACGCTGTCAATAAAGTAGACAGTATCCGCCGGGATGACCTCGACGGTGTAGGTGACATCACCCTTTTGGACCTTCACGGTCTCAAAGGCGGTCTTGAAGGTATCGGCGGTAACGCCGTCCACGTCTGCCAGCACGGCGGGCGCTTCACCCACCTTGGTGGCGATATGGGTAGTGGTCACCGTGGCGTCGGCGTCGCGACTCTCTTGGATGGTGGTAGCCGGTGCGGGAGTCTCGTCTGCAGCGGGTGCCTCGGTGGGGGCCGGAGTCTCGGTTTCAGCAGGCGTTTCCGTAGGTGCCGGGGTTCCCTCCGCGTCAGGCGCTTCGTCGGGAGTTTTCCCGGCCGGGGTCTCGGTTTCAGATGCGGCCGGGGCTTCCGTGGGAGCAGGGGTCTGCCCGGCGTTTGTGTCCTCGGCCGGGGCGTCTGCATCAGCAGGGATATCCTCCTGCTGGATGATGGCCGTTATCGGCTCATCGTTGGCAAACGCTTGGGCAGGGACCATGCTTGCCAGCATGCCGACACACAGGGCGGCCGCCAGAACGCGTTGACCCTTGCGTTTTGCTTTTCTCATGGTTTTTCATCCTCTCTTTAGATTTCAGCGGGTAATGGGTACATTTGCAGTGGTTTACCTAAATGATAACGTACCCCCGCCGCGCCGACCATGTCATTTTTCCTGTACAATCTGCACTTTTTCAAGTTGTGTTTGACAGATCTTCCCCGCCCAAAGAGCCGGAATTTTTACATGCTGTTCTTGAAAAAATCCATGGAAAGCAAAGCTGCGATGTGTGATAATGTTATTTAAGTATATCCATCAACCGCAAAAGGCCGCCTTCCCCTGCTTGTGGGGAGAGCGGCCTTGCCGTTTTGGGTTATAAGGTCTCGCCGTTGGTGGCAATGACCTGCTTGTACCAGTTGAAGGACTTTTTCTTATAGCGGTTGCCGGTGCCGTCATCGTTGCGGTAGCTGCCGTCCACAGTGTGGTCTGGCTTTTCTATGCGGTTGTGCGGCAACACACAGCGCCCCTGCACGGTCGGCACAGGGGCGCTGGTTTTATGCAGCTGTTATTCGGTTACAGTGGTATGGTCCGCGGTGGTTTCTGCAGTAGGTGCAGAGGCCTGCGGGGTTTGCAAATTTTCTAACCCGGTCACGTTGATGTTGCGGTCGGTCTTGGCCTGGATGCTGTTGGCGCGGACGATCTCTTTCATGTCAATGCCGGTGGCTTCCTTCATGGCCTCCATGGTCTGGGCCATCAGCACGGGCACGTTGCCGGACACGCCCGACACACCGGAGGCATCGCCGCCGATGATGGACACCTTGTCGATGCTGGCAAGGGGCTGGGCCACGCTCTTGGCGATTTCGGGCAGCACCTTTATCATCATCTCGGCCACGGCGGCATCGTTGTACTGCTTGTAGGCTTCGGCTTTCTGCTTCATCGCTTCGGCTTCGGCCAGGCCTTTCCGGCGGATGGCCTCGGCTTCGGCTTTACCGACCAGTTCGATGCCTTCGGCCTCCTGCTGCTTGGCAAACTTGGCGGCCTCGGCAGCGCGCTCGGCCTCGTACTTCTGGGCTTCGGCTTCTTTCTGGCGACGGTACAGCTCGGCATCGGCCTGCTTGCGCACCTCGGCATCCAGCTTGCGCTGCTGCACTTCGGCCTCCTGGGTGGCCAGGTCGACCATCTTCTTCTGGCGGGCGATCTCGGCGTCGGCTTCGGATTCCTTGACCTCCTTGGCACGCAGGTTGGTCTGGATCATACCGGCGGCCTGGGCGTCAGCGGCGGCCTTGTCGGCCTCGGCTTTCAGCTTGGACTTGGCCAGTTCCAGCTCGTTGTTGCGCTGGGCGATGGCCGTCTGGGCTTCGATCTCCTTCTCGTTGGCGGCCATGGCGGCGGCAGCCTTCGCGCAGGAGACATCGCGCTCGGCTTCGGCCTTGGCAATGGAGGCACGCTTTTTCACAAGCTCCTCCTGCTCCACGCCGATGGCCTCGATGACGCCGTGGTTGTGGCCCTGGGCATCGATGGCGTCCTTGACATCCTGCACGTTGAAGGTGACAACCTCCAGGCCCATCTTGGCCAGGTCCGGGCGGGCGTTTTCCACCACGCTGACGGCCATCTGCTTGCGGTTGGTCAAAATCTGGTCGACCGTCATCTCGCTGACGATCTCACGCAGGTTGCCTTGCAGCACATCGTTGATCTTCTCGTTGATGTGGGCTTCGTCCATGCCCAAAAAGTTGGAGATGGCGGCCTGCTGGCGGCTGTTGATGTACTTTTTGATGTCATCGTACCCGGCGTTACGGACTTCCTCGTCCGAGACGGTGGAGTTCTCGCTGTAGACCTGCACGGTGACGACGCTGTCCAGCCAGAGGGAGACGCCCTCCTTGGTTTTTACGCCAGTTTCCGGCGTTTTTACGTCGATTTTCAGCAGGCGCATGTTCAGCCGGTCGGCACGCTGTACAACGGGCAGTACAAACACGCCGCGGCCGCACACCACCTTGGGGCGGGACAGGCCAAAGCCCGTTACCACGATAGCCTGGGTAGGTGGGGCTTTTTTGTAGCAGAGAAACGAGAACACGACCAGTGCCACCACAATGGCGGCGATAAGAATAGCGATCATCATTGATACATTCCTCCTTCGCTGATGATGGCTTTATTATACCGGCCGCGGGGGAAGGAATACAGGATGATTTTAGCAGAATAAGGCGGTCTATTTCTCTTTTGGGGGAGAAATAAGGGATGTGGGAAGTGGTCGTCAAGCTTCCTATATTATAATAACTTGACTACTTGAATAGTGGTTTTCACCTGGCCGGGAGAAAGCAAACAACATATATACGTTATTTATTGTACTATATTTCTTAATATACCTTTTGTTATATTTTATAACTAAATGTATATTAACGCACATATTTACGTATATACGCTATTTTTTTGTGCCAGTCAGAAAGTACAAACCAGTATTCAAGTAATCAAGTATATATAAGGAACCTGACAAGTAGTTGCCAACAAAAAAGGCTCCCCATGTGAGACAGACTTCCCCGATACGGGGGAGGTGGCACGAAGTGCCAGAAAGTGAGCGCTGTCAGCGAAGCTGACTGAGGGAGAGAGAAATAAATCAGCTGCTGCTAAATTCCAGGCTCTCTCCCCCACCGCCTGCGGCGGAGCCCCTTCCCAAGGGGAACCTTTTGCCTTATTTATGCAGCTGCTGTATCAAATCCATATCCGCCACCCACAGGGGCAGCACCCCCGCCGGGCGGCCAGATGGCCGGAGGCTTCGGCGGCCTGTATCATCGAGAGGGCCGCCCTGTCCTTGACGCTGCCGGTGGGGTTGAGGAACTCCAGCTTGGCCAGCAGATGCGCACCCCACTGCTGTTGCCGCTCAAAGCGATCCAGCTCCATCAGCGGTGTGTGGCCCACCAATTCCTCGATGGAATGTACAATACCCGCCATGGCCTGCTTCCTCCCTTACACTTAAATGCTGTAATCGTAGTCATCGGTGACGGTCCGCAAAAAGCGCTTGCTTGCCTCCTGCCGGGGGTGCAGGAAAAATTCTTTTGCGGGGGCTTCCTCAGCGACGACGCCGTTTTCCATAAAGATGATGCGGTCGGACACGTTGCGGGCGAAGCCCATCTCGTGGGTGACGACCACCAGCGTCAGGCCGTCGGCGGCCAGCTGGGTGATGGTGTTCAGCACCTCGCGGGTCAGCTCCGGGTCAAGGGCGGAGGTAGGCTCGTCAAACAGCAGCACTTCGGGCTTGAAGGCGATGGCGCGGGCGATGGCCACGCGCTGCTGCTGCCCGCCGGAGAGCTGGTCGGGGTAAAAGTCCTTGCGGTGGAGCATACCCACCTTTTCCAGCACCTCGTCGGCGGTCTTATCAGCGGTGGCGCGGTCCACGCCACGGGCGGTGATAAGGCCCTCCAGCACATTCTGCTTGACGGTCATGTTGCGGAAGAGGTTGAAGTTCTGGAACACATAGCCCATCTTCATCCGCAGGGCACGAATTTCGCGGTGCTTTAATTGGGTGATGTGCTTTTCAAAGTCATCGAACCGGATGGTGCCGCTGTCGGCCTTCTGCAAAAAGCTGATGCAGCGCAGCAGCGTTGTTTTACCGGAGCCACTGCTGCCCAGGATCGAGATGACCTCGCCCTTGTTGACATTGAGGTCCACGCCTTTCAGCACCTGGGTGGTGCCGTAGCTGCAATGCAGGTCTTTTACTTCCAGCATGGTGATGTGCTCCTTTGCTTTGGGTCACGCCAGATGATCCGGCGTGACGTCCAGAATATCGTTGAAGTAGTTGTTGGCGATCATCATCACGCCCATGGCGGTGACGACCACGATCTGCTCCTCGTTGAAGTAAGTCTTGAGCCTGGTAAAGAGCTCCTCGGGCACGTGCTTGGGGTCGTTGGCAATGGCGCGGCCGTAGTCGATGAGGACCTGCTCCTCGGGGGTGAACTCGAAGGTATCAAAGTCAATGCCGTTCTTTTTCAGCAGATTGCGGAAGTAGATGCTGCACACCAGGCACCCGTTGGCCTGGGAGATGGCGTACTCGTAAAAATCTGCGGCACGCTTGCCGATGAGGCGGGCCAACTCGTCATCCAGTGCGTAGGAGCCAGCCTCCACCGCATTGAAGGCGGCAGCATTGTGCAGCAGGGTGCGCTTTTCGGCAGTAATGGTATGGCCCTCGGCCACATGGTCGGCCACAATCTTTTGAATCGCTTCGGGGGCGGTTTCGATGTTGATTTCACTGATTCTTGCCATAATTACGCAGGCTCCTTTTCCAGTTGTTTTTGTACGGCGGATTGCTGTTTCGGCTGTTTCCAGGCAAGGCGCTTTTCCAGCACGCTCTGCAGCAGAGTCAGCACGGTATTAAGCATTAAGTAAACAAAGGCGGCTTCGCAATACAGCGCAAAGGGTTCAAAGGTGCGGGAGGCAATCTGCTGGGCGGCTTTGAACATTTCCACCACCGTGATGCTGGCGGCCAGCGAGCTGTCCTTCGTCAGGCCGATGAGGGTGCTGAACAGCGTGGGGAAGGCCACCCGTGCAGCCTGGGGCAAAATGACCCGCAGCATGATCTGGCCGGAACTCAGGCCGATCATGTACCCGGCCTCCCACTGGCCTTCCGGCACTGACTGGATGGCGGCGCGGATGGTCTCGGACATATAGGCCGCGTAGTTCAGCGAGAAGGCGATGACCGCCGACGGGAACGCATCCAGCGTGATGCCTAAGGACGGCAGGCCGAAGAAGATGATGTACATCTGGACGATCAGCGGCGTACCGCGGAACACCCAGACATACACGCGGGCCAGCGGCTTAAGCACCGGGATCTTTTGAATTTGAATCAGCGCCAGCAGGAAACCCAGCACCAGGCTCAGGATGTAGATGCACACGGTAAGGGGGATGGTGACCTGCACACAGTACAGGACCAGCCGGGGAAACGAGGATACCAGAATATCCAGCAGTCTTTGCGTCATTGCGAATCACCTGCAATCAATTGCTGTAAGCGGAGTTGGTGTAATCACCGCCCAGATATTTTTCAGAGATCCCTTTCAGGGTGCCTTCCTCGCGGAGTTCGGCCAGCGCAGCGTTGATAGCGTCCAGGAACTCCGGCTCACCCTTGCGGACGGGGATGGCGATGACGTCCTCGGAATTTGGGATGACGAAGGCGGCCTTCAGCTTATCGGCGGCGTCTGGGTGCTCGTCCAGGTAGGCGTTCAGCACCGGGACGCTGATGCCCAGGAAGTCGGCGCGGCCGGAGAGGACCAGGTCGATAGCCTCGGCGCTGGTATCGATGCCCACCACCTCGGCACCGTTCTCCTCGTACCAGGGGATGAAGGCGTTGGTGGTGTTGGTGGCAATCTTTTTTCCGTTCAGGTCCTCGGGGCCGTTGATGCTGTCATCGTCGGCACGCACGACCACGCGGCGGGCTTCGTAGTAGTAGGGGTCGGAGAAGTCGTATTTTTCGGCGCGCTCGTCGGTGATGCTGACGCTGTTGATGACCGTATCAAAGCGGCCGGTGTCAATACCGATGAGCAGCGAGTCCCAGGCGGCCTCCTGGAACTCGACCTCGACGCCCAGCTTTTCGGCCAGGGCCTTGCCCAGTTCCACGTCCAGGCCGGTCAGCTCGCCGTTATCATCGTGGTAGGTGAACGGCGGGTAGGTACCTTCGACACCGATGACCAGCTTGCCGGCGGCCTTGACTTTTTCCAGCTCGTTTTCACCGGAGGTTTCAGCCGTGGAGGCAGCGGTGTCGGTAGAAGTTGCTGCAGAAGAAGCGCTGCTGCCGCAGCCGGCCAGGGCGGCGATCAAGGTAAGTGCGGCCAGCGCAGCGGCGGACTTTTTCAAGATTTTTTTCATGGTAGTTTCCCCTCTGTCATTTTTCTATGTTCTTGTGTTTCGTTTCGGCGGTTCAACGTACCCGAACAGGTAAAACAAAAGCCCGGGGGCTTTTACAGGCTCCCAGGCACACAGCAAACGATGTTGTACAGTTACACTTTAAACATCGACAAAGCACAAGCAAGACGAATGTGCCCGGCCATACGGATATGCCTGGGAGCAAAACATTCGACAACACATGCGGACGGCGGCGATGGCATGGATGGTATACATGGCACATTTCTCCTTTCGTCTTTGTTCGTGCTTCCTGTTCGGATTCTTTGGCTGTATCATACACCTATTTACCCACTATGTCAATATGTTAGTAGGTAAATAATGCAAAATTATTTGCAGAAACTTACAAAAATACGGCAGCACGTTTGTTTATTGTGCTGCCGTTGGATGGTTTTATTCGTGTAAAATGGCCTTCAGGTCGGTTTTGGGGTCGCTGGTGGGGGTCAGGTGGTAGTTTTCCACCAGAAATTGTAATACATTTGGTGAGACAAACGCCGGGATGGTGGGGCCTAAATAGATGTGCTGCAGACCCAGATAGAGCAGCGTCAACAGGATGCAGACGGCTTTCTGCTCGTACCAGGAGAGCACCAGCGTCAGCGGCAGGTCGTTGACCCCGCAGCCGAAGGCCTCGGCCAGGGCCATGGCAATGCGGATCGCGCTGTAGGCATCGTTGCACTGGCCGCAATCCAAGATGCGTGGGATGCCCCCGATGCTGCCCAGGTCCATATCGTTCAGCCGGTATTTACCGCAGGCCAAGGTCAAAATCAGCGTATCTGCGGGGGTCATGCGGGCAAAGTCAGTGTAATAACTGCGGCTGGGAGCCGCGCCGTCGCACCCGCCGATGAGGAAGATGTGGCGAATTTTGCCGCTTTTCACCAGCTGCACGATCTCCCCCGCATGGGCCAGCACGGCGTTGCGGGCAAAGCCGGTGGTGACGGTGTGGCCGCCGTTCATGCCGGTCATGGGATGGTCATCCGGGTAGCCGCCGCACGCCAGCGCCTTTTCAATGACCGGCGTAAAATCCTTGTCCGCGCCGATGTGGGGGATCTCCGGGTAGGAGACCACCGAGGTGGTGAACACCCGGTCGCAGTAGCTCTGCCGCACCGGCATCAGGCAGTTGGTGGTAAACAGAATGGGCGCCGGGATATTGTGGAACTCGGTCTGCTGGTTCTGCCATCCGGTGCCAAAGTTGCCCTTTAAGTGGGGGTACTTTTTCAGCTCCGGGTAACCGTGGGCAGGCAGCATCTCGCTGTGGGTGTAGATGTTGATACCCTTGCCCTCGGTCTGCTCCAACAGCAGCTTTAAATCGTGCAGGTCGTGGCCGCTTACCACGATGAACGGTCCTTTTTCAATCGTCAGCGGCACGGTGACGGGCACCGGGTCGCCGTAGGCTTCGGTGTTGGCGGCGTCCAACAGGGCCATGCAGGCCAGGTTGACCTCGCCGGTTTTCAGCACCAGTTTTAGCAGGTCATCCGGTGATCTTTCCTCGCCCAGGGCGGCCAGTGCCTCGTAGAAATAGCGGTTCACGGCAGGGTCGGTCTTGCCCAGGGCGCGGGCGTGGTAGGCATAGGCTGCCATGCCCTTGAGGCCGAACAAGATCAGCGATTTCAGCGACCGCACGTCCTCCCCTGCCCGCCAAAGCTCGGCCATATCATAATCCGCAAAGTGGGTGGTGCTGACGGCGGCTTTCTCTTTCTCTATATCGTTTTTGATTTGCAGGATCGTCTCGTTATTGAAGTTCACGTTGGTGATGGTGGTAAACAGCCCTTTCAGCATCAGCTCGTCGGTGCGGTCAGTGGCTGTCCCCGCCTGCACCGCCTGCGCAAGGCCGATCAGCGCGCCGATGACTTCATCCTGATAGTTGGCGGTATCAGCCTTTTTGCCGCACACCCCGGCCTTACCATCGCACCCGGTATTGTGCGCCGTCTGCTGGCACTGGAAACAAAACATCTCTTGCATGTGGTTGCCCCCCCTTACAGAATATCACTATAAGGGTGGGCAGGCTGCGGGGATTTTATGCAGACACAAAAACAGCGCCACCCCGCCGGTAACAAGGCGGGGTGGCGCTGCTTTGGAATCATGCTTATAGGAATGTCAGGGAATGGCGGTTACAGTTCGGCACCGTTGGTGACAATGACGTTTTTGTACCAGTTGAAGGACTTTTTGCGGATGCGGGGGTGTTCTGTTTATTGTTTGTTTACTGTTTAGGCGAATGACGTTTTTTACGCCTGCGGAGAATTAGGACCACCACCAGCAGGATGATGACAGCGGCCCCGATATACAGCGTGTAGGCACGCCGGAACGACCGCGCCGTGTAGTGGATGACCGCCTGGACGGGCTGGGTGGGGGCATCGTCCTCTCCGTTATAGGCCACCCGCTTGGCCTGTACGATCAGGCGGTGGGTGTTGATGCCGTAGGGCGTGCAGGTCATCAGGGAGAGCCAATCCTGCCCGTGCAGGATGCGCAGGGCTTTGTTCAGGGTCTCGAAATCATCCTTGGGGACCATGGGCAGGATGTTCTCGACCCGGTAGGCGTGGACCTCGCCCAGGATGTGCAGGTAGATCATGTCCCCTTCTTCCAGCTGGTCGATGTCGCTGAACAACCGCGCGGAGGGCAGACCACGGTGGGCTGCCAGCACGCAGTGGGTGTTTTCGCCGCCCACCGGCAGGGCCGTACCGGGCAGGTGCCCGGCGCCCACCTGCAGTACGCTGTCGTCGGTGCCGTGATAGATGGGAATGGTCTGGTTGATCTTGGGGATGGAGATCATCCCCATGACGCCGTCGCCATTCAGATTCAACAGGGCATTGTATTCGTCGTCCGCCTGAACGCCCTCGCCGGCGAACAGGTCCCCGGCGAAGGTATTCTCTGTAATGGCGGCGTTGTGGGCCAGGGCGGCCTGCATCTCGGCTTCGTAGGTTTCGGGCGAAGCCTCGCTGACAGCCTCCTGATAGTCGCTTAACGTGCGGTCCTGCCGCAGATTGTTGAGCTGGTCGGCCACAGTGTCGTGGGCAAACAGGTACAGCCCCACGAGGAAAACAAGACCGAACAGAACTTCTAGGACGCGGTATTTCATTCGCGGTTCTGGCGGCGCTTGATGTACAGGATCGCGGCCACAGCGGCAGCCATCAGGGCCAGGCCCAGACCAGCCAGCAGGTTAGCGCCCTCACCGCCGGTAAACGGCAGGGTCAGGCCATGCTGGTTGACGATTTTAAGAGGCAGGATGCCATCTGTTACTTCGCCAGCCACTGCATCGCCCTCAGCGCTCTCCACGCTGTATTGCCAGTAATGCTCTTTGCTGGTCTCATTATACAGCCATTCGACTTTCAGTGTGATGTCCTGGTCAATTTTCCTGTAGCCAGTGGGGGCCAGGACCTCGGTGATGGTATAAGTACCGGCTTTCAGACCGTCAAAGCGCAAAACGCCCTGCACCGTCTGGCCGACACCATCGCCGGTCATACCAACGATTTTGTCTCCTTTTTTCAGATTCGTTCCATCCTGCGTCACGTATTTCTGCGCGGCTGCGTCTTCCGGAACGGCAGTCACGTAGGACTCGCCCTCTTTATAGTAGTAATTGCCCTTGCCTGCTTCGCCCGCTTCTTTAAAGGAGTAGCCAGTAACATTCAACTCTTCGATGGTACCAGTACCATCTTTGGCAGAAATCATAAACTGGGCACCAGGCAGCAGATTACCCTTGGGGCTGACCTTACGGATCTCAATGCCTGCCACGTAGGTAGAAACGGTCTGCGGCGGGGTCGTAGTAGTAGTCTTTTCCTGCTGCCCCTGGCTTTGGTTGGGGTTGTTGGAGTATTCCAGGTAGGCCTTGTTGTTGTTGGGGGTGCTGCCGATGTTTTCGTTCTCGTTGACAGTAGCCGAATAAGTAACAGAAACGTACTGATTCTTGTAATCCTGGGTCAGGCCGTTGAGGGTAATGCAGATGTACAGGGTCTCGCCTTTTTCAATTTTCGGCAGGTCGCTGGTATAGGTGCCGTCCGCCTGCTTGGCGTATTTGATGGTCACGTTTTTATAGGCCGTGTAACTTGCCGGGTCATCCTTCTTGGTGCTGACCTTTACAGACACATCTTTATTAAAAGTCAGGCCAGCATCCAGCTCATCGTGGATGATAAAGGTGTATGCCTCGTAGCCGTCCATCTCGGACAGCTGGGATTCCAGACGGTAGTTGACCGTATCGCCCATGGCGGCGTTGTTTTCCTTCACCTTATCATTGCCGGAAAGGATGTACTTATCCAGGCTCATAGACTGGCTCTTGATCTGCATTTCAGCATCGGCCACCAGTTTGACCAGGTACTTGGTGTAGGATTCGTTTGCTCCCACACTGTCGGTATCTGCGTCCTTTACCAGATAGTAGCCAGCCGACAGGCCCGTAAATTGAACGCTGGCAGTGGTTTCTGCTTTTACACTGCCTGCCGCAGCATCCAGATAAGCGCCAACGATTTCGTTGAATTCGTCGACTTTTTCAGCCTTATTTTCCAGCTTGCTCAAGGCCATGGCAACCTTCGTAGCATCGTTGACCTTATCCACATAGGCCGTATTTTCATCGTAGAGGCCAGCTTCTTTCAGTTCGCTGATCATCTTTGCCTGACGATCTGCATTTTGCGTAATGCCGCTGCCCCAGTTAATATCGGACAGATAATCACTGGTGCCGTCCTTCGTATGGTAGCCGTCAAAAATCTGGTAGGCTTCATACGTATGCCCAGCTGCCGGGTTGTCGATGGTCAGTGTATACGTTGCATCATCGGCCATGGCAGGCAGTGCGCACATAAAGGTGAACACTACCGCCAGGGCCGCGGTCAGGAGCCGCTTTGCTGTTTTCATTTCTTTTGTCCTCCGTTTTCTTTATGTTTTTTGACCAGAACCAGAATTAAACCTGCGCCTGCCGCCAGCATCAGCACCAGCCAAAGGAGCGGCTGGCTGCTGTCGCCGGTTTTAGGCAGATGCCACGGTCCGATGCCGGGGGTGGCGGGGGTATTCTCCTCGTCCGGCTCCAGGGTCGGGCGCGGTGTCGGGGTGGGATCCGGGCTGGGATAGCTGTGGCGATCCAGTTTGGGGTAGGATGTCACTTCGTACTCCCAGACATCCGGCTGGGTCTGGGGCATGCTCAGATCCAGCGAGGCATTGTAGGGCACACTGACCAGATAGTCCTTGGCGCTGTAACGGTAGGCCGCACCGTTGAGGGCGGGCAGCCGTACCAGATACATGCCGCACACAAGGTTGCCGGCCGTGCCGGTATAGCGGGCGGTGGTGTCGGTGCAGGTCTCGTAATTCATCTGCACCGTTGTGGCAGGTTCCAGGCGGTTTTGCTGGATCAGCTTGACCGCCTGTGCGGCTTTTTCGTCCCACACGCCCTGCCAGACAGAACCGGGGATGTGCCCGTTGTCCGGGGTGGGCTGCGGGGTCGGTTCCGCCGGGGTTTCCGTGGCCGCCGGGGTCGGCGTGGGGTTGGCTTCGGCTTCCTGCTGCTGTTTTTCGTAAGCTGCCAGGGCTTCAGCCACCACGTTTTCCAGGTCCAGCTCGGCAAAGTCCGGCTCGGTGATCAGGGAGCCGTCCGCCGTATAGCTGCCTACGCGGTACAGTTCCGCATCGAACTGCCGCACCCCGCCGCGGGACAGGTCCGCCACGATGCTTTTCTGCACATCGGCGGCGTCATCCTCGGCAAAGGCGATCGTCAGCGAGGTTTCCCGAGTGGTATCCACTTCCGCCGCCTGCACGGGGGCAGCCAGCCCTGTTGCCAGGGCCAGCACCGCTGCCATCTGCATCAGAAGCATCCATTTTCGTCTTTTCATCGAATTTTGCTCTCCTTGCTGTTTGTGTGTAGGATCAGCTGTGGTTCTTCTTTTTGCGGTGGATGGCGGTCACTGCAAAGGCAGCGGCGGCCAATGCCATAACGGCCACGCCCTGCAGCAGACTGCGGTTCATGCCGCTGCCGCCGGTAAAGGGCAGGCTGAAGAGATAAGAATCGGTAATTTCCATGCTGATCTGGGTCCTGATGGGCAAATTCGATTGCTCTTGTTCGGTCTCCAGGCAACTGCCTGCGGTCATAACGGCGCTGGCGGTGCTTGTGTTACGGTAGTCACCCGCGGTAACATCAACGCTGTAACCGCCCGTTTCTTGGTCTGGGGTCATAACGGCGGTGTACAGCAGAATCCCCTTGTCATCTTCCAGCGCGATGGTGGGCAGGGTGTTGCCGTTCTCATTGCGGTCGGTGATGGTAAGTTTGTACTTTACCGGGTCCTTTGCGTAGCCAAGGGGTGCCTTGGTCTCCGCCAGGGTGTAGGTGCCCGCCGTAAGGTCGGTCAGGCGGTAGCGGATCTCCTCGGTTTCTTCATTCTCACCCGTGCGCTGGATGGTCTGCTGCGACTTGATTTCCACCTTGCCGCCCAGCAGTTTTTCCAGCGGGCTGGCGGGCTGCAGGGTTGCAGTAAACTCGGCCTGTTCCAGTTCCTTGTTTTCCACATCGCTGCGCTTATGGATCAGAATCTCGTAGATGCGGGCGGTGTTTACAGCCACCAGGCGGGTTGCGATCACGGAATTATCACTTTCGGCACCGCTGCTGACCTTTTCGGTACCCTGCCGCTGCACGAAGCTGACATTGCCGATCCAGGTGTCACCATCGGCCCGGACGGTATCCTGTTTGAGGGTGTAGATGATGGGGCCGTGGGCGTTCTCCGCCTGCAGGGGCAGGCCCTGCGTGGTCTGCCAGCGCACGGTGCGCTCGGCGGAATCGTCGGTAAAATCCACCCCTGTGCCCACAAACTTGCCAAACAGCGTAAGGTCGCTTGCATCCTGTGCTGCTTTGGCCGGGTCGCTGACGGTTTTATTGGTCAGGGTATACACAGCTTCTTCCAGTTCGTTCTTGCCCTGGGTGGCGGCCAGCGTAAAGTCGACCTTAGCCTCGGCGGCTTTCTCTGCATCGGGAATGTTCTGCCAGACCTTGGCCAGGCGCAGCTCTGTATAATAGAAGCCTGCGTTGATGTTGGTCTTGTCGTCACGGCCGGTCAGCACGGCATCGCCCAGGGTGATCACATCACTCAAAGCGGCCTGCAGGGTGTTGGTGGTGTCGCCGTACTGCTTGTCGGTCTTGTTGGAGGTATCCTTTTTGTCATCGCGCTTTGTCACGCTTAACTTACCAAAGGGCAGGACCGGTTTGCTGTCATCCTCCATCTTGTAGCCGTCTTTGCTGTCCGTGAACAGGACGCGGTATTCGCCCTGCTTCAGGTTTTCAAAGGTGTAGCGGCCATCGTTTTTGGTGGTAACGGGCTGTACCTTGTTGCCCAGCGTATCCGTAACGGCATAGTAGCTGTTACCGTCGTCGGTGCAAACGGGGTTTTCTTCTTTCGTATTCGGCTCCGTCTGCACCAGTGTTACGGTAATGCCTGCCAGTGTCTTGTCCGAGCCAACGTTCTTTTTGCCGGTGTCGTCCAGTTTGGTGGTGTAAATGCCGTCATAGTTTTGGTCCATCCAAACCAAACCGCTGATGGAACGGCTGCGCACCTTGATGGATGCCGTGGGGCTGGTGAGCAGTGCGTTGTTCTTGCCGCCGGCACGGGCAAAGTAGATGTTATTGTAGGTATCATTGCTTTGCTGTACCGTTTCTTTGTCGCTGTCCGTCAGCAGGGCATTTACGCCATCCTTGGTCTGGGTCACGGCCAGTTCCACACGGACTTTAACAATCGCGTTGGGCAACCCTTTCAGTTGGAGATACAGGCTGCCCAGCTCGCTCTTACCCGTTGCCCTATGGATGGGCATGGTATTCGGGGTAAAGGTGACGCTGTTGCCTTGGGTGGTTTTGGTAGTAAGCGACGTTCCGCTTTCGGCATTCTTCATCGTAGCCACACGGTCCAGCACGTCTTTGTTAGTGTAGGCAACGGAATCCGTACCGGCGTACTTCACCGTAATGTCATCCGTACCCAAGTTAATGGCAGAGCCATCTGCATTCTGGACGGTAACGGTAACGGATTTCAAGCCATACGCACCGTGGAAGGTCTTCGCTTTCTCCGTGTTGTACGGCAGCAGATCGCACAGTTCCAGATCACTGGTCGCGCCGCCTTCGTTTATATAGGTCAGGTCGTACGCAAGAACATCGCCGATTTCGACCAGATTGCTGGCTGCTGTTTTGTTGACTACGGTCTTGCTGTTCCGCAAAACCTTGATCTCGGTATAATCCGTGCGGCCCAGAGAGGCGTTGACGTCCTCTTCCTCGTAGGTGGTGTGGATCTCTGCATCGATGCGCAGGTTCTTGTACCAGGCACCGTCTTGATTTCTCTCGTCCGTAATATCCCGACCCGGGTCAGCCGGGTAGCCGATGCCTGCCTTAAAGGACAGTACCGGCAAAACCTTCTTGACATCCGTGATCGTTGTGGTCAGGTGCAGGCGGGTCGGTTGCTGCACGTAGCTTTGCTCATAATTTGTTTCAAAGTTAAATTCCTGCCAGGTCGTGCCGTCCCAATACTGGTATTTAGCCTCCCAGGTCAGGTCGCCGCGGTTATAGCTGCTGTTGCTGTAATCAAAGGTCAGGGTGCCTTCCTGCAAGGTCAGGTCCTGGGGCAGCTTCACATCCAGGGTAAGGTCAGTTTGGGTCGTGCCGTCAAACACTTCCAGGTTTGCCTTTGCGTTGCTCTGCATCGTGACCCTGGGGGTGACCTGCACGGTAACGGTGCGCTGGCCTTCGTCCAGCTGGTAGTCGGTCTGGCGGATATTGCCCTCGGCTACATCGGTCGTTTCGATCTCGACCGTGGCGTTCTGGGTAGCAAGCAGCACCGTGTTGCCGGACAGGTAACCGCTGTGGCTGCCGCCCACCTCGTAACCGTTGCTGTACTGGGTCTTTTGGTAGTTGTTGGTGATGCGGTTTATGGTCGGTGTGCCAATATCCCAGTTGGTGTTGCTGTTCTTTGCGCTGGTCAGGGGATGGCTTACCGGCGCGTTAGCCTGCTCACCCTTGCCCTCGATCAGGCCCTGGTACAGCAGTTCGCTGCGCTTGGTCAGCACCGTGCCGTTATCCATCAGGCGGGTCCAGCCGGGATTGCTGCCGGTGGCCGTTGCGCTGCGGTAGAAGGGCCGGTAGGTGGTCCAGCCGCGCACATCCATGGTCAGGGCATAGCTGCGGCCGATCTTGCTGACGTCCTTGGTAACTTCCATCATATGGCCGATCTCGACCGAGCGGCCGGTACGCACGCAGCAGTTGCGGATCTGGTACAGCACTGCCACACAGGTGTGGCCGGCTTTTTCCAGTTCGGTCAGGGTGTCGTAGTAGACAAGGCCCTCAATATCTTTCGTTGCCCCGTCACTGCCAACGGTCATTTCCATGTCGTTGAAGCTGTACTTGTCCATATCGGCGGTGCCGCCGTTGTCACGGGTATTTTTTTCTCCGTTCCAAAGCGGCTGGCTGTCATCCAGCCCGGCACCGTCTGCACGCTCCCAACGGTCGTACTGCCAGCCATTGCCCTCGCTTCCATCCTCCAGGACGGGCGTATCATTTGCTTTGGCTGCGTACAGAATCGTCAGTTCATAGTTTTGCGTCAGCTGCCTGGTGGTATCCCATTCGCTGTAGCCATTGTCCGACAGGCTGATGTGGGTAACGTCTTTCAAGTTGGCCGCAACTTCTTTCTGGCTCATCTTGTAGACGGGCTTCTCCACATCATCCACCATGTAGGTTGCGGGGCGCATGGCGCTGGGGTCAAACTTCATCAGCACATCGTAGGCGGTCAGGTAGTAATACTCTGCCTGCTGGTCGACCTGGGCATCATAGATGAACTTATCCTTGTTATTGTTATTGGCCGGGGTGACTACCTCACTGCCAAAGTCCAGGTTGCCGGTCATGTACACCTTACTGGCTATGCCGGTCACGTTGGTGCCCAGCTGCTTGTTCTGGTCATCGTTCAGCACGGTTTTGCCATCGCTGCCCAGCCAGTAGTTTGTTTTGGTAATGTAGCTGGCGTTGCCGCCCCAGCCGCGGCTGATGTTCATACCTAGGGTAGAGCTGTTATCATAGTTATCATTGTAGGTGGATTCGTTCTTAGCGTAGTCACGCAGTTTGCCTTCGTCGGTATAGTTGAAGTAGCCGTTGACTTTATCGGTCAGTTTGGCCTCCACACCGTTCAGATCCTCGGTGGTGTCCATGGTCATGTTGCCGCCTGCCATGTGCATATCCGTCTGCAGGAAGCCCTCATAACCGCTGTTTTTGGCAAAATCGTACTTATCCAGTTCCAGCGGGATGAGCACCTGCAGGTAGCCGGTACTGAACGAATACGCCTGGTCGTTGCTCTTGCTGATGGGCCGCATGGTGTAGCCGCTCACCTTAAAGGTCAGCTTGGTCTGCTTGACCTCGGTGCCATCGCCACGGGTAAAGGTGGAATTTTCATCGGGGTCCAAGGCAGTCCATGTGCCGCCGCTGTGGTTCTCATCCACATTCATGGCGATTTTGCTGTCGTAGTGGGTGCTGCGGTCGTCGTCGTCCTCATCGCTCCAGTTCATGTTGATACCGGCGGTATTATTGCTTGTATCATAACCGGTGTAGCTGCCGCTTTCGTTGGGTTTGTAGGCCCACAGCAGCGGGTTGATGGCAACCGGCTGGCCGCCGTCGGCATAGTATACTGTTTTGCCGTTGAACTTCAAGCCGCCCTGCATGTTTACATCAAAGGTAATATCCCCGCTGGGTACCTCGATGCCGCGCAGGCCCTTGCTGGTATCCTGGTTGCGCAGCTGCAGGGACATACCGTAGCCGACCATCATGCCGTAAACAACGTTACTATCGGGGTCCTTCACCCTCTCGTTATACTGCTGCTCGGTGATCTCGGTCTTGGTGTCCATATCAAAGTAGCCGATATGGCGCAGGCTCGGGTTGTTTGCCACAGACAGGTTATAGGCTGCCTTGGCGGAGACGCGCATGGGGTTGGCATCCAGCACAACACGGTCATTATACTGGTTGGTGTCGGTCCAATACGATTGATAGCTGCTGTTATCGAACCATGCTTCAATGGTCGGTTGTACCGTTGCGCCATTGTGCATGCCGCCTACCTTGATGGAGAACTGCATCGTCAGGTTCATGGTGCCGAGGTCTTTCTCCTCGATCACATGGTCCTGGTAGCCCTCCAGAATCTGGCAGTGCGACTCGGGGTCGTAATAGGTGTAAGAACTCTTGAACACCGTGCCTTTGCCCGACAAGCTGATCTCACCGCTTTCGCAGGGAACCTTGATGCGCATCCACAGGCGCTCGGTAGCGTTCAACAGTTTGTCACCCATCCCCGCGCTCTTGGTATCCAGCGAGACAATGTAGTTTGCGGTGCTGAAACTGCGGATCAGGGCGTTATCCTTGGTCGCATCGCTGCCGGCGGTCCACTGTACCGGGGTCTCGGGGCGGACTATTTCCGTGTGGTTGTCCGTGTACGTAACTTCCAGGGTTTTATCGGTTTCAACAGGGGCATCCTTGTCGTAGTTCAGTGGGTAGGTTTTGCCGGTGGGTTTTACGCTCTTTACGTTTTCGGCCTTTACCCCGTTCATCACTTCGCCGGCGGTAATTACGCCGTCCTCGGCATCGTAATAGTCTTTTTTGCCGTCGCCGGTGTCCTGCTTCGTGATCGACATCCGATAAATATACATATCGTTGCTTTCGATCTCGATGTTGCTGTTCTCGTAGTAGTCCGCCGTCAGCTTGACGTTGTTCACGTTGGGCACGGTGGAGGTCAGGTATTTGCCGCCATCCTCGGTGCCCTCGGCAGCGATCTTATCCGAGGTGTTATGATAATTTTTGGTAAAGGTGTAGGGGTAGTAGTCGTCGCGCCAGACGTTGTATTTATCGCTGTCCATGGCTGCGGCGGCGATCAGGTCCATCACACCGTTTTTGCTGGTGCTGTAAACATCGTTGCCGCCGTCATCGCCGGTAGCAATGTTGCCGTACAGGCCGCCGCCCTGGAAGTTGAACGTGCCGCCGCTATGGCACAGGCCGCCGCCCTCGGGGGCATTGTTGGTGGTGATGTCGCCGCCGTTTACGGTCAGGGTGCCGTTGCTTTGGCACACACCGCCGCCGCGTTTGGTGGCTTTGTTGCCGGTAATGTTACCGCCGCGCATCAGGCAGTTGCCGCCGTTTATGTACCAGCCGGCGCCATTGACGGCCTTATTGCCACTGATGACTACACCCTGCGAGGCATTGGTGTTGCCAAGCAGCAGGCTGCTGCCGCCGTTCTGGTACACGCCGCCGCCGCTTTCGGTACAGGTGTTGCCGGTGATGCTGCCGCCGGCCAGGGTCATGGTGCCGCCCGCCTGGTAGATCGTGCCATTTTTGCAGGTATTGCCGCTGATCTTGCCCTTGGTCATGGTAAACTCAGCACCGCTGTTGTTGGCAATGTAGATGATACCGTTCTGGGTTGCGCTGTTGTTGGTGACAGAACCGCTTTGCAGCGTGTAGCTACCCTTGGCAACGTAGACTGCACCGCCGTAGCCGCAGGCGCTGAACGCTGCATTCTCAAAGACGCTGCAGTTGGTGATGACCGCGTCATCGGTCTGGGTAAAGCTGCCGTCGATGACATATACCGCGCCGCCGCGGCCCGCCTGGCAACCGGTGATGGTGCTGCCCTGGCCAAGGGTGAAGCTGCTGCCGCTGTCCACGCAGACCGCACCGCCGCGGTACGCCGCACGGCTGTTGGTGATGGTGGTATCGGTCATAGTAACATTGGCATTGTTGCGCAGCAGCAGTGCGCCGCCGTCGGTAGCGGTGCCGCTGATGGTGCCGCCGCCGATAATGGCAACATCGCTTTCAACGGTCAGGGCGGGTTTGCCGCCGATGCCCGTAATGGTATGACCCGCCAGATCCAGCGTGACGTTGGTGTCCTGGCTGATCTGGGTGCTGGAGTTGGTATTGGTCAGCAGCTGGACAGTCAGCTTTTGGTCGGCATCCTCCGCCAGCATGGCGCGGGCGGCATCCACGGCCTCCTGCAGGCTGTTGTAAATCACACCCGTTTCCACGATCTGCGCGACCTCAGTTTCCACCTTGGGCACGCTCAGGGTCAGGGGGTAAGTGCGCTGGATGGGGTCGTAGTCGATGGCTTCATCTTTCAGGGTCTCGCTGGTATTCTCGTTCAGCCAGCGGCCATTGTCGTGGATGGCCGATGCCTGGGGCAGGTGCAGCACGGTATCGGCCTGGGTCTTGTAGGCATACACATCCTGGCCCAGCTGGGCGCGGTTGTTTTCCACCGTGCCGTCCGCAACCTTGACGATGAGGGTGTTATAGTTCGTGTTTTTTCCCACAACATCGGTGCTGATGCCGCCGCCGTACTTCTGGGCAATATTATCTGCAATGGTGCCGCCGGTCACGATCATGGTCTGTGTATCGGCGGCATGGCCCATGTAGTAATCACGGTATTGGTTATCTTTGCCGCGTTTTTCCGGCTTGATCTGGCGGGCCGCGTAGATGCCTCCGCCATAGTTGGCCGTGTTGTTGGTGATGGTGCAGTCGGTCAGGCGCAGGCGGCTTTCGCCGCCCACGGTATCATAGGCCGATGCGAAAATGCCGCCGCCCTTGACGGTTGCCGTGTTGCCGCTGATGGTGCAGTTGGTTGCGTTCAGCGTACCCAGGCCGGAAGCATTCCAGTCATCATTATCATTGCCGCCCACGCGGATACCGCCGCCGTAGTTGCCGGTGTTATCTTTGATGGTGCAGTCGGTCAGGTTGACAATGCCCCGTACCGATTGGTAGTAGCTGATGCCCATGCCGCCAGCACCGCGGGCCGCTGTGCCGTGGTTGCCGGTAATGTGGCAGTTAGTAAAGGTAACCACACCCTCTTGCTGGTCGCCAAAGCCATAGTTTGTAAGGGGGCTGCTGACATACACACCGCCGTTGGGGCCGCTGTTGTTGCTGATGGTACAGTTGTCCAGCGTGACGTTCTGCTTATAAACTTCAAAGCCACCGGCGCCATCCTGGCTGGTAATGCTTGCCGCGTTGCCCGTAATGGTGCAGCCCGTCCATATGCTTTGGGCCTGGATGCTGAGCTTTTTCCACTCATCGCTGTCTGCTCTGTTTGCGTTTGGCAGGCTAACGGGCGTATAATAACAGTTTTTGTTGTCGGTAATGGTCACGTTGGTAAAGGTGCCGGTGGCGGGGAAAGCGTTGCCGTCCTTATCCAGCGTACCGCCGCCATAATAGCGCAGGATACGGCCCTCGCCCTGGGTCTTGGTGATGGTGCAGTTACTCATCTCCACGCTGTTGCCATAGGCAATGTACAGCAATGCCGCATCGCCGTCCGTGCGGCCATATTTTACGGTATTGTTATCAAAAACCGTATCATTGATTTTCAGCAGGTTATTGTTGGTGTAGTTTGTATCCACATACACGGTGTAGCGGTTTCCTACATTTTTCACAAAGCGGCAATGGTCGATCCACATATCGCGCTGGGCCGTGCTGGCGGAACCTGTGCCGATATAAATGGCCGAGGCCGTGTTGCCGTAGGCCGCAACGTTGCCATCAAACAGCATATAGCGCATGTTTTTGGTTGCGCCGCCGCTCACACTCAGTGCAGCATTGCCGCCGCTGTAGTTGCCGTAGCCGGAAGTGTTATGGATGAACTTGGTGTCGTAACTCTCCTTGGGAAGTTCAACGCCCGATAGATCGCGGACGGAGTACAGGTTACCGCCCACGTACATGCCACTGCCGCCGTTATAGGACTTGTTTTCCTCAAACCGGTTGTCCGTGCCCAGGGTCAGGGTGCCATTATACTGGTAGACAGCGCCGCCTTGAGCCGTGGTAGTGCTGTTGTTGGTGAAGGTGCAGTGGTCCAGCAGGGTCGTTACCGTAATGGCCGACGGGTCAATGTATAGGGCACCACCATTGCCGTAGGCCTTGTTATTCTCAAAGGTATTGTTCTCCAGCACTACGTCATACGCACCATACTTTTCGCTTTCAGCCTTTTCCGTATTGATGCGGGGCTGCATGTAGATTGCACCGCCGCGGTCGCTAGTGCTGTTGCCTGCAAAGGTGTTGCCGCGTAACGTAATGGTGTGGCTGTTCAAGAACATAGCGCCGCCGACACTGCGGGCGTAGTTATTGGTAAAGGTACTGTTGGTGATAGTAGCCTTGCTGGAAGCACTATTCATAAAGATAGCGCCGCCATAATAGTTGCTTTCCACACGGTTATTGGCAAAGGTGCAGCCGTCAGCTTCCAGCACGCCAGCGCCACCAAAGCGTATGCCTGCACCATGGTCCGTGCTGGTATAGGTCATATTGCTGATGGTGGTATCCTTAAGGACCAGATTGGTATTATTGCCTGTATAGACACCTCTGGTAGAACCGGTCAGGGTCACGCCCTGCAGCTTTACGGTGGTGTTTTCGGGTTTGCTAGTCTGGCCGTTGGTAACAAGCAGCGTGCCGCTTTCGCTGGTCAGTTTGCCGCCGCCATCGGCTAGGTTATAGTCGTCCTCACCCTTAGCATTGCACAGGGTAAAGGTCAGATCGGCCTTGTTCAGGTCCGTTACCGTGATATGGCCGGTGAGGGTGTAGCCGTTCAGGTTCAGGGTGGGGCTGTGCTTGGTGTTGTTGATGGTCACATCCTCGGTCTGGTCGCGCAGCAGGTGGATGGTGGTGTTAGTTTCTGTGTCCTCGGCATCCGCTGCTTCCATGGCCTTGATGGCCTGGTTGATGCTGAAATACTTATCACTGCCAATACGGGCGACGTAACTGCCGGTGTTCTCCCCCGCCGGGGCCAGGGTGTAGATGGTCTGGGATTTGGCGGGCTCCTGCACAGCCTTGACGCCTGTCTCATTGTCGTTTTTCAGCCAGACGAGATTTTCGGCATCCTCGATGCCCTTAGTGTACAGGGCTTGGGTATCGGCCAGGTCGACCGTACCACCCTGGGCAAACAACACATCGCCCGCGATGGTGCCGCCGTGGAGCAGGGTCTTTTCGCCCACGGTCAGGGAGCTGTCGGCTCCGCCCAGATACAGGTTGCTGGCCAGCTGGCTGGCGGTGTTATCCCGGATGATGCCGCCCACGTCCGCGCCCTCGGCGGCAGAGAGGGTGACTTTAGCCTTGGTCGCAATGTAGAGAGCGCCGCCGTTGTCGGCGGTATTTTCGTAAATTTCGCCGCCGGTCATGGTAAAGGTGCCAAGGCCGGTGCCGGTGCTCATGTACACCGCGCCGCCATTAACGGCGGTGTTGTTATAGATCTCACCACCTGTGATGGTAAGGGTAGTGATGTGGTTGCCGCCGGTCGCGTTGCATGCCACAATTGCGCCGCCGTTGGTGGTGGCGGTGTTGTCATGGAAGCTGCCGCCATTGATGGTAAGGGTACCCAATTGCCCCATGTACACTGCGCCGCCGTTGACAGCCTTATTGTTGTAGAACTCGCCGCTGTTGATGGTGACGGTGTTGCCTTGACCATTTGCAAAAATAACACCGCCGTTCTGGCTGGTAGTCGCATTATCGTGATATTCACCGCCATCAACAGTAAGGGTATTTCTATTGCCCAGATATACACGCCCGCCTTGGTTACCGTTGTTCTCATAGATTTTGACATTCTTCAAGTCAACGGTAGAGTCGTTGCTATTCTGCACAATGCTATAGCCGGTGTTTTTCGTAAACACTGCGCCGTCTACTTTGATATTATTGTCGTTATTCAGCCAGATACACGCGCTGGTGTTGCCGGTAAAGGTTACATCTTTGGCCGTAACATCAATGTATCTGTCACCGTATACCGCGCGGGACAGGTTACGCAAGGTCAGGGTCTTGCCGGTCAGTATCAACTTGTTATGGGCCGATTTTGTGCCGTTGTTCATCTCAATGCCGTTGGCCGGGCCGGTAAGGACGCCGCCGGCGCTGCCTGCTTTATAATCGGCGGCCTTTTCATCGGTCAGGGTAAAGGCGTTGGTGTTCTCGTTGTTGGTGAGGGTGATCTTGCCGGTGAGGGTGTAGCCGTTCAGGTTCAGGGTGATGGGGTTATGCACGGTGGCAGCCGTGACCTGCTCGCCCACATCGGCCAGCAGGTCGATGCTGGCGGTGCCGGTTTTCTTCGCCGCCTCATCCAGCGCGGCCTGCAGGGTGGTGTACTTTATGCTGGTCCAGGAGCCGAGCAGGCCGTTCAGACGGGCCACAAAGTGGGCCGCGCCCTGCAGGGTGTAGTAATGCTCGGCGTTGTTATCGTTGGTGACGGCCGTTTCAATCGAAGTCGCGTCGTCCATCAGCCAGGCATCATACTTGCCTTTCAGCTGTTTAGCGGCGGGCAGGGTCACTTTGCCCGCGTTCTTTTCCACAAACACATCGCCGACACCCTCGTTGCTATCGGGGGCAGTCTTTTTGCCCATAGCGAAGCTGGCCCCCGCACTAACGTACGCGATGCCGCCCTTTTTGGCTGTGTTGTTTTTGATTTCGCAATCCTCAGTGGTCAGGCTGGCGGGCAGCACTCTGCTGTCTGCATTTTTCACATACAGAGCACCGCCATCAATGCCCGACGTGTTGCCTGCAATAACCGTGCCGCCTTTGATGGTTGTGGTGTTATTGCGGACAGCTACCGCACCACCGCTATATTTATACTTGTTTGTTGCATCGATGGCAGTGGTAGCAGCGGTGCCGCTGGTGTTGTTGGAGATGCTGCCGCCGCTGATATTGTTGGTGCCGTTATAGCCGCAGTAAATACCGCCGCCAGCCAGAGTCGTGGTATTGTCCTCCACCACGGTATCGATGATGTTGACCGTGCCGGATTTTTCTTTATAGAGTTCGCTTCTGCGCAGGTCGGAAGTAATGCTGATACCACCGCCGCCGCTGCAGTTACCATCCGTGCCGGTGGTGGAGTTGCCGGTGATTTCACAGTCCTGAATGGTAAAATCACCGGGTTTACCCGTGCGGGTGATTTTTGTGGCGTTATCCACTTTGGTTTCTTGGAAATCGAGGTAGTTGTGGATGCCCACGCCGCCGCCAGCCCAGCTTGTAGTATTGTTGTAAATTTTGCTGTTGGTCAGCGTACCCTCGGTGGTGCTGTTATTGATATAGATACCGCCGCCGTACCGCAGGGCGGTATTATCATGAACATCCAGATAATCCAGCTTGTCGGTGTTATGGGCACCGATGCAGAGAGCGCCGCCGGAGTAGTTTTTGGCGGTGTTGTTTCTGAACACGATGGGGTTATCTGCTGTGCCGATGATGTTCAGCTCGCCACGGTAGTATTCGAGATTGCCGTCTGCGCCTGTACGGTACTGGTTGTTGCTTTCAAACTGAACTGCACCGCCGGAGTTGTTTGCCGTATTGCCCGCAAAGCTGCTGTTGCCGTTGATGGTCAGGCTGTTGCCGCTATACTGGTTCCATACGTAAATAGCGCCGCCGTTGTAGCCTGCGATGTTGTTTTCAAACACGGCATTCGTCAGGGTGTAACGGCCCTGGCTCAGATAGAACGCACCGCCGTTCAGGCTGATGCTCTTGTTATTGCTGGCCGTAATGTTGGTCGCGTTCAGGGTCAGGTATACGTTTGTATTGATACCCACTGCGCCGCCGTGGCTGTGGGAGGTATTGCCCTCAAACGTAACATTGTTCCACGTAAAAGCAGCCTCAAACGAGGAGGGGATCTCGTTAATAAAGACTGCACCGCCCCAGCCATCATTGCGCACAGCACCAGCGGTGTTGCCCGTGAAGGTCACGTTATCCATGTCAAACCGCTTGGTGCGGTTGACCCAGACAGCGCCGCCGTGGCTCTGCTCGGTGGTATTGTTGGTAAATACACAATCTTTAAAGCTGGTAGGAACACCGTAGATACGGACTGCACCAGAACTGGACGAGTTTTTAGCCTGGTTGTCGGTAAACGTGGCGCCCACGACTTCCAAGCCCAGGTCATCGCGCTGAGTACCGCTGTCAACATACAAAGCGCCGCCAGAGCCCCAAAGGGTCGTGTTACCAGCAAAGCTGCCGCCATAAATACGCACCGTGGTGTAAATACCGTTGGTATTATCGCCGCTGCCATTTGCACCGGTGCTGATAGCACCACCCCAGCTGTTCGCGCTATTGTTGGTAAACGTATTCGCCTTGTCCGGGTCAGGGGTGCCATCCTCCCGCAGGACACCCAGTGTAATGACGCGGCCCTGGTAGACGTTATCGTTGTTAGAAGCAATGGCACCGCCGAAATGGGCGCTGTAGTTGCCGGTAAACGTATTGGCAGTAAAGTCTGCCCAGGCATAACCTTCCACCCACACAGCACCGCCGCCGCGCCAACCGCCGGTGGCTGCCGAGGTAGCACGGTTTCCGTCAAAGGTGCTGTTGTCAACGTTCAGATAAATGCGGGCGTTGCTACGGTTAGCCTCCCGCCGGGTGGAGATAGCGCCGCCATAGCCGGTAGCAGTGTTGCCGGTAAAGGCGCTGTTCTTCACATGCAGGCTGGCCACCTGCACGGTGTTGGGGGTTTCGACGGGGTTGACCTGAATCGTAATCGCACCGCCTGCGGCATCGTCGCCATTTTTTACATCATAAGTGGCAGAGTTCCGGTCAAAAGTGCAGCTGTCCACTGTGTAAACAGGTTTAAAGTCGCTGGTTTTGCTGTAGTTGTTGGGGTAGTACACTGCGCCCGCATACCGCAGGGCCGTGTTGCCCCTAAAGGTACAGTTTTTCAGCGTGTTTTCCTTGATATTGCTGTTAAAGGCAATCGCGCCGCCGCGCAGGGCCGCATAGTTGCCGTGCAGGGTGGTTTCTTCCTCGGCATCTTCCTCCTCGGAGGTGGTGGTCTCGGCCTGGCCGAAGGTCACGTTCTCGATGGTGTTGTCGGCAATGCCGTCAAAGGCGGGGTCAAAGGCCAGCGCACCGCCGTAGGTATCGGTGCTGTTATTGGTAAAGGTGCCGCCGTTGAACGTAACCGGCACCTGCACCAGGATGTTGTCTGCCTTGACATGCAGGGTGTACTGGTTGGCCAGGTACAGCGCACCGCCATCCTTGGCGGCATGGTTGCCCGTAAAGGTCACGTCATTGCCAATGGTGGTCTGTACACCGGTGCCCAGGTAGACCGCACCGCCAAAGCCGCCCGCGTTGTTGTTGGTAAAGTTGGCACTTTCCAGCGTGAGCAGGGCTGCGTTATGCACATACAAGGCCGCGCCGTTGCCGTCGGATTTGCAGTTGGTGATGGTGGTGCCGCCCTTCATGGTAAAGCTGGTGTCCATGCTGTTGCCGTTTTCACGCTGGAGCTTTTTGAACTGATAGGTGTTGTCCGCGTTCTGCAGCGGTTCCTGATTTTTGCCCAGAGCAACATCGAACTGGCCGTTGGTATCCACGGCGGCGGTGCCCTTTACGTACACACCCGCGCCGGGGCCTGCGTAGGTAAAGCCGCTGATGGTCGCGCCATCCAGCGTGAAGGCGCTGCCCAGCTGTACCTGCACGCCGCGGGTGGCAGTGCAGCCGTCGGCCGCCTTGATGGTGCCGCCCTGAATGGTGAGCGAGCCAAACACGGATACGCCGACAGCCGCATCGGTGGGCACTGTCAGCGTGGAGCCGGTCATATTTAAGATGATGTTTTTGTTTGTGTAGTTGATGTTGGTCTCTTTGCCGCTGGCGTCCTTGACGACGATGGTTGCATCGGGAATGACCAGCGTGCCGGTGTAATTGCCGGCGGGCACATCGACCTTAATGTCGGTCTGGCTTTCCGGGGCCGCATACACCGCCGCATTGACCACCGCCTGCAGGGTGGACGGTTCGGTCTCGGTGATCTCGTCCGACAGGGCCAGGGTCTCCTCGCGGACATCGGGCTCGATACTGTCCGCGTCCAGGCTGAGCTGCGAGGCCGCCAGCAGGGCGATGCAGCTTTGCAGGTCTGCCGGGGTGACGGTGGTGGTCGTATCGGTGGTGTCGTCCGTGTCGGCGGCATCGTCTGCCGTGTCCTCGGCAGCCGGGGTGGGCGTCGGGGTGGGCGCATCCTCGGCGGCATCGGGGGCCGGGGTGGTTTCGGGCGCAGCTGTGCTTGCCGGGTCCTGCGGAGTTTGGGAATCCGCCGTAGGAACCGGGGTGGCAGCCGTATCCGTGCCGGTGTCAGGCTCCGGCGTGGGGGTGGCAATAACCACATCCGCGTCTGCGGTGATGCTGTCCCCTGTTGTGCTATCGCTGGCCGCGATGGATGCCGTGCTCTCGGCATATACGGCCATGGGCTGGGCAAAAGTGCCGGCCATCATGCCGGCAGCCAACAGCCATGCTGCGATCCTTTGTATGCTCTTTTTCTTCATGCGAACCGTCCCTCCATATCGGTTTTGCTATGTGGTGGTGTTTGCCTCTTGCCACTATGTATAGGTACGCGGCACCTGTTTTTCCACCAGTTTGTGGGGTTTTACAGGGCTGCTATTTTTTATTGCGGTCTATTTTATTTTAATAACATGCCGCGATTTTTTCAAGGTTTGTGTCGACTTTTGTTGCGCTGTACCGACCGTTTTCGACATGCTTCGCAAAGAAATTTTTACGAAAATGTTTGTATTTTTCCCTCGTACAACAGATTTTGTGAAATTGTCAGGATTTTTGGGGCACAACAAAACACCCCCGCAGCCGGTAAGTTCCGGCCGCAGGGGCGCTGTGGGGCATGGTTCAATTTTCTATGGCTTTATACAGTTGTCGGCGGCGGGACGCTCGGCTTTCTGGGTAGGTGTAGTTTAGATGATGATACCGTTACAGTGGTCGACTTCGTGCTGGATGATCTGGGCGGTCCAGCCGGTGAAGTTTTTGATGTGAGTGTGCATTTCGCGGTCCTGCCACTGCACCTTGATGGTTTTGTGGCGCTTGGTCTTGCGCTGGCCCTGCAGGGAGAGGCAGCCTTCCTCGGTAAGATAGAGGCCCTTGCGGTAGACGATCTCGGGGTTGAACATCTCCCGCAGGGTGCCCTCGTCATCAAACACGATGATAGCTTTGTTGACGCCGATCATGTTGGCAGCCATGCCTACGCAGCCATCGGCGTGGGCACGCAGGGTGTCCAGCAGGTCGTCCGCCGTGGGGATGTCATCAGCCGTGGCGGGCTGGGCTTTTTGGGCCAGGAATACCGTATCTTTCATGAGTTCGCGTACCATGGGGTTCTCCTTTGTCTATTATATAAGGTATTATAGCATAAAAGCGGGCGGATGCAAGCATCCGCCCCTATGGCAAGAGTTGCTGCTGTATTGTAAGGGCCGATGCTCGCCATCGGCCCGCAAGTACCACCCAAAATGTGAATTTTTTCTCCTCCGTTGCACACGGCTAACGTTTGTGCTATACTAGCATCGTTTCCGACCGACCGGTCGGTCGGTTTTTGTAATCCCAAGAAAGGATCTTTTCAACCTATGCCGAAATACAGTGTCAAAAAGCCCTTCACCATTCTGGTGGCGGTCATCCTGGTGCTGGTGCTGGGCGTGGTCAGCCTGCTGCGCATCCAAACGGATCTGCTGCCCTCGATGAACCTGCCCTACCTGCTGGTAATGACCACCTACCCCGGCGCCAGCCCTGAACAGGTGGAGGCCGATGTGACCCAGCCGCTGGAAAACAGCCTTTCCACGCTGAACGGCGTGAAAAACGTGACCAGCCAAAGCAACGAGAACTACAGCCTTATCTTTCTGGAATACCAGGAAGATACCGACATGGACAGCGCCATGGTCAAGGCCAGCACGGCCGTGAACCAGCTGGGCGACACCCTGCCCGACATGGCCAGCACCCCCACGCTGATCGAGATCAGCCCCGATATGATGGCCACCCAGTACGTGGCTGTGGACTGCGAGGGCATGGACATCTACGAGCTGTCCGACTACATCAACGACACGATCTTGCCCCAACTGGAGCGCGTGGACGGCGTAGCCAGCGTTTCCACCACCGGCCTGGTGAAGCAGACCGTGCAGATCACCCTCGATCAGGACAAGATCGATGAGGTGAACGACAAGCTGCTGGTGAAAGTCAGTGACCGGCTGGCCGAAGCCAAGGACCAGCTGGACGAGAACCGCGCCAAGATCAACGAAGGTCTGGCCCAACTGGACGACGCCCAAGCACAGCTGGACAGCGGCAAAAGCCAGCTGAACACCCAGAAATCCAACATCACCCAGCAGCTGCGGGACGCCATTACCCAATTGGACGACCAGATTCCCACGCTGGAGCAGAAGATCGCCGACCTGAAAGGCCAGCTGGACAAGGCCAACCAACAGCTGGGCAGCCTGAAGACCGATCCGTCCAGCCTGCCGGAGGTCACCCTGCCCATCGACGACGCGCTGTTTGCCAGCTGCAAGCAAATTCTGGCCCAGTACGACAGCGAGTACAACGCCGCCGCCCTGCCCGCCAATCTGGAAGAAGCCAAGAGCGACCTTAACAAGATGGCTGCCATGATCGCCTCCATCGACCGCGCCGATGCCGCCATCCAGGCCGCTGCCGCGCCGCTGACCGGCGATGCCACCATCGAGCAGGCCAATGCCGCGCTGAACATTCAGATCACGTCGCTTACGCTGCAAATTCAGCAGTTGGACAATGAAATCGCCAACGGCATCAACAGCGGTGCCACCGACGAGGAGCTGCAGGCCAAGCGCGACCAGCAGACCGCCCTGCAGGCCCAGCTGACCACGGCCACCGCCAACCGCGATGCCCTGACCGGCTACAGCGACATGGTGAACACCCTGTCCACCACCCGCACCGCTTTGCAGAACGCCACCGTGCTGCTGAACGCCCGCAAGGACGCCGAGTCCAGCCTGAACAGCAGCACCGAGGAACTGCGCAAGACGCTGCAATCCACCATCTCCAGCCTGAACGACCAGCTGACCAAGGCCCAGACGATGCTGACCCAGCTGAACGACCAGCGCGGCAAGCTGCAGACGATGCTGGAGAATCTGGAAGAGAACCCCGTGGACCCCAGCCTGGCCGATATGGCCGTACAGCTGCTTTTAAGCGGCAGCGAGGCCCAGCTGCAGCTGGGCGAGTTCCAGCTGGAAAGCGGCCGTACCCAGCTGGAATCCGGCAAAGCGCAGTTGGACGCCGCGCAGGAAGAATACGATTCTGCCCGCGAAGAAGCGCTGAAAAGCGCCAACCTGGACCAGCTGCTGAACATGAACACGTTGAAACAGCTGATCTCCGCCCAGAACTTCTCGATGCCCGCCGGGTATATTGAGGGCGGCGAGGGCGATGACAACCGCTACATTGTAAAGGTGGGCGACACCTTCGACAGCGCCGACACACTGAAAAGCATGGTGCTGTGCAGCATTGACGGCATCGGCGATGTGCGCCTGTCCGACGTGGCGGACGTAGAGATCGCCGACAACGCCGACGACAGCTACGCCAAGGTGGGCGGCAACCGCGCGGTGCTGCTCTCCATTTACAAGAGTTCCACCGCGTCCACCTCAGCTGTGTCCTCCGCCAGCACCGCCGCCATGCAGACTTTGATGGACGGCAAGGACGGCCTGCACCTGACCACCATCATGGACCAGGGCGACTACATCCGCATGATCGTCAAGAGCGTGCTGTCCAACCTGGTGGAAGGCGCCGTGCTGGCCATTCTGGTGCTGGCACTGTTCCTGAAGGACCTGCGCCCAACGCTGGTCGTCGCCATTTCGATGCCGCTGAGCGTGCTGTTTGCCATCGTGATGATGTATTTCACCGGCATCACCTTCAATATCCTTAGTCTGTCGGGCCTGGCGCTGGGCATCGGCATGCTGGTGGATAACTCGGTCGTTGTCATCGAGAACATCTACCGTCTGCGTGGGCGCGGCGTACCGGCCCCGCGGGCTTCGGTTCAGGGTGCCCGGCAGGTATCGGGTTCCATCATCTCCTCGACCCTGACCACCATCTGCGTATTTTTGCCGATGATCTTCTCCACCGGCATGGTGCGCGAACTGCTCACCGATATGGCACTGACTATCACCTTCAGCCTGCTGGCCTCGTTGATCGTGGCGTTGACCGTGGTGCCCTGCGCGGGTTCCACCGTACTGCGCACCCAAAAAGAGGTCAAGCACCCGCTGTTTGACAAGCTGCTGGACGGCTACGAGAAAGCCCTGCGCTTCTGCCTGAAAGTCAAGGCCCTGCCCCTGGGGCTGGCTATCGGCCTGCTGGTGCTGTCGGTGTGGCGCATTGCCACCATGGGCATTGTCATGATCCCCGATATGGGCAGCAACCAGCTCTCCATCACCGTGGACGTGGCCGACGACACCGCCAAGGACGACGCTTTTGCCACCGCCGATGCTGTAATGGACGCCGTGAGCGCCCTTGACGGCGTACAGACCGTGGGCGCCATGTCCGGCGGCAACAGCATGGTGTCCATGATGGGCAGTGATGCCGCCGTGGACAACACAACCTTTACCTATTATGTACTGCTGACCGATGAGGGTGCCCGCCGGGGCAGCGAAATTCAAGAACAGATCACCGATGCCACCGCCTCCCTGCCCTGCGAAGTGACCGTGAATGCCAACGGCATGATGGACATGAGCGCACTTTCCGGCAGCGGTATCGAGGTCGACCTGTACGGCAGCGACCTGAACGATTTGAACACTGCCGCCGGGCAGGTGGTCGACCTGTTGAACAGCGTGGACGGAATCGCCAACGCCAGCGACGGCCAGGAGAACGGCGACGAGGAGATCAACATCTCCATCGACAAGGACAAAGCCATGCGGATGGGCCTGACCGTAGCGCAGGTCTACCAGCAGGTAGCCGCCAAACTGACCACCGATACCACCGCCACCACACTGAAAGCCAACGGCACCAACTACACCGTGACCATCGTGGACAAGACCGAAACGCCGGATCTGGACAGCCTGTTCAACATGGAATTTGAGACGACCACCACCGATGAGGACGGCAGCAGCGTAACCGAGACCCATACCCTGGGCGAGTTTGCCACCCGCACCACCAGCGCAGGCTTTGTTTCCATCGCCCGCGAGAATGGCTCCCGCAAGATGAGCGTGACCAGCGAGACCGTGGACGGCTACAACACCACCCTGCTCTCCCGCGAGGTGGAGCCGAAGCTGGCCGCGCTGGATCTGCCCGACGGCGTGACCGCCGAGCTGGCCGGTGAAACTACCCAGGTGGCCGAGATGCTGCAGCAGATGGTGCTTATGATGACCCTGGCGCTGATCTTCGTCTACTTTGTTATGGTGGCGCAGTTCCAGAGTTTGCTGTCGCCCTTCATCGTGCTGTTTACGATTCCACTGGCCTTTACCGGCGGCATGCTGGGGCTGATGATTGCCGGCGAGCAGCTTTCGCTGATCTCGCTGATGGGCTTCCTGGTTTTGATGGGCGTTGTCGTCAACAACGGCATCGTCTTTGTGGACTACGCCAATCAGCTGCGCATTGGCGGGCTGGAGCGTACCAACGCGCTGGTAGCCACCGGCCGTACCCGTATGCGCCCCATTTTGATGACCACCCTGACCACCGTGCTGGCTATGGTAACGATGCTGTTCAGCCAGGATGTGGGCAGCGACATGAGCAAGGGTATGGCCATCGTAATCATTGGCGGCCTGACCTATGCCACGTTGATGACGCTGTTCATCGTGCCCGTGATGTACGACCTGTTCTACCGCAAGCCGCCGGTGAACATTGACGTGGGCGACGATGGCATGGACGATCTGCCCGATGACGCCGCCGAATTTGCGGCAGAGTTTGCCGCCCGCCGCGCCGGTGCAGCCCAGCCTGCCGCCGACGCCGAAGCGGAACCCACTTTTGAGACCACCCTGCTGCCCCCGAAGGAGGATGCGAAATGATCCCTGACAGCCATGCACAGCGCAAAGCCAAAGTATACGAAGCCGCGCTGGCCTTAACGTCCCAGGGCGTCAGCCCCGCCGCTATGACCATCCAGCAGCTGGCCGACGCCGCGGGCATCGGCAAAGGCACCGTGTACGAATATTTTTCCTCGAAAGAAGAGATTTTGCAGGGCGTGGCCCGCTACTGCTTTGCGCAGGAGAACGAGCGCATCGCCGCCCGGTTTGACCGCTGCCGCACGCTGGTCGATTTGGAGAATGAGCTGGTGGACTATTTGCAGGAGGTTGCCGCCCAGCGGATGAGCACATACCGGCTGTTGGCCAGCAGCTTTGGCCAGCAGGCCGCTTTGCCCGAATGTACCAACGCATGTCGCAGCCAGCTGACTGCCCTGACCGATGCGCTGGTGGCCCGCCTGCAGGCCGCCGGGGAGATCGACCCCGGCTTGACGATGGACGCTTGCCGCACCTCGATCTTCTGCACCGTGACCGGCGGGTTGATTGCCCTGTGCTGCAGCGCCGGCAACGGGGATGCCCTGCCAGATTTGCCGCAAAACCTGCGCGACAATTTGCACAGGAGTTTGCGGCCACAGAAATAAAGTACTGACAAAAAAGCGTCCCACATCCATGGATTGGATGCAGGACGCTTTTTTATGTTACTGTAAAGCGATTACTTTTTCGCAGGTTCATCTTCGTGTTTACGGCCCCAACCGGTAATGACCGCAACCAGGAAGGTGCCAAACAGTGCAAAGGCGTATACTGTTCCGCCTGCCACTTCTACAGGGGAAAGTCCGGTCAGAGCAGCACCGATAAATACAAACACGCTCATAAACGGCACAATAGCAGGCAGGCTGTTTGCCGTACCATCCAGAAGGTTTGCACGACGGTAGGGATGAATGTTCTTGGCAGAGCCAATGCGGTTCAAGATGGGACCAAAAGTCAGAATCGAAGCACTGGTAACACCACCGAACAGGATCGTTGTCAGGGAAATGCCAAGCATGCAAATTAGTTCAGCGCCGCGCTCGGTGCTGGCGGCCTTGCTCTGCAGAATACTGTCCGCCAGATAATCCAACAGGCCGGCGTCATTCAATACACCCATAATGCCAAAAACCGAAATGACCAGCGCACAGGTAGGCAGAATATTGTTCACACCATCAATGAGGAAACCCACAGCCGCGTTGTTCGCTGCATCGTTAGCAAATACATCGGCAAAAGTGAACAGTCCTGCTGCCAGTCCCACAACGGTACCCAGGCTGAGGCCAACGCCGATACCTGCATAGATGTTGCGGGTCTTGGTAGAAACAACCAGCATTACTACAACTGGGAGCAGCATGACCAGTGTTGTCGGATTCGATACCGCATCGATCTCGCCGCCCTGATAAGTACCGCCGATACCGCCAACGATAGCAAAGAACACGATGGTAATGAGCCCAGCAACTGCAGAATACTGCACACGACTGCTGACGACACCGCCAATATCTGCCGGGCGGCCATCATGGAACTGCTGCGTGGAAGAAGATGCAATCGTAGTATCAGAGATAGGGGCAAGGTTGTCACCAAACACAGCGCCGGAAACAATGCAGCCAGCCATCCACATAGGATTTGCGCCCAGAATCAAGCCTGCCGGGTAAAAAATCGGAAACGCAATAAACATGGTTCCAATAGAGGAACCGGTCGCCGTAGAGACAATGCAGGTTGCCAGAAAAGTAAAGGCAACAAATAACCCCCCACGGATTCCGAAGGAATTTGCCAGCCAGACAAAACCACCAGACAAACCGCAGATCTTAATCAACTGGCTGAACATACCCGTCAGGAGAAGAATTACCACAACCGAAACCGATGTAATGGAGCTTATCCCCCGCACGGCGCTATCCCAGAATTCGCTGTAGCTGGTGCAGAACAATCCGCCTACCAACAATGCAATGAAACCGCCTACCGCCAGGGCCTCCATGTTGAACGCCTTGAAAATAATGAATAGAACAACACAGAAAAAGACATAAATCACAACTGGCACCAACGAGAAAAACATTCCGCCGCGAAATGTCAGTTTTTTCCTTGTTTCGTCCATGATAATTTGATTCCTCCTTATATCCGGAATATCAGGTTATTAACCCCTTTTGTCTGGCCAGTTCAGTGAAAGCTGCCTTAATACGTTCAAAGCGCTGTACCGCATCTTCATCTTTGGCAAAGCAGGCTGTTACAATGCGGATGAAACCTGCGCCCTGCTCCCCATAAGGGGTGCCCTGGTTTACCATAATTTTGGCGTGCTCCATCAGATAATCAGCCACTTCCTGCGAAGTCCCCAGGGCGCTCACATCCAGCCAGGAAAGGATGCCGCTTTCACTCATGCGCATCTTGACGCCCGGTGCAGAGCCCAGAATTTCATAAGCCAATCTGCGTCGGCGATCCAATCTCTCATAGTATTCCGGCAAAATTGTCTTATCCTTCAGCGCTGCAATCGCACCAAAGGTAGAGGCTGTGCAGGGTGCTCCCAGAACGTTCACCGCACCACCGTAAAATACGTCCATGATGTGATCATCTGCATACAGGTACGCCATACGATAGCCGCTCAGACCGTAGCCCTTAGACAGCGAACAAACCGTAACCGTGCGTTCCCACATGCCAGGAAGAGTGCAGGGGGACACAAACTCGATTCCATCAAAGATATGGTCCTCAAACGCCTGATCACAAACCAAAACCAGATCATGGCGAACAATAAACCTCGCCAATTCTTCCAGGTTATCTTTACGGTATACAACTGTAGTGGGATTGTTGGGATGTGTCAGCAGCACCATTTTTGTGTGCGGCGTAACACGCTTTTCCAGTTCCTCGATATGAATACGATAATTGTCATCATACCAGGTCGGCACATGAACAGCCTTAGCCCCAAGGAGTTTGCAGTTCAAATAGTTGCTGGGATAGCTGGGGTCAGGGACCAGCACTTCGTCACCGGCTTCCAAGAACGGCATCATCGCAAACAGCAGGCCAGAGTCCGAACCCGGGGTCACAATTACATTCCGACTGGGATTGATTGCCAGGCCCGTCCGCTCATGGATATGTTCGGCCAGCGCGCAGCGTAGTTCGTACATACCGACAGGCAAGGTATAGTGGGACGGGAATCCTCCCTTTACCGCTTCCATCGTAGCCTTTTTCACCGATTCCGGGATAGACGGGTCTGGGTAAAACATATCTGCCCAGGCCATTACATCGCCGCCTGCTTTCTGGAATACGCTGGCACCTTCGCCTACATCCGCCTTGCTGACATTTAGGAATAAGCCGCCCTGCAGGTCCTTAAATCGGGCATTCATCTTTGTTTTGATATCCATGAAATTTTCCTCGCTTTTCTAACAGCAGTTGTGCTGCTGTCAATCTTTCGGGCGCGGATAGAGTCCATTATACTTCCGCGACAGCCTCGATTTCGCAGCGCACACCCTTGGGCAGGTCCTTAACAGCACAGCAGCTGCGGGCCGGGTTGCTGGTAAAGTACTGCGCATAAACACTATTGAAGGTTGCAAAATCTGCCATGTCTGCCAAGAAGCAGGTGGTCTTTACTACTTTATCGATGCCGGTGCCGCCAGCGGCCAGCACAGCTGCTACATTTTTGCAGCTTTGGTGAGCCTGTGCCTCGATTCCATCAGCAATCGTACCATCAGCAGGGTTTACGGGGATCTGGCCGGAGCAGTAAGCGAAACCTCCAGAAACGATGCCCTGAGAATACGGGCCAATGGCTGCGGGTGCGTTGTTCGTTGCAATGATTTTCATAAGATAGTCCTCCTTAAAAAATTCGTTCTTTCTGCAATGAAATATTTTTCATTGCTCGTTGTCCTCATTATATCAATAAACTATTTTTCAGTCTATTGGCAAGTTGTAGGAAAGTTTCTTCTTTCTTTTGTTTAGTCTGACGAGTCACGGATTCTGCAGCAAAAGTCGTCATATTTATGCTGTTACGCAAAAAAGATGCCAGCCAGGTTGTCTGCCCGGCTGGCATCTTTGCCTTACTGAACTGTCTATAGTATACACATTCTCCGTGCAAATTGCAACTAAGAATGAAAAGTATTTTATTGCAAAGGCTTAACTTTTTTATTCAAGTCCCTTGCAGTGGCGCAAATGAAGGTACACGGTGTTTTTTGAAATGTTCAGGCAGTCTGCCACCTGAATCACTGCGTCCTTGATATTGAAAATGCCCGAGGCATACAACTTACTGACAATTTCTCTGTTACGCAGTACACTTCCCGCCAGCCCTTCTGCATCGGTTTCTGCTGCCGCACGCTGTACGGCAGCCTGCACCATTTCTGTAGAATTCTGTACATAGGTTTCCGCTACAGGCTGGCTCTGTGCGGGGGAAATCGTTTCCAGAAGCTGCGAAAGCGGGGTGTCCATATAAAAATTGATACACAGTAACCCGATGATTCGCTGTTCACTGCCCCGGATTGCGATCGTACAAGAGCGCAGCGGTTTTCCATCGCGGTTTGTGCTGGAATAGCAGACCGTATCCCCCTGGGTCTGTGCATGGATACGTCCCAACATCGTAAGGGCCAATTCTGTGATAGGTGCGCCCTCACTGCGGCCCGTGTGACTATTCATCACCCGAATTGCCGAATGTTCCAGGTCTTCCAAGCTATGCAGCACCAGTTCATAGCCTGTGCCCAAATATTGTGCCAGACCGTCCAGCATCTGGCAGTAGGAATCCAATATCAGCCGATCTTCCGGCGTGAACTGCACCTCAGGTGATTTCATAGTCGCCTCCATGTCCCATCTTTTTTGCTTTCATGATACTGCATTTTAGCCAAAAAATCAAATAAATTCGCGTTCTTTTTCTTATACAAAATCGTTTACCGGACCCATCCGGTCGGCTGTATAATATTCGCTGCGCTTGATCTCGCCGGGCAGGTCGATGCCAGTAGCCTCCCGCAAGCCAAAGGCGGCAAAATAATCGCAGAATCGTTCTTTTCCAAGCCGTGCGCCGATCTGAATAAAGCATGGGTTGCAGCTGACGGCCAGCCCTTGTGCGAAAGTCTCGGCTCCGTGGACGTGGCCGTTGGCGCAGCGGAACCGTGTGCCTGCCACGCTGATCTTGCCCGCGCATACAAAGTAATCGGTGGGCTTGCAGGCACCGCTGTCCAGCGCGGCGGCCGCTGTGATGAGCTTGAATACACTGCCGGGCTCGTACAGGTCGCTGATGGCCTTGTTGCGCCACTGGGCCTGCTGGGCCTTTTGCAGGGCGGCGCTGCGCTCCTCACCGGTCAGGGCATCCACCGCCGCGCGGGCATCGTCATCAATGAGCCGCCGGGGCGTGTTGGGGTCGTAGTCCGGCTGGCAGCTCATCGCCAGCACAGCCCCCGTCTGCACATCCATCACAATGCCCACGCCCCGCTCGGCCACATGGTGCTCCTGCACGGCGGCGGAGAGGGCGCTTTCCAGCCAGTGCTGAATTTCTGCGTCGATGGTCAGCGTCAGGCTGTTGCCGGGCACGGCCTCCTGCAGGGTTTGGTAGTGGGTGGGCATGTCGTAGCCCCAGGCGTTTTTGGCCGTTAAGATCTGCCCGTTCTGGCCGGTCAACTCCTTATTATAGTAAAGTTCCAGCCCCCACAGGCCCGCGTTGTCTACATCGGTAAAGCCCAGCAGGCCACCCATAAAATCCCCCTGCGGGTAGACGCGGCGGGTATCCTGCCGGATCTGGATGCCCTGGGCATTGTGCTCCTGACACCAGGCACGCACGGCGTCGGCCATCTCCCGGCTGGCGCGGCGGCGCAGCAGGCAGTCGTTGGAGGTGCGGACCGAGAATTTTTCCAGCGTTTCCGCATAGTCTAGTTCCAGGATCCCGCTCAATGCTTTGGCGGCAGGCTCCACCAGCTCGTCGGCCAGCTCCCGCGGGGCGGCACGGATGGTCCAGCAGGTCTCGCTGGCAGCCAGCAGCGTGCCATCAGCCGAGGTAATCTCCCCGCGGGCGGCGGGCAGTGTGGCCCCGCGCAGCTGCTGGTCGGAGGCGCGGGCGGCATAACCGTCGGCGTCCACCAATTGCAGCACGGCCAGCCGCCCTGCCAGCCCGCCCAGGCATCCCACAGCCAGCACGCCTGCCAGCAGCCGGATGCGCAGCCGCATCCCCTTGGTTTGCAAAGGTGAAAGGTGACGCATGAGAAAAGCCCCCTTTTCAGCGTAGTTCAGTTCTTTTCAAGCTATGAAACGCAATCTGGCAAAATGCCGAAATTTGGGCTGCAAATTCGTTCAAACGTCAATTGACCTTTAAACGGAATCAGCGTAAAATGTTAAGTAATGAATTTGACAATAATTTGTCAAGCTATAAAGGAGGCAATTTTATGGCAAGATTTACTCTCCCTCGTGACCTGTATCACGGCCCCAAAGCCCTGGAGGCATTAAAGACCCTGCCCGGCAAGCGCGCAATGATCTGCGTCGGCGGCGGCTCCATGAAGCGGTTCGGCTTCCTGGATCGTGCCGAGGCTTACTTAAAAGAAGCCGGCATGGAAGTGGAGCTGTTCGAGGGTATCGAGCCTGACCCGTCCGTTGAGACCGTCATGAAGGGTGCGGCTGCAATGGAGAAATTCCAGCCGGACTGGATCGTTGCCATCGGCGGCGGTTCCCCCATCGATGCCGCCAAGGCCATGTGGATCAAGTACGAGTATCCTGACATCACCTTTGAGGATATGTGCAAGGTCTTTGGCATCCCGCCGCTGCGCCGCAAGGCACACTTCTGCGCCATCTCCTCCACCTCCGGCACTGCTACCGAGGTGACTGCCTTCTCCATCATTACCGATTATGAGAAGGGCATCAAGTATCCTATCGCTGACTTTGAAATCACCCCCGATGTCGCCATCGTCGACCCCGAGCTGGCCCACACCATGCCCAAAAAGCTGGTGGCCCACACCGGTATGGACGCCATGACCCACGCCATCGAGGCTTACGTTTCCACTGCCAACTGCGACTTTACCGACCCGCTGGCCCTGCATGCTATCGAGATGATCCAGGCCAACCTCATTGGCAGCTACAACGGCGATATGGATAAGCGCGACGCCATGCACAACGCACAGTGCCTGGCCGGTATGGCGTTCTCCAACGCGCTGCTGGGCATCGTGCACAGCATGGCCCACAAGACCGGCGCGGCCTTTGCGGATTACGGTGCCCACATCATCCACGGTGCCGCCAACGCCATGTACCTGCCCAAGGTCATCGCCTTCAACGCCAAAGACCCCACCGCCAAAGCCCGCTACGGTGTGATTGCCGACAAGATGAACCTGGGCGGCGCCAACGACGACGAGAAGGTCGCCCTGCTTATCAAGTACCTGCGCGGCATGAACGACGACCTGAACATCCCGCACTGCATCGGCCACTACGGCCCCGACTCTTACCCCTGCGAGCAGGGCTTTGTTCCGGAGAATGTGTTCCTAGAGAGACTGCCTGAGATCGCCAAGAACGCCATCGCCGACGCCTGCACGGGCTCCAACCCGCGCCAGCCCAGCCAGGAAGAAATGGAAAAGCTGCTGAAGTGCTGCTACTACGACACCGAGGTCGACTTCTAAACTTTATACCAAAAAACCGGGTCCCCGCTGCGGGGCCCGGTTTTTTTGCTGCCCCAAACCGGGCAATATCCATCCGATTGCAAATTTTGTGCCATCGGCAGCCGGACAGCAAATTTGCGCAATTTTTGCCTGTTTGCCTTGCCTTTTATCAATTGCATCACCGCGGATGTTGGGCTATAATGATACATAATTCGTGCAGATATTATGCCCTTTGGGTTTAGGAAAATGAAGGAGGAACTCCCGGTATGGGTACCGCAACGCAAGCAAAGGCGCCGCTTTTTACGCGGTCTGCGCTGGTGGCGCTGATCTGGCCGCTGTTTTTGGAGCAGACCCTAAGCGTGACGATGGGCATGGCTGACACCCTGATGGTGGCCGGTGTGGGCGAGGCGGCTGTGTCCAGCGTGTCGCTGGTGGACAGCCTGAACATTCTGATTATCCAAATCCTGGCGGCACTGGCCACCGGCGGCGCGGTGGTCGCCAGCCAGTACATGGGCCGCCGCGACCAGGAGAGTGCCCAGCGCAGCGCGGCCCAGCTGTACAGCGTGCTGGCCATCTCCACGGTTGCGGTGGGCGTGCTGTGCCTGGCGCTGTCCCGCCCCATTCTGCGCGGGGTGTTTGGCAGCATTGACGACGAGGTCATGCACTACGCGCAGCAGTATTTCATCATCAGCGCCATCTCCTACCCGTTCATTGGGCTGTACAACGGCGGCGCAGCGCTGTTCCGTGCCCAGGGCAACAGCCGCATCAGCATGCTGGCCAGTTTGGTGATGAATGTCATCAACATCGGCGGCAACGCGCTGTTGATTTATGGCTTTGGCATGGGCGTTGTGGGCGCGGCGCTGGCTACGCTGATCGGCCGCGTGTTTGCGGCAGTGTGGATCTTGTGGCAGAACCAGAACATCCACAACCCGCTGCGGGTGGCCGGTTTTGCCGACCTGCGCCCCCGCAAGGAGCCAATCATGAAGGTGCTGGCCATCGGTGTGCCATCGGGTTTGGAAAACGGCATGTTCCAGATCGGCAAGCTGTGCGTCAGCAGCCTGACCTCGACCCTGGGCACCGCCGCCATTGCGGCCAATGCCGTGGCCAACAGCGTTTGCACGGCGGCCAACGTGCCCGGCGCTACGATGAACCTGGCCATGATCCCAGTGGTGGGCCGCTGTCTGGGTGCCGGGGACAAGGAACAGGCGAAAAAGTACTCCCTGCAGTTGACCGGCATTGCCATCGTGGGCCTGGGGCTGACCAATTTGGCCATGTTTTTGCTGTTGCCGGAGATTATCACCTGGTTCCACCTGTCGGCCGAGGCGGCCAGCATGTGCACGGTGGTGGTGCACTGGTTCAGCGTGTTCTGCGTGGTGTTCTGGGCCCCCAGCTTTACCCTGCCCAACGCCCTGCGCAGCGGCGGCGATGCCAAGTTTACGATGCTCGTCAGTATCGCCAGCATGTGGGTGTTCCGCGTGATTTTAAGCTATTTCTTTGTGCTGCAGATGCACATGGGGCTGACCGGCGTATGGTTTGGCATGTTTGTGGATTGGATCTGCCGGAGTATTTTGTTTGGGGTACGGTTTTATAGCGGCAAATGGATGGAGCATAAGGTAATTTAATTTCTGCTTTCCCCCACCTAAGCAGGGGAAAGCATTTTTTATTGACAATTTTGGTCTACTGTGATAGACTACCAATAGAAGGAGTCTATCCATGTAGACCAAAGGAGAAAACCATGAACCATTTAGCCGAAGCTGAATACCGGTTTGCCTGCCTGGTGTGGGACACCGAGCCCCTGCCCAGCGGCCAGCTGGTCAAACTTTCCGCCGCCGAGCTGGGTTGGAAAAAAAGCACCACCTATACCGTGCTGAAAAAGCTGTGCGAGCGCGGCATTCTGCAAAACGAGGGCGGCACTGTGACCAGCCTGGTAAAAAAGGAGGAAGTGCAGTGCGCCGAGAGCGCCGCCATGGTGGACAAGACCTTTGACGGCAGCCTGCCGCGCTTCGTGGCCGCATTTTTGAACTCGAAGCCCATCAGTGCCGCCGAAGCGGCCGAGATTCGCGCCCTGTTGGACGCGGCCCAATCGAAAGAGGGGTGACTATTATGCGCAGCACTGTGCTTTCGTTTTTGCTGCTCAGCCTGTGGGGCGGCGCGGCGGCGCTGGCGGCCTGGGTCGTCTGCCGCCTGTTGCGCCGTGCCCATGCGCCCAGCCGGTTTTTGTGCTGGCTGTGGCTGGCCGTGGGACTGCGGTTCGTGCTGCCCTTTGGCATCCCGCTTGCCCTGCCCCGCCCGCAAAACACCCAACTGGCCGAGGCCGCCGACACTGTGCAGGCCCTGACCCAGCCGGAGCTTACCGCCCCGGACCTGCCTGCCATGGTTCCAGCCGCCCCCGCCGCGCCTGCGCCCTGGTACACCACACTGACCGTGTGGCATCTGCTGGCGGCGGTATGGGCTGTGGGCGTGGCACTGCTGGCCGTGCGTGCCGTGTGGGGCTACCTGCGCCTGTCCCGCCAGGTGGCGCTGGCCTGTAAAACGCCGGATGGCTGCTTCAGCGGTCCCTGTGTGCCTACGCCCTTTACCCTGGGCCTGCTGCGGCCCCGCATCTACCTGCCCGCCGGGCTGGCCGGCCCCGCCCGGGACGCCGTCATCTTGCACGAGCGCACCCACATCCGCCGGGGCGACCCGCTGACCAAGCCGCTGTTTTACGCCGTGGCCTGCCTGCACTGGTTCAACCCGCTGGCGTGGCTGGCCTTCCGCGAGTTTGAGCGCGACATGGAGGCCGCCTGCGACGAAGCTGCCGTGCGAGGACAATCTCCCGCCGCCCGCAGCGCCTACTGCGAGAGCATTCTGCGGTTTGCCATGCAGGGGCGCGGCGTGCCCGGCAGTCTGGCCTTTGGTCAGGGCAGCGCTAAGACCCGCATCGTGCATCTGCTGCATTACCGCCGCCTGGGGGCCGGGGCCATGGTGGTCTGCGCCGTGGTCATCGCTGCCAGCATGACGGCCTGCATGGTGCGCCCTACTTTGGAAAACGCCCCCGCCGCCACGCCGGAGACCGCCGCAACACCTGAAACAGCCCAGCCAGAGGAACCCCCTGCCCCGACAGCTGCCCCAGAGGTTGTCTCTGCCGCCGCCAGCCAGCTGCCGCTGCTGGAGGACCCCGACAACAGCCCGCTGTTTATCGATCCTGTACCGGATTACAAGTACATTTCCCGCTTTATGGGCAACGGCCACCGCGGTGACGATCTGTGTGCCGCCCCCGGCACCGATGTGCTGGCCGCAGCCGATGGCGTTGTCGTCCAGGCCGCCGAGCATTACAGCTGGGGCAACTTTGTGGTCATCGACCACGGCACGAACAGCGAGGGTTACAGCTGGCGCACCCTGTACGCCCACCTGCAGAGCTATACTGTGGAAGTCGGACAGCATGTTACCCAGGGGCAGATCATCGGCTACGTAGGCAGCACCGGCCGAACCACCGGCAACCAGTGTCATTTTGAAGTATATGTGGATAATATTCTGACCTCACCGCGCTGGTTTACCGCCTATCACGGAGAGGGTGACAGCGCCGAGCCGACCGACGAGGAGCGGCAGGAACTCATCGACCGATGCGTTGCCGCCAAGGCGGATAATGCCTTTAGTGCACTGGATACCGCCCTGGGCGGCCAGGGGGCGCAGGCCGTTGTCTTTTCGCTGCCGCTCGACCTTTCTGACGATGTGCGGATGAGCAGCACTTTCGCCCAAAACCGCACCGGCGTAGACCTGGCGGCCCCGGAGGGCACCACCGTACTGGCCGCCGCCGACGGCACCGTGACCGAGTACGACTATAATGAGGACGACGGCTACTATCTGGTGCTGTACCACAGCATGGACGACGGTGCCTCGTGGCAGACGCGATACAGCCACCTGGGCAGCGTGAAGGTGCAGGTCGGGCAGCAGGTCGTGCAAGGCCAGGAGATCGCCGCCTGTGGCAGCACCGGGGCCAGCACCGGCCCCCACCTGCATTGGGAAGTGCTGAAAAACAGCGAACCCGTAGACCCGCAGACGGTTTGCGAACTCCTGTCTACCCTATAATAAGGTAACACTCCTATGAAATATTCTTCCCCCGGCCCCGCCCTGTTGGCGGCGGGGCTGCTTTTTTGCACCCTTTTTGCGCCGTTTGGCGCGTATGCTGACAACAAAAAGGACGAATTATCGGCAAAACAGAATCAAGCCCAGCAGGCCTACAACGAAGCCCAGCAAGAACTGGAAGAACTGCAAAACCAGCAAAGCGAGACCCAGAGCCAGATCGACCAATTGCAGGGGCAGAGCGCCGAAGTCGCCGCCCAGTTGAGCGGCATATATACAGCCTTGCAGGAGGCCCAGCGCACCCTGGACGAGCGCACCGCGGCCGCCGAGCAGGCCGCCCAGGCGCTGGCGGACAAGCAGGCCGAGTACGACGCCAGCCTGGCCCGCTGCAAAAGCCAGATGGGCGCGATGCAGCTTTTGGACGGCGGCGGCAACATTACCCTTTTAATACAGGCCCGCAGCCTGTACGAGATGCTGACCTTTGCCGAGACCCTGCGGGAGCTGGCCGACCACAACAGCGCCGCCCTGGCGCAGTTGAACGCCGAGGCCGAAGCCCTGGACACCGCCCGCGCCGAGGCCCAAGCCGCTGCTGACGAAGCCGAGTCCGCCCGCGCGGCGCTGGATGCCCAGCAGACCGCCCTGGAAGCTACACAAAACGAGCTGGGCAGCGCCTTACAAGCCGCCAACACCGCCCTGACCGAGCAGCAGGCCGCCGAACAGGCACAAGCTGTGGTGACCGAGGCCGCCCGCAAAGCCTATCTGCAGGCCACGGCGGATCTGGACGCCTACGCCCGCGCCCAAAGCAGCAAGTACACCACCGCCGACCTGCACCTGACCAGCCTTGCCTTCCGCTGCCCGCTGGACAGCTACGGGCGCATCACCACCCAGTTTGGCGAGGCCGACCCCTGGGGCATCCCCCACCGGGGCACCGACTTTGCCGCGCCGGGCGGCACGCCGGTCTACGCCATTGCTGATGGCATCGTGAGCGCGGCCGCCGCCGTGTACAGCTACGGCAACTGTGTGCAGATCAGCCACGGCACGGCCGACGACGGCAACACCTACGACAGCCTGTATGCCCACCTGAGCAGCATTGCCGTCAGCCAGGGCAGCGCTGTGACCAAGGGGCAGGTCATCGGCTACGTGGGCAACACCGGCAACGTGTACAGCACCGGGGGCGGCGGCTATCACCTGCACCTGGAACTGCGGGTCAACCGCGCCCGCGTGAACCCGCTGGCTTACGTACCGCAATGAGTAACGACTTTTTGTATTGGTTTGGCTTTTATGTAGAGTATCGGCTGCTCTGCCTTGCACGCGGGCTGGCCGCCTTTACCCGCTGGTTTGTCCGGGTACTGGGTGCGCTGCTGACGGCGGTGCTGCGCCCCGTCGCGCTGGGGTGCATCCAGCTGCGGCAGGCCTTGCGCCGCCCCAAAGCATGGCTGGGGCTGGTGGTCCCGGTGGCGGGAGTGCTGGCCTTTACGTGGCTGGTGCGCACCTGGCTTGGCCAGCCCTTTGCCCTGCGGGTGGAAGTAAATGGCACCGTGGTGGGCTATGTGGCCAGCGAGCAGGACTTTGATACTGCCCGCGCCGATGTGCAGGCCCGCGTGAACACCGCCCGCGCCCTTCTGGAAGCGGCAGGGGCCGACGTGCCCAACTGGGACCTGGACCCGGCCTTTACGCTGGCCGTCAGCGCCGACACGATGACCCCCGGTGAGGTGGCCAACGCCATTTTGCAGGCCAGCGGCAGTGAAATTACTGCGGGCACCGCCGTCTACGTGGACGGCGCCCTGCGCTTTGTGACCACCGAGGGCGACCACCTGCGCACCCTGCTGGCCGCGGTGCGCCGTCCGTACATGGACCCCGCCGACGCCGACAGCCGCGTGGTGTTTGCCCACGAGTTGACGCTGGCAGACGGCATTTACCTGACCGGGTCGGTCAGCCCCTATACCGAGGTTGTATCCGCCCTGCAGGCCAATGACGGCGAGCTGCTGCGGGTACAGATCCGCCGCCGGGAGCGGTACGAGCAGGAGCTTGCCTACGATACCCAAATTGTGGAAGATGACACGCTGGATTTTGGCAAAAGCGAGACCGTGCAGACCGGCGTGCCGGGCCGCGAGACCGTGACCTACGAGGTAGTGTACGAAAGCGGCGCCGAGGTGGACAGCCGCGTGTTGGATGTAGCCCGCACTGCCGAGCCGGTGCCGGAGGTCATCCGCCGGGGCACCCGGTTGCAAAACGGGATGATCGGCAAGCTGGGCACCGGCAGTTTCATCTGGCCCGTGCCCGCCTACCGGCACATTTCCCGCTGGGCGAACTTTACTCCCGGAATCAACTATCACCAGGGCGTGGACATTGCCGCACCCTACGGCACCGAAATTTACGCCTCCGACGCCGGAACCGTGGTGGAATGTACCCGCCATTGGAGCTGGGGCAACTACGTGAAGATCGACCACGGCAACGGGTACCAAACGCTGTACGCCCACATGTCGGCCCAGGCGGTGCACGTAGGCGACGTGGTGGAGCAGGGGCAGGTCATAGGCTATGTGGGCAATACCGGCAACTCCTTCGGGAACCACTGCCATTTTGAAATGTATTATAACGATCGGTTGTTCAGTGCAAGGGATGTGTTCCCGGATATGCCGGAGTGGAACCGCTAAAAGCCTCCCTCTGGGAGGGAGGTGGCGCACCCTCTCACTCATTTTATTTTTTTCAGCCGGCACTTTACTTTTTTGGTTTTGTGTGCTAGAATACTTTACATAGTAAAGCGACCCCTGCTTGCGGTGCAATGACGCGCCGTTGGTGGGGGTCGTGTCTGTTTTTTAGAGGGTATTTTTAGGGGGAAGCTATGGACCGTATCGATCGAAAAATCTTGGACATCCTGCAAAAGGACGCCCGCGCACCGCTGAAAGAAATTGCTGACCGTGTATTTTTATCCAGCCCAGCGGTGTCGGCCCGCATGGCCCGGCTGGAAAGCTCCGGCGCGATCATGAGCTATCAGGCCCAGGTGGCCGCGCCGATGCTGGGGTACATGGTCAAGGCGTTCATCAACCTGGACATGGACCCCCAGCGCAAGCCGGAATTTTACCCCTACATTGAAAGCTGCCCCCATGTGGTGGAGTGCAACTGCGTGACCGGCGATTACAGCATGCTGATCGAGGTGCTGTTTGCCACCACGCAGGAGCTGGACCAGTTCATCAACCATTTGCAGCAGTTTGGCCGCACCCGCACGCAAATCGTGTTCTCCACGCCCGTGGAGCACCGCGGCGTGCCCGTCAGTGTGGAGGAAGATGCCGCCGATCCTCAGAAATAACCGCCGTCCTGGTGGGTGTTCTGGCTTTCCAGCCCCATGGATACGCCCAGGGCTTCATCCACGCGGCGCATGTCATCCTCGGGGATGCGGCCCGCACGCTCCCGCAGGCGGCGCTTATCCAGGGTACGGATCTGCTCGGTCAAAATAATGCTGTCCTTGGCCAGGCCGCAGCGGTCGGCCCGCACGCTGATATGCGTAGGCAGGCGGTTTTTATCCTGCCGGCTGGTGATGGCCGCTGCGATCACCGTGGGGCTGTGCCGGTTGCCGATCTCATTCTGGATGATAAGTACCGGCCGTATCCCGCCCTGCTCGCTGCCCACGACGGGGCTTAGGTCGGCGTAAAAAACCTCACCTCTGTGCACTTCCATAGAAAAAGCCTCCTCTCGTTTGCTTACCTAGAGTATAAGCGAGAGGAGGTTTTTTTAATCACTCTGTTTTTCGATTTCTGCGGCCAGCGCGTCGCCTTTGACGCAAAAAGCTGTAAACGCACGGCTGCGCTGCAAGGGCTGCATGATAAACCTGGTACGCAGCGTGTCGATGGCCGCGCAGCCCGCGAAAGTCAGCACGATGACCAGCAGCGTGTACGCCGCCGAGCCGTGGTGCGCCTGGGCGCGGAAGATGCCGTTCCACAAAAAGTCCCGCAGCACGGGAACCTGGTGCAGGATGTAAACGCCCAGCGTCGTGCCCGCCAGCCCGTTGATGAACCGGTTGCTGCCGAGGTCCAGATTTTTGAAGAAGTGGAACAGCGCCAGCGCCGCCAGCAGGCCGGGCAGTGCGCCCAGCGCCGTACGGTAGTAGGCAATGTACTGGAACGCCTTGCTGTCGGTCGCGCCCCGGTATTCCAGCACCGCGCGGATGGCGGTGTTGGCCAGCGGCAGGCCCAGGCCGAGGACAAGCGCCGCGGCGGGGCGGTTCAGCAGGCGGGACAGGCGGTTATCCGGCCAGCGGCGCAGGTAGGCAGCCAGCAGGTAATCGTAGAGGAACATCCACGCCGTATCGCCCAAAATCCCATCCTGGCCAAACACCGTGGGGTAAACGACCAGCGGCACAGCCAGCACCAGCAGCACGCCTTTGTGGGCGCGGCGGGGCAGCCCGTGTAGCAGCCGGTTGAGCAGCGGCACGCAGAGCAGCAGCACCAGATAGTCCGAGATGAACCACAGCTGGCGCGTACCGGCGGGAAACGCCGCCCAGCGCAGTGCGCCGAGGGAGACATCCAGCCCGGCCAGCCTGCACAGCAGCGTGACCGGCACGGTGTACAGCCACAGCGACAGCCACAGAGACAACGGGCGGCGGGTTTTGAACGGCTGTTTGCACATAAACCAGCTGCCCACCAGCACAAACACGGTGCAGGCAATGCGGGAGCCGCAGCCGATGAGGCAGAACACGAAGGAGGACGGCAGCGTGGAATAATCCGCAATGCCGCCCTGGCCGGTGAGGTGGTCGCCGATGATGAGCAGCATGCAAAGGATGCGCAGCAGTTCCAGATTGCTGGCGCGGGGGGCTTTTGTCGGCACGGCGTACCTCCTTTCCGATTGTTACAAAATAAGGCGGCCCATGGCCGCCCGTAAAAGGCAGTTATTTGTTTTGTTCCAGAATTACAAACGCGCAGGCCAGGCCGTTTTCGTGGGTCAGGCTCAGGTGCGGGGTCAGGGTGTTGGCGGCGGTCCATTCGGCGGCGGGGCCGGTCAGGGCAAAATAAGGCGCGCCACTTTCTTTACGCAATACCGTTAAATCCGTCAGTGCAAAGCCGCCCAGGCCGGTGCCTGCGGCCTTTAAAAAAGCCTCCTTGGCGGCAAAGTTGGCGGCGGCGGTCTCAGCACGGTGGGTGCCGTCCCGCTCGTTCAGCAGGGCCTGCTCCGCCTGGGAAAAAACACGCTGCACAAAGGCGGGCTTTTGCAGCTTTGCCGCCATGCGGTCTGCCGCGCAAAGGTCGGTGCCGATGCCGAAGATCATACTTTCATCCTTTTCGTTTCAACTCAACGCAAACTCCAACAGTGCGGCTCTTTCGTTCAGCACGCGGCCCTCCATAACGGCGGTCAGCAGTCGCTGCAGGGTAGCACCCACGGCGGGGCCGGCGGGCAGGCCGGCTTCCATCAGGTCGCCGCCGTTTACGGCCAGCTGGCGCATGGTGTAGCAGGCGGTCTTGGAAAGCTCGGTCATCCGGGCCTCAAAGGCGGCCACCTCGTTCCGCCGGGCTTTGACCTCCGGCGTGTCGGCGTGGGCGTCCAGGTCGGCATATTTCAGCGCGCAGAGCCGGTGCAAAAACACCGCGCCGTAGCGGTTGAGACTTTTTAAAATGGCGGTGTCCCCCGCCGGGACCGGGGCATCATGGATGGCGATCAGCCCGGTAGTCCCCTCGATCAGATAGCCGGGGGCTTTCAGGCGGCGCAAAATCGTGCGGGCCATCGCCGCGCCCCGCTGGTTGTGGCCTTTAAAGTGGGCCGCACCGTCCGCGCCCACGCTGCGGCACTGGGGTTTGGCAATATCGTGCAGAAACGCTGCCCAGCACAGCACCCGCGCGCCGCGGGTATCCTGGCCGCGCAGGTCCAGCTTTTCCACCGCCACGGCCGAGTGCTGCCACACATCGTAGCAATGCCAGCGGCCGGGCTGGGTGCAGCCGATGCAGGCCTGCACTTCGGGCACCGCACCGGCCAGGATCTCGCCGTACTTGGCCAGTGTCGGCCCCGCGTTGGGGGCGCCGAGCAGACCGTCGATCTCGGTATAAATGCGCTCGGCACTCACGCTTTGCAGCGTATCCCGCGCCTGCAGGGCCGCGGCGGCGGTGGCTTCGTCCAAAGCAAAGCCCAGCCGGGCCGAGAAGCGCAGCGCCCGCAGGATGCGCAGAGCATCCTCGGCAAAGCGCTGGGCCGGGTCGCCCACACAGCGGATCATGCCCGCCGCCAGGTCATCCCGCCCGCCGTACAGATCAATAATGCCCCTGCCCGGGGCGTAGGCCATGGCGTTGATGGTAAAATCCCGCCGGGCCAGGTCCCTGGGCAGGTCGTCCACGAACTGCACCGCGTCGGGATGGCGGTGGTCGTGGTAGTTGCCGTCCAGGCGGTAGGTGGTCATCTCGTAGGGTTTGCCGTGGAGCACCACCGCCACCGTGCCGTGCTTTTCGCCGGTCAAAATCAGCTGATGGTCGGCAAACAGGCGGCGCATCTCCTCCGGCCGGGCCGAGGTACAGATGTCCCAGTCCCCGGGGGTGCGGCCCAGCAGGCTGTCACGCACGCAGCCGCCCACCACATAGGCAGTGTGCCCGGCGCTTTGCAGCGTTTGCAACAGGCCGATGACATCCCGCGGCAGATAGATGCTGTCCCGGTTCATGGTGCTGTCCCCCTTTCCCTGGTTTGGTGGTGTATTAGGCGCGGTGCCACTCCTGCGAAAGATCAACGATGCAGGCCAGGCTGCCTTCCTCATCTTTCAGCGAAGCGACCTTCTCGGCGGCCTTGTCGGCGTCGATCATCCAGGTCAGGATGAAGAAGTTCTCAGCCGGGACCTCGTAGTAGACCCAGGCGCCGTCGGCGCGCAGCAGGTCGGGCAGGTGGTCCAGCTCGCCCTCCAGCAGGCCCTGGCCTTCCTCGCCATAGATCATCTCGGGGCCGACCTGCAGAGAGTCGATCACGTTGATGCTGCTATTGATATACGTATCGCGGTCGACCGTTTTATCTCCGGCCTCCCACGCACTGGCGAACGCCTTGACCAGCAGTTCGCGGACTTCCAATTTACTGTCACCCATCTGATACATAACAGGAACCCTTCCTTAAACCATAATATAAAATAAGTATAGCACAAAATGGGACGGTTGGGTATGCCTATTTTGTTTTTTGTACTGCGCGGCGGGGATAAATTTTCTGCTTTTGTTGACAAAGGCGGAAAGCAGGCTATAATGGTTGTATGTACAACGATGCAGGTACAACCAGTTTACCCGGATACGGAGGCGGCTATGGATATTACCGAACGCGAAATTACCAAAATTGCCCGCGAGGCAGAGAAGCTGGTACTGCTTACCCTGCGGGAAAAGGGCGTTGGCACGGCAGAGATCGACCTGATCCACGCGCTGCGCCATCACCCCGGCTGTACCCAGGCGGCGCTGGCCGAGCTGCTGCACGCCGACAAGGCGGCCATCGCCCGGCGCACCAAAAACCTGGAAGCGAAAGGCTATTTGGTGCGCAAGGCCAGCCCCAATGACCGCCGCAGCCAGCTTTTGTACCCCACCGAGAAAGCCGAAAGCCTGAAATCTTCCAAGGCGGAGATCGAGGCCGAATTTTACGAGTACCTGACCAGTACCCTGCCCGCCGACGAGGCCGCCGCCTTTGCGGCTACGCTGCACAAGCTGTACACGGCCTCCAAGACCGAGAGCCGCGCGGGGTTCCCGCACTTTAAACAAGCCACAGAGGGTGAAGCGGAACATGCAGAATGACAAGAACTTCCGCCCGGACCGCATCGGCGCCTACTTCCGCATCGAATGGCTGCCGCTGGCGCTGGTCACCGTTTCGGGCCTGATCTACAACATCGGTCTGCTGGCCACACCCTGGTTTGAGGGGCGGCTGGCCCAATGCCTGGCCGATATTTTGGACGGCAGCGCCACCGCCGCGGCCATGGCCATACTGGTGCTGACCTATGTGCTGGTTACGCTGGTGGTGCAGGCGGCGCGGTTCATCAAGCGCTTTTACGTGCGCCGCTTTGCCAACAACATCAACCGCCGGATGAAGGGCATCCTGTACGCCAACCTGGTGCGCCAGAGCCGCGCCGCGCTGGAAAAAGAGGGTGCGGGCGAGCTGATGACCAAGGCCATCTCCGACGTGGACGACTGCGTGGAGGGCATGCGGAAATTCACCACCGAAATTTTTGATACCGGCGTAGCGCTGGCAGGTTACATCGTGATGCTGCTGGTGTATGATTGGCGGCTGGCGCTGTTGAGTTTGCTGTTTACGCCGGTCTCCTACATATGCGCAGCGTGGATGAAAAAGCCGGTGCAGCGCGAGGGCGCCGCCTACAAAAAGGCCGCCGGTGCGTTAAGCGCCGCCACGCTGGACCGTGCCCAGAACGCCGCCACCTACCGCATTTACGGCTGCGAGACCGCCCGCGAGGCCCGGTACGAGGACGTGCTGACCACCTACGAAAAGACCGCCGTGCGCAGCAACGTGTGGCAATCGGCCCTGCCGCCGCTGTATCTGGTGGTGTCCGAAGCGGGCGTGCTGTTCATTTTGTGGTTCGGTGCCAAAAACGTGCTGGGCACCGGGTGGCAGGCCTGGGACATTGCGGCGTTTACTACGTTCCTCTCCTGCTTTACCAAGCTGACGGTAAAATCGTCGAAAGCAGCGAAGCTGTTCAACGCGGTGCAGAAAGCCGAAGTCTCCTGGAAGCGCATCAAACCTCTGATGAAGTCGCCGGAGCAGCTGGACGCGCTGGCTGTGCCCGCCCCCGCCGATGTAACGCTAGAGGATCTGTCCTTTGGGTATACCGAGGAGCCGATTTTTGCGGGACTGGATCTGACAGCCCACCCGGGGGAGATCATCGGCATTACGGGGCCGGTGGCCTGCGGAAAATCCACTTTGGGGCGTGTATTTTTGTGTGAAGCTTCCTATGGCGGCTCGGCCAGGTTCGGCAGCAAAGAATTCTCTGCGCTGACGCCTCGGGAAATTGCATCCACCGTCGGCTACCTGGGGCATGACCCGGAGCTGAGCGCCGACACCGTGCAGAACAACGTGCTGTGCGGCAGCAAGCAGGACCCGATGCCCTGGTTGGCTGCTGTGGCGCTGAAAGACGAAGTGCAGGCCATGGAGAACGGTGTGGACACCGTGATCGGCCCCAGCGGCACGCGGCTTTCCGGCGGGCAGGCCCAGCGGCTGGCGCTGGCCCGCACGCTGGCACATCCCCGGCCAGTGCTGGTGCTGGACGACCCGTTCTCGGCGCTGGACCGCAGCACCGAGGATACCGTGTTTGCTAACCTGCAGGAGTACGCCAAGGATAAGGTCGTCTTCCTCATCTCCCACCGGCTGTACCATTTTTCCCAGATGCAGCGTGTAATTTTTATGGAGGATGGCAAGACCACCGTGGGCACCCACGAGGAATTGCTGGCGGCGGTACCGGCCTACCGCCAGCTGTACGAAAGCCAGACAGGAGGCCAGCAGCATGAAAACGAACAATAAAATCGGCGTGTTTGCAGCCCTCCGCATGGCGGCCCGGGCACACTATCCGCTGACTATTGGCACACTTTTATGCGTAGCCTCGTCAGTTATCGCCTCGCTGCTGCCGCCGCTGCTGCTGGCACACATCATTGATGGGCTGACGGCGGGCCTGCCGCTGACGATCTGGGCGGTGCTTGTCTACTTTGCCAGCCTGGCGCTGGAGGGGGTGCTGTCCTCGGCGCAGGAAAGTCTGCTGGTGCTGTTTGGGCAAAAGATGACCCACGCGCTGCGGTCCGAGATGTCCCACAAATTGACGCAGCTGCCTGCACGCACGCTGGTGGACCAGAACCCCGGCGAGGTGGCCGCGCGGTTCTCCGGCGATGTGGACACGGTGGAGGCGCTGTTCACCTCCGGCATCATCAGCATGGTGGCGGACGCCTGCCGCATCCTTTCCATTATGGCGGTCATCGCCGTGAAAAATCATGGCCTTGCGCTGATTTTACTGCTGGTACTGCCGCTGTTCGCGGTGTTTACCCGCCGTGTACAGCGCCGCATGCTGGCCGCTCAGCTGGACAACCGCCGGGCTGTGGCCGCCGTCTCCGGCCAGGTGCCCGAGACGCTGCACAACATCCGCACCATTCGCGCGCTGGGCATGGAGCAGTACATGGAGCGCCGCTATGACCGGTGCATCGGCGCGGGCTACGCCGCCATGGAGCGCACTAACTTTTACGATGCCGTCTACTCCCCCGTTGTGCTGTTGCTGAACGCCGTGGTGGTGGGCATCGTTATGCTGCTGTCGGCCTCCGGCAACGCGGTGGTGCTGGAGCTGTTCGGCATGTCCGTCGGCACCTCGGTAGCCGTTATCAACTACATATCGCGCATTTTCTCTCCCATTGAAAGCCTGGGCATGGAGGTTCAGACCATCCAGTCTGCCATGGCGGGCGTGAAACGCATTGATGCGTTTTTGGCCCAGCCGGAACGGGAAATTTCCGCACAGTGTACCAGGGCGGCCCGGGGCGATGTGGAACTTTCCCACGTCACCTTTGGCTACGGCGAGAAACATGTGCTGAATGACTTCTCGATGACCGTGAAACAGGGCGAGCAGGTCACGCTGATCGGCCGCACCGGCGCGGGCAAGAGTACCGTGTTCAAGCTGCTGCTGGGGCTGTACCCGGCCGAAAGCGGCACCGTCACCATTGGCGGCGTACCGGTGGCGGACATCACCGACCGGGAGCGTCGCACCTGCATCAGCTGTGTGGAGCAGCATTTTGCCCGCGTGCCCGGCACCGTGCTGGACCAGATCACGCTGGGCGATCCACAGATCACCGCCGAGATGGCCAAACATGCGGCCCAACTGGCGGGCATTGACGGGGCCATCGAAGCGCTGCCCGACGGCTACGACACCCCGTGCAGTGAAGGGATGTTCTCTCAGGGCGAGTGGCAGCTGTTGTCCATCGCCCGAGCCGCCGCGGCAGACCCCGCCGTGCTGCTGCTGGACGAGATCACCGCCAACCTGGACGCCGAAACCGAAGCCCGCGTGCTGGAGGCCCTGCGGCGGGCGTCCGAGGGTCGCACGGTACTGTCAGTGTCCCACAGAATTTATGAGAACCTGGGCGGGCGAACTGTAGAAATCAAAATATTATAAGTTGTCGCTTATTTTCAGGAAAAGCCTTGACCTTCCAGTGGGTGCAGGGTGTACGATAACCGGGAAAGGAGCGTGATGTTATGAACATCAAGCAGACAGCGGATGCGTCGGGCGTATCGGCACGGAACATTCGCTACTATGAGCAGGCGGGGTTGCTGGCCCCGGCACGCAACCCAGAGAACGACTACCGTATCTATACGGATGCCGATGTGCGGACGCTGAAACTGATTCGCGTGCTGCGCACCCTGGATATGCCAGTGGAGGATATCCGCGCGGTACTGAGCGGTACACTGCCGCTGACCGAGGCTGCTGAACGCCAGCGCCGACAGCTGGAGGCCGAGCAGCAAAAGCTGGCAGCGGCCGCAGCCTTCTGCGCGGAGCTGGCCGCCGGCGACCGAACGGCGGCAGAGCTGGATGTGGACGACTGCCTGGCTCGGATGGACTCCCCTGCCCAGGCGGGCGGCTGGTTTACCGGCTGGGTGCAGGACTACCGGAAAATGGCGGCTGCCGAGCATAAGCGGCAGTTTACCTTTACGCCGGACACCGCCATTGCAACCCCGC
>ERZ841120.165-NODE-165-length-61689-cov-23.364117_pt1 | contig 61689 bp, 55 predicted proteins | sample MGYA00519572_ERZ841120 | MGnify/ENA primary metagenome ERZ841120 (study PRJEB31850, sample SAMEA3708890) | human gut metagenome | biome: human gut; feature: human-associated habitat; material: faeces | place: China | collected 2014 ...
CCAAGATCGGGCGCATCAGCGAGGAGGCCATCTTCTACCTGATGAGCCGCGGCATGACCGAGGAGGACGCCCGCGCCCTGATCGTCGGCGGCTTTGCCGAGCCCATCGCCAAGGAGCTGCCGCTGGAATATGCGGTGGAGATGAACAACCTGATTCATCTGGAGATGAAGGGAAGCATTGGCTGATTGTAAGCCTTCCCCCGATGGGGGAAGATGGCCGAGGCCCCGCCCGAGGCCGGATGAGGGGCGCGTTTGCCATGATTGCCCGTTAATGGGTCGCTGTCGCAAGCTCTGCCCTCATCAGTCCGCTTCGCGGACAGCTTCCCCCGAGGGGGAAGCCTTAGCATTGAGTTTAAGGTGATATATATGACTACAACCATGAACCGCCTCCCGGTTTCCACCTGGAATCCGCTGGGCGTGAATTATGCCCCGGCGTCGGCGGCACTGCCTGCCGTACCCGCCGCGGGCTGGGCTAAGGCCGAGGCGCTGTCCCCTGCCCTGCCCGCCGGTGTGACGGCCCCCGCCGCGGCTGACTTCGGCAGCTTTGCCGCCAGCGGCATGGGTGCCGAGACCGACGCCTGGCTGGCCGCAAACGCCAACCTTGTCAACCATCTGGCCGTGACCGGCACCGCCGACGCGCCCGTCGTGTTTGAGACGGCGCTCAACGCCGACCACCCCCACGCGCTGACCTATCTGACCATCGACGCGGCGGCGGGCAGCAGCCTGACCGTCGTGCAGGTCGTGCGCGGCGATGCCGAGGGCGGCGTCTCCGCCAACCTGACCCGCATCCGCGCCGCCGAGGGTGCGCATGTAGTTTTGGTGCAGGTGCAGCTGCTGGGCAACCGTGCCCGCCGCTGGAACGCCGTTGCCATTGAGCAGGGCACCTCCGCCCGCGTGGAGCAGGTCCGCATTGAACTGGGCGGCTCCGTCGTCGCCTGCGGTGCCCGCACGCTGCTGAACCACAACAAGTGCGAGTACGATCTCGATGCCGTCTACTTCGGCCACGGCAATGACGTGCTGGACTTCAACGACGTGTCCGTCCACACCGGCAGGGATACCCTGTGCGAGATGCACACCGCCGGTGTGCTGACCGGCAATGCCGATAAAATTCTTCGTGGTACTGTCGATTTCCAGCGCGGTGCCAAGCGCGGCGTCGGCCATGAGAGCGAGGACGTGCTGCTGTTCAGCCCCAGCGCCCGCAACCGTACCGCCCCCCTCATCCTCTGCGGTGAGGAGGAGGTCGAGGGCCAGCACGCCGCAAGCGTGGGCCGTCTCGACGAGAACAAGCTCTACTATCTGCGCTCCCGCGGCCTGAGCGAAGCACAGGCCCGCCGCCTGATGGTGGACGCCCGCTTTGCCCCGGCCATTGATAAGATCCCGTTGGATTCTTTGCAGGATGAAGTACGTGAAAATGTTGCACGGAGGCTGAATGATGAACTGGACGGCTGATTTTCCGATTCTGGCTGCCGACGAAAACGGCAATCGCCTTGTCTATCTGGACAGCGCCGCCACGACCCAGCACCCCATGCAGGTCCTGAACGCGGTGGTCGATTACTATACGAAAGAGAATGCGAACCCCCACCGCGGCGTTTACGAGCTGGCCATGCGCGCCACCGACGCCCACGAGGGAGCCCGCCACACCGTAGCGCAGTTCTTTAACGCAGAGGACGACGAGATCGTGTTCACCCAGAACACGACGGAGAGCCTGAACCTCGTCGCCTACAGCTACGGCATGAATTTTCTGCATGAGGGCGATGAAATCGTTATCTCCGTGGCCGAGCACCACTCCAACATGGTGCCGTGGCAGCGCGTGGCCAAGGCCACCGGCGCGAAGCTGGTTTATATGCATCCCGGCGAGAACGGCCGCCTGACCACCGAGGAGCTGGACAAAAAAATCACCCCCAAGACGAAGGTCGTCGCCGTGGCGATGGTCTCGAACGTGCTGGGTCTGCGCGCGCCTGTGGAAGAAATTGTGAAGCGTGCCCACGCCGTGGGCGCTGTGGTCGTGCTGGACTGCGCCCAGAGCGCGCCCCACACCCCCGTGGACGTCAAGAAACTGGACGTGGATTTTGCGGCCTGCTCTGCCCACAAGCTGTACGCCCCCATGGGCGTCGGTGCGCTGTACGCACGCGCCGGACTGCTGGAAAAGATGCCCCCGTTCATGAGCGGCGGCGATATGATCGGCGCTGTGCATGAAAGCGGCGCGACCTGGGCCGACGGCCCCCGCAAGTTTGAGGCCGGCACCCGCAACGTCGGCGGCGAGGTCGGCTTTGCCGCCGCCATCGACTATATGAAGGGCATCGGCTGGGAGGCCATGGAGACCCATGAGCATGCGCTGCTGGACCGTATGCTGGCCGGTATGCGCGCCATGCCGTGGCTGACCGTCTACGGTGAGCCTGTGGCCGAGGGCCGCTACGGCGTTGTCAGCTTCAATGTCAACGACGTTCATCCCCACGATGTAGCGACGATTCTGGACGCGGGCGGCGTGGCCGTGCGTGCCGGACATCACTGCGCCCAGCCCCTGATGGAGTTCCTGGGCATCGGCAGCTGCTGCCGCGCCAGCGTGGCGATCTACAACACACCCGAGGACGTGGACGCCCTGCTGGAAAATCTTGAAAATGTCAGAAAGGTGATGGGCCTGTGAACCTGAACGAACTGTATACCCAGATCATTACCGAGAACAGCCGCAGCAAAGAGAACCGCCACCCCGTCGAGGGGGCGACCCACAGCCTGGAGGGCGTCAACCCCAGCTGCGGTGACGACATCACGCTGCAATTGCGCGTAAAAGACGGCAAAATCGAGGACGCCGGGTTTATCGGCAGCGGCTGCGCCATCTCGCAGGCATCGGCTTCGCTGATGATCGACCTTGTGAAGGGCCGCACCGTCGAGGACGCGCACCGCCTCATCAGCCTGTACTTCCAGATGATCAAGGGCAAGATCACGCCCGAGGAGCTGGACGACCTGGAGGACGTAGCCGCTTTGCAGGGCATTGCCCACGTCCCTGCCCGCGTCAAGTGCGCCGTGCTGGCCTGGCACACGCTGGAGGAAGCGCTGGACGGCGAGGGAAAAACCGATAAGGTGACGACGGAAGAGGAAGCGTAACGTTATATTTCTGTGGCAGGATGTTTCGGCATCCTGCCGCTTTTGTTTGTCAGGCCTTCCCCTGAGGGAGAAGCCATTTTGCGTTTCACTTTTCTTCACATATTTTCCCCGTCTACTTTTCTTTTCCCCTCATCTGTGGTACAATATATAAATATATAAGTTAAAATCCTATGATTGCGCCTATAGAGAGAAAGGGAATGTACCATGTGTGGTTTTGTTGGCTTTACCGGTCTGCGTGAACAGCGCGAGGCCATCCTGCACAGAATGGCGGACCGCATCATCCACCGCGGCCCCGATATGGAAGGCTACCATATCAGCGGCGACGACCCGCGCACGGCCATTGCGCTGGGCTTCCGCCGTTTGAGCATCATCGACCTGGCCGCAGGCAAGCAGCCCATGTACAATGAGGATGGCACCGTCGTCTGCGTGTTCAACGGTGAAATTTACAACTTCATGGACCTGCGCACCGAGCTGCAGGCCAAGGGGCACATCTTCAAGACCCACTGCGACACCGAGGTCATCATCCACGGCTATGAGGAGTACGGCACGGCGCTGGCCGCCAGGCTGCGCGGCATGTTTGCCTTCGTCGTATGGGACACGAAAACGAACGAGATGTACGGCGCGCGCGATATTTTCGGCATCAAGCCGTTCTATTATACCCAGACCGACGCAGGCGAGCTGCTGTTCGGCTCCGAGATCAAGAGCCTGCTTGAGCACCCCGGCTTCCGCCGCGAGGTCAACGCCGAGGCCCTGCGCCCCTACCTGACCTTCCAGTACAGCGCCATGAACGAGACGTTCTTCAAGGGGACCTACAAGCTGCCCCCGGCCCACTGGTTCACCTACAGGGACGGCAAGATGCAGATCGAGCGCTACTGGGATGTCGATTTCCGCCACCCCACGACGCTCTCCTACGAGGCCGCCGCCGATGAGATCGATGCCCGCGTGCGGGAGAGCGTGGCCGCCCACCGCATCAGCGATGTCAAGCTGGGCGCGTTCCTGTCCGGCGGTGTCGATTCCAGCTATATCACGGCCTGCCTGATGCCCGACGAGACCTTCTCCGTCGGCTTTGCAAGCCCCGACGGCACGCATAAATTTGACGAGACCACCGAGGCGGGCGAGCTGAGCCAGAAGCTCGGCATCAAGAACTACCGCGAGATGCTGACGAAAGAGCAGTGCCTCGACGCCTTCGCTGACATCCAGTACCACATGGACGAGCCCCAGTCCAACCCGTCCAGCGTGCCGCTCTACTTCCTGTGCCAGCTGGCGCGCCAGCATGTCACGGTGGTGCTGTCCGGCGAGGGCGCGGACGAGATCTACGCCGGTTACGAGTGGTACGCCGACACCCCGCTGATGCAGAAGTACAAGCACATCCCCGCGCCGCTGCGCCATCTGGCCAGCGATGCCAGCCGGCACCTGCCCTACTTCAAGGGGCACGACTTCATCATCAAGGGCAGCGGCCGCCCCGAGGACTGGTTCATCGGCCAGGCGCACGTCTTTGAGGAGAAGGATGCCTACGACATTCTGAAGCCTAAGTACCGCGTCGGCCCCACGGCCCGCGAGGTAGCCGCGCCGATCTATGACCGCGTCAAGGACTTGAGCGAGCTGGAAAAGAAGCAGTACCTTGACCTGAACCTGTGGCTGCCCGGGGACATTCTGCTGAAGGCCGACAAGATGAGCATGGCACACAGCCTTGAGCTGCGCGTGCCCTATCTGGACCGCGAGGTCCTGCGCGAGGCCCAGACCTACCCCGACAGCTACAAGCTGCGCGGCGACACGAAGGCCGTGCTGCGCACCGCCGCCAACAAGACCCTGCCCGACGCCTGGGCCAACCGCACGAAGAAGGGCTTCCCCGTGCCGATTGCCAAGTGGCTCGAGGACCCGGCGTTTTCCGCCAAGGTGCGCAAGAGCTTCATGAGCGATGTGGCGGCGGAGTACTTCGACCAGGACAAGCTCGTCGCCATGCTGGCCGACCCCAAGCACGAGCGCCGCAAGATCTGGACTGCCTACACCTTCCTGACCTGGCATGAGCAGTTCTTTGAGAAGTTTGACGCGTGAATCTTATGAGCCTTCCCCCAAGGGGGAAGTGACCGAGGCCGGATGAGGGGCGAGTTTGCGCTATTGCCCGCAAACGGATTGCCGCCGCAAGGCTGCCCCTCATCAGTCCGCTGCGCGGACAGCTTCCCCCAAGGGGGAAGCCTAATTTGAAAAATTGGAGATGTACTTTCCCATGTCCGACATTATCCCTGTATTCCTTGGTGCAGACCTGAACTGCTACAACTTTGCCCGGGCGTTCCATGAGGCTTACGGCGTCGAGAGCTACGCCTATGGCCGCTACCCGATGGCTCCGACCAAGTATTCCAAAATCATCCACTTTACCACCGTGCCCGATATGGACAACGAGGACACGATGCTGCGCATTCTGCACGAGTTTGCGGCACAGCATAAGGGCAAGCGGCTCTATCTGTTCGGCTGCACCGACGATTACGCCGCGATGATCATCCGCCGTAAGGCCGAGCTGACCGAGTATATCGCCCCCGGCCCTGCCGCCGACCTGTACGGCTCCATCCAGAAAAAGGCCGAGTTCTACGAGGTCTGCGAAAAGTTCGGCATCCCCTACCCCGACTCGAAAATCCTGACCACACCTGTCGATGCCGCCGAGCTGACCGAGGATAAATTGGGCTTTGCCTACCCCATCATCGTCAAGCCGTCGTCCAGCGTTGATTACTGGAAGCATCCGTTTGACACGATGAAGAAGGTCTACACCGCCGCCACCCCCGCCGAGGCCGCCGAGATCGTCAAAACGATCTATGCCAGCGGCTACCCGGACCGCATGGTCCTGCAGAAGATGGTGCCGGGCGGCGACGACCACATGCGCGTGCTGACGGCGTTCTCCGACGAGAACGGTAAGGTCCGCGCCATGTGCCTTGGCCATACGATGGTCGAGGAGCACACCCCCCACGGCCTGGGCAACCATGCCGCCATCGTCAGCGAGGACACGACCTCCCTGCCGCTGGTGGAGAACATCCGCAAGATGCTGGAGGCCTGCCGCTACACCGGTTTTTCCAACTTTGACATCAAGTACAGCGGCATCCCCGGCGACTACCGCGTGTTTGAGATCAACCTGCGCCAGGGCCGCAGCAACTACTATGTGACCGCCACCGGCATGAACATTGCCAGGCTGGTTGTGGAAAAGTGGAACGACGGCGGCACCGACTGCGTGCTGAACAAGAATGAGGTGTTCTGGCACCACGTCCCCGCGCAGGTGGCCTTCACCTACACCGAGGACAAGGACCTCGTCGCCCGCGCCAAGGCGCTGAAAGCGCAGGGCAAGGAGGCGTGCAGTCTGCTGTACAAGCCCGACCTGCTGTGGAACCCCGTGCGCTATGCCTGCGTGCTGGAGCAGCTGAGAAGGCAGTTCAAGAAGTTTAAGACGTATTACCCGGTACACAAGTGAGTAAAGGCTTCCCACTAGGGGCTGCGCCCGCAGGCGCGTGTCGGAGCGCAACCGCCGAAGGCGGCTCTTAGCGCGTAGACTGAAGGTGGCCCCGCAGGGCCGGATGAGGGGCGCGTGTGCCGCCGCTGCCCGTTTATAGGCTGCCGCGGGAAAGTCTGCCCTCATCAGTCAGCGGTCGGGGCCGCTGACAGCTTCCCCCGAGGGGGAAGCCATTCCGCATTTTTACTGCTCGTTCTCGGGCTGCTCCGGCATCCACTCACTGGCGGGCACAACCGTGGCGTCGGCCCAGAGGTGCTCGAGGTCGTAGTAGTCGTGGGCCTCCTGCGTAAAGACGTGGACGATGACGCTGCCGTAGTCCAGCAGCACCCAGCGCTTGCCGTCGTGGCCCTCGGTGCGCAGCACCTTGACGCCCTCGCGGTCCAGCTGGAACTCGGCCTCATCGGCCAGTGCGCCGACATGGGTGGTGGACATACCCGTGGCAATGACGAAATATTCGGTGACGGTGGTCAGGTCCTCCACGGCCAGAATGTGGACGTTGACGGCCTTCTTTGCGTCCAGCGCACGCGCCAGACGAATGGCAAGTTCTTTGCTTTCCATAGATGTTCTCCTTAAAGGGGTAGGTTTCGGGCTGCGGGAGGTTCTCTCCCTCCGGCCCTGCGGGCCACCACTCCCCCTCTGGCGCAAGCGCCACCTCCCCCGTCCCGGGGGAGTCTGTCTCGCAGAGGGAGGCAAGAGAGCGGCGGCTTCGCCGCGCTCTTTTCTCGGCTCCCTCTGCGAGGGAGCTGCCGCCCGCAGGCGGCTGAGGGAGAGAGCTTCGCCTTTACCCGAAGTTTTTCTGTATTATGCTGCCGGCTGGCTCTCGGTATCGGTGGAATCCGTGTCGGTGCTCTCGCTCTCCGCCGTGGACTCGGACGCCATGATGTCGGTGACCTGGTTGGAGCCGTCGAGGTTCTCGTTCTTCTGCGCGTCGTCCGCCTCGGCCATCAGGCCGCCCATCTGCTGGATGTTCGGGTCGGTGGCCGTGTAGCCGGACAGGTCAATGACATTGTCGCACAGGTTCAGCTGGCTGGCATCGACGGGACCGGTGTTCTCGCGGAAGTACTGGTTCAGCAGGTCCGCATCCGCCTGCCGCGCGGGGTACAAAAGCGACTGGCCGTTGTACTGCGGGCCGCTGATGACCGGCATCTGGCAGATCATGATCTTGCTGGAATCAATTTTCAGCATACTGATGGCAAAGCTGATGAGGTCGGACGCGCTGAGGTTCGTCTCCATATAGTTCAGCACGGCGGGGGTCAGCTTGGCGACATCCCAGATGTTGCCGATGCTCTTGAGCTTGCGGAACAGCGCCGCGTAGAACTGGCGCTGCATGTTCAGGCGGCCAATATCGCCGTCGGGGTAAATTTTACGCGCACGCAGCAGGAACTCCATCGACGCACCGTTCAACGTCTGGTAGCCGGCGTGAATGACGCTGTCTCCCAGCCCCAGCGCGGCGTAGTCTACATCCATGGGGACGTTGATCTCCACGCCGCCGAACAGGTCTACCAGCTCGGTCAGCATTTCCAGACGGATCGTGATAAAGCCGTCGATGGGCAGCTTGTACTGGTCTGCGACCAGCTCACACAGGGCGGCCATGTTGTTGTTGCTGTCGCTGCCCTGGGTCTTGGCCACACCGTTGATGCGGTAGTTGCCGGAGACGCTCGCGTCCGTCGTGACCATTGTATCACGCGGGATCTGCAGCATCTTCATCTCGCCCGTCTCATTGTTGAAATGGACGTACAAAATCATATCGGTCATGCCGTCGTTGACGTTGGAGTCATTGGCCGCACCTGCGGACAGGTCGCCGGTGGACGAACGGTCAACACCGGTGACAAGGATGTTGAATTCCTTGCCCTGGAATTCCTTGGGCGTGTTGATGAGCTGGTTCAGCTTGATGTTGCCGCCCGCCGGGGTGATGGCCCCCATGATGAGCGCGAACGCACCGCCGAAGATCAGCGCGATGACCAGCAGCGTGATGAGCAGGATCTGCCACCAGCGGATCTTTTTCTTCTTTTTCCCGTTTCCGCCCTTGCCGCTGCTGCCCTTTTTGCCGGACTTTCTGCCCTTTGCCTTGCGCGGGGCATCGTCCTCATCGCGCGGGGGCTTGCGGCTGCCGCCATTGCCGCCTGCGGCGGTGCGGGGCTTATGGGCTGCGGGCTGCGGGGCATCCGTATGCTTTGCGCGGCGGGGCTGCGCGGCAGCCTCCTCCAGCCGGATGCCGCCGACGGGGGCGGACTGCTGCACAGGGGCCTGCGCCTGGGGGCGCGGGGCGGACTGCTGCCCCTGCCGCGGGGCCGCGGGCTGCTCATACAGCTGGGCGGCGGCCTGCCGGGCGCGCTGCTCCGGCTCCGGCGGGCGGTTCACGGTGCGGCGGGGGCGCTGCACCTGAAACTGCAAGGTATCGCCGTATTTGCGCTCGGCAGCGGCGCGGTAGGCCATGGCCTGCCGCTGGGCGTAGGTCAGCTCACGGGGTCTTTCCGGTGCGGGCGCAGCCTGCTGGACAGGCTCCTGTACCGGCGGCTCGGGTGCGGGGGCAGACTGCCCGGTCACAACGGGACGCTGGCTGATATGCCGTCCCTGGGCCGTGCGCATGGGCTGCTGCACGGTGCGGCGGCGGGCATTCTGCTCGGCCAGTTGTTGGGCGCGGCGGCGGGCAGCCTCATACTGCTCCTGATCCAGCCCGCCCGATGCACTGCCGGTATACAGCTTACGCGGTTCGCTCATTACATTTCCTCCCTGCTCTGTGGAGTGTTTTTATTCAAGGTGTGCTTTTGCATACTCATAAGCGGCGACGCTTTCAGGGTCCAGCGAGCCGCCCTTTTCTTCCACAAAATCAATGCTGCGCTTGAGTGCGTCGCAAAGAGCCCGGTCCAGATCCTGCATTTCCAGCGCGCGCAGGTCGTCTACGCCGGGCCAGTCGCGCTCGGCGCTGGTCATATCGGCCAAATAGATGATCTTATCGAGCTTGGACATTCCCGGCTTGCCGGTAGTATGGCAGCGGATGGCAGACAAAATTTCCGGGTCGGTGATGCCCCATTGCGTTTCGGCCAGGATGGCGGCGGCGATGCCGTGCCAGACCGGCGACGGACGCGCGGGGGCATTTTCTGCTATTATAGCATTATCGGCAAAAATCTGCAACAACTCCTGCTTGGGCAGTTCCTTGGCGGAATCGTGCAAAATTGCCGCCATAGCGGCCTTTTCCGGGTCTGTGCCCCAGCGCCTGGCAAGTTTTACAGCCATTTTTTTTACATTTTTCGTGTGCGTCCAGCGCTTTTCGCTCAGGCGGGCCTTGACCAACTTCTTGGCTTCGGAGTAATCCATGGCAGTCCTTCCCCTCTCTTTTACAATTTTTGCATTGTGATGGCGGCAGCGTCCGCGGAGGGGTCAAGACCCCTCCCTACAGAGCAACATTTATGGCAGGCTTGTAGGGAGCGGTCTTGACCGCTCCGGGCAATTTTGCGGCTGCCGCAATGCTCCGCGGGACGCATATATGCGTCCCCTACAATCTGCCGGAAGGTTCGCAGTGGCGGCTTTATCGCCCCTTTTCGGGTCATGCGTAGGGCGGGGTGGGGGCAGGCCGCCCTACAGCCTCCCGTACAGCCGATGCTCCTTTATCACTGCCAGCACCTCCGGCGGCAGCACCTCCGGCCACTGCTCCCGCGGGATCTTCCCGCTGCGGATGTCGCTCGACGCGCAGGGGTAGCTCTCGGCGCGGGCAAAAAGGACGCGGCCCCCGGCCTTTTTCAGTTCTGCGGCGGCGGCGTGCAGGGCGGCCTCATCGGTGCCGGTGCGGCTCTCGACGACGAGGGCAGCCATTTTCAGCATATCCTGCCAGCGGTACCATTCCTGAAACGTCAGCAGCATGTCGCTGCCGACGCAGAGGTACAGCGCGCCGTCCGGGTCTTGGCCGCGCAGCCATTCCAGCGTGTGCACGGTGTAGCTGCGCCCGCCCCGGCGTATCTCCCAATCGCTGACCTGCACCGCCGGGGACAGCGCTGTAAAGCAGGCACACATCTGCAGGCGCAGCTCTGCCGGGGTGGCGCTGGCGTGCTTGTGGGGCGGCGTGCCCGCGGGCATAACAAGGGCGCGGTCCGGCTGTACCAGTGCCAGCGCGGCGCGCAGGTTGTTCATGTGGCCGTTGTGGGGCGGGTCGAACGTCCCGCCGTAGAGCAGTGTTCTCATTTTGCCAGCACGGCGGTGTAGGCGCTTTCCTTTTTCTTCTGCTTGAACAGCACGAATTTGCGGCCAATGACCTGCACGCACTCGCAGTCCAGCGCCTCGCACAGGATGTCGGCGGCCTCGCGGGCGGAATATTCGCTGTTTTCCAGCACCTTTACTTTGATAAGCTCGCGTGCGGCGATGCAGTCGGCGATGCCCTGCTTGAGGGTGTCGTCGATCTCGCCCTTGCCGATCTGGTAAACGGGGTCCATCGTGTTCGCCGCGCTGCGCAGAGCCGCGCGCTGTTTGCTGGTAAGTGCCATAAATTATCTCCTTTTTATTGTATATATCTCGGTAGGGGCCGGGCATGCCCGGCCCTCTAGTCTGTGTGGTTTCCTTTTAAACGGGTTGCTGCTTTTATGCTGCGGGCCGGGCATGCCCGGCCCCTACAAAGGCTTCCCCCTCGGGGGAAGCTGTCGCCCGCAGGCGACTGATGAGGGCGGAGTTCGCGGTAGCCTCCCGTTCACGGGTACCCGCCGCAAGGCTGCCCCTCATCCGGCCTCGGGCGGGGCCTCGGCCACCTTCCCCCAAAGGGGAAGGCATTTACATGTCACCCCAAAAACGCCGGCAATTCCGCTTCCAGTTTCTCCATCGCCCGGCCTCGGTGGCTGATGGCGTCCTTCTCGTCGGGGGTGAGCTGGGCGTAGCTGCGGCGTTCGGTGTTCGGGTGCTTGCCGTCGGGTGCGCCGTACTCGTCGGGGATGAACAGCGGGTCATAGCCGAAGCCGTAGTCGCCGTTCTGCAATGTAAACGCAATGCGGCCCGGGCACTCGCCCTCGACCTCCAGTGCGCGTCCGTCCGGCAGCATGAAGCAGACCGCCGACACGAACTTTGCGCCGCGCTGTTCCTCCGGCACATCGGCCAGCTCCCGCAGCAGCTTTGCGTTGTTCGCGTCGTCGTCGCCGTGATGCCCGGCATAGCGGGCGCTGTAGACGCCGGGCGCACCGTGCAGCGCGTCGGTGCAGAGGCCCGAGTCATCGGCCACGGTGGGCAGGCCGCTGGCCTTGCAGAACGCCTCGGCCTTGATGCAGGCGTTCTCGGCAAATGTCGTGCCGGTTTCCTCGGGGTCAAGGTCGATCCCCAGCTCCCGCAGGCTCTTGACCTCATGGCCCATGCGTTCCAGAATGCGGCGCAATTCCTTCAGCTTGCCCGCGTTGTTGCTGGCGGCGCAAACGATCATGCTTCGCTCTCCCCTTCCTCTTTTTTTTCGTCCTTCTGCAGGGCGGATTCCGGCAGCAGGCTTTCGACGAAGGTCTGTGCGTCAAATTCCATCAGGTCGTCGATCTTCTCGCCGACGCCGATGAAGCGGATGGGCAGACCGAGGTTCTCCCACACAGAGACCGCGCAGCCGCCGCGGGGCGTGCCGTCGAGCTTGGTCAGCACCACGCCGGTGGCGTTGGCGGCCTTGCAGAACTCCTCGGCCTGGCTGATGGCGTTCTGGCCCGTGATGGCGTCGAGCACCAGCAGCACCTCAAGGCTCGCCTCGGGGCTGGCCTTCTTGACACTGCGGGAGATTTTGGACAGCTCGTCCATCAGGCCCTTCTTGTTGTGCAGACGTCCGGCGGTGTCGGCAATGACCATGTCGTAGCCGCGGGCGTTGGCGCTCTTGACGGCGTCGAAGATGACCGCCGCCGGGTCCGCGCCCATGCCGGCCTGGACCAGCGGCACGTCGGCGCGCTCGGCCCAGAGCTCCAGCTGCTCACTGGCGGCGGCGCGGAAGGTATCGCCCGCTGCCAGCATGACGCGGCGGCCCTGCTTTTTGTACAGGCCGGCCAGCTTGGCAATCGTCGTGGTCTTGCCGACGCCGTTGACACCGATGACCAGAATGACGGCGGGCTTGCCGTCCAGATCCATCGGGTAGCGGGGGGTCAGCTCCTGGCAGATGATGCCGCGCAGCGCGTCCAGCGCCTCCTGACCGGTTTTCAGGTGTTTTTCCTTGACCTCGTCTTGCAGCTCGTCCACCAGACGCACGGCGCAGGCGGGGCCGACGTCGGCCAGAATGAGCTGTTCCTCGAGCTGGTCGTACAGATCATCGTCGATCTGCGCGTTGGTCAGCGTATTGACGATGCTCTGGAAAAAGCCCGTGCGGGTCTTTTCCAGCCCGCGCTTGACCTTTTGCTGCTCCTGAAATTCCTCCTCGGAAATATCGCGTTTGAAAAAGTTGAAAAAGCCCATCGTGGCCCTCCTTACTTTTGATTTGCCGCCCCGCGGGTTTGTGTGGCTTCCCATTGGCGGGTGGTCGTATTTATGTGGCGGGCCGGGTATGCCCGGCCCCTACATGCCATCAGGTAATAAGGTCCGCGCTCACATTATCCAGATCCAAGCGCAAAATCTTCGACACGCCGTCCTCCTGCATCGTGACGCCGTAGAGGACGTCGGCGGCCTCCATCGTGCCGCGGCGGTGGGTGATGACAATGAACTGGGTGCGGTCCGTCATGCGGCGCAGATACTGCGCATAGCGCGCGACGTTTACGTCGTCCAGCGCGGCCTCGATCTCATCGAGGAAGCAGAACGGCGCGGGGTTGACGCGCAGGATGGCGAAATAGATCGAGATAGCGACCAGCGCCTGCTCGCCGCCGGAAAGCGCGGACAGGTTCTTGATGACCTTGCCCGGGGGCGAGACTTCAATTTCAATGCCGGATTCCAGCACGTTCGCTTCATCCGACAGGTACAGCCGCGCATGACCGCCGCCGAACAGCTCCTTGAAAATTTGCTGGAAGTTCGCGTTGATCTGCTTAAAGCTCGCCGTGAACAGCTCCTGCATCTCGCTGCACAGCTCGGCGATCATCTTCGTCAGCTCGGCCTTCGCCTTTTCGACGTCGGTGACCTGCGCCTTCATGAAGTCATAGCGCTCCCTGACCTCTTTATATTCGTCGATCGCGCCGACGTTGACGTTGCCCAAGGCGCGGATCTTGCCGCGGACCTCGGTCACGCTGCGGCGCAGCTCGGTCAGGCTCTCAAACGGCACGCACTGGCTGCGGGCCTCGCTCTCGGTCAGCTGGTATTCCTCCCACAGCTTGCTGTTGGTGTCGTTCAGCTCGGTCTCGGCGGCGGTGCGGCGCTCGGCCAGGCGGGCCATCTCGCCGCTCATCCGCTCGCGCTCGTCGGTCAGGGCGCGGTTGTCCTGCCCCAGCTTCGAGATCGCAGCCTCCTTTTCGAGGCGGGCCGCGTTGGCAGATCGAATCGTTTCCTCCGCGGCGGCAATTTTCTGCTGGTTGTCGCCGCGCACGCGCTCCATCTCGGCGATTTTCAGCGCGTTGGCCTCGATTTTTGCCTTGGCGGCCTCAATCGCCGTCTGCAGCTCGCGGGCGCGGGCATCGGCCTCGCCGGTACGGCTCCGCAAGCCCTCCAGCGCGGCCTCATGCAGGCCGACGTCCTTCTCGTCCGCCAGGCGCTGCAGCTGCTTTTCGGACAGCTCACCGGTGATTTTTTCGCGTTCTGCCGTCAGGCTGCCCGTGCTCTCGCCCAAGGCGGCCAGCTCGGCGGTGTACTGCGCCAGCTCGGCCTCGGCGTCGGTCCGGGTCTTCTCGGCCTCGGTGCGCGCGGTCTCGTTCCGGGTCACGGCGGCCTGCTGGGCGGCAATCTCGGCCTCGATGCTCCGGGCCGTCTCGTCGTACTGGGCGGCGGCTTTCGTCAGGCGCTCGAGCTCGAGGTTCGCGCGGACGTGCTCCGTCGCGGCGTTCATGCCCTCGCCCTCGGCACCGGCCAGCTGGGCCGAGAGGTTGTCCACCTCGGCCTTGCGGGCGGCCAATTCCTTTTCCGCCTCGGTGCGTTTCTGCTCGAGCTTCGTCAGCTTGCTGCGCAGCTCGTCCAGCTCCTGCTTGCGGCTGAACACACCGACGCTGCGGGCGGTGGAGCCGCCGGTGAACGAGCCGCCCGCGTTGATGACCTGGCCGTCCAGCGTGACGATGCGGTTCCGGTATCCGAGGTTCCGCGCCACGGCGGACGCCTCGGTCAGGTCCTCGACCACGATGATGCGGCCCAGCAGATTGTCGATGATATGCTGATATTTCGGGTCTGTCCTGACCAGGTCGGCGGCGACCTCCGCCGTGCCGGTCAGGCGGCCCGTGAAGCGGGAGCCCTGCACGGTGTCCAGCGGCAAAAACGTAGCGCGGCCTGCGCGCTCGTCCTTCAAAAAGCCGATGGCGGCGCGGGCACAGCCCTGGTCCTCGACGACGATGTTCTGCAGCGCAAAGCCGAGCGCTGTCTCAATGGCGGTCTCGTAGCCCTTTTCGACGGTGATGATGCCCGCCACGGGGCCGATGATGCCCCGCAGCCGCCCGCCGCCCGCCGCGCGCATGACGGCCTTGACGCTCTGCTGGTAGCCGTCCATGTTGCGCTCCAGATCTTCCAGAATGTGGATGCGCTGGGCGGCGGCGGACCTTTCTCGGTCCGCCTTCTGCAGGTTGTCGGCAGCCTCGGCCTGCTGACGGCGGCGGCTGTCCAATTTCAGCTTCAGGCCCGCCTTGATGTTGTCGTTGCGGGTCACGGCCTCCTCGGCGTCCTTAAAGCGGCGCTCAGCACGGCGGCGTTCCTCGTCGGTGGCGGCGGCGCCGGCTTTCAGCTCCTCGGCCTGGCGCTGTGCCTCGGCCAGGCGGTTGGCCGCAGCCTCCCCCGCCGACTGCGCCGACGCGGCGCTGACCCTGGCGGCGGTGGCGGTGTCCTGCAGGCGGGCCATGGCGGCGTCAATGACGTCGCGGCGCTCGCCGCTGGCAGCGGCCTTTTCCTCAAGGGCACGCAGGGCCTCGCGCAGCTCGGCCACGCGGGCGTCCAGCCCGGCCATGCCGCTTTTCAGCGTCTCGATGGCGGCGCGGTGGTCCGCGGCCTCGCGCTCGATGCTCTCGCGGCCCTGCCCGGCGCGCTCCAATTCGGACGCAGCCTCGTCGATGCGGAACCGGCTGTGCTCGCTCTCGTTTTTCAGGACGGCGATCTCGCTCTCGCTGCCGGCGTTTGCTTCGGTGATGGCGCGGATGTCGGCGTTGGCCTGCTCGACGGCCAGCATCAGCTGCTGGGCCTCGGCACGCAGGGACGCGCTTTTTTCGTCAAACTCGTCCAGCTGGCGGCTCAGGCGGTCATAGTCGGCCTGGGCGGCCTCGTACTTGCGCTGCTGGTCGCGCAGCGAGTCGTTGGCGCGGCGGATGGCATCGACCCAGAGTGTGATCTCCAGCGTCTTGCGCCTCTCGCTCAATTCCAGAAACTGCTGGGCCTTCTCGCTGTCGCGTTTCAGGGGGCCGACGCGCTTTTCCAGCTCACCCAGAATGTCCCGCAGGCGCTCTAAGTTGCCCTCGGCGGCGTCCAGGCGGCGCTCGGCCTCGTTTTTGCGGTAGCGGTACTTGGCGATGCCGGACGCTTCCTCAAAAATTTCGCGGCGCTCCGCGGATTTTGCACCGACGATCTCGGCAATGCGGCCCTGCCCGACGATGGCATAGCCGTCGCGGCCAATGCCGGTGTCGAGCAGCAGCTCGTACACGTCCTTTAAGCGGACGTTCTGGCCGTTGATGGAGTATTCACTCTCGCCGCTGCGGTAGTACCGACGGCCGATCGTGACCTCGTCGGCGTCCATGTCCAGACCGTGGTCGCTGTTGTCGATGGTCAGCGCGACGGAGGCATAGCCCATGGCACCGCGGGACTGGGTGCCGCCGAAGATGACGTCCTCCATCTTGCCGCTGCCGCGCAGCTGCTTGGAGCTGGTCTCGCCCAGCACCCAGCGGATGGAGTCGGAGATGTTCGACTTGCCCGAGCCGTTCGGCCCGACAACGCCGGTAATGCCCTCGCCGATCTCGATCTTTGTCTTATCGGGGAAGGATTTGAAGCCTTGGATTTCCAGTTCTTTCAGGCGCATTCCATGGGTACCTTTCAAAATTCTTAAAATGGTCGTAGGGGCCGGGCATGCCCGGCCCTCAACCTCGCCTTATGTACCCGTAAACGGGTCGCGATTTTTATGCCGCGGGCCGGGCATGCCCGGCCCCTACAGCCGCGGCGGCATGGGGGCATGCCGCCCTACAATTTCATTGCAATTTTTCCAGCGCCACCTTTGCTGCGTGCTGCTCGGCGGCTTTTTTGCTGCGGCCACGGCCCTCGGCCAGCAGCTCGCCGTTGCGCCAGACGCAGACCGTAAACTGCTTGTTGTGGTCGGGGCCGGTCTCGCCTGTGACCTCATATTTCAGCACGGCAGACGGGTCCTGTTGGACGACCTCCTGCAGACGGGTCTTGTAGTCGTCCTCGGCAGTCTTGCCCTCGGTGATGAAGGGCAGGATGAAATTGCGCGCGGCCTCCATGCCGCCGTCCAGATACAGCGCGGCAATGACCGCCTCGAACGCATCGGAGACAACGCTCGGGCGGCTGCGTCCGCCGCCAAGGTCCTCGCCGTGGCCAAGGCGCAGATACTCACCCAGCTGAATTTCCTGTGCGAACTGGAACAGTGCATCCTCGCTGACGAGGCTGGCGCGCATACGGGTCAGCTCGCCCTCGGGGCGGCCCGACTGGTGGAACAGGTAGTCCGCTACAACGACGGACAGCACGCTGTCGCCCAGAAATTCCAGCCGCTCGTTGTGGGTCGTGGCGACCTTGCTCTCGTTGGCATAGCTGGTATGGGTCAGCGCAATGCGCAGCAGCGCAGGATTTTTGAATGTATAGTGCAGGACCTCCTGCAGTTCTTCCGGTTTGTGAGCCATATTCTTTCACCTTTCCGGCTAGTCCGTAGGGACCGGGCATGCCCGGCCCTCAACCTTATCTCGATTGCCCTTTTACGGGCGGTATTTTTTATGCCGCGGGCCGGACATGTCCGGCCCCTACAGGGCAGCTTTCCTTTTAAGCGTCTGCTTCTTCCGCCTGCTTCGCTACTTCTGCCAACGCCTTCTCCATCGTGCCGCACAGGTCGTTGGCAACGCAGAGCTTAGCCTGACGGATGGCGTTCTTGATGCCCTTGGCGTGGCTGGAACCGTGCGCCTTGATGACCGGCTTCGCGGCGCCCAGCAGCGGTGCGCCGCCGACCTCCTCGGAGTCCATCATACGTTTCAGCTCGCCCAGACCACCCTTGATGCCCAGATAGCTGAGCTTGGTGATCAAATTCTGCAAGAAGATTTTTTTCAGCATCCCCAGCAGCGTTTTGGCGACGCCCTCGGTCAATTTCAGCACGACGTTGCCGACAAAGCCGTCGCAGACGACGACATCCACGTCACCGTCCATGATGTAGCGCGGCTCGATGTTGCCCGCAAAGTGGATGCAGGGGTTTGCCTTCAGCAGCTTATGGGCCTCGCGGTAGGTCGGCGTGCCCTTCGTGTCCTCCGCGCCGTTGTTGACAAGCGCGACCTTCGGCGTTTCGCGGCCCATGACCTTCTTGGCGTAGACGCTGCCCATCGTGCCGAAGGCGTTCAGCATTTCGGGGCGGCACTCGACGTTCGCACCGCAGTCCAGCAGCAGGAAATTCTGCTTGGCGCCGGGCATCGGGGTGGCCAGCGCCGGGCGCTTGACACCCTTGACCGTGCGCACGATGAGACTGGTGCCGACGTGCAGCGCACCGGTGGAGCCGGCACTGACAAAGGCATCGGCCTCGCCGTTCTTCAGCATGGTCAGACCCTTCACAAGGCTGGAATCCTTTTTGTGGCGCACAGCCTTGACCGGGTCATCGTGCATGTCGATGGTCTCGGTGCAGTTGAGGATCTCAAACGGTGCAAGGTCGATTTTATTCTCTTTTGCGCAGTCGCGGATGGCTTTTTCCTCACCCAGCAGCACCAGCTCCATGCCGTCGCCGAACTCCGCCGCGGCCTGGCTCACGCCCTGCAAAACGCACAGCGGGGCGTTGTCGCCGCCCATGGCATCCACTAAAATTTTCATGCTTCGTACTCCTTTACCCATGCCTGCATGGCGTCCTGCGCGGCCTGCGAAAGCGCCATGTAGCGCTCGCGTTTGTCGCGGATGCTGTTGATCTCCTCGGTGCGGGGCAGGATGCCCATGTTCGCACCCATCGGCTGGAAGTCCTTGTTCGGCGTCGTGATGTAGTCCAGCAGCGCGCCGCACATCGTTGCCGCCGGGGGCGGCGGCAGCTCGCGGCCCTTGAGCCGTGCAAGCATCTGGTGCGCCGCCAGCAAGCCGGACGCCGCGCTCTCCATATAGCCCTCAAAGCCGGTGATCTGCCCTGCAAAAAACACGTTGGGATGTTCTTTCAAGAACTGCTGCTTCGTCAAAACCTTCGGGCTCTCCAAAAAGGTGTTGCGGTGCATGACGCCGTACCGCACAAATTCGGCGTGCTCCAGGCCGGGGATCATGCTGAACACCCGTTTCTGTTCGCCCCATTTCAGGTTGGTCTGGAAGCCGACGAGGTTATAGAGCGTGCGGGCCGTGTTCTCGGCGCGCAGCTGGACGGCGGCCCAGGGGCGGTGGCCGGTGCGCGGGTCGCGCAGACCGACGGGGCGCAGGGGGCCGAACCGGATCGTATCCGCGCCGCGGGCGGCCATGACCTCAATCGGCATACAGCCCTCGTAGACGGTCAGGTCGCCGTCAAAGTCGTGGAGCGGCGCGCGTTCGGCGGCAATGAGCGCCGCGTGGAACGCCTCGTATTCCTCTTTATTGAACGGGCAGTTCAGGTAGTCCGCCTCGCCGCGGCCATAGCGGGACGCGGCAAAAACCTTGTCATAGTCAAGGCTCTCGGCGGTCACGATGGGCGCGACAGCGTCATAAAAGCTCAGCCGATGGTCGCCGGTCAGCGCGGCGACAGCCTGTGCCAGTGCGCCCTCGGTCAGCGGGCCGCTGGCGACGAGCACGGGTGCGCTCTCGTCCAGCGCCGTGACCTCCTCGCGCCGGACCGTAATGTTGGGGTGGTTTTCCACCATTTCGGTCACGGCGGTGGAAAACACATCGCGGTCCACGGCCAGCGCACCGCCCGCCGCCACGCGGGCGGTCTCGGCGGCGTCCAACAGATGGCTGCCCATCATCTTCATCTCAATTTTCAAAAGGCCCGACGCGGAGTCGGGGCGCTCGGCCTTGAGCGAGTTCGAGCAGATCAGCTCCGCGAAGCCCGCGCTTTTATGGGCCGGGGAATATTTTGCGGGCTTCTGCTCGTACAGCTCGACCTGCACGCCGCGGTCCGCCAGCCAAAGCGCCGCCTCGCAGCCGGCCAGACCGGCACCGATGATTTTCACTTGCATAGTTTCTCCGTAACGTCTCTGTTTTCCGCAGGTTGTAGGGGCGGATACGCGCATCCGCCCGCAAGTCGGCAGCCTGTCCGCGGGTCGATGCAGGCATCGACCCCTACAGAAGTGCCGAAAGCGGTCATTTCTTCTCAATCGCCTTCACAAACCCGCACCCCTCTTTGGCGCAGTACAACTGGCCCTTCTTTTTAAAGAGGGTGCTGCCGCACTGGGGGCACTTTTCGGGCACCGGCTCGTCCCAGGTCATATAGTTGCACTTGGGGTAGTTGCTGCAGCCGTAGTAGACGCGGCCCTTGGCGCTCTTGCGCACCAGCATGTGGCCGCCGTCCAGCGGGCAGAGGCCGCCCGTGTCCTTGACCAGCGGGTGGGCATTGCGGCACTCCGGGAAGCCCGAGCACGCCACAAACTTGCCGTAGCGGCCAGATTTGATGACCATGGGCCGCCCGCATTTTTCGCAGATCTCATCCGTGGGGATGTCCTCGACCTTGATGCGCTTGCCTTCCATATTCTTCTCGGCCTGCTCCAGGCTCTTTTCAAAGCCCTGGTAAAAGTCGTCGATGGTCTTGACCCAGTCCGCCTGGCCGGCTTCGACAACGTCGAGCTTTTTCTCCATGTCAGCGCTGAATTTCACGTTGACGATGTCGGGGAACTGCTCCATCATGACCGTGTTGACGGCCTGGCCGAGCGGGGTGGTTTTCAGCTTCTTCTGGTCCTTCTCCACATAGCCGCGGTCCACGATGGTCGTGATGATGGGCGCATAGGTGGACGGGCGTCCGATGCCGTTTTCCTCCAGCGCGTGGATCAGCGTGGCCTCGGTGTAAAGCGGCGGCGGCTGGGTGAACTTCTGGTCCGCCGTCAGCTTTTTGAGTTTGAGGGTCTGGCCCTCCTCCAGCGGGGGCAGGGCGGTCTCCTTCTTTTTGGCGTCGTCGGTGGATTCCTCGTACAGCGCGGTGAAGCCGTCGAACGAGACGCGGAAGCCCGACGCACGGAACAGGTAGTCCCCTGCCGTGATGGACGCGGAGACGGTGTCCTGAATGCAGTCGGCCATCTGGCTGGCCATAAAGCGGCTCCAGATCAGGCGGTAGAGCTTTGCGGTGTCGCCGCTGATGCTCTGCTCGACCTCGTCGGGGGTCAGCTCGGGCATAGACGGGCGGATGGCCTCGTGGGCGTCCTGCGCGGCGGTGGCGGAGCGGCTTTTCCACTTGCGGGCGGTCTTGCAGACGTAGTTGTCGCCCCAGCGCTCCGCAATAAAGGTCTTGGCCGCGGCCTGAGCCTCGGCGGCAATGCGCAGCGAGTCGGTACGCATATAGGTGATAAGACCCACCGTGCCGTGGCCCGCAATGTCCACGCCTTCATACAGCGTCTGGGCGGCGCGCATCGTGCGGGTGGCCGAGAAGCCGAACGCACGGCTCGCGTCCTGCTGCAAGGTGGACGTGATGAAGGGCGGCGAGGGCTGGCGGCGGCGCTTGCCCTTTTCGATCTTCGTGATGGTATAGTCCCTGCCGTCCAGCGCGGCCAGAATGCCGTCGGCCTGCTGCTTATTGGTGACGGTCAGCTTTTTGCCGTCGGCGGTGGCGGCCAGGCGGGCCGTGAACTCGCCCTTCTCGCCCTGCGGGTTCAGCAGCGCGTCGATGTTCCAGTATTCGTCGGGCTTGAAGTTGTCAATTTCCAGCTCACGGTCCCGGATCAGCCGCACGGCCACGCTCTGCACGCGGCCCGCGGACAGGCCGCGGCGGACCTTTTTCCACAGGAACGGGCTCAATTTGTAGCCGACCAGACGGTCCAGCTCACGCCGGGCCTGCTGGGCGTTGAACAGGTCGATATTGATGGCGCGCGGGTGGGCCATGCCCTCCTTGACGCCCTTCTTCGTGATCTCGTCAAAGGTCACGCGGTTGGGTGCGCTGGGGTCCAGCCCCAGAATGTTCGCCAGATGCCAGCTGATGGCCTCGCCCTCGCGGTCCGGGTCGGTTGCCAGCAGGACGCCGTCGCACTTTTTGGCCTCGGCCTTCAGCTCCTTGACGAGCTTCTGCTTGCCCTTGATGGTGATATATTTCGGTGTATAGCCATTTTCGACATCAATGCCCAGCGTGCTGGCGGGCAGGTCGCGCACATGGCCCATACTGGCCGTGACCTTGTAGCCGCGGCCCAGATACTTGCCAATGGTCTTGGCCTTGGCAGGGGATTCCACGATGACTAATTTTGGCATAAGTTACCTCAATGTTTAAATTTAGATGACACGCATACTTCCGAGCGTTGCCTGTAGGGGCGAACATTGTTCGCCCGCCAGCTTATCGCCGCCACAAACGCCCCGGGTCGTCGAGGACGCCAACCCCTACAGCCGTAGGGGCGGATTCCATATCCGCCCGGGCACCTTGCCACTGCCTTCATCTATTATCCTGCAGTATATCTTCTCCCCGGCTGCACCTGGGCTCCGCCCATCAGCTCCAGCTCGGTACACGCCGCCAGCACCCGTCCGGCGGGCAGGCTTGCGGCGGCGCACAGGGCGTCGATGCTTTGGGGCGTGGGCTTTAACACGGCGTAGACGGCCTGCGCATCGGCGCTGACCGTGGCCGGGTCAAACCGCTGCTGCGCCGGGGCGGCGGTCTCCGCGCCAATACCCAGTATATCCAGCGCGTCCGCAGCTTTGCAGAGCGGCTCGGCGCGATGGGTGCGCAGCAGCTCGTTTGTGCCCTCGCTCAAAGCGCTGTAGATGCTGCCCGGCACGGCCAGCACGGGGCGGCCCAGCCGCTCGGCGTGGCCGACGGTGTTCAGCGTGCCGCTGCGGGTGCGGGCCTCAGCGACGCAGAGCGCCTCGCTCTGCGCGGCAATGAGCCGGTTGCGGGCCAGAAAAGTGCCCGTCGTGCGCCCGCTGTAGCCGGGCGGATACTCGCTGCAGACCGCGCCGCCGCCCTTCTCAATGGCGGTGCGCAGCTTCGCGTTGGAGGCCGGGTAGGTCTTGTCGATGGCCGTGCCCAGAAAGGCAACCGTCGGCACATCAGCCTGCACGGCGGCGCGGTGTGCCTCGCTGTCCAGCCCGTCGGCCAGGCCGCTGACGAGCACGACGCCCGCCCGCGCCATCGCCAGTGACAGGTCAAACGCGGCCTGCCGCCCGTAGGTGCTGGGCCGCCGCGTGCCCACCATGCCCGCGTACCGCCGCCCGTTCAGGCAGGCGATGTCGCCGGTCACGTAGAGCGCAAGCGGCAGGTCGGGCAGGTCCCGCAAGCGGTCCGGGTATACGCCCTCGTCGGGCGTCAGCACGTCGATGCCCGACAGCAGGCAGTGGTCGAGCCGTTCCTCATAATCAAAGGGCGTCGTGTCCCGCAGCTGTGCCAGCGCGTGGGGCGTCAGGCAGGCGGGCGGGGCCTCGGTCCCGGCACGCAGGGCGTCGTACAGCTCCGCCGGGTCGGGGTAGAGCGTCAGCAGCTCCTGCGCATATTGGCAGCCCGAGCCGACGGCATCCGCCAGCCAGAGCCAGGCAAGTGTTTTGTCCATGGTTGCCGACGCCTCCCCCTACGCCTGTATCTGCGTTTTCACACACCCCTGAAATGCCACAGCAGCACGCTGCCCGCCACTGCCGCGTTCAAGCTCTCGACGCGGTCTGTCATCGGGATGCGGACGGCCATGTCGCAGGCCTCGACGGTCCTGTCCGTCAGGCCCTGCCCCTCGCTGCCGATAACGACGCACAGCCCGCCCGGAAAATCGTTCCCGGCCTCGTCCAGCGGACGGGAGCGGTAGAGCGCCGTCGCCAGCGTCGTCACGCCGCGGGCACGCAGGGCGGCCAGCGCGGCGGGCAGATCGTCGCTGTGCAGCGTCGGCAGCCGCCCCGCCGCGCCCATCGAGGACCGCAGCGTCTTGGGCGACAGCGGCGACGCGCAGCCCGGCCCCAGCACGACGGCATCAAAGCCGAACGCGGCAGCGCTGCGCAGCAGCGTACCCACGTTGCCGGGGTCCTGCACGCCCTCCAGCATCAAAATGCGGCGGGCCGTGTCCAGCGTGTCCGCGGGCGGCACGGGCGTTTCAAACAGGGCAAACACGCCCTGATTGGATTTGGTGCCGCTTAATTTTTCGGCCACATGGGGCGCGATCTCGGCGGGGTCGAATTGGGCCAGCTCGGGCGTTTTTGCCAGCGCCGCCGCCGTGGCGTACATCGCACGCGGCGTGCAGCTTTTGGCCAGCTCCAGGCAGAGCTTCGGCCCCTCGGCAAAGAAAAGCCCGTCGGCGGCGCGCTGCTTTTCTGAGTCGCGCACCGCGCAGGCGTATTTGATCTTAGCGTTTTCGCGGCTTGTGATCGTTTCCATTGTAGCGCCCCTTTTGGATAAAATCAACTGATTTGTATGAATAAAGGGAAACGGCAGTCTGCCGGAAGGCCGTCCCTCATCCGTCGGCGGTCTCAAGCCTTCTCCCCTTGGGGGAGAAGGTGGCCCGCAGGCCGGATGAGGGGAGAGCTTTCCTTGGTTGCCCGCTTCTTTGCCATTTCCCCCTTTAAACACAAAAGGACTCGCGCGTGTGCGCGAGTCTTTTATGCAAGCTATTACAGAGCCTTCTTGGCGGTCTCGACCAGAGCGTTGAAGCTGGCGGGATCGTGGATGGCCATCTCAGACAGCATCTTGCGGTTCAGCTCGACGCCGGCCTTCTTCAGGCCGTTCATGAAGGTGGAGTAGTTCATACCCTGAGCACGAACAGCGTTGTTGATGCGGGTGATCCACAGGTTGCGGAACTGGCGCTTCTTCTGCTTACGGCCGACGAAAGCGTAGTTGCCGCTCTTCATAACGGCCTGCTTGGCCATGCGGAAGTGCTTGGACTTAGCACCGTAGTAACCCTTTGCGAGCTTGAGAGTCTTAGCACGACGCTTGTGCGTCATGGTAGCGCCTTTAATACGAGCCATGTTTTATATCTCCTTTGTCTGTAACTGGTAGTAACTGACCTTTAAATGTCTTAGTGATTAGCCACCGTAGGGCATCATTTTCTTGACGGCAGCCTCGTTGGTCTTGTCGACGTACTTGGGCATACGCAGGCCGCGGGTGAGCTTGGTGGTCTTTTTGGTCAGGATGTGACGGCGCTTGGACGCATTGCGCTTGATCTTGCCGGAAGCAGTCATCTTGAAGCGCTTCTTGGCGCCGGAAAGGGTCTTGAGCTTCATTTTAGCCATTGTTGTTTCCTCCTAGAGAGTTTACTTTCTTACTTGTTGGGAACGGGGGACATGAACATCATCATGCTGCGGCCCTCAAGCTTGGGCTGCTTGTCGATGACGGCCTTGCCCTCCAACGCCTCGGCAAAACGCTTGTGGACATCCAGACCCAGGCTGGTATGTGCCATCTCACGGCCGCGGAACCGGATGCTCACCTTGAGCTTGTGACCCTGCTGCAGGAACTTAGCAGCCTGGTTCACCTTGGTGTTGAAGTCGTTGGTGTCGATGTTCAGGGAAAGGCGGATCTCCTTGAGTTCAACCACTTTCTGGTTCTTCTTGGCTTCCTTTTCCTTTTTCTGCATCTCGAACCGGTATTTACCGTAATCAAGAATTTTGCACACCGGCGGCTTGGCCTGCGGCGCGACCTTGACGAGGTCAAGATCCTTGTCGATAGCCATCTTCAGTGCGTCGCGCGGGCTCATAATGCCCATCTGCGCGCCATCTGCCCCGATCAGGCGGATTTCTTTGTCGCGGATCTGCTCATTGATCTCCAGTTCGTTGGATTTGCTGTTGCTGGCGATTGTAACACACCTCCCACAAGTGTATGATAATGACAAAAGCGGCTGCCATTGAAAGCAGCCGCCGAACATACGAAGTTGCGCACCCGTCGTGCGTAATCATGGTATGACCCGGGGCTTTTGCAAACCCTCAAGGTGAGCCGACGGCCTACTGCCGGTTGCTGCTTTTTTTACAACGATTAGTTTACCACAAAAGCACGTGCATGTCAATATGGTTTTTGCAGATTTTTTCCGTCGAGCGGCTTCCCCCGCGGAGGAAGCTGTCAGCGGCCCCGACCGCTGACTGATGAGGGCAGTGCTTGCGGTTGCTGCCCGTGAACGGGTTGTCGCCGTAAGGCTGCCCCTCATCCGGCCCTGCGGGGCCACCTTCCCCCTCGGGGGAAGGCTCGGGGGCTGCTACATCCGCGCCAGATCAAACAAAATTTTTGCAATCATCATCCAGCTGTACCCGGCGCGGCGCAGCATGGCGGGCAAACCCTCCGGTACGCCTTTGCATTTGGCTACCCACAGCTCCGCGTCGGCCTCACCGGCGGGGGCAATCTTCCCCCACTCCCCCGCCGGGTCGGGGTCGTCGGCGGGGCCGCGGCGGTCATTCATGCCGAGCCAGCCGTCCTGCAGATAGCGCTGCACCCAGCGGTAGATCTGGTGGTAGGCTATCGCGTATTTCTGCGCCATAGCGCCGTAATTTTTCCGGTTTTCCAGACAGTCCAGCACCATGACCATCCGCTGCATCGGCGGCACGGTGCGGGCGCGGCCCTTGGCGCGGCTTGTGCCCTCGCTGCTGTGGCGGGCGTCGTGCAGGGCCGCGCCCGCACGGTACTGCCCCACCCAATGCACCAGCGCCTTGTAATCGACGTTATATTTTAACGCAGCTGCGCCGTAATCGCAGCCGTCGGCCAGGCATTCCCGCACGATCTTTTCCCGGTCCGCGGCGGTGGTGTACGCGCCGCCCCTGTGGCGGGACGCGCCGTGGTAGCCGCGCAGCTCGCCGCCCGCCTGGGCCTTTTCCACGAGCTTTTGCAGGTTTTGCGGGCTGCGGATGCCGTACTTTTTGCAGACGTCAAACAGCGAGACCCCGCCCGCGAGGTATTCCGCCACGGCGGCCTGCTTTTCCTCAGCGGTAAGGTGGCGGGACTTTTCCCGGGGCGCAAGGCCGTCTGCCCCCTCGGATTCATAGATGCGCAGCCATTGGCGCACGGTGGTGTTGCTGACGCCGACGCTTTGCGCCGCGGCCTGGCGGCTGATCTCGCCTGCTTTGATTTTTTCCACAAGGGCGGCCTTTTGTTGTTGAGACAGCTTTGGAGTTTGGGGCATGGTGAGCACCTGAAAAGAGTGAGGAGTGAAAGGCGTTAAGGCATACAGAGGCGTAGGGGCCGGGCATTGCGGGGTTGTGAGCGTGGAGCGAACAATGTTTGCCCCTGCGGGGCAAACAACCGCACGAGCGAGTTTGCTTGCAAACTGGCGGCGCTCGTTGTGCGCCGCCAAGCGCCCGGCCCGCAGCTTTGCCGTTATTGCAGCTTTGCCTCTTGTGCGCAGGGGCGGGATTTATCTCTCCCGGGCACGTTTCCTTTGATGCGGATTTTTCCTTTTGCTCTGTAGGGAGGGGTCTTGACCCCTCCGCGGAACTGCCGAAAAACGCTTGTAGGGGCGAGCATTGCTCGCCCCTGCCCGTTTGCTTTGCAAGAAAACTGTCCCGGAAAATGCGTTGCGGCGGCAAGTGGGCGGGCGACCAATGGTCGCCCCCACACACACAATAAGGCAGGGATGCAATTTTTTGACGGCCTGCGGAGCGGTCAAGACCGCTCCCTACAACTCTCCCGGCAGCGCTGCGGCGGGTATAATAAGGTAGGCGGCAACAAAAAATCCCACCACGGGAGGTGGTGGGAGAATACAGCTATACCTTTTGTTTAAGCTTTCGCTTTCCAGTTATAGGTCTTGTCGTAGTAATAGCAAGTATACTTGTCATCCTTGCTAGTATAGGTCAACTGTGTAACAGCACCCTTGTACTCACTTCCAGTGGTCTTGTCAATGACAATAGAGTCAGCCACAATAGTGCCCGGCACCTCTGCAAGGTTCTTAATGGCAGTGTAGTCGTCAGCCGTCAATGTAACATCGCCCTTCGTCGTGCCGTACTTTTCAGACACAATAGTCTGTGCGGCCATAACCGCCGAGCGAGTCTCTGCAACAACAGATTCCTTGCGTGCCTTGTCAATATAGCCCGTCAGAGCCGGAACCAGCAGAGCGGCCAGGATGGCCAGGATGACCAGGACGACGATCAGCTCGACGAGGGTGAAGCCCTTTTTGTCTTTCAGTTTTTTGAACATCTTGTTTTCCTCCAGTTATTTGTCTTTGTGCCGACACTTCAAGACCTCATCGGCATTTCATATCGTAATTTTACAACACAATTTGTGTTCTGTCAACTCTATTTAGGTCAATAAAACACGTTTCGTGTTATTTTGTTATGCTCGAAGTCAGAATATGTACGCTTTGGGGGATTTTGTATGGAATTTCATGAACGGCTGCGGTATCTGATTGATTGCGAGGAAATGAAAATCAAGGATTTGGCCGCAAAGCTGCACCTTGCGCCCTCGACGCTTGGCAACTATGTGCAGGGCACACGTGAGCCGGACTATGACACGCTGCGGCGGATCGCGGATTATTTTGGCGTGAGCATTGACTATCTGCTGGGGCACGAGACCCCCGCCGTCGATGACGAGCGCCAGCTTTTGACGTGTTACCGCAGCTTCACCCCCAGCCAGAAGCGTTTTTTGCTGGATCAAGCCGCGTTGATCAAGCGTTATAAAATCAGGTTGGACGACTGACCGACCCGCCGGGTGTGGCGGGCCGGTTTTTTATTTTTGGGGGGAGAGTTGCGGCGGGGTGAGGGCACCCCGCCCTACGGACTGTGATAAAGTGGGATGTAGGGCGGCCTGCCCCCAGGCCGCCGGGGAGGTTGGCGGCAATGAGAAGCCATACGGATCGCCGCTGTAGGGGGCGGCGTCCCCGACGCCCCGCGGAGGTGAGCGGCGGCGGAAGGTAGCGGAAAAGAAAGCAACCTTCCGGGAGGCTGCCGTCTCCTGTCACAGCATACACCGCATAACCTTCGTCGCCTCGACAAAATCCTGCGACTCATACAGCCGGATAGCGTTCTCGTTCTGGGCCAGCACGTTCAGCTCTAAGTACTCCAAGCGCCGGTTGCGTGCCCAGCGCTTGGCGGCGGCCAAAAGCTCGCCGCCGACGCCCTGCCCGCGCACGGCCTCGTCCACGGCCAGATCCTCCAGCCGCGCATAGCGGTGGGGCAAAACGCAGCTGAACTCCGGCGTCCAGCCCGCGTAGCCGACCAGCGCAAAGCCGACAACTGCGCCGCCGCGCTCCGCCAGCAGGAAATCCGCGTCGTCGGCACGGATGGCCTTGCGGATCTCGTCCTCCTCCCGCGGGCTCTCGCAGAAAAACTCCGGCTGCATCGCTACCAAAGCGCTGTCCAGCTGGCGGTACAGCGCGAGAATGGCGGGAATATCCGCCTCCGCCGCCGGGCGTATCACAGTCTTTGCGGCCATCTTGTCCTCCCCTTCTCCTACATGCGTGTAAACCAAAAACCGGCGGACGCAGTTGTCCGCCGGTGTAAATCACTTGATTTCCTGGATCGTGTACTTGAAGCCGTACTCCTCCTGCAGCTTCTTGACGGCAGGCTCACAGTCCTCAATGAAGGTCGCAGAGTAGACGCTCTGGCCGTTGTGGGCCTTCTTGTACTCCTCGACGATCTCGTTCAGCTTGTTCCAGCCCTCGTCAGCCTTGGCCTGGTCCATATCCTGCGGGAAATCGATGATAAATTCGCGATGCTTAGGGATGCGTGCTTTCATAGTAAGTCACTCCTGAAAAATTTGTTTATACATACGCGGCATGTTGTCATGTAGGGGCGGGCAATGGCCGCCCCCACAGATTTTTGCCATACCGAATATACCAAAAAGGTTACACGCCAAAGCAAGCCCTGGCGTTTGCCGCGGTCTGGTCCAGCACGGCCTGGGCGTCCATATCCCAGAGCGTGCCGATGTACGCGGCCACATGGACAATGTTACGGCTGTCGTTGCGGGTGCCCCGCACCGGTTCGGGGGCCATGTAGGGGCAGTCGGTTTCCAGTAAGGCCCGGTCATGCGGGATGGCCGCCAGCACCCTGGCCGCGCGCTTCGCGCCCTTGTAGGTCACGGCGCCGCCAAAGCCCAGGTACATGCCCTGCTCCACCAGCCAGGCCGCGTCGTCGGCACTGCCGCTGTAGCAGTGCAATGCGCCGCGGGGCTTGTATTTGCGCAGCAGCTCGTACATTTCGGCGTGGGCCTCGCGGTCATGGACCGACACGGGCAGGTCGAGCTCCTTGGCAAGCTGCAATTGTGCTTCAAACAGGTCGTACTGCTCCTGCCGCGGCACGGGCCAGTGATGGTCCAGCCCGATCTCCCCCACCGCCGCAACGGCCTTATCCGCAAACAGCGGGCGCATGGCGGCCAGCTCGGCACGCCAGTCCCCGTGGTAGACGGCCACCGTGGCGGCGTCCTCCTCGATCAGGCTCTCCGGGTGGATGCCCAGCGCGGCGTGGAAGTAGGGCGCGGCGTGCGCCAGCTCCAAAACCTGCGCAGCATCGCCGGAATGCGTGGCACATTCCAGCACACCGACCACGCCGCCAGCGGGCAGCGCCGTCAGCAGTTCGGTGCGATCTGCGTCGAACTGGCGGGAGGAATAGTGCGCGTGGGTGTCAAAAATGTTGTTCATGCCTTTGTCTCCTGCGTCTGCGGGGCGCGGTTGACCAGGAAGATGCCAATGCAGACCAGCACCAGCGCGGCCAGATAGTTCCACTCAAACAGCGGCTCACCGTTGAGCAGCGCCGACAGCAGGACGTTCATAATGGGGATGATGAGGCCGAACACCGCGATGCGGGACACCGGGTTGTTCTTCATCAGCAGCGCCCATATAACATACCCCGCGCCTGAGATGAACGCAAGGAACAGCAGCACCGGGATACCGGCGGCGCTCTGCGGGTGCAGGCCGCCGCCCATCGCAAAGCCCAGAACAGCCAGCGCCAGTCCGCCGACGCCAAGGTTGAGCACACTGACCGAGAAGCTGTCCGCGTGCTGGGTGACGGCCTTGTTCCACGGCCCGGCCAGCGCAAAGATGACCGACGCGATCAGCATAAAGGCCATGCCCTTGACGCTGCCGCCGCCGTGGTTGCCCAGCGTGGCGACAAGCACACCGCCGAAGCCGAGCGCGCAGCCCAGCGCCTTGCGCGGGGTCAGGCGATCCTTATTGCCGTAGAGGAAGTGCGCCAGAATGACGCCCATAAAGCTCTGGGTGCTGTTCAGGATGCCGCCCATAGCGCCGGTCAGCAGCGCGACGGCGGAGTAGTAGAAGAAATACTGCGCCGCGGTCTGCCATAGACCCAGCCCGCAGGCCGAGGCCAGCGTTTTGCCGCACGGCATCGGCAGCGGACGGTGGTTCAGCGCCAGACCGGCCAGCCAGACCAGCGCCGCGCCTATCATGAAGCGGACGCCCGCAAAGCACAAAATCGACGCTGTATCGGCAGAATCAATGGCGAACAGCCGGTAGCCCAGCTTGATGAACGGAAACGCCGAGCCCCACAGCACATTGCAGACAATGGCCATCAGGACCGCTGCCGCCGGGATGGAAAAGAATTGGTCGAGTTTAGATTTCTGCATGCTTCACCTTAGTGGATGCGTGCGCCCGCGGGGGTGCTGTCGGGGAAGAACGCGATGGAGCAGCCGCCGTCCACGTCGGTGTCAGCGGCAAAGATCATGCCCTCGCTGACGTACTTGCCCTTCATCATCGGGCGCGGAGCCAGGTTGGCGACGATGCCGATCTTCTTGCCGATCAGATCCTCCGGCGCAAACCACTTGGCAATGCCGGACAGAATGCAGCGCTCGCGCTCGCCGTCGAACACGGTCAGGTGCAGCAGCTTCTTGCTCTCCTTCATGCGCTCGCAGGCGCGGACCTCGGCCACGCGCAGCTCGACCTTGCAGAAGTCATCAAACGTGATTTCTTCCTCATGCTCGCCGATGAGTTCCGCGGACGCCGCGCCGCTCTCGGCGGGCTTTTCCTCTTTCTCCTCGGCAGGGGCGTTGGCAGCCTGGGCAGCGGCCTTCTGGGCAGCCTCCAGGGCCTCCAGCTCGGCCAGCTCCTTGGCGGCGTCGATGCGGGGGAAGATGTTCTCGCCCTTGTGCAGGGTGGCGTTGGCGGGCAGCGTGCCGAAGACGGCGGCGCTGTCCCAGGTCTTGCCGTCAGCTTCCACATTCAGCTGGGCAAAGATCTTCTCACAGGTGGTGGGCATGAACGGCTGCAACAGGACGGTGCAGATGCGCAGCGTCTCGGCCAGATTGTACAGCACGCGGGCCAGACGGGGCTTGGAGTCCTCGCTCTTGGCCAGCACCCACGGCGCGGTGGCGTCGATATACTTGTTTGCGTTGTCGATGACCTCAAACACGTCAGCCAGCGCATTCTGGAAGGCATACGCCTCCATGTCGGCTTCATAGCGGTCACGCAGACCTCTGGCCTTCTCGAGCAGCGCGGCGTCCTCGGGGCCTTCGTCCTGCTCAATGGGCAGATTGCCGCCAAAGTACTTGTCGGCCATGGCGGTAGTGCGGCTCAGCAGGTTGCCGAGGTCGTTGGCCAGATCCATGTTGATGCGGTTGATGAGCAGCTCATTGGAGAAGTTGCCGTCAGAGCCAAACGGGAAGTCGCGCAGCAGGAAGTAGCGCAGCGCGTCGGCGCTGTAGCGCTCGGCCAGCAGATACGGGTCAACAACGTTGCCCTTGGACTTGGACATCTTGCCGCCGTCCAGCAGCAGCCAGCCGTGGCCGTAGACATGCTTGGGCAGGGGCATATCCATGCTCATCAGCATCGCGGGCCAGATGATGGAGTGGAAGCGGACGATCTCCTTGCCGATGAAATGCACATCGGCAGGCCAGAAGGTCTCGTAGTCGCTGTCGGGATATTTGTCGTTCATGAAGCCGAGCGCCGTCGTGTAGTTGAACAGCGCGTCGATCCAGACGTACACGACATGCTTGGGGTCGAAGTCAACGGGGATGCCCCACTTGAAGCTCGTGCGGGAGACGCAGAGGTCCTCCAGGCCCGGGTCAATGAAGTTGTGGACCATCTCGTTGACGCGGGAGCGCGGCAGCAGGAAGTCCGTGTTGACGAGCAGGTCACGCACGCGGTCCGCGTACTTGGACAGGCGGAAGAAATAGGCCTCTTCCTCGGCGTCCACAACAGGGCGGCCGCAGTCGGGGCAGCAGCCGTTGACGAGCTGGCTCTCGGTCCAGAAGCTCTCGCAGGGGGTGCAGTACTTGCCGACATACTTGCCCTTGTAGATGTCGCCCTTTTCATACATCTTCTTGAAGATTTTCTGGATGGCGGCAACATGGTAGTCGTCGGTGGTGCGGATGAAGCGGTCATAGCTGATGTTCATCAGCTTCCACAGATCCTTGACGCCCTTGGGGCCCTCAACGATGTTATCGACGAACTGCTGCGGCGTAACACCGGCCTCCTTGGCCTTCAGCTCGATCTTCTGGCCGTGCTCGTCGGTGCCGGTCAGGAACTTGACGTTGTAGCCCTGCAGCCGCTTGTAGCGGGCCATAGCGTCGGTAGCGACGGTGCAGTAGGTATGGCCGATGTGCAGCTTATCGCTGGGATAATAGATTGGCGTTGTAATGTAGAATTTTTTCTGATCCATCTGTGATTTCTCTCCTTATATAAACAAACCTGTGTGGTGTGCTTTTTACGTTTATGACGTGCCTTGTAGGGGGCGGCGTCCCTGACGCCCCGCAAGCCACTCCTTTCAGGGGAGGTGGCAGAGCGCAGCGATGGCCGGAAGGGTTCTGCCTGTTCGCCGCAGTTACGCGCTTTCCCGGGCGCTTTCCCCTTTACAAAGCGCGTCCGCAGGGGCCGCACATCTGCGGCCCACAGCCGTGCCTTGACGACCATTTGCGGGAAAATCGCGCGCCGATCATGCCCAACCCCTGCATAGGGCTAGAACCCTATCGGCTTCACCCCGCACGCCTCCAGCGCGTGCCTGCACAGCACCTCGGTGCTGTCGATGAAGAACTTTCCCAAGTGCTCGTCCCGCTTAACGAGGCTCAGCTCTGTGCAGCCCAGCACGGCCATGTCGCAGCCCTGCTTTTTCAGGTCGTGCACCGCCGCGCCGAACTTTGCCATATCGGCGCGTTTGCCCTGCTTGATGTCGTCATAAATGACCGACATGACCTCCTGCTGGTGCTCCTCCGACGGTACCGCCCAATCAATGCCCTGCGCCCGGCAGGCGAGCTGATACGTCTCGGCGGCCAGCGTGCCGTCCGTTGCCAGAATGCCCAGCTTTGTGCAGCCTGCCGCCTTAGCATCCGCTACAGTCAGCCGCGGCATGTTCAGCACAGGCACGGGCAGTGCCTCGGCCAGGCGGTCATAAAAATAGTGCGCTGTGTTGCATGGAATTGCCAGCACCGTTGCGCCATAGTGTACCAGGCTGAAGCCATCCTGCTCCATCACAGCAAACGGATCATCCTTGCTTTTACCCATGATGAACGCTGTGCGGTCCGGTGTCGACGCGCGGGACGAGATGACAATGTCGATATGGTCCTGGTCGCACGTCGCGGGTGTGTGGTCGATCAGCATCTGATACAGATAACAGCTGGCCGCGGGTCCCAGCCCTCCCAGGATTCCCAGCACCTGTTTTTGTGGTTTTGTCTGCAGCGTGGCACACCCCTCCTTATAATACACTTATAGTATATTATAAGGCTAACTGCGCAATTATGCAAGGGCAAGGGCGACGGTTTTCGGGAGATTCGCAATAAAAAACGCCCTGCATTTTCATGCAACGTGTCTGTGGTGGACCCTAATTTCAATTCAATTATATTGCAGACCGCCCCCCTGCCTCCCTTGTCAAAGGGAGGTGGCGCCGCAGCGCCGGAGGGATTCCTATCCCGCTGGCGCCCCTATTTCTTTAAGCTCCCCGTAGGGGCCGGGCATGCCCGGCCCGCACGCCTCCGTAAGCTCTCCGCCAATCTTAAACAACAACATCCCACGCCAACCACCCCCGACACATCAACTTCCGCCCGCGCGGAATCTCCCGGGTGCTTTACTTTTTACGCACCACATTAGTCAAGCGATAGAATCCGTTGCAGCGACGGATTCTGTTTTTGTTTTTATGGGGGTTACAGAGCGATTGAGGCAATTGCTGGTTTTGCCGATGAAGCGGTAGTAGATTTCGATGCGCATCACCGTTTCACCGTCGATTATCTCTTTCTCGTGGACGATGATTTTCTCAATCAGCGTGTGAACCAGTTCCTCATCCAGTTCCGTAATGTCTGCATACGGGGCGACCAAATTGGTGAAATCCTGTATGCCCTGCGTTTTGGTGGTTGCTTCGGTGAGCAACGTTTGAATTTCTGTGGCGCGGGTTTTCAATTCTTTTGTTTCCGCTTCATACTTGGCAGATAGGGTTTGGTAGAGGTCATTCGAGAGCCGTCCGAACACGTTATCCTCGTAGATGCGCTGCACCAGCGTGGCCAGTTCGGACAGGCGGCGCTGGGCTGCGTCCAATTCTTTTTTCATGGCTTTCTGCTCGCTCAACTGCCCAGCCTGTGACAAGCCCATCAGATAGTCCGCATACGCATCGGCATCCTCGGCAGCCAGCATAGCGTGACGGCGGATGTCTGCCAGCACGATAGCCTTGACCTGTTCCAGCGAGATATAGTGCGTGGTACACACCTTGCTGCCGTAACGCCGATTGGCGTTGCAACTGAATGTCCCCAACGACTTGCGGCGCTCGTCTTTTTTGCGGCTGCAAAACGCCATGCGCTTGCCGCACTCTCCACAGAACATGATTCCACGGAAAATGTTATTCTCGCTGCGCTTTTTACCCGGCTGCTTGACCTTGATGCGCTCCTGTACCGTCCAGAAAGTCTCGGCATTCACCAGCGCTTCGTGCGTATCCTCCACAACGACCCAATCCTCTTCGGGTTTCCAAATCATCTTTTTTGACTTGAAATTTTGCGTGCCGGTGCGGAAATGCACCATATTCCCGATGTAGACTTGATTCATCAGAATGGCACGAACCGTGCTGTGATCCCACGCATACGGATAGGTCAGAACAATATCCGAGGCAAAGGTTCCAAACTTTTCATGCAGGTACGCCTGTGGGCGGAGAACCTGCTTTTCTCCCAGTTCCTTTGCAATGATGCTGCAGCTTTTGCCCGCAAGCGACATTTGGAAGATTTCCTTGACGACCCATGCGTACTGATTCGGAACGAGCTTGTGGCGGTCATTAGGGTCACGGTCATAGCCATACGGTGGATACGCACCCGTGTATTCCCCACGCAGTGCCTTTGCCTTGAATGCTGACTTGACCTTGCGGCTGATGTCCTTGGCATACCATTCGTTGATGATATTCTTGAACGGCGCAAACTCGTTATCCCCGGCAGCGGAATCTACGCCATCCGTGATGGCGATGAACCGCACCTTATTTTCCGGGAAGATAACTTCCGTGTAGCGTCCGACTTCCAGATAGTTGCGGCCAAAGCGCGACAGATCTTTTACAATAATTGTTCGCACCCGCCGCTGCTCGACCAGTTCCATCATCTCAGTAAACGCAGGGCGGTCAAATAATGAGGTGTGATAGCGATAGCGGCAAAAAGCTAATAAAATCAATGGTTTTGCGGACAGCGGATAGACAGGGAATGTGTTAAAAACTGAATACGCACACAAACGGCGTTACCTTAACCCCTTTGGGGGAGAAAGTAACGCCGTTTTTTTATGCCCGCAGGAAAGGAGGTGCAGCCGGAATGTATTTCACAAAGGGCAAGCAGCGGGCGTTTGAATTGCTCATGCAGCAGAAGCCGGGATTTGACCGCTATCAATCCGGTTGTGCCGGAGATGATGAAGATTGCGGCACTTGCCGTTTCTACCGCCCCGGGTGGAAATATGAGTTTTGCGTTTTCAAAGAGTGTCCCTATTGCCCCGGCAAAAGGACGCGGAAAACGCACGCCAGCATGGACAAATAGACGGGCAAAAGCCCTTGTGCCATGCGGCTTTGCAGACGCGAAAACGGCAAAGGGCATATTGCAATACCAAAACAGCCGAAAACGGCTTTCTAATTGTCCACGCATACCAAGAGAGGAAGTGAGGAAATATGGCAGTTTTCAGAGTGGAGCGAAATACGGGATATACCGTTATGAGCAACCACCACTTGCGAAACAAGGAATTGTCCTTAAAGGCAAAGGGCTTGTTGTCGCAAATGCTTTCGCTGCCCGAAGATTGGGATTATACCCTTGCGGGCTTATCCCATATCAACCGGGAGAAGATCGACGCAATCCGCGAAGCGGTCAAAGAACTTGAAAAAGCCGGATATATCGTCCGCAGCCGGGAACGCGACGAGAAAGGACGTTTGCGCGGTGCGGATTATGTCATATACGAGCAGCCGCAGCCCAAAGAGCCGGAAGCAGCTACCAGCAGCGAACAGCCGCCTACATCGGATTTACCTACATTGGAAAATCCAACATTGGATAATCCAACGTTGGAAAAACCTACGTTGGAAAAACCTACGTTGGAAAATCCAACGCAATTAAATAAAGATATATCAAGTAAAGAACAATCAATTACTGATTTATCAAGTACCCATTCCATTCCTTTCCATTCCCTAAATCCCTTGCCTTATGAGCAGGACGAAGCGGCTACGCCGCCGGAAAGGAAAAGAACGGAAGCGAAAACAAACAGCGCAATAGAGATTTATCGGGAAATCATCAAAGACAACATCGACTATGACATTCTCATTCAAGACCCCAAAATGGATAAAGACCGTTTGGACGAGATTGTAGAAATCATGCTGGAAACCGTCTGCACAGCCCGAAAGACAATCCGTATCGCCGGGGACGACTACCCCGCCGAACTTGTCAAATCAAAGTTTATGAAGCTGAATAGCAGCCACGTTGAGTTTGTTTTGGACTGCATGAGGGAGAACACAACCAAAATCCGCAACATCAAGCAGTATCTAAAAGCGGTGCTGTTCAACGCACCGAGTACCATTGACAGCTACTATACCGCCCTTGTCAATCACGACTTTTACGGCAGCAAATGAGCATAGCCGCAGTTTACCGGGAAAGGAGTTGATACCTTGCAGGAGGAAGTAACCCAAAAAACGATTGCCCTATCCGTCAATGTGGGAAAAGGCGCGGCAAGGCTTACCGAACAGGCGTTGCAGAAAGCAATCAAGAAGTTTTTGGAGCAGAAAAGCAAAGCCCCGCATGGGAAACAGACCATGCGGCAGCTTATGAAGCAAAATGCGGGTGTTTCCAACATCGAGATCACCGACAGCAATATCAAAGCCTTTGAGAGTACCGCGAAGAAGTACAACATAGATTTTTCGCTGAAAAAGGTTAAGGGCGAACAGACCCGTTACCTTGTGTTTTTCAAAGGCAGGGACGCGGACGTTATGACCGCAGCGTTTCAAGAGTTTTCCGCAAAGAAGCTGAACAGGGATAAAAAGCCCTCTATCCGCAAAGCCCTTGCCGCAGCAAAGGACAAGGCGAAGCAGCTTAACGCCGCCCGCGACAAGGTAAAGAAAATAGACAGGGGGCGCGAGATATGAAGCAGATGAACTACAAAAAGTTGATAATCCCGAATATCCCCTATGTGTTCTTTGTCTATCTCTTTGATAAGGTGGGACAGGCGGTGCGGCTTGCCCCCGGCGCGGATATTTCCGAAAAGATACTCAATATCACACAGGGATTTTCCGAAGCGTTTTCAAATGCCTTGCCGAGCGTTCACCCGTTGGATTTGCTTATCGGCATTGTCGGCGCGGTGGTTATCCGTCTGATTGTCTATGTCAAAGGGAAAAACGCAAAGAAATACCGCAAGGGCGCAGAATACGGCAGCGCACGTTGGGGCAACGCCGAAGATATAAAGCCCTACATCGACCCGGATTTTCAGAACAACATCATTTTGACGCAGACCGAACGCCTTACCATGAACAGCCGCCCGAAGCAGCCGAAATATGCGAGAAATAAAAACGTCGTGGTGATCGGCGGCAGCGGCAGCGGCAAGACAAGGTTTTTCGTAAAGCCTAATTTAATGCAGCTTCATTCTTCCTACGTCTTGACCGACCCAAAAGGCACCGTCTTAATCGAGTGCGGAAAGCTCTTGCAGCGCGGCGGCTACAAGATAAAAGTGCTGAATACGATAAACTTCAAGAAATCCATGCGATATAACCCCTTTGTGTATATCCGCAGCGAAAAGGACGTGTTAAAGGTTGTCAATACCCTTATTGTCAATACCAAAGGCGAGGGAGAAAAAAGCGCGGAAGATTTTTGGGTGAAAGCCGAGAGATTATTATATTGCGCGTTGATCGGCTACATTTGGTATGAAGCCCCCGCCGAGGAAATGAACTTTACAACGCTGCTTGAACTTATCAATGCAAGCGAAGCACGCGAGGACGACGAGGAATACCAAAGCCCCGTTGATCTGCTCTTTGCCGATTTAGAAGAACGCAGCCCCGACCATTTCGCGGTGAAGCAATATAAAAAATACAAATTGGCGGCGGGCAAAACGGCAAAGTCAATCCTTATTTCTTGCGGTGCGCGTCTTGCCCCTTTTGATATAGAGGAACTCCGGGAACTCATGTCCTATGATGAATTGGAACTTGATACATTGGGCGACAGGAAAACCGCGCTTTTCCTCATAATGAGCGATACCGACGACACCTTTAATTTTGTTATCGCTATTCTGCAATCGCAGCTTTTCAATTTGCTTTGTGATAAAGCGGACGACGAATACAACGGCAAATTGCCTATTCATGTCCGGTTTTTGCTTGATGAATTTGCCAACATCGGGCAGATACCCCGCTTTGATAAGTTAATTGCGACCATTCGCAGCAGGGAAATGTCCGCTTCTATCATTCTGCAATCGCAGAGCCAACTAAAAGCCATTTACAAGGACGCGGCAGAAATCATACTTGATAATGCCGACAGCACCTTGTTTTTGGGAGGACGTGGGAAAAATGCAAAGGATATTTCGGATAACTTGGGACGGGAAACAATCGACAGTTTCAATACTTCCGAAAATCGCGGCACGCAGGTTTCTCATGGACTTACTTATCAAAAATTAGGAAAGGAGCTGATGACACAGGACGAAATAGCAGTTATGGACGGTGGGAAATGTATTTTGCAGCTACGCGGTGTGCGTCCCTTTTTAAGCGACAAATACGACATCACGAAACACCCGAACTACAAATACCTTTCCGACTTCGACAAAAGAAACGCTTTTGACGTGGAACGGTATATGTCTACCCGTCCGGCAATCGTAAAGCCCGATGAAGCCTTTGACATATACGAAATAGATTTGTCCGACGAGGACGCAGCCGCCGAGGAATAACGGCGGCATTTTCATTTTCAACAACTTTTTTTGAGCCGCACAGCGGCAGAAAGGAGGTTTTTCTAATGGATAAAAAACAGACAATTACAACCGAACGCAAAATAGGGAAAATCACCTATCTTGTTCAAGCGTTGCCGAGTGAAAAGGCAACCGATACAATCCATAAAAAGATTGAGAAACTCATTGTAAAGGATTTGCAGAAAAAGCCCGGAAATCCGGGATTTTTAGCGTCCGAGTAGTGCATTAGGCGGCGGGATATGGTATAATGATAGCAACACATTATACCTGTTTATTCGGCTGTCGGAAAGGAGGACTAATGTTACAGTCGAATAAAATCACCGCCCTTTACTGCCGTTTAAGTCAAGAGGATATGCAAGCCGGAGAAAGCGGAAGCATACAGCACCAAAAAATGATACTTCAACGCTATGCGGACGAACACCATTTTTTGAACACAAAGTTTTTTGTGGACGACGGATTTTCCGGCGTGAGTTTTGAGCGCGAGGGGCTGCAAGCGATGTTGCAGGAAGTGGAAGCCGGACGAGTGGCGACGGTCATTACCAAAGACCTTTCCCGTCTTGGCAGAAACTATCTGAAAACGGGCGAACTCATAGAGATTGTATTTCCCGAAAACGGAGTACGCTATATCGCGATCAACGACGGAGTTGACACAGCGCGGGAGGATAACGAGTTTACCCCCTTGCGGAACTGGTTTAACGAGTTTTACGCCCGCGACACAAGCAAGAAAATCCGCGCAGTTAAACAGGCACAGGCGCAAAAAGGCGAGCGCGTCAACGGGGAATATCCATACGGCTATATCCCAGACCCGAACAACCGCCACCACCTTATACCCGACCCGGAAACCGCGCCGATTGTCAAACAGGTTTTCGCTATGTTTGTTAGCGGCGTGCGTATGTGCGAAATCCAAAAATGGCTTGCGGAAAACAAAGTCTTGACGATTGGAGCGTTGCGCTATCAGCGTACAGGACAGGCGCGGTATCAGCGGGCAATGATCGCCCCCTATACTTGGCCGGACAAAACGCTCTATGACATATTAGCAAGGCAGGAATATTTAGGGCATACCATAACCGCGAAAACTCACAAGGTATCCTACAAGTCGAAAAAGACCCGGAAGAACGAAGAAGAACAACGCTATTTCTTCCCAAACACCCATGAGCCGCTTGTTGACGAGGAAACCTTTGAACTTGCGCAAAAGCGGATTGCTACCCGCCACCGCCCGACAAAAGCAGCGGAGATTGATATTTTTTCCGGCTTGCTGTTTTGCGCTGGTTGCAGACATAAGATGTATTACCAACAGGGCGTAAATATCGAGCCGCGCAAGTTTTCCTATTCTTGCGGCGCATGGCGCAACAGGGCAAGGACAGGCAGCGAGTGTACCTCTCATTATATCCGCAAAAACGTACTTCTTGATTTAGTGCTGGAAGATATGCGGCGGGTTTTGCGGTATGTTAAGGAACACGAACAGGACTTTATCTGTAAAGCTACCGAGTACGGCGACATGGAAGCGAGAAAGGCATTAGCGCAGCAGCAAAAGGAACTTTTCAAAGCACAGGCGCGTATGACCGAACTTGACACGCTTTTCCGCAAGCTGTATGAGGACAACGCATTAGGCAGACTGACAGATGAACGGTTTGTGTTTCTAACTTCCGGCTATGAGGACGAAAAGAAATCCCTTGCCGCAAGGATAGACGAGTTACAACAGCAGATCGCAACCGTTACCGAGCGAAAAAGGGATATATCAAGGTTTATTCAGATTGTCGGGAAATACAGCGACATACAGGAATTGACCTATGAAAACGTCCATGAGTTTATCGACCGTATTTTGATACATGAATTAGACCGGGAAACCAACACCCGGAAAATCGAAATCCATTATAGCTTTGTCGGACAGGTTGATACCGAGCAGGAGCCGACGCAAGTTGTCAACCATGACCGCCGCAACATGGTAGATGTAAAAAGTATCGCTATCTAACCCCAGCAAAGTTTGTGCCGGAGTAGCCGTCGTCCATAAAGAACCGGCAATTCGTAAAGCCGTATTCCTTAGCGTACTGCCCCAGAATGGCACGCTGGGATTGGATGCTCATGCTTTCGCCGCCGACTTCATCGTCGCGGCTCAATCTGCCATATAAAGCAGTAATATCCTGTAGCTGTTTCTCTTTCATTTTCCATCCTTTACAATATCTACCATCCTGTAGATATTGCAAGTGGACTTCCGCTTGATATGCGAAAAGCATTTCTGCCTTTGTCCGGGAATGTGCTGGAACGTGCGGCGCAGGTTCGCCAGCAGCAATCTATGCTGCGAACCTTGATACGCTACACCAAGGAAACGTACCAGTTGGGTGTCATCAACATCGAAATCGGCAATGAGGAAGAAGGCCATGCACTTGTAAAAGAAGCACAGGAGATTTATAAGAAGCTGTATGGCGAGATACCTGCCATTATGGAACGAAACCGTCAACGAGACAGGGAGTATCTGGAAAGTAATGGGATTACGCTTTCCGAAGAACCTCCTAAACTAACAGGCTGACGGCACAGCGGTTCTCTTACAAAAGTGAGGGGGCCGCTTTTTCTATGCCTATTTTTCCCTGCGCTCAATTTCCGCACAATTTCCCATCAATGCCAAAACAGCCCGCTTTCGATAAAATGAATCTGTAACTCGATACCCAAACAGGTGTCGGCAGCAGCATTCCGAAAGGGGGCTTTTTTATAAGGAAAGAAAAGAAAATTTTATCGAAAGCCTATCGGCACAAAATCGGCAGGGTGACATTTGAGGTCACGTCCTATGATAACCCGGCAGGCACACAAACATCACAGGAAATGCTTTTGCAGATGATGGAGCAGAAGATGCACGGAGAGAGGAGATGATTTCCCGATGAAGCAATTCAACGACATTACAATTATCGGCATCGACCAAGGATACGGCAATATGAAAACCGCAAATACCATCTTTCCCACAGCCATTACTGCCTACGATACCGCACCTATGTTTAAGGGTGATGTGCTGGAATACGGCGGCAGATTCTACCGCGTGGGCGAGGGTCACAAAGGCTTTGTGGCAGATAAGTCAGAGGACGGTGATTTCTACCTGCTGACGCTGGCGGCCATCGCCAAAGAGTTAGAGCAATACCGGCTGTTCACCGCCAACCTGTGTCTGGCGGTGGGGCTGCCACTGAGCTGGGTCGGCAGCCAGCGCGAGAGCTTTCGGCAGTATCTGATGCAGAATGAAACTGTAAGTTTCCGCTTCAACGGAAATCCGTTTCAGCTTCGCATTGTAAGCTGCAAGGTGTACCCGCAAGGCTATGCGGCCATTGTCCAGCAGTTGGCAGACTTTGATGGGGAGCATCTGTTGGCCGACATCGGCAACGGCACAATGAATCTGCTTTACTTGACGGATTCTCAGCCGCAGGAGAACCGCTGTTGGACGGAGAAAATCGGTGTAAACCAGTGCATGATCCGCGCTAAAGAAGCGGTGCTCCGTCGTTTCGGCAGCAAAATCAGTGACAGCACGGTGGAGCAGGTTCTGCGCACCGGCACAGCGAAAATCGATGCCGATTATCTCGCCTGTATTCGCGAGGTCGCAGCCAGCTATGCAGCCGAACTGTTTGCAGCCTTGCGCAGTTACGAGTACGACCCCGCCACCATACACCTGACGATTGTGGGCGGCGGCGGGCAGTTGATCAAGCACTTTGGCAGCTATGACCCGGAACAGGTCACCATTGTGGACGACATCTGCGCTGCTGCCAAGGGGTACGAGTACATGGCCTACCGCCAGATGCTCCGAGGGTAAAACCGTGCCGGAGGTACGGACGACCAATCTGCGGTTCAACCTTGGCAAAGAATCGCAGCGGAAAGCGTGGCAGTATTTGCGGACGATGGACAAATCAGTGTTCAAGTCGTACAGCCAAGCGGTTACCACGGCAGTGGTGGACTACTTTGACCGCTACTACCAGACGCAGGATGACCCCTATCTGGAAACGCGGGCGCGCGAGGAACAGTTTGTGCAGCAAATCGTGGATGCAGTGCGGGATGCTTTGCGGGAGACGATGCCGGTCTTTCTGGCAGGGTGCATGACCGGGATGGCGCAGAACCCCGCCGCTGTTTCTCCCCAGCTTGTAAAAGAGCCTGTGAAGGACAGCATCAACTGGGATTTTGTGGGTGGCTGATATGCCTGTGCGGACTTTACAGGAATGTCTGGACGAGTTTGTGGCAGAGCGCCCACTCCAGCCGGATGAATACCCCGATGTTGTCAGTGGGCTTTCCTACTGCAAACGCTGCCAATCTCCGCGCAGAACACGGCAGGTGCTGTTCGGGAAAGAAAGAATCCTCCCGATAGTGTGCAGATGCCGGATGGAAGATGCTGCTTTTGTTCAAAGCGGCGGCACAAATGGCAATAAGCAGCGGCAGAATTTCAGTTTCAAAACGTAGACACCCAAACATGGCTGACTTTCACACCAAAAAGGAGAAAGTATGACCGAAGATGAGAAAAAGTTGATACAGGCACGGCACAGGCTGGAAGCTGTGCAGGCCCGCAACCGCGTATGGTGACGATGCGTCCATTGGATGCCCACGGAAAATGGCAGAGCAAAACGCAAAAAGAATACCTGTGCCGCAAAGCCGATGAGGAGCGCGGCTTTACAGCACAGGAGTTTTTGCAGGCAAAAGAGGACGGCTGGGAAAAGCAGTACAAATACAGAAGCGCAGCGGGCGTGTCGGCGTGGCTGACGCCCACACAGGCCGCCCGTGAGCCGGGGTGGGAACGCTGCTCGAAGCAGCCGAAAGCGGCGAAATTCGGGCGACAAAACCCGCTGTGTGCGCGTTGGAACAGCCCGGAGCAACTGCTGGATTGGCGAGAAGCATGGGCAGATGCCGTGAACCGCGCACTGGAAGAAAAGCAGCAATCTGCCCGTGTGACCCACCTAAGCCACGCGGCGCTGGGACTGGACGAGCAGCCCACAGTGCATGAGGGCAGCCAAGCCCGCAGCCTTGAGTTGCAGGGCATCAAGGCAGACCGCTGCGAACTGAACCGCCAAATCCGCGCGGACAACAAGCTGCTGCGGGAACTGAAAGCCCAACTTGCCAAGCTGTCCAAGGTCGTTGAAAACATGTAGGGCATATTGCGGAAACGCTGGAACGGCTGCGCAGCAGTTTGATAATGCTGCAATACCGCCTGTTGGTGAACCACAAACAGGCGGACACATGGGAACGGCAGGTCAACTATTACCGCCCGATTCTGCAAGATTATCATGCGGTAACACAACAGCTCTCTGACAAGAAATCCGAGCAGGAGCAGCTGCAAACCAACCGCAACGCTGTACCCCTGTTGCAAATCGCCCAGCGCCGCCAGCTTGCCGAGCAAATCGCCGCACTGACTGAGGAAATCGAAGAACTCCGCAGCCGACAGGCCATGATTCTGCACAACCTCGACTGCAAGAACAACAGCGAAGCCCAGCGCTTCGGCAGTTACTTGGACAAGCTGGAAGAAATGAAGGAGAAGCGGGCAGCGCAGCGTGAAAGCCTTGTGCAGCAGCTTTCTGCCACCACAAAACAGTACCTTGGAATTGAGAATACGATTCAGCCGGAGGCTGTTGATGCTGTTCATCAACAGCGTATTGCCTTGCGGCCAATCATCGCCATCGAACGAGAACGGACGCTATACCGCGAAAGCCGTGTTGATGATACGGCAATTTCGCTTGCGGAAAAAATCGTAGATACAGAAATCGAGAATGTTTACAGCACCCCTAAACAGCAGAACATTTCCCAAAGCCATAACGAAAAATTCCGATAAAAGGCCAGCGGCGGCTTTCTTTACGAAAGCCGCCGCTGTTGTCAGAATGAGTATTCTTAGAATTTTCCGCCCGAGCTGCCGCCAAAACCGTCGCTGTCGGTACTCGACCCGCTGGAACTGCTGTCGTCCTTGACGGGGTCGTACGTTTCGGTCTCGGTGGTGTGGGTGTAGGTGTCCTCCACCACGGACAGCGCCAGACCCTCGGCGGGCATGTAGGCGTTGGCGTGCGTCTGCTCGTTGGCAGTTTTCATCTGCGCATAGAAGATGCCGCAGACAATGCTCGCCACAGCCAGCGGAATGACAAACACAAACACCCACTTGATCCAACCCTTGGCGGGGTCGTTGCCGCTGTCCAGCGGTGCACCCTTTTCGGCATAGAAATCCAGCGTGTCAGCGCACATTTCTATGTAGGTGTCGGAGGCCTTGTAATACGATCCGTCCGAGAGCATCGGCACGATCTTATCTTCGATCTGCGCGATGCGGTAGTCGGTAAAGGCGGTCACGCCGCCGCCGTAGGTGATGGTAACATAATCGCGGGAATCCAGCGCGATCAGGAACAGGATACCGCTTTTGCCCTCGCCGTAGCCAAGGTCATAGCTGCGGTACCAGTCTTTGGCGAACTCGCGTACGTTCTGCCCGCCGATGTCAGACACCGTCAGCAGGTAGACGTTGACACCGTGTCCGGCACTGGCGTCCTGCGCCTTTTGTTCCAATTCAGCGGTCGCTTCGGGTTTGAACAGCTCGTAGGTGTCCATCACCAGCGGCATTTCGGCAAACGCCGGTACAGCGCAGAGCAAGCACAGCACCAGTGCCGTAAGCAGAGAAAACAGTTTCTTTTTCATACTCTGTTTCCCCCTTTCAAAACAGGATGGCAAGCAGGATCATCAGCGGAACACTGATGCCTGCAAACCAGGCGGCAAACTTGCGCTTGTCAATGGGCAGGTCGCCCACCAGCTTGCCGGTCTGCCCGTTCATGGCGAACAGATAATCCTTGCCCTGCCACTTGGTGTGCAGCATCCATACGGGCAGCAGTGCGTAGTGCTTGGCGGTGTAATCAATTTGGATGTTTTCGCTCAGGGTGCTTACGCTGCTGTAGCCGGTAATGCTGGCCGAAAGCTCGCTGCTGACCGAGTTCTGCATACGGCTGTGGGCGCGGGCTTGGCAGGTGTCGGCGTCCTCGTCGTATTTGTCGGCCATGTAGCCCGGCAGATAGGCGGTCGAGAAGGGCTGGAAGGCGCGGTAGTCATACGGCTCAATGGCGTCCATGTGGCCGTTGGGCATCTTGGTCGAGCCATCCACAGGTACGCCCATAAACTGCGTGGTGCCCGCGCGGCGGACATCGTAGTGGCGGGTCGTGGTGATGACGTAATCGCCGTTGCGGTGGGACGAGGAGTTGGACGCTTCATAATGTCCCGAACCGGACGCGTTGGCATCGAACAGCCAGAAGGGGACATACACGCCCTTGATCTCCTCAATGTGGTTTTGTGCCGAGAAGGCGCTGGGCAAAAACCGCTTGCCGCGGTAGTATTTTTTCAGCGCGGCCTTGGCGGCATTTTTGTCCAGCACAAACGGCAGGACAAGCTCGGGCCGCTGCATACCGCTGAACTGCCCCGCGATGACTGTGGGGTTGCCGCAGTAGGGGCAGCTGGTCGCGGCGGTGGTTTCGTCACAAATCAGTTCCGCCCCGCAGGACGGGCAGGAATAGCTGCGCAGCCCGGCGGCTTCGTTTTCGCTCCAGACGGAGTCGGGCGGTGGCGCCTCTTTGTTTTGCGCGGCGGTTTCGGCAGTGGCTTCCTTCTGGGCATACATGGCTTCAATCTCGGCGGTGTCGTAGCTGCTGCCGCAGAAGTCACAGACCAGCTTTCCGCTGGCACCGTCAAAGTGAAGCGGACCGGTACAGGCAGGGCATTGGTAGTTGGTAAGCTGTGTTGCCATTATGCGTCACCTCTCTTTCCTTCGGTTTGCAGCTGCCCTGCCAGAGCATCAAAAAAATCACGCAGGGCGCTGCGCGTATTGCCATCGGCATCCAGATAACGGTAAATGATCTCGTCATCCGGGGTTTTGTAAATCAGGCAAACGCTATCTAACGTTTCATCGGTGATAAATAAGCCGGAAGAATTTTTCTTTTCGTCCGGCAGGCTTTCCAGCCCCAGCTTTTCTGCCAGAGCCAGGGCTTCTTGCCAATGGGTGTCCTCAACCGGGATGTTTTCCAGCTCCACCCATTCATCATCCTTGTAATTACAGCTGAAAAGGCAGCCGTCAGCCGGGTCGTTTCTTATGCTGAACCCATAGGTGTCGTCATAGCACATCCCGGAATAACTGATGCTGATACCGGTCAGTGTGCCGGACGGTGCTTTTTTACAGCCGGACATTGTCAGAAAAGCGGCTGCGGCGCAAAGCACCGCAGCACTTTTTTTGCGCATCACTGGCCAAAGGGCTTACCGCACTCCGGGCAGAACTTGGGCGGATGGGCCGGGTCAACCGGGGTCCAACCACACTGGCTGCACTTGGCGGGGGCCGGTGCTGGCTTGGGGTTGCCGCAGTTGCAGCAGAACTTACCGGTGTTGGAGGTGCCGCAGCTGCATACCCAGCTGTCGGCTGCGGGTGCCGGGGCAGGCTTGGGGCTGCCGCAGTTTGCGCAGAATTTGCCGGTGTTGCCGGTCTGGCCGCAGCTGCAGGTCCACCCGGCGGGGGCAGATGCCGGAGCCGGGGCGGGCTGTGCGGCGGCCTGCTGCTGGGCGCCCATCTGGTACAGGTTCTGGGCGTTCATACCGCCGGCTGCACCGGCCATATTCATGCCCATAAAGGCCATGGCGGGTCCTGCGCCCTGATTGCCGGCTGCGGTCTGCATAGCGCTGGCCTGTGCGCCGACAAGATGCGCAGCGGCGCGGGTCGGGTCCATAAAGGCTGCGTTGCGCTGCATTTCCTTGAGCATCTGCTCGTCTTCCTCGCTGGCCTTCACACTGGAAACACCGAAGGATACGATTTCAATGCCGCGCAGCTTGCCCCACTTGGCGGAGAGCACATCGTTGAGGGCCTCGGCAAGCTCCATCGTATGGCCGGGCAGTGCGGAATAGCGGATGCCCATATCGCTGATCTTGGCAAAGGCGGGCTGCAGGGCGGTCATCAGCTCGGATTTCAGCTGCCCGTCGATTTCATCGCGGGTGTAGCCTTCCTCCACATTGCCGCAGACATTGGTGTAGAACAAAATGGGGTTGGTGATGCGGTAGCTGTACTCACCAAAGCAGCGGATGGCAATGTCGATATCGATGCCGGCGCGCTGGTCCACCACGCGGAAGGGCACCGGGCTGGGCGTGCCGTATTTGTTGCCCACGAGTTCCTTGGTGTTGAAGTAATAGATACGCTGATCCATCGGGGCCTCGCCGCCGAAGGTAAAGCGCTTGCCGATGTTCTGGAACACTGCGCCGATAGAGTCGGACAGGTCGCCGCTGAAGAGCGAGGGAGCGCTGCCGGTATCGTAGGTGTACTCACCCGGCTCGGCGCACATATCCACGACCTTGCCCTGCTCCACGATCATGGCGCACTGACCGTCCGCCACCGCTACGATGGAGCCGTTGGAGATAATGTTGTCGCTGCCCTTTGTGTTGGCGCTGCGTCCGCTCTGGCGTTTCCAGCCGCGGGTGGCCAACAGGTCAGCCGGCATGGCTTCACAATAAAAGTATTCCTTCCACTGGTCGGCCATAACGCCGCCAGCAGCGCCCATTGCAGCTCTGATAAGTCCCATAGTGATCCTCCTATGTCAGGGGCGGGCAGGACCCGCCCCGTTTTGTTACAGATAAATCAGGTCGTTATTTGTTGGCCAGGGCGGCCTTGTACTCCTCATAGCGGGGCGGCAGCTCCTCCAGCTCCTCGTTCCACTCGGTGCCGTCCAGCCTCATGTAGAAGCTGACTGCACAGGCCGTGCCGTCCTCGCCCTCGTAGTCATACATGAACAGCGAGATGCTGTCGTTATACGGGTACAGGTTGAACTTATACGCATCGCTCTCGGTTATGTTCTGGTCAAGCACCCAGTCGTAGCCGTCCAGAATAGGCTCGATATGGTCATCATAGACATTGACCCACATCGTGATGACCGGGTCATCGGGCATACCGTCGCGGTAAACCTCAAAGTAGTGGCTGCCGTCCTCGCTCTCACCGATGTAGCCCCAGCAATCGTAGGTGTCGGTGTCAAAGTAGTCACGGTTCGGTACATTCTTGTAGTTTTCCATCCGGAACCAGCCGTACCAGTTGGTGTTGCCCAAATCAGCGTAGGTGTTGCCGTCGTCGTAGGTGTAGGGCGGGTCCGGCTCATCCGTGCCGTCGATGTCATATTCGTCATCACCGCCGTCCAGCAAAGCGGGGTCGATTTCAGGCTTGGTGTCGCTGCGCTTAAAGACCATGGTCATACCGTCAAACTCAATGGTCAGCAGGTCACCCTCGCGGGTGTAGGTCATGGCCGGGGTATTGGGGTCGGTCAGCGCATAGAAGTTGCCGTCCTTCCATTGGAAGGTGACAAAATCCTCCATGTAGGTTTCGCCGGTGCCGTCCGCACGCAGCTCAATGTAGAAGTCCTCCATATCGACGAGGGCAAGCTCCTCCTTGGAGAGGGTGTACTCGCTGTCGGAGGCGGATTCCAGCACATAGATGCCCACATCGGTATCGCTGCCTGCGGTGGTGCCCTGTGTCATGTTGTCACTGTCCAGAGGCTGCTGCATGGTGCTGCCGGACTTGACGAAGTAGAGCGTCACGCCCTGTCCCTGCACATCGTTCAGGGTCAGGATCTCGTCTTGCAGGGTGCCGGTGCAGCTCAGGCCGCCGCAATCCAGTTGGAAGGCCCCGCCGTTCAGCGTCCACTTGCCGTAGGACTTGGTGCCGTCCACCGTTACAACGCACTTGCCCTTATCATTCAGGTCCATCAGGAACCCGCTGCCGAAGGCATCCTCGACCTGCGTCACGGAGCCGCCGACCTCGGCGTAGGCTGCTTCCCAGGTGCCCTGATTCGGGTCACTGGCGTTCGGCTTGCCGGTGCGGATGGATCCGCTGATCATTGTTACGATGATCATAAGCAGGAATATCACCGGGATGGCGATCAGGATCATCCGCTTGGGGGTCATTGGTGCGCGGGGGCGCTTGGGCTTGCCGCCGGGGGCCACATTGCCGTAAGGGTTGCCGCCCGTGCCGCCGGGTGGCGGCGGCGTGACAGCATGGGGAGCATCCGGCGGTGTGGACGCAGGCGGGGGTGTGTTTCTGGCGTAAAGCGGTGCGCCTGCGCCGGTCTGCGGCGGTGTGCCGGGCGCATTGCCCGCGTAAGGATTCGCTGCGTTCGTCTGCGGCTGCGGGGCGGCAGGTGCGCCGCCTGCATAGGGGTTGCCGCCGCCTGCCTGCGGCTGCGGGGGCGTCTGTGCAGGCTGTGGGGGTTGCGGTGCAGCCTGGGTAGGCTGAACCGGGGGCTGGGGCACAGCTGCGGGCTGTGCGGCGGGCTGCGGTACGGATACTTTTGCACCGCAATTCTCGCAGAATTTAGTACCGGGCTTTAACTCGGCACCACATTGCGTACATGTTGCCATAGTGTCTGCCTCCTTTTATAAAGTAATATTTTAGAGCCTTGCTTATTCCTGTGTCATTTCAAACCATACAGCTTCCTGCTGCGGCAGGTTCAACAGGGATTCCCCACCGATGTGCATTACATTGACGCCGCCGTAATCATCGGGCATCATAGCCAGCGTTTCGCGCTGTGTACGCCCTGAATCCATACGGAACAGCGAAACAGAGCAGATCCAGCCGCGGTCATCCATACCAAGGTAGGAGATGCTGCTGTCCCATGTGGCCGGAACCCTCTGGCCGTTGGCGTATTCGCCGGTATAGAAGTTCGGCTGATCCTCGCAGATTTCAAACCAAGTGCCGGTATCCTCACTCACAAAGGAGCCGATCATGCTCGGAATGCTCAGCGGGGCGGTGTTCCAGACAGCCTCCATCAGATTGAATTTTTCGTTATCGCGGGAAACGCCGTACACGGTCGTGTACTCGGCTCCGTACTCTGCATCGTAGGCCGTGCCGGTCTCAAACCGGACAATTCCGTTGATACCGAAGAGCGGACCGCCGTTGACCATGGTGCCGCACTGTGCGCCGCTGATGACATCAATGTATTCGACATTGCCGTTCTCGGTCAGAAGGAAAACATAGGGGGCGTAGTCCTGCCCGATGCTGGTCATCAGCATCTTTACATAGTTGCCGTAACAGCCGCTGACCGCGAACTCGGTCTTGTCGCCCAATTCGTACCATTCCTTCATGGCTTGGTAGGTCATAGCACCGTCAGGGGTAACATAGTCGGTCAGGGCGCGTACCGTCACCTCGCCTGTGGCAGTCACATCGCAGGTAAACCATTCATCCTGCCCGTGCAGGATCTGGCCGCTGGCCTGCCGCTTGTCGGGGTCGACCTGAACATCCGTCCAGTACATTCCCGACCCGGCGGGGGTGTACATCGGAACCGTGGCAACAAAACCGTGGCTGTATTTCGGATACAGGGAATAGTAGCTGTACAGTCCGTCCAGATTGCTCAGGCTCTGCGCGCGCATCATGTACAGCATGGCGGTCTGGTCGGGGTCGATGTAGCCGTAGTAGGTGTCAAAATGCTGCGCTACTGCGCGTTCCAGCGCGTGCATCACCTTGGCGTCGTCGGTGTAGCCCAGATGCGCCAGCATCTCCGGGTTGGAAAGCTCCTGCCCGGTGTCAAAATTGTAATGGTACGAACCCACATCGTGGTTGTACATCGCGTCAGAGCTGGTGATTTGCAGGCTCAGCAGGGGACCGTCCCAGTTGCTGACCCAGATGATGTAGCTTGTGTCGATAAAGTCATTGCGGGAACGGGCGTCCAGCGCGCGCTCCACCAGATAGCCGAAGCGGTAGCCAATCATCTCGTTGATGTTCTTTGCGCCCTCGGTGTCGTCGTCGATCTGCGGCACCTGGTAAAAGTAGGTGTCCTCGATGCCGTAGGGGTCGGTGTAGGTAAACCGCTCGTCATACAGCGTAGAGATGCGTGAATCATCAAACCTGCGGGAGGACTGCGGCTTTTGCGGGGTATCCTCCGCGGCTTTCACATTTTCAGCGGAGGTCTCGCTCACTGCGCTTGCAGCCGGTTTGCTCGGTTCGGGCCGCTTGCTGTCCTGTGCACAGCCTGCCGCAGACAGCAGCATTGCCGCCGCCAATAGTACGGCACAGCTTCTTTTCATGGTTGGTTCACCCGCCTTTCGGTTGAGAGTGCGGCAAACTGCCTGTGCTTAGCCAAAGGTGACGCTGTTCAGAATGGTGTCGCCCTCGGTGCCGGGGTCAATGTCTACGCCGGAGATTCTAATGCTCAGCCAGCCGCCGGTGGGCATTTCGCCGTAGTATTCGGTCCACCACATACCCACGTTTTTGTAGGTGCGTCCGGCCATCTCCACGCCGCCGATGGTGCGCGGGGGAAGCTCCTCCACATTTTCAAAGTCGTCGTAATAGTAGTTGATCTTATCCAGACCGCTTTTCAGTTCAAAGTTTATGCGCGGGTCGCCGGAGAAGATATGGCTGGGGTCATCGGTCGGGAACAGCTTGAAATCCCCGAAACTGGTCGCGGACTTGTACCAGCCCTGGTCGGGGCAGGTCACGTTGAGCACCAGCGTAAAGTCCGTGCCGAATGCCTCCAGGGTCGGGGTGTTCAGGCCGGCAGCCGATGGGTAATCGGGATTGTCCGCGGGCGCGGAAGCAGGGGCCGGTTCGGCGGTGGCTTCCGGCTCCGGCTCTGCAGCAGGCTCCGATGCAGGTTCGGATGCAGGTTCGGATGCCGCGTCGGTCTTGGGTTCTGCCGGGGTCTCCGTCTGGGGTTCAACAGCCGGTTCGGCGGCCTGCGCTTTCAGGTCGGATAAGCCGGAATTGACCTCTTTGGTTACATCCCCCTTGGAGCAACCGGCCAAAGCCATAAGCATCATGGCTGCCAATACGGCAGCGAGCGTTCGTTGTACCTTTTTCATAGCTGTCCTCCTTTTGGTCATAAAGTGTCCATCATGGCGCTCAGATAGGCGGGCGAGACGGAAGCGTAGACGAAATCATCGACAATGTGATCCTTTTTTGCCAGGCACACGGCGGTGGCCAGTTCGGGATATTCGGCCTCATCCACAAGCAGTACCGTTTTGCAGTGCGGGCAGACATCCCGCAGGTCGTTTGCCAGCAGCAGTCTGTCCTGCAGGGTGCGCGGCGGATGCGGACAGACCTCCAGCAGCAGGACATCTGCCCTGCAGGAACGGCATAGCTTTACAATATCCTTTGTCTTAGGGCCAGCGTTTTGTACCTGGAAATCCGGTCTGCCGTGTTTCAGTGCCATTGTCAATGCGCTCGTCATCACAGAGTATTGCGCGTCCAAAACGATCCTCCGCACGGCGCAGCCCTCCTTCCCTGCAAAGAATACGATTTGTCACCTTCATCATACAGGAATCGGACGATTTCTGCCCCCACCATTTGGATAGTTTTTTGAGCTTTTTTCTGTTTTTTTCGGCACTATTGCAAAAAAGTGCAGATTGCGTCATAATGATACTGGAAAGGAACTGACGGGTGATCTACCCTTTGGAAAGGACAGGCGCTATGACAAAGGTACGGCTTGGCAATCTGTATTTAGCCGCTGCGGTTGCAGGGGTGATTCTCTGCGCTGTCCTGATGCGGGCATTTTATATGCCGTATTCCGGCTTTTGGCGCACGGTGCTGTATAATATTCTGATCTTTTCCTGGGCGGTATCGGTCTGGTGGCGTATCCTGCACGCACAGACCCGCCGCTGCCTGCTGGGCGCCGCCGCCCTGATGCTGTTTTGGCTGGATATACGCCTGATCCGCTATGACTTTGCCCAGACACCGGAGATGCTGCGGCGATTGTGGTATGCGTACTATATCCCGATGCTGCTGATCCCGGCCCTTGCACTTTATACGCTTTTCTTTTTGGATCGGGGGCAGTCCGCCCCGCTGTACAAATATCGGCATCTGATCTTTGTATTCCCTGTGGTGCTGTTCAGCCTCGTGCTGACAAACGACTGCCATCAGCTTGCGTTTGCGTTCCCGCCCGGGCAGGAGGTACTGGGCAGCCCCGATTACACCTATCGGTTCGTATATTACCTATGTCTGCTGTGGATATTTTCCTGTGCCGTATTCACGGTGGTGTACCTTGTACGGCGCTGCCGTATTCCGCATACAAAGCGCATCCTCTGGCTGCCGCTTGTGCCGATTTTTTTTGCCACCCTCTATGCTTTACTGTACAAGCATATTTTAAATGTGCCGTGGATGCACGCGATCGCCGGTGATATGACCGTGGTGCAATGCCTGACCTTTACAGCGACCTTTGAGGCGTGCATTCGGTGCGGGCTGATCCAATCCAACATGGGGTATGCCACGCTGTTTGAGGTATCTATGGCCAAGGGTCTGATCACGGACCGGGCGTTTGTGCCTGTGCAATGCTCCATGCAGGCAGCGCCGCTCCGCGAGGAGCATCTGCGGCAGGCGCTCACCGGCAGTGTCCAGCTGGATGCCACGACCCAGCTTCACGGCCACCCAATCCGGAAAGGGTACATTTTCTGGCAGGAGGACATCACCGAATTGGTGGCTCTGCTTGAGGAGCTGCGCCTCACACAGGAGGAATTGCATGACATCGGGGACATCATACAGGCAGAAACAGCCCAGAAGGCACAATGGCTGAAGCTGAGCGAGCAGAACCGGCTGTATGACAAAATCGAGACCGTCACAGCCCGGCAGCTGGCACGGATACAGGAATACCTGATTGCACTCAAGGCCACGGACGATGTCGATACCGCCCGCCGGCTGCTGAAGCGTATCGTCATTTTGGGGACCTATATCAAGCGGCGCAGCAACCTTGTTTTTGTCTGCGACAAGGCGGAGGATATCGACACCACGGAGCTGCGGCTGAGCCTGTTTGAATCGGCAGAGAGCCTGCGCCTGAGTGATATACGCTGCGCCGTGCAGATTGCCGACACAGCAAAGATTTCCCCCGCGTCCGCCGTGGCGATCTATGACGCCTTTGAAGCCATCATAGAAGCGACCCTGCCGGGATTGCAGGAGATCCTTTTCTGCGCCGAGCATACGGCGCAGGGCTGGGGGCTGCGCTGCAGCGTTCAATGCACCGATGCACCCGCTGCGCTGCCCGGCCTGCCGCAGATGCAGCTTGAACAGGATGAGGACGGACTTTTGTATTTCACGATGTTTCCGGCAGAAGGAGGCAGCCTATGATTTCTCGGATCTCCCGCAACGCCGTCAAGGAAGGCTTTGACACGCTGCCGGCGGCCATCTGCTACTTTGACCGCAACGGTCTGCTGCGTCTGATCAATCACAGGATGCAGGAGATCGCTGCAGTCCTCTGCGGCTGCGATCTGCAGACCCTTACGGATCTGGAGCAGGCGCTGCACAGTCCCGGCGGCGGTGTGCAGCTGCGCGATGAGGCCGCCCGCATCTACGCATTCCCGGACGGAACGGTATATCATTTCACGGTGCGCCCTGTTCAGGACAAATACGGCATACCGTACACCGAGGTGATGGCCACCGATGTTACCCGGCTGGCGGCATTGCATGCTGCACTGCAGCAGGAAAACGAGCGCCTTGCCGATGCGAACCGCCGCGCAAAGCGCTTATATGACAATATGCCCGACATTGTGCGGGAGGAAGAAATCCTGAAAATGAAGATGCGGGTGCATGACGACATCGGCCATACCCTGCTTGCCGCACGGCGCGCACTGCGGCATGAGCATGACCTTGCCCGGATCAGGAGCGAGGCCGCGCAGTGGGAAAGTTCCATCTCCCTGCTATGCCGCACCCGGCAGGAGAATGCTGCTGAGGACCCGCTGAGCTATATGCAAAGGCGGGCGGCTGTTCTGGGCGCAGCCGTACAACTGCGCGGTGCGTACCCTGCGGCACGCGCCACCCGCGAGTTCTACGCACTGATCCTGCGGGAGTGTACCTCCAACGCTGTGCGGCATGCGGGCGCCACGGAATTGTACGCCGACTCCGAGCATCGGCCGCAGGCATGGCACCTTTGCATCACGAACAACGGCGCGCCGCCCAAGGCGAAGATAAAGGAAGGCGGCGGGCTTTCCTCGCTCCGCCGCCGTATTGAAAAAGCAGGGGGTACGGTAACCGTACACTCCCTGCCTGTGTTTGTTCTGGAAGTCACCCTGCCCGATAAGGAGAGCACTTATGATACGCGTTATGATCGTTGAGGATCAAAAGCTGGTACGGAGCCTGCTTGAAAGCTATATTCAGAACGAGGACGGGTATCAGCTTGCTGTGTCTATCCCCGGTGCTGCAGAGGCTCCGATCCTGTGCGATACCGAGGACATCGACCTTGTCCTGATGGATGTGCAGACCGAACACCGCGAAAACGGTCTGGCCGCCGCCGAAAAGATACGAAAAGCGCATCCGGAAATCAAGATCGTGGTGGCGACCTCGCTTATTGACACACAGGTTTTAGCCCGGGCCAAGGCCGTGGGCGCGGACAGCCTGTGGTATAAGGACGGCGATGAAGGGACCCTGATGCAGGTCGTGCGCCGCACGATGGCGGGGGAGCATATCTTTCCCGATGCACCGCCCAGCGTGGAGATCGGCACCGCCATGAGCGCAGAGTTCACCAAAGGCGAGATGAAGGTCTTGCGCTGTCTTGTGCGCGGGCTGTCCTATAACGAGATTGCAAAAGAACTCGGCATCGAGCCATCCACCGTGAAGTACCACGTCATCAATATGCTGCAAAAGACAAACTTAGAGAATAAGCTCCAACTTGCCATCGCCGCCACCGAAGCCAAATTGGTGGTGGAGTTGGCGGAGGAGTAATTTATACGATATAAAAATAGTTGGCAGATACCTGAACCGTTATTCCATAGCAAACGGTGCGTGAAAAATAAAGAACCCGCGCCCTAAAAACAGCCCGCGGGGCTGTTTTTGCCCCGCGGTACGCTGGACGCGGGGCCCGGGCTTTTCGCTTCCCGCACTCCTCTACTCCTTACCATGTATAATAAAAAGAAAAAAGCTCAACCTCTTGCGAAGTTGAGCTTCTTGGTGACCCGTGCGGGAATCGAACCCACGTTAACGGCGTGAGAGGCCGCTGTCTTAACCGCTTGACCAACGGGCCATAATAAAAAAGAGAAGCCGGCATCTACCTATTTTCACAGGCCGTTTCCAGCCAACTATCTTCGGCACAAGTGAGCTTAACTTCTGTGTTCGGAATGGGAACAGGTGGAACCTCACCGTCATCGACACCGGCCATTCACATGGCGCTTGTCATGCTTCTCTTTTGTTGAGGATGTACCCTCAAAACTGAATATCGAACCGCTTTCTTAGCAAATAGAGTATCTGATCAAGATGGGGTCAAGCCCTCGACCTATTAGTACACGCTAGCTGAACGGATCACTCCGCTTACACTGTGTGCCTATCAACCTTGTAGTCTTCAAGGGGTCTTACCTGATTGACTCAGTGGGATATCTTATCTTAAGGCCGGCTTCACGCTTAGATGCTTTCAGCGTTTATCCGATCCGAACATAGCTGCCCAGCTGTGCCACTGGCGTGACAACTGGTGCACCAGAGGTTCGTCCATCCCGGTCCTCTCGTACTAGGGACAGCGCCTTTCAAATATCCTGCGCCCACGACAGATAGGGACCGAACTGTCTCACGACGTTCTGAACCCAGCTCGCGTACCGCTTTAATTGGCGAACAGCCAAACCCTTGGGACCGAATACAGCCCCAGGATGCGATGAGCCGACATCGAGGTGCCAAACCTCCCCGTCGATGTGGACTCTTGGGGGAGATCAGCCTGTTATCCCCAGGGTAACTTTTATCCGTTGAGCGATGGCATTTCCACTCACATACCACCGGATCACTAACTCCGACTTTCGTCTCTGCTCGACCCGTCAGTCTCGCAGTCAGGCTCGTTTATGCGTTTGCACTCAATCATCTGGTTTCCGTCCAGATCGAACGAACCTTTGAACGCCTCCGCTACTTTTTAGGAGGCGACCGCCCCAGTCAAACTGCCCACCTGACAATGTCCCCCGCCTCGATTCAGAGGCGCAGGTTAGAATTCCAATGTCGCAAGGATGGTATCCCAACGTCCGCTCCAGAAACGCCAAAGCGCTTCTTTCCCAGCGTCCCATCTATCCTGTGCATGCAACACCGAAACCCAATATCAGGCTACAGTAAAGCTCCATGGGGTCTTTCCGTCTTGTCGCGGGTAACCGGCATCTTCACCGGTACTACAATTTCGCCGGGCGGGCTGTTGAGACAGTGCCCAAATCATTACGCCTTTCATGCGGGTCAGAACTTACCTGACAAGGAATTTCGCTACCTTAGGACCGTTATAGTTACGGCCGCCGTTCACTGGGGCTTCAATTCAATGCTTGCACATCTCCTTTTAACCTTCCAGCACCGGGCAGGCGTCAGCTCGTATACGTCATCTTTCGATTTAGCACAAACCTGTGTTTTTGGTAAACAGTTGCCTGGGCCTATTCTCTGCGGCTCACTCTCGTGAGCACCCCTTATTCCGAAGTTACGGGGTCAACTTGCCGAGTTCCTTAACAACCCTTCTCCCGTTGGCCTTAGAATCTTCTTCCTACCTACCTGTGTCGGTTTGCGGTACGGGCACCTTAGATATACACACAGCTTTTCTCGCCTCTCTTCCAGCCGGACTTCGGTACTATATTTCCCTCGATCACTACCAGAACCAACACCTGGCTCCGACCTTCAAAAAGTGTCCCTGTGCTTAAATCTTTCGGTGGGGACGGAATCTCTACCGTCTGTGCATCGGCTACGCCTTTCGGCCTGACCTTAGCTCCCGCCTAACTTGGAGCGGACGAACCTTCCTCCAAAAACCTGAGGTTTCCGGCCATGTGGATTCTCACCACATTCGCGCTACTCATTCCGGCATTCTCACTTCTGTAAACTCCACAGCCGCTTACGCTACTGTTTCTCCGCTTACACAACGCTCCCCTACCCCGCACTTACGTGCAGCCTAAGCTTCGGTTTGTATCTTAGCCCCGTTAAATTTTCCGCGCAGAGACGCTCGACCAGTGAGCTATTACGCACTCTTTAAATGAGTGGCTGCTTCTGAGCCAACATCCTGGTTGTCTGCGTATTTCCACATCGTTTTCCACTTAGATACAATTTGGGACCTTAGCTGTAGATCTGGGCTGTTTCCCTTTTGACAATGAGATTTATCTCACACTGTCTGACTCCCATACATCAATACTCCGGCATTCTTAGTTTGATAGGCTTCGCTACCCTCTCGGGCGCTAGGCCATTCAGTGCTTTACCTCCGGGTATCTAATATGAGGCTAGCCCTAAAGCTATTTCGGGGAGAACCAGCTATCTCCGAGTTCGATTGGAATTTCTCCGCTACCCACAATTCATCCGCCGCCTTTTCAACGGAGGTCGGTTCGGCCCTCCATGAAATTTTACTTTCACTTCAGCCTGATCATGGGTAGGTCACCCGGTTTCGGGCCCATTGCATGTTACTGAACGCCCTGTTCAGACTCGCTCTCGCTACGCCTCCAGTCCTTAAGACCTTAAGCTCGCAACATACAATCGCTCGCCGGACCGTTCTACAAAAAGTACCATATCACACGTTGATGTGCTCTATGTGCTTGTAGGCACAAGGTTTCAGGTTCTATTTCACTCCCCTCCCGGGGTCCTTTTCACCTTTCCTTCACAGTACTATACGCTATCGGTCACTGGGTAGTATTTAGGGTTGGAGGGTGGTCCCCCCATCTTCCGACCAGGTTTCACGTGTCTGGCCGTACTCTGGAACTCGCGCAGCTCTCGCCGTTTTCATCTACGTGACTCTCACACTCTTTGGTTGGCCTTCCCATGCCATTCGATTAACAGCTAAAGTCCTAAAAGCGGTCCATACCCCGGAAGGATTTCTCCTTCCGGTTTGCCCTCTTCCGCGTTCGCTCGCCACTACTAACGGAATCTCGTTTGATGTCTCTTCCTCGCCCTACTTAGATGTTTCAGTTCAGGCGGTTCCCCTCCTGTACCTATGGATTCAGTACAGGATACCAGAGTATGAACTCTGGTGAGTTTCCTCATTCAGAAATCTCCGGATCAAAGGATGTTTGCTCCTCCCCGAAGCTTATCGCAGCTTACCACGTCTTTCATCGGCTCCCAGTGCCAAGGCATTCTCCTTGCGCCCTTTGTAGCTTGACCGTTGTTTATCTCTCGATAAACATATCTTATTTCAGATTCTCCATTTGCCAACGAGATTTTACCATTTTACTGTTGTTCATTGCTGAACTTCAATAATCCGCTTGGTGAAATTATAGATTTTTATTAAAATCAGGAATTTTACATAGCTAATAAAATCTCATTTCGCAGTTCTATATTCAGTTTTCAAGGTACATCAGCTACTTGCGTAGCTCCATAAGGGATTTGTGGGTTGCCCTCACAGGCAACCTGTGGTGGGCTGAAATGGACTCGAACCATCGACCTCTCGGTTATCAGCCGAGTGCTCTAACCAGCTGAGCTATCAGCCCAAATGGTGGAGATAAAGGGATTCGAACCCTTGACCCCCTGCTTGCAAAGCAGGTGCTCTCCCAACTGAGCTATACCCCCGCGTTTTCACGTTTCGGGTTTCGCTGTCCCTTATGCTTTGAAGGTTTGCATTTCTGCAAGGCCTTCAAAATTGAACAATACTGAAACTTGCTTTCCTGTCCATTCAACCAAAGACCAGCTTTGACTGAATGTCTGACTCCCTAGAAAGGAGGTGATCCAGCCGCACCTTCCGATACGGCTACCTTGTTACGA